>Ga0316622_100002510_pt1 | contig 12736 bp, 14 predicted proteins | sample OWC_Aug_OW2_C1_D_FD_207646 | JGI IMG/M metagenome (GOLD analysis project Ga0316622, IMG submission 207646) | Wetland soil microbial communities from Old Woman Creek delta, Ohio, United States - OWC_Aug_OW2_C1_D5_C | ecosystem: Environmental > Terrestrial > Soil > Wetlands | place: USA: Ohio... | reverse complement strand
GCTCAACGCCATTGGCCCCACACCGGTCGGGGGGATGACCACAGTAGCTTTCTCTGGGATGTTCTCGATCAGGAAACTTACATAGTTAGCGAAATTCACCCCAGCAGTGAAATTGGCGCCGCGCCAGATGCTGGGCTGGCCGATAACTTTGTACACAGATAAAAGGCCAGAGCCGATCTCTTTAGCTGAGCGGCCAACCTGGAAAAGCACACCTGCCACCAGGAACAGCAGAAGCAGGGCGGTTTTGATCTGGAGAGTTTTGACCTGAGGCATGCTGGGTTGTTGGATGAAAATGATCTTGTCCCGCAGAGTGGGATCTCAGGCGGTGAAAGTCTCCGCCGCGATCCAATCCAGGTAATCCGGCGAACCCATTAAGATCGGCAGAGCGAGGATCTCCGGAACTTCATAAGGATGGGCGGCCTTGACCGCTGGGAGCAGGCGGTCTGCGAACAGGTCCGCCCTGGATTTGACCAGCAGCAATACTTCTTCATCGCTTTGGATGGCATCCTTCCAGGAATAGATGGAGCGCACCGCAGGCAAGATATTTACGCAGGCCGCCAGCTTGCGTTCTACCAACAGGCGGGCGATATTTTCACCGACTTGCTGGGTAGGGGCAGTGATCAGCACAACGATGAACGGGTCTGGCATGATTTTGCCTCCTGAGGGGGATCTGTAACTAATTGTAACCGCCATGATGTAAAATCACTGTGAGAGTGTTCACAATTCGTATCCATAGGGCAAAATAAGGTGAAATGATATGAAACCCAGCGACGAGAAACAGATATTGGCTTCTCTTCAGGATGAGTGGGATGGCGCCTACCTGTACCAGGTATTGGCAGAGAGGGAAAAAGATGCCCAGCTAGCCGAGGTCTATCGCCGCATGGCTGAGGCGGAAAAGCGGCATGCTGCTACCTGGGAAAACAAGTTGAAAGAGAAGGGTGTGCGTGTCCCGGAATACCGCCCATCCTGGCGTACACGGGTCCTGGCCGGGATTGCCCGGCGTTTTGGACCGGGGGCGGTCCTGCCCAGCATCCTGGGCCTGGAGCAGAGCGATTCTCGCGGCTACAGCCAGCGCTCCGATGCGCTCCCGATGGCAGCAGACGAGAGCTCCCATGCTCGTCTGCTGAGCAATATCTCGCAAAGCGGGGGGCGGGGAATGGAAGGCGGCCGTTTGGCTCAACTGGAAGGGCGGCACCGGGCGGCGGGCGGCAATGCCTTGCGCGCTGCGGTACTGGGTGCCAACGACGGGTTGGTCTCCAACTTGAGCCTGGTGATGGGGGTCGCCGGCGCGGCGCTGGCGAGCACGGATATCTTGATCACCGGGCTGGCGGGGTTACTGGCAGGGGCGATCTCCATGGCCCTCGGAGAGTGGCTCTCAGTGCAGAGCTCGCGAGAGCTATACCGGCACCAGATTGGCATCGAGCGCGCCGAGATTGCTGCTGCTCCGGAAGAGGAAGCCGAAGAGCTGGCGCTCATTTACCAGTCGCGCGGGGTTCCGGAAGACCAGGCGCGCCTGCTGGCAACCCAGTTGATCAAAGATCAGGACATCGCCCTGGAGACCTTGGCTCGGGAGGAGTTGAGCGTTGACCCTCAAGAGCTGGGCGGGTCCGCCTGGGAGGCAGCCCTGACCTCCTTTTTCCTGTTTGCCATGGGAGCGATCCTCCCGGTGTTCCCATTCATATTTCTGGATGGCCTGACAGCCATTGCCACCAGCGTGGCTTTCAGCATGGTGGGCCTGTTTATCATTGGGGCGGGGATCACCCTGTTCACCGGGCGGAGTGTGCTCTTCTCCGGCGCCCGCCAGATGGCCTTTGGCCTGGCTGCTGCCGGGGTAACCTACCTGATCGGCCGGCTGATCGGTGTGAGCTTGATTGGCTGAAGAGGAGAAAATCGAGGCGAATCCCGCCTGGCAAGCGCGTTTTCGGGTAAAATCAAACCTCGCTTCACGGGAATGGCTCTGCGAGATGCGCCACGCGTCCATCGCCGCCGTTCAACCCAATGGATGCCCGCTCATGTCTGAATGGAGAATTCTGATTACCGATGGCTTATCTGAGTGTGGGCTGGCGGTGCTGCGTTCAGCGGCAACCGTCGAAGACCTCACGGGTATCTCAGCCCAGGGATTAATCGAGGCGATGGCTGGCTGCCATGCGCTCATCGTGCGCGGTCGCAGCCAGGTGACCCGGGAGGTGTTGGCGGCTGCACCCTTGTTGCGGGTGGTCGGGCGGGCGGGCGTTGGTGTAGACAATATCGATCTGCAGGCTGCCTCCGACCAGGGCGTGATGGTGGTCAACGCTCCCCAATCGACCACTGTGTCAGTCGCCGAGCATACCCTGGCTCTATTGCTGGCGCTGGCTCGCTCCATCTCGCAGGCCGATGCAGCGATGAAGGCTGGCCGCTGGGATAAAAAAGAGATGGAAGGGATCGAGCTTTCCGGCAAGGTGCTGGGAGTTATCGGTATGGGGTACATTGGGAGCGCCCTCGCCCAACGCGCCGTTGCTCTCGGCATGATAGTTGTGGGCTATGACCCGCTGATCGCTGCAGAGGTGATCCTGCAACGCGGTGCCGAGCCGCTCTCTCTGGGTGAGTTGTATGCCCGCTCTGATTTCATCAGCCTGCACGTGCCGCTCAGCCCGCAAACTGCGGGCATGATCGACGCCGCGGCATTACAACAAATGAAACCCGGCGTTCGCCTGGTGTGTACCTCCCGCGGTGGGTTGGTGGATGAGGCTGCGTTGTTGGCTGCCCTTCAAGCAGGCAAAGTGGCAGGGGCGGCATTGGATGTGTTTGCCCAGGAACCGCCAGGGGAGTCTCCGTTGGTGGCACACCAACGGGTGATCGCCACGCCGCACATCGCTGCTCAAACGGCAGAAGCCCAGGCGAGAGCAGGGCTGGATATAGCCCAGGAGGTGCTGGCAGCGCTGCGCGGCGAGCCCCTGCGCTGGCGGGTTGTATAAGTCAAGCGCTGAAGTTTCACTATCAATGGCTCTCCGGTAGGAGACGTACTACCGGTAAATCATCAACGATATCGGAGAAGAGGCACATGGAAGAAAAATATCAACGGTTAATAACGATTCTGAACGAAGTTGTGGATCTTCATCACATATCCTATCTGCTAGAATGGGATATGCAAACCTATATGCCACCTGGGGGCGCTGAAGATCGCAGCCGCCTGCTCGCCACAAGTGAGAGCCTGTTCCACCGCACCTACAGTTCCGATGAGGTCGGCCGGCTCCTTGAAGAGCTGAAGCCCTGGGCGGAGCAGCTTGACCCGGACTCAAACGAAGCCCGGCTGATCAAAGTGACATCCCGTGAATACCAGAAGCGAGTCAAGGTTCCAGCGGAGATGGTGGCTGAGTTTGCTCAACTCACTGCCGTGGCCCAATCAGTCTGGCAGGAGGCGCGGGCTGAAAGCGATTTTTCTATGTTCCGGCCCTACCTGGAGCGGATTGTGGACAACCGCCGCCGCTATGCTGCCCTTTTCGCTCCGTTTGCCCATGTTTACGATCCGCTGCTGGCTGAGTTTGAGCCAGGCTTGAATACAGCTGATGTGAAGGAGATATTCGGTGCGCTGCGGCCTCAGCAGGTAGCCCTGCTGCGCGCCATTGCCGAGCGGCCGCAGGTGGAAGACTCCTTTCTATACCGGCCCTACGACGAGCAAAAGCAATGGGATTTTGGAGCGGAAGCGATCACCCGCTTTGGCTATGACTGGAACCACGGCCGCCAGGACCGCTCTGCCCACCCCTTCACGACTAATTTCGGCATCGGTGACGTGCGCATCACCACGCGTTTTATGCCGGATTACTTCAGTTCGGCGTTTTTCAGTACCACACACGAGTGCGGCCACGCATTTTACGAGATGGGCATCGATAGTGCCCTGGCGCGCACATCGCTGGCCATGACTTCCTCCTATGCGCTGCACGAGTCTCAGTCGCGCATGTGGGAGAACCTGGTGGGGCGCTCCATGCCCTTCTGGCAGTATTTTTACCCCCGCTTGCAGGAATACTTCCCGACCCAGCTTGGCAATATCGGCTTGGGGGCTTTCTACAAGGGGATAAACAAGGTAGAACCCTCCCTGGTGCGCGTTGAGGCAGATGAGGCCACTTACAACCTGCACGTCATGCTGCGCCTGGAGCTAGAGATTGCTCTGATGGAGGGCAGCCTGGAAGTCAGGGACCTGCCGGAAGCCTGGAACGCCCGCATGAAAGAGTATCTGGGTCTCACCCCGCCCAACGATGCCCTGGGAGTGCTGCAAGATATTCACTGGTCAGCGGGTTACTTCGGCTATTTCTCTACCTACGCTCTGGGCAACCTGATTACCTGCCAGTTCTGGGAGCGCATCAACCAGGACATCCCCGACCTGAGCGATCAGTTTCGCCGCGGGGAGTTCTCCGCTCTACTGGCCTGGGTACGGGAGAAAGTCCACCGCCATGGCGCCAAGTTCGAGGCGCAAGAGCTGGTGCAGCGCATCACCGGCTCAAAGATTGATCCGGCCGCCTATGTTCGCTACCTGCAAACCAAGTATGGCGAGATCTACGGGTTTTAATCCCCGCATTATACCGGGCAGGTCTTCCCAATGACATCGCACCACGCAACCCGGCTGGACCGGCATATTTTCACCCCAACTGAGGTGAAAATATGCCGGTCTGGCTTCGGTTTGTGGTAGAATTTAACCAGATTCGCCGGCGATACAATAGGGGCAACCAAGGGTGGTTGGGTACTAGGAATGCAGGCGAATATCGTGGGTTCGATGAAAAGTCAACGTATGGCGCTCATCTTGTTTGTGGATGATGATCACTATACCCTGCAGACTCTGACTAAAGCAGCACAGGTCTTGGGGCACAGGGCGATTGTGGCCGACTCCTGCCAGGGTGCCCTGGTAATCGCTCAGGAACAATCTCCTGACCTGATCATCACGGATATGCGCTTGACAGACACCAATGGGATCAACCTGGTGCAGCAGCTCAAGAGCCTGGATAGCACCGCGGAAATCCCGGTGGTGGTGCTTTCAGCCAGCCCAGAGGTTGGGACGCTGGAAGATGCCCAGGCAGCCGGAGCTCTCGCTTACCTGAACAAGCCGATCCGCCTGCACATCCTGCAGGACCTCATCCGCACTTATACCGCCAACTAGCCGCTGTGATTCGTCTCCGGCTACGTGCAGCATGCCGACCTCTCCATCGTGTGACTTAAAACCAAATCAGAGGGGGGTATTTGGCTGGGTATTTTTGCTCTTCTTCCTGCTGAGCGCTTGCGCAGGCTCACCTGGACCCACCTTGCTGCCCACCGAGTTCATACCTACAGCGATTGCCCAGACTGCCCAGGCTGCCCAGACGACAGCAGAAGCCTTGGCAGTGACGGCCCCGAGCGTCACTACCGCAGGGACCCTCTTGCCTCCCACGCCGGCTGCAACCCAGCCTCCCTCAACAGAACAGGTTACGCTTCAATCGCCTTCAACACCCACTTTGACCCCTCTTGCTGGAACTCAAGGAGTCAGCGCTGTCCCAACCAAAGCTACTCCCACAGTCACTCCCACTCCGCAACCTGAGATCCCCTTTGCAGAGATCCAAATCATTAACCTGGGACCGCTCTCTAAAGTCACTTCTCCGATTCCTCTTTCAGTGTACCTGAGAAGCGCAGCCAAAGGACGGGTGCTGGTCGAGCTGTTGGGGGAAGACAGGCGCCTCCTCTACCGAGAGGTGAAGGTGGTGCGCGGTGCGCCAGATGGCGCCTGGGTCACATATAAGTTGGATATAGACTATGAGATCTCGGCTGCTGCAGAGGCAGGCAGGCTGCAGCTTAGCGTGGAAGATGAACACCAACGCACCACGGCGTTGAATTCCGTACCGCTGATCCTGCTCTCGCTGGGAGGGTCCGATATCTTCCCGCCCCAAGATTTGCTCGCCCCGATAATTATCCAGAAACCCCTCAGAAAAACTATCATCCAGGGCGGAAAGGCGCTGGTGAGCGGGCTGGTGCGCGACGCTGCCGACCAGTTTGTCATGGTACGCCTGGTCACCCCGGATGGAGGTGAAGTGGGTTCCCGCCTGGCGGGTGTAGTAGCTTCACCCGAGGGGGACTATGGGACGTTTGAGGTGGAGGTGCCCTACACGATTACCAAACCCACCCCGGCTTTGCTGATGGTCTCGCTTGGCGAGACGGGCGTCAGCGATGTGATCTACCTGTCCAGCGTCGAAGTGTTGCTCGGCCCTTAACGGCGAACAGAGGCAGACCGGTCAAAGACGCGGTATACTTCAACCGGCCTTTGGGTATCTGCCCCCGATGGTAATGATCAGGATGGTCTACGATACTTTACTGTTATCAAGAGGAGTGTCCGATATGGCGAAGAGAGTTTTCACTTCTAAGCGAGCCCCAATCTATGCCGACGTGCCCGACGAGCAGTGGAACAACTGGCGCTGGCAGCTAAGCAACCGCATTAACTCGGCAGACGAGTTCGACAAAGTGATCCACCTGACGGATAGCGAGCGCAAAGCCCTATCTGCGCCGGGTCTGTTTCGCGTGGATATCACCCCGTATTTCGCCTCCCTGATCGATCCGGATGACCCCAACGATCCGGTCCGCAAGCAGGTAGTGCCCACCAGCACCGAGCTGGTGCCGTTCACCGCGATGATGGAAGATTCCCTTGCCGAAGACCGCCACTCCCCCGTCCCAGGGTTGGTACACCGCTACCCAGACCGCGTGCTGATGCTGGTTACCACCCAATGCGCCTCTTATTGCCGCTACTGCACGCGCTCGCGCATTGTTGGTGATCCCTCAGCGACTTTCTCGCGCGCCGAGTTTGAGATGCAGATCGAATACCTGAAACGCACGCCGCAGGTGCGAGATGTGTTGCTCTCCGGCGGCGATCCGTTGGTGCTGGCCCCAAAGATCCTGGATGAGATCCTCAGCCGTTTGCGGGAAATCCCCCACATTGAGATTGTCCGCATTGGCAGCCGCGTGCCGGTCTTCCTGCCAATGCGCATCACCGACGAGCTGACCGATATGTTGCAGAAATACCACCCGTTGTGGCTCAATATTCACGTTAACCATCCCAACGAGATTTCTGCCGAGCTCGCCCAGGCCTGCGACCGGATGACCCGCGCCGGCATTCCGCTGGGCAACCAGTCAGTGTTACTCGCTGGGGTGAACGACAACATCCATATCCAGCGCCAGCTCGTCCAGGACCTGGTGCGCATTCGCGTGCGCCCGTATTACCTGTACCAATGCGATCTGGTGGAAGGTGCCGGTCATTTCCGCACCCCGGTGGCGAAGGGTATCGAGATTATGGAGGGGTTGCGCGGCCACACATCTGGCTATGCGGTGCCCCAGTACATCATCGATGCCCCCGGCGGAGGCGGCAAAATCCCCGTCTCACCAAACTACCTGCTGAGCATGTCGGATCATAAGATTATCCTGCGCAACTTCGAGGGTTATATCACCACCTATGAGGAGCCAGTGGATTACCTTCCGTCTATGGCAGCCCGCTTTACCGGGGAGGAGCGCCCCGAGCCAGGCCAGAGCGGGATCAGCGGGCTATTGGAAGGGGAGAGCTTATTCATCAAGCCGGAGGGCTTCGACGACGTGCACGATCGCGGCGGCATCCAACATCGCCTCAAAGATGCGCAAAAATGGATCCCGCTCGGGATTGGGGAAGGCAGCAAGGAAAATCAATCGTCCTGACCCTTGATAAGAAGCACGGATCTCAGAAAGTAGCCTGACAATTTCTCAAGCATACTAGAGTCGCTGAGATGGCAGCCCAGAACCTGAGCCAGGGTTATGTTTATACATCCCCAACCGGGGGCCCACGATCTGTTGACTGTTGATGCCTGCGCCCAGGCGATCATCGTCCGGTTTGTGCAGAACCCCGCCAAACCGGCGCATGCCTGCCTGGAAGAGGAAGTCAAGCCGATGTTTACCAGGAGCGGGGATAATTGAGGCTTTTTTCAAAGAGGATTACCTTGTGAAAGCTGTGGATTTGTAAAATCAGTCCTTGACATCTTGCTGAGTTTAGGTATAATTTGTACAATCTTTCTCATAAAAATCCGTTTTCTGGAGATCTTTGTAAAGATGAGTTGCTTGTGTTTGAGGCGGGGCTTGTAGCCACCGTCTCGTCATAGGGATAAGTTTGAAGTAGCCCACTACTGCTTCAAGCGGCCAACAGACAGACGAAAGGTGGCTGCGACCCCGCATGCGAAAGTGGTTTTCGCGTGGCTGTGAGTGCGCCGCCTTTTTTATTACCTGTTGGCCGTTTTTTATTTTTATCAATTAGGAGTAGAGTCCGGTGACCGACCAAGTGACACAAAAGCTGGTCAATATTGCGAATACTCAGGTAAGTGGATCTCCAATCCCTTCCAGCCTGGAGGAAGCAGTTGGCAATACCCCCTTGCTGCCGCTGCGGCGGGTGACAAATGGTTTACCTCCAGGCGTACAGGTGCTGGCCAAGGCGGAGTGGTTCAATCCTGGCGGCTCGATCAAAGATCGCCCGGCGCTCAATATCTTGCGGGCAGCTCTGGCAGACGGTTGCCTGGATGGAGGAAAGCGGCTGTTAGATTCCACCTCTGGTAATATGGGGATCGCCTATGCCACCTTGGGGGCGTCGCTGGGCGTCCCGGTGACCCTGGTGCTGCCAGCCAACGCCAGCCCGGAGCGCATTGCCATCCTGCGCGCACTCGGGGCAGAACTTGTGCTGAGCGATCCCTTGGAGGGCTCGGATGGCGCGCTGCGCCTCGCTCGCCAGATGGCTATCGACAACCCCGAGCGCTATTATTATGCCAACCAGTATGACAATCCGGCCAATTGGCAGTCGCATTACCTGACCACCGGCCCGGAGATCGTCCAGCAGACATCCGGCGCTGTAACCCACTTTGTTGTGGGTCTGGGCACCACAGGCACGCTGGTGGGTGTGGGGCGTTACCTGCGCCAGTACAACCCCGGCATCCAGATCATCGCCGGCATACCCGACTCCTCTTTCCATGGCCTGGAAGGCCTCAAGCACATCCCGACTGCCATCCAGCCCGGCATCTACGATCCATCTCTGCCAGATCGCTTGCTGGAAGTTTCTACCGAGGCTGCATACGCCATGGTGCGCCGGCTGGCGCGGGAGGAAGGGTTGTTCGTTGGCATCTCCTCTGGCGCGGCGGCGGTTTGGGCCCTGCGCCTGGCCCAGGAGTTGGAGCAGGGCAGCGTGGTCACCGTCTTCCCCGATGCGGGTTACAAATACCTGAGCGACACATCCCTTTGGGGATGACCGAGCTGATTAATTCAAACGAGAGAGTTGAGCAATGCAAGTTGAGCAAGTAATGCAGGAGCTGCAAGCATTCGGCACCGAACAAAACCGGAAAGTGTACCAGCGCCACGGGGTAAGGGATAATTTCTATGGCGTGAGCTTTGCTAACCTGGAAGTGTTACGCAAGCGGATCAAGAAAGACCATACCCTGGCGCTGCAGCTCTGGGCAAGCGGCAACCACGACGCCCGCGTCCTGGCGACGAAGATCGCCGACCCAGCCCAGATGGATCAAGAGACGATAGATAACTGGGCGGCTGACCTGGATAACTACATCATCACCGACTCCTTTGCCTCCCTGCTGGCGAAGACGCCATCCGCTCGCAGCCTGGCAGAAGCCTGGGTGGATAACCCGGACGAGTGGTTGGGGCGCGTCGGCTGGCACCTGCTTGCCCAGTTGGCGATGAACGATCCCACACTGCCGGATGCCTACTTCGATCCTTACCTGGATAAGATCACCCGGGAGATCCACCAGCGCAAGAACCGCACGCGAGAAGGGATGCACAACGCCCTGATTGCCATCGGCATCCGCGATGATGTCCTGGAGAGCAAGGCCATCGCCGTAGCTCAGCAAATCGGTCCGGTAAACATAGACCATGGTGATACGAACTGTAAAACACCGGACCCAATCCCTTATATTCTCAAGGCGCGGGCGCGTCAGAAAGTCCGCGTGGTGTAGAGGCAAGATAGGCATGAAGCTGGAAATTTCACGCGAAGTTCTGAACCGCATCTACGCTCACGGCGAGGCGGCTTACCCGGATGAGGGTGCAGGGTTTTTGCTCGGGATGGCAAACGACGAGCAGCGGCAGGTAGCTGCGATCCTGCCTCTCGATAACGCCCGCGAAGACTCGGCACGCCACAACCGCTACTTGCTCACTCCGCAGGATTACCTGCGCGGCGAGCAACATGCTGCCGGGTTGGGGTTGGACGTGCTCGGCGTGTTCCACTCGCATCCTGACCATCCCGACCAGCCCTCGGAATTCGATCGCCAATGGGCTATCCCCTGGTTTTCCTATGTGATCACCAGTGTGGCAGGCGGGCAGGCGGTCGGCAGCAGTTCCTGGCGGCTCACCGAGGACCGCTCGGCTTTTGAAGAAGAACCGATCCACATTGTGGATGGGTAACGATTTGTATTGATAGACAAACCTTGAAGATAGGATCACGATTAAAATTTGGAGGTAGAAATGTCCCTTTATTTTGTTCGTCACCAGCATAACGCAGATACCTGCCCGGCGAGAGACCCGCAAATGGGCGCCATGCTGCTCACTCATATTAATCCAATGAACGCCCGTAAGTTTGGGGTAGACATCCAGAGCGACGCTGTGCTGGACAACCAGCACACCTTCGTGCTGATCGTGAATGCAGAAGATTCGTCTCATGTCGAGAACTTCATGCAGCCGTTCAAGATGGCAGGCTCGGTGGAGATCTGGCCTGCTTCAACCTGTGAAGTGGTTGTCGAGAGGGCGGGCTGCTGACCGGCATTTCGCCCTGGACTCACCATTATCCCTTTAGATCGAGGATTGTATGCCAGTTTTAAGAATTCCAACCCCCTTGCGTTCATATACCAATGGAGAACGTGAGGTCACCGTGAAAGGCAATACCGTCGGAGATGCGATGGACGACCTGATGGTTCAATATCCAACCCTCCGCCCGCATCTCTACAACGGCAACGCCGAGCTGCGTCCCTTCGTAAACCTGTTCTTAAACGAAGAGAATATCCGCGAGCTCCAGGGCCTTGCCACGCCATTGCAGGAGACCGACAGGCTGATGCTGATCCCCAGCATCGCCGGCGGGTGATGCATCACTGCGCCCGCCTGCCTGCACCATTTCAACCTGATTGAATCGCGAGACTTGACTATGTTACCAATGCTTTCACACGCAGAGATCCTGCGTTATTCCCGCCACTTGCTTATCCCCGAGGTCGGGCTGGAGGGGCAGCGCAAGCTCAAGCAGTCTTCTGTCCTGGTGATCGGCACCGGTGGGCTTGGCTCGCCCGTGGCGCTTTACCTGGCTGCCGCCGGCGTCGGGCGGATTGGGCTGGTAGATTACGACGTGGTAGATTTTTCCAATCTACAGCGCCAGGTGATCCATGGCACAGCTGGTCTGGGCGAGCTAAAAGTCGAATCGGCTCGTGACCGGATGCTGGACTTGAATCCGGATATCCAGGTGGATGTGTATAATGAGCCGTTCACTTCGGAAAACGCTATGCGCATCGCCGCTGATTATGATGTGATCATCGACGGCACAGATAACTTTCCCACGCGCTACCTGACCAACGATGTGTGCGTGCTGCTGGGCAAGCCTAATGTTTATGGCTCGATCTTCCGCTTCGACGGGCAGGTCAGTGTCTTCGATGCCCGTCGCGGGCCATGCTATCGCTGCCTGTTCCCCGAGCCACCTCCACCCGGCCTGGTGCCATCCTGCGCAGAGGGCGGCGTGTTGGGCGTTCTGCCAGGCACCATCGGTACCCTGCAGGCGACTGAGGCGCTCAAGTTGCTGCTGGACATCGGACAACCCCTGATCGGCAGCCTGCTGCTCTTCAACGCCCTGGATATGTCCTTCGATTTCGTCAAGCTGCGCAAGAACCCGCGCTGCAAGATCTGCGGGCCGCAGCCGGAAGTCACCGAGCTGATCGACTACGAGGCGTTCTGTGGCGTGCCCGGTCACGATCACGACGATGGCTCAGCCGGAGTCGATTGGGATATCACCGTCAGCGAGCTGGCTGCGCGCCTGAAGAACGGCAACCACCTGAGCCTGATCGATGTGCGTGAGCCGCACGAGCTGGAGATTTCCCGCCTGGAAGGGGCCAGGCTCATCCCGTTGGGACAGCTCGCCGCCCGCCTCTCTGAGCTGGATAGCGCCGAGGACATGGTGCTCTTCTGCAAATCGGGAACGCGCTCGGCGCGCGCCCTGGAGCTGATGGTCAGTGCCGGTTTTCGCAAGGTCAAGAACCTGAAGGGCGGAATCAACGCCTGGGCGCGCGAAGTCGACCCCACCTTGCCGGTGTATTGATATGGAATACGGCAAAGGTACTTTACTGGCCGTTCTGGCCCACCCGGACGACGAGTCCTTTGGCATTGGCGGCACGCTGGCCTTATATGCGCAGCGGGGCGTTGCCGTGCACCTGGTGTGCGCCACGCGGGGGGAAGCCGGGACGGTAGGTGTGGAGTTCTTGCATGGCTATGACTCAATCGCCGACCGGCGCGTTGCTGAGTTGCAATGTGCTGCCGACAAGCTGGGCCTGGCAGGGGTGCACTTGCTGGATTACCGGGATTCGGGCATGCCCGGCTCGGCAGATAACCATCACCTCCAGGCGCTGGCTGCGGCCCCCCTCGAGGAGGTGACCGGCAGAATTGTGGAACAAATCCGCAGGCTTGCTCCTCAAGTAGTCGTGACTTTCGACCCCATCGGCGGTTATAAACATCCCGATCATATCGCCATTCACCAGGCCACGCTGAG
>Ga0316622_100002509_pt1 | contig 12737 bp, 11 predicted proteins | sample OWC_Aug_OW2_C1_D_FD_207646 | JGI IMG/M metagenome (GOLD analysis project Ga0316622, IMG submission 207646) | Wetland soil microbial communities from Old Woman Creek delta, Ohio, United States - OWC_Aug_OW2_C1_D5_C | ecosystem: Environmental > Terrestrial > Soil > Wetlands | place: USA: Ohio... | reverse complement strand
GTCGCTCTGGATGCCGCCCCACGAGCGCCAGCTGGTGGCCTCGCGCCGCTGCGGCACCTCGTAGGTGAGGACGGGCTGGACGGTGAGGGGCCGGCGCGGGATCGGGCCGCGCCTGGGCAGTCCCACATCGTCCGCCGCCCCCAGGTCCAGGGTGGACAGGGCCACCCCGCCCACGGTGGCCGCGCCGACCCCGTAGAGGAACCGTCGGCGGGTGAGCGCGGGAAGCGGTGAGGGCTTCGAGGAAGCGGCAGCGCAGCAGGGGCAGTGACAGGCGGAAGGCGAGTGCTTCATCGTGGGCTCCGTGATCGGGGTGGAGGCCATTCGGGTCCCCGGGTTCCCTGAGACCGTACGCATACCCGAGATCCAGGCGAAAGAGCAACAGTCCGTTTGACCGGTTGGGAAGGCGCAGATAGCCTGTTTGGATGAACATCCTCCTGATCGGGGACGTGGTGGGCCACCCCGGCCGCTCCATCATGAAGAAGGCCCTGCCCGTCGTCTTCAGGAAGTACGACGTGGACTACTGCGTGGCCAACGTCGAGAACGCGGCGGGCGGCTTCGGCGTCACCAAGGACGTCTGCGACGAGATCCTCGACATGGGGGTCGACTGCCTCACCTCCGGCAACCACATCTGGGACAAGAAGGAGATCCTCGGCGTCATCGACCTCATCCCCCAGCTGCTGCGTCCGCTCAACTACCCTGCCCGCCAGCCGGGACGCGGCTCGCACGTCGGCAAGGGCAAGCGCTCGAAGGTGCCCGTGGCCACGCTGAACCTGAGCGGCCGCGTCTTCATGAACGGCGCGATGGACGACCCCTTCGCCGTCGGCCTGAAGGAGATCGAGCGCCTGCGCGAAGAGGCGAAGGTCATCCTCGTGGACATGCACGGCGAGGCCAGCTCCGAGAAGACCGCCATCGCCAGCTACTTCGATGGCCTGGTCTCCGCCGTCGTGGGCACCCACACCCACGTCCCCACCTGCGACCACCGCATCCTGCCCCGGGGGACGGCCTACTGCACCGACCTCGGCATGACCGGACCCTACGACTCGATCATCGGCGTCGAGAAGGACGCGGTCATCCACCGCTTCATCACGGGCCTGCCGAGCCGGTTCGAGACCGCCAAGGGGGACCCCCGGTTCGCGGCCGCCCTGGTGGACGTGGACGAGCAGACCGGCCGGGCCCGGTCGATCGACCGGATGCTCCTGACGGAAAACGACATCGGCCGGCTCTGAGCCCGGCTATACTCTCCGCGTGCCGGCCATCCCCGACGGAAGCAAGCCTGGGCCCGAAGGCCTCGGGTCCGTCCTCGACGCCCTGCCGATCGGGCTCTACGTCGTGGACCGCGACCTCGTCGTCCGGACCTGGAACCGGGGACGCGAGCAGGGGCCCATCGGGCGCCCGCGCGGCCGGGCCGTCGGCCGCCCCCTGCGGGAGGTGCTGGGCGCCGCGGGCTGCCGCGCCACCGAGCCCGTGCTGCGGGAAGTGCTTCGCACGGGCCGGCCGCACGAGGAGATCGTCGAGACGAAGGCCGGCCTCTTCCACGTGCGCCGCCTGCCCGTGCACCGCGGCCGCGAGGTCACGCACGTCGTCTCCTGGTTCGACGACATCACCGCGCGGCGCGAGAGGGAGATGCGCCTGATCGCCGCCGACCGCCTCTCGTTCCTCGGCCAGCTCGTCTCGGGCGTGGCCCACGAGATCTCGAACCCCCTCGCCGGCATCGCCGGGTGCGCCGAGGCGCTCGCCTCGCTGGCCGCCAAGGGGGGCCGCGGCTCCGCGCGGGAGGCCCGGCAGTTCCGCGACCTCATCCGGACGGAGGTTGCCCGCTGCGAGAGGATCGTGCGCTTCCTGCTCGACTCCTCGCGCTCGGCGCCCGGGGACCGGACGGACCTCGAGGAGACCGTGTCCCTGGCCCTGCGCCTGCTCGAGCGGCACCCGGCCCTGTCACGCCTCCGCGTCCGGGCGAGCGTCCCGAAGGGGCTCCCGCCGGCCCGCTTCGACACCGACTCGCTGAAGCAGGTGGTCATGGCCCTGGCCATGAACGCCAGCGCCAGCATGCCCGCCGGGGGAACTCTCGCCGTGCGCGCCTCGCGCCGGGACCGGGCGCTCCTCCTCGACGTCGCCGACACCGGGCCCACGGTGCCGCGGGCGCGGCGGGCGCACCTGTTCGAGCCGTACGCCACCGCCGATGCCCAGCGGGGGGCCGGCCTCGGGCTCGCCATCGCCCGGAGCCTGCTCCGCAGCCGCGGGGGCGATCTCCTCTACCGGCCCCGGAAGGGCGGCAACGCGTTCCGCGTCGTCCTCCGCGTCGCTACAGGTACTCCATGAACGCCACCGGCTTCCGCGTGCTCGTCGCCGAAGACGAGCAGACGTTCGGCCTGACCGTGACCCGCTTCCTCCAGAAGGCGGGCCACGAGGTGAAGATCTGCACCACCGGGAAGAGCGCCCTCAAGGCGCTCGACTCCGCCGAGTGGGACGTGCTCCTCCTCGACCTCAAGCTGCCCGACGCGGACGGCGTCGACATCCTCGCCAGCGTCCGCAAGGAGCACCCCGACCTGCAGACGATCATCGTGACCGGCTTCGCCAACGTGCAGTCGGCCATCGACACCATGCGCCTGGGCGCCTTCGACTACCTCACCAAGCCCCCGAACTTCGAGGAGCTCGGGATGCGGGTGGAGAAGGCGGGCGAGAAGACGCTCCTCGAGCGGGAGAACCGCCGGCTGCGCTTCCAGGTCCAGAGGAACATGTCCTCGGACATCCTGACCCGCTCGCCCGTCCTGCAGAAGGTGCTGCGCACGATCGAGATGGTGGCGGCGGCGCGGACGCCGGTGCTGATCGAGGGCGAGAGCGGGGTCGGCAAGGAGCTTCTCGCGCAGCACGCCCACCGCCTCTCCCCGCGGGCGAACAAGGGCTTCGTGGACCTCAACTGCGCGGCGGTGCCGTCGTCGCTGCTCGAGAGCGAGCTCTTCGGCTACGAGCGGGGGGCCTTCACCGGCGCCGCCAACGAGAAGCCGGGTCTCGTCGAGGTGGCCGACGGGGGCACGCTCTTCCTCGACGAGGTCGGGGAGATGATCCCCGAGATCCAGTCCAAGTTCCTGCGGGTCCTCGACTCGGGCACCTTCTACCGGGTCGGCGCGACGCGCAAGCGCCGGGCCGACTTCCGGCTCGTCTGCGCGACGAACCGCGACCTCAAGGGCGAGGTGGCGGCCGGCCGCTTCCGCAAGGACCTGTTCTTCCGCGTGAACGGCGTCAAGGTGGTGATCCCGCCGCTGCGCGAGCGGCCGGAGGACATCCCCCTGCTGGTCGAGCACTTCGTGAAGCAGCTGCCCAACCAGAAGCGCTTCACCCAGGCCGCGCTCGAGGCGCTCTCGGAGTACGACTGGCCGGGCAACGTCCGCGAGCTGCACTTCGCGGTGGAGCGGGCGGGGCTGCTGGCCGAGGGCGAGAAGATCGACGTCGCGGACCTTCCCCCGGAGATCGTCGAGAAGACGGGGCGCGTTTCGGCGACGAGCCCGTCCGCCGCTCCGTCGATCGCGCCGCCGCCGCCCCCCGCCCCGCCGGACGACCCCGACGACTCCGAGGAGGGGCCCGGCCTGGCCCGAGTGCGGGCGGCCCTCGAGCAGGCGAAGTGGCGGCGGGAGAAGGCGGCCGAGATCCTGGGCGTGTCCCCCCGAACGCTCTACCGCTGGATCAAGAGGCTCGGGCTCTAGCCTCCCGGGGTGTCGCGGCCTGTCGGCAGCTCCCTCGGCTATCATCGCCAGATGGCGCAGGGCCGCAGGGCCGAGATCCTGCTTCTCGTCTCGACCGTGCTCGTGTGCGGGGCCGTGGCGGAAGTGGCCGTGCGGTGGCTCGCGGCCGACGTTCCCCGTCCCACGGGCTATGCGCCCGTCTGGACCAAGGGCCGCGACGTCTGGCCCAGGAATGCGCTCGGATACCGGGACCTCGAACGCTCCCGGGCCAAGCCACCCGGCGTGAAGCGCGTGGTCTCGTTGGGCGACTCCTTCGCCTGGGGCTCGCGGGTGGAGTGGGAGGACGCCTACCCCTACCGCCTCGGCCGGCGCCTCCGGATGCGGCGGGGTGAACCCTGGGAGGTCGTCAACCTCGCGATGCCGGGAATGAACACGGTGGAGCAGGCGCGCCAGCTCGCCGCGGAAGGAATGGCCTACGAGCCCGACGTGGTGGTCCTCGGGTACTGCCTCAACGACGCGGAGGACCGCGAGGCCTACCGGCGGCGTCACGAGACCGACCTGGCGCAACGGGCCGAGCGCAGGGCGGCCCGGAGGGAGGGACGCCCGCTGCCCCCGGCCAGCCAATCGGCGCCCGATGGCTGGGCCGGCCACTCGGCCCTCTTTCGCTTCGTGGCCTCGCGGCTCTCCGCCACCGCCCAGAACCGCCAGCGGATCCGCGACTACCGGGCCCTCTATGCCGACGACGCACCGGGCTGGGTGGCGGGTCGCCGCTCGCTGGCCGAGATGGGGGCCGCGTGCCGCGAGCGGCGGATCCCGTTCGTGGTCGTGATCTTCCCCCTCTTCGGCAACCCCCTCGACGAGAGCTACCCGTTCGCCGAGCTCCACACCGGGGTGGCGAGCGCGGCCACCCGGGCCGGGGCGCAGGTGGTGGACCTGCTGCCCGCGTACCGCGGTCTGCGGTGGGAGCTGCTGGTCGCCGACGGCGTCGAAGACGAGCACCCCAACGAGATCGCGCACCGCATCGCCGCCGACGTGCTGGTGGGCGCCCTCGACGAGGCCTTGCCGTGGCGGGCGCGCGCCGCCCCACGGTGAGGGCTCCGGGCCCGAGCGGCATTGATCGGGGTTTGCCGCCTGCGCTATCCTGCAGGACTCTCCGGAGAGGTACGGACTTGCTGACCCTTCGCCTTTGGCCATGAGACGTCACGTCGTGCGGGGCCTGAGCGCCCTGGCCCTGCTCGCTGCGCTCGGGCTGATCGCCTATCGGGCGCGGACCCCGGCTCTCCCGACGCGGCCCGTCCGCGCGATTCACCTGGAGCCGACGACCGGAGGGGCGGTGCTGGTCGGCGACGGGGCCTCGACCAAGCTGCGGGCCATCGAAGTCGACGTGCCTTCCTTGCTCTCCTGGCCGGTCGACGTGCCCAGGGGCGCGAAGCTGGAGACCTCCTTGTCTTTCACCCGGGGCCGGCTCCGGGAGCTCGAGTCGCGCTCCTGCCGCGCGCGGGTGGAGGCGGGCGGGCCCGAGGGGCGGGCAGTGCTTCTCGAGCGTGAGATCCGCCCGGGCCCCGGGTGGGAAACTCTCGTGATCGACCTTTCGCGCCTGGAGGGTCGGAAGGTCGAGCTGCGTCTCGAGCTGGCCTGTCCCGGGGCGCCCGGCGTCCTCCCGGGGGCCGCCCGCTGGAGCGTCCCCCTTCTCTCGGCGCCGCCGGCCGAGGGCGAGTGGAACGTGCTGCTCGTCAGCATCGACACCCTGCGCGCCGACCACCTCTCGGCCTACGGCTATTCCCGGAACACGAGCCCCCACATCGATACCCTGGCGCGGCGGGGCCTCGTCTTCGATCAGGCGGAGACCGTCCAGAGCGCGACCTGGCCCGCGCTGACCTCCCTTCACACGGCCCTGTATCCGAGCGCGCACGGCGTCGTGGAGAACGGCCAGTCGATGCCCGAGGGCCTGCCCACGCTCGCCGAGCTGCTGCGCTCCCGCGGCTTCAGCACCTCCGCCTTCATCACGAACATGACGCGGGGCCGGCACCCGGGCTTCTCCCGCCTCTTCCTCTCGCGCGAGGGCGGCCAGGCCGGCGCGGACCGGGCGGCGGTGGGGCAGGCCGTCGCCCAGCTCGAGCGCGAGCGTGAGCGGCGGTTCTTCATGTGGGTGCACCTCCTGAGCCCGCACGCCGACTACGCCCCTCCGGCGCCCCACGATGCGGCCTTCACCCGACCCGGGGCGTCCTCGCTCCGCGGCGAAATCGCGGAGCTGGCGGCCCTGCGCCGGCGCGGCACGGCCCTCTCCGAGTCGGACATCGCCCACGTCGTCGGCCTCTACGACGGCGAGGTCGCCTTCACGGACGAGCTCGTCGGCCGACTCCTCGCCGCACTGGTCGCGAACGGGCTGGAGAAGAGCACCCTCGTGGTCCTGACGTCCGATCACGGGGAGGACCTCCACGAGCACAACCGGTACTTCTTCCACTCGCCTTCCGTCTACGCCTCCTCGATGCGCATCCCCCTGATCCTGGCCTTGCCGGGCGCGCCCCCCGCGCGCACCCCACACCCGGCCAGCCTGGTGGACCTGGCGCCCACGATCCTGGGCGTCCTGGGGTTTCCCATTCCCTCCTCGCTCCAGGGGCAGAACCTGCTGCCGGGCGGCTCCCTCCCTCCCCGACCCGTTCGCCAGCTCGTCTTCGGCGAGACGGGTGGGCGGATCTTCACCGTGCGGACTCCCGAGTGGCGCTTCGTCTACAACCCCGAGCATCTGCAGCCGGAGGCACCGGGGGGCCCGTATCCCATCGCCCCGGCCGAGCTCTACGACGAGGAGAAGGACCCCCGGGAGGCGGTCAACCTCGCCTCGTCCCGTCCCGACCTGGTGCGCGTCTTCTCGGAGGAGGCCCTGGCCTTCCGAAACCGCACGCGGCGGAAGGACGGCATGGCACCGGGGCCGGCGCCCGAGGCCCTCGAGGAGCTGCGCGCCCTCGGCTACGTCGGGCAGTGAGGGACCAGGTCGAATGCGACGAGAGTCTCGTCGGTGTCGGCTGGTGACGGGCCGGCTCCTCGGTTTGGGGCTGGCTCTCGCCGCGCTCGCCTGCTCGTCGCGCGGCCGCCCTACGGACGACCGCCCGAACGTCCTCCTGGTCGTCGTCGACGACCTTTCCTTCCGGACCGGCCTCTACGGGTTCGCCCCGCCCACTCCGAACCTCGCCCGGCTCGCGGCGAGCGGCCGTCGCTTCGACCGCGCCTACGCCCAGTACCCCCTCTGCAACCCCAGCCGCGCCTCCTTCATGACCGGCTGGCGGCCGGAGCGGACCCGGGTGTGGGGCAACCTGGGCTCGCCGCACGCCCGCCTGGCCGGGGCGGTTCCCCTCCAGGAGCACTTCGCCGCCAGCGGATACGAGACGGTGCGGGTGGGCAAGGTGTACCACAGCCCGTTCGAGCACGAGTTTCGCTGGGAGCGGGTCTTCGACACGTACGACACCGCCTCCGACGAAGCCCCCGCGGCGTGGGGAGTGTCGGGCCGCAGCGATGAGGCCGAGCCCGACGGGCGGGCGGCGCGGCGCGCCGCCGAGATCCTCGCGGAGCGGCGCTCGCGGCCGCTGTTCCTGGCGGTCGGCTTCCTCCGACCGCACGTTCCCTGGATGGTACCCGAGGCCTACGTGCGGCGGTTTCCGCCCGAGTCCGTCGTGGTTCCCCCCCAACCCGCGCGCGAAGTGCTCGGGGTGCGAAGAGGAGCCTCGAGAGACATCCCGCCACCGCTTTGGCGCGAGGCCATCGCTCACTATCAAGCCTCGGTGGCCTTCATGGACGCCCAGTTCGGGTTGATCCTGGATGCCCTCGAACGCGAGGGACTCCTCGACCGCACGATCGTCGTGCTCGTCGGCGACAACGGAGTGCACGTCGGGGAGCAGGGACTCTGGGGGAAGTCGACGCTCTTCGAGGAGTCGGACCGGGTGCCGCTCGTGATTGCGGCGCCCGGCGTGTCTCGCCGGGGAACGCCCGCCGGCGGCCTCGCCGAGCTCGTGGACCTCTACCCGACGCTGCTCGAGCTGTGCCGGCTGCCCACGGTGCCTGGCCTCGACGGCGTGAGCCTCGTTCCTCTCCTTCGCGACCCGGAGGCCAAGGGCAAAGCCGCTGCCTGGACCATGCGCAAGGTGGGGGCGGCGCGCAAGGAGGCCCTCGCGTTCAGCGTCCGCACGGAGCGTTGGCGCTTCACCGAGTGGCCGGACGGCGAGCGGGAGCTCTACGATCACGACGCCGATCCGTGGGAGCGGCTGAACCTGGCCGGCGACCCTGCGTACGCGGCGGTGGTGACCGCCCTTCGGCCTCTCGTCGAGACGGCCAGCCGCCGCGTGAGCCACCCGACGGCGGCGCCGTGAGCGCTCGCGCCACGCCGGCCTGACGCGGCGCTAGGCCATCAGGTGCGGTAGATCCCGCTTGCGCAGTACGGGGAAGCCGATGGCGGTCTCGAGGAGCTCCTCGGTCACCAGGCTCGGCCCGACGCTCAGGTAGACGCGCGGAACGTGGCGCGTGAGCCGGCGCGCGAGATCCACCCCTCCTCCCTTGACGAAGAGGTCCACGACGGCGAGGTCGTAGCTCTCCCGCTGGGCCGCGGCCACCGCCGCCCCGGGCGTGCGCACGAGGCGCACCCGGTCGCCGCCACGGCGGACGAGGCGCGCGAGCGCCTGGCCGCAGCCGGCGTCCGACTCGACGAGGAGGATCGCGCGTGCCGGTCTCACGCCTCCCTGGACAAGCAACCCTTGTACCACCGGCAGCGCACTGTGAAGAAAGGACTTACAGCCGAGCCACTCGAGGACTGGCCAGAGATCGGCCTGGACTCGAGGCCGGTTGTTTGCCTGAGCCTACTCCGGCGCCTGCAGCCGGATGCGGACCGTGCGGGTCTTGCCCTCGCGCCAGACGGCGAGCGTCACCGTGTCGCCGGGCCGGTAGCTGCCGAGCCTCCCCAGGAGGTCGCCGACGCTCTTGACCGGCTTCCCGTCGATCTCCTGCACCACGTCGCCCGGGATCACTCCCCCCCTCCGGTCCACTCGAGTGCCCTCGAGCCCCGCCTCGGCGGCGCCCCCGCCGCGGACGACGCCGCGGACGAGCGCGCCCTCGATCCCGAGCCGGCGTGTCACGTAGGCGCTGAGACGATCGTCGAGGTCCACCCCGAGCACCGGCCGGATCACGCGGCCGTGGGTGATGAGCTCCGGCACGATGCGGCTCACCGTGTCCACCGGGACCGCGAAGCCGATCCCCGCGCTCGCCCCGGAAGGGCTGTAGATCGCGGTGTTGACGCCGATCAGCCGCCCGGAGCTGTCGAGGAGCGGGCCGCCGGAGTTGCCGGGGTTGATCGCCGCGTCGGTCTGGATCACGTCGAAGATCGTCGCCCCGCTCACGCCCTGGATCGTGCGTCCCAGCGCGCTCACGATGCCGGTGGTGAGCGTGAAGTCGAGGCCGAAGGGGTTGCCGATGGCGTAGACCTTCTGGCCGACCAGGAGGTCGCCGCTGGTGCCGACCCGGAGGGGCACGAGCTTCCCGCGCGCGGCCTGGATCCGCAGGACCGCGAGGTCCTGGTCGCGCGAGAAGCCGACGATGGTGGCCTCGTACTCGGCGTCCCCGATCGTCACCTTCGCCGAGTCGGCGTCCTGGACGACGTGGAAGTTCGTCACCACGTGCCCGCGGTCGTCCCACACGAAGCCCGACCCGCTGCCCGCCGGCACCTCGAAGACGTTGCGGGTCCAGTAGTCCACCTGCTCGACGCGCGTGGTGATGAACGCCACCGAGCGCTGGGCGTCCTTGAAGAGGTCGATCGTGTGGCGCTCCTCGGGGTCGAGGTCCGCCCTCGCGGCCGGCGGTCGCCCCTGGGCGGCCGGTGCCGGCTCGGCCTCGGGGGGCCGCGACGAAGGGGACAGCGCCTGCTGCAGGCCGGTCGAGACGAAGAGGCCGAGCACGACGCCGACGGCGAGGCTACCCAGGAAGAGGAGGCGCGATCGGGTTCTCATGGAGGCTCCCTCGGAAGGCCCTTCCATCATAGCCCCTCGACCCCGCGCGCTCCACGCGTCCACGCGCCTCCGCGCCTCCTCCGTGTGGACTTCCCCGGTCGGCCCATATCAGAATGGCGCTCACGCATGCGCCAGAAGGGCCTCGACTTCGGCGAGGAGGCGGCGCCCCGCCCGGCACGGCGGCGCGCGCTCACCGTCTCCGAGCTCACGGAGAGGATCCAGGGGGTCCTCGAGACCGAGTTCGTGGACGTGTGGGTGGAAGGCGAGATCTCGAACCTCAAGCTCGCCGCTTCCGGGCACTGGTACTTCTCGCTGAAGGACGAGCAGGCGCAGATCCGCGCGGTCGTCTGGAAGACCGACGCCCGGCTCATCCGCTTCCGCCCGAAGGACGGGATGAAGGTGCTGGCCCGCGGCGCGGTGCGGGTCTACGCGCCCCGCGGGGAGTACCAGGTCTCCGTGCAGGTGCTCGAGCCCCTCGGCAAGGGCTCGCTCCAGCAGGCCTTCGAGGAGCTGAAGGAAAAGCTCGAGAAGGAGGGCCTCTTCGACCCGGCGCGCAAGCGTCCCCTCCCCATGCTCCCGCGCCGCATCGGGGTCGTGACCTCGCCCACCGGGGCGGTCCTGCGCGACATCCTGCGGGTCCTTCGCTCGCGCTACGCGGACCTCGAGGTGCTCGTCTACCCCGCGCTCGTGCAGGGCGAGGGCGCCGCGGCCGAGATCGCGCAAGGGATCCGCGCTCTCAACCGCATCGGAGGCCTCGACGTGATCGTGCTCGCCCGCGGGGGCGGCAGCCTCGAGGACCTCTGGGCCTTCAACGAGGAGGCGGTGGCCCGGGCGATCGCGGCCTCCCGCGTCCCCACGATATCGGCGGTGGGCCACGAGACGGACTTCACGATCGCCGACTTCGTGGCCGACCTGCGCGCCCCCACGCCCTCGGCCGCCGCCGAGCGGGTGGTGCAGGCCAAGGAGGAGCTGCAGGCGCGGGTGGCCGCCCTCGAGGAGCGGCGCGACGCGGCCCTGAGGCTGCGCCTGGCCCGGGTGCGCTCGCGCGTGGAGGCCGCGGCGGCCCACCGCGTGTTCGCGGCGGAGAGGGGCCGCCTGCGCGCGCAGGCCCAGCGCGTGGACGAGCTGGTGCGCCGCGCGGAGACGGGCCTCGTTCGCGGGCTCGAGCGCGGGCGCGAGCACTCCCGGCGCCTGCGCGAGAGGCTGGAGGCCTTCCGGCTCGACCGGCAGATCGCGGCCCGACGCGAGCGCCTCCTCCGCCAGTCCGACCGGCTGGCCGCCCTCTTCCGAACGGGCGCCGAGCGGCGCCGGGCCGCGCTCGCCCGCCTCGCCGCCTCGCTCGACGGCCTCTCGCCGCTCGCCGTCCTCGGCCGCGGCTACGCGCTCGTCTGGGACGAGGCCGCCTCGCGGCTCCTGCGCGACGCGGCCGAGGTCGAGGCCGGCCAGGGCCTGCGCATCCGACTCCACCGGGGCGCCCTGCGCGCCACCGTCCTCTCGAGGGAGACCGAGTGAAGAAGACCGACGAGCCGACGTTCGAGCAGGCCCTGCAGCAGCTCGAGCAGATCGTGCAGAAGCTGGAGAAGGGCGAGTTGCCCCTCGAGGAGTCGCTGAAGCTCTACGAGGACGGCATCCACCTCTCGCGCCTCTGCCACGGCAAGCTCGAGGAGGCCGAGGGCAAGATCGAGATGCTGATGAAGGACGCGCGGGGCGAGCCGGTCCTCGACGCGCAGGGGCGACCGCGGACGAAGCCCCTCGACCCGCCCGGGGACGAGGACGGCCGGTGAGCGCGGGGGCGCCGCCGACCGGGCTCGACGCCCCCGCCGTCATGGAATCCCTGCGCCAGGCGGTGGACGCGGCCCTCGACCGCGCCCTCCCGCCGGCGTCGGCCTGGCCCGCCACCATCCACCGCGCCGTGCGCTACAGCCTCTTCGCCGGGGGCAAGCGCATCCGTCCCGTGCTCGTGCTGGCGGCGGGCGAGGCGGTGGGCGGCGCGCGCGAGGAGCTGATGCCGCTCGCCTGCGCGGTGGAGATGGTCCACACCTACAGCCTGGTCCACGACGACCTTCCCGCCATGGACGACGACGACCTGCGGCGCGGCAAGCCGACCTCGCACAAGGTGTTCGGCGAGGCGATCGCCATCCTGGCCGGCGACGCGCTGCTGACCCGGGCCTTCCACCTGCTCGCGGAGGTCCCCGAGGGCTGGGACGACGCGCGGGTGAGGCGCCGGCTGCGCGCCGCGGCGGCGCTGGGCGAGGCGTGCGGGACGACCGGGCTGATCGGCGGCCAGGTCATGGACCTCGAGTCCGAGGGCCGGGTGATCGGCGCTGGCGATCTCGAGTGCCTGCACCGGGCGAAGACGGGGGCGCTCCTCTCCGCGTGCGTGCGCGGCGGGGCCATCCTCGGCGGCGCCGGCGACGCCGACCTGCAGCGGCTCTCGCGCTACGCCTCCGCCATCGGCCTCGCGTTCCAGGTCGTCGACGACGTGCTCGACGCCACCGGAGACGCGGAGCACCTGGGGAAGACCGCGGGCAAGGACGAGGCGGCGAAGAAGGCCACGTACGTGAGCGTCCACGGGCTCGAGAGGGCGCGCTCGCTCGCGGCCGGGCTCCGGCAGGAGGCCCTCGAGGCGACAGCGCCTCTCGGTCCACGCGGGGAGCTCCTCGCCGCGATCGCCCGCCTGATCGTGGACCGCCGATCGTGACGCCATGACCCGGCTCGACGTCTGGCTCGCCGAGCACGGCCTCGCCGAGTCGCGCGAGAAGGCGCAGGCGCTGGTCATGGCGGGGCGGGTCAGCGTGGACGGGCAGCGCGCGACGAAGCCGGGCTCGCGGGTCAGGGAAGGGACGGCGGTGGCGGTCGAGACGGGGCCCGCGCACGTCGGGCGCGGGGCGCTGAAGCTGGCCGGGGCCCTCGACGCCTTCGGGGTGAGCCCGGCCGGGAGGGTCGCGGTGGACGTGGGGGCTTCGACCGGCGGCTTCACGGAGACGCTGCTCGAGCGGGGCGCTTCGCGCGTCTACGCGGTGGACGTCGGCCGCGGGCAGCTCCACGAGAGGCTGCGCCAGGACCCGCG
>Ga0316622_100002508_pt1 | contig 12739 bp, 9 predicted proteins | sample OWC_Aug_OW2_C1_D_FD_207646 | JGI IMG/M metagenome (GOLD analysis project Ga0316622, IMG submission 207646) | Wetland soil microbial communities from Old Woman Creek delta, Ohio, United States - OWC_Aug_OW2_C1_D5_C | ecosystem: Environmental > Terrestrial > Soil > Wetlands | place: USA: Ohio... | reverse complement strand
CATCCAAGGATGTGCGCCGGATCCAGCGCACTGAACATCGTGCCACCCGGGTCGAGCGTGTGCAGCGAGCTACCGGCAAGCGCACTGCCTTCGCGATGGAAGTACCACCATGGCAGGCCATTGATCGCGGGCACCACCGTCGTATGTGGCCCCACCAGTGCGGAGACCTTCGGCAGCATCGCGCCGATGGCATGGGCCTTGAGTCCGATGACGACCAGGTCCTGGACATTGAACTGCGACGGTTCGTCGCTCGCGGGCAGCCGATAGACGCCACTGGCGGTCCCGACGTGGTCAACCAGCGTCAGGCCATCCCGCCGGATTGCCGCCAGGTGCGCGCCGCGTGCAACCAGCACGACCTCGTGGCCGGATGCCGCCAGGCGCGCGCCGATCACGGCGCCGATCGAGCCGGCGCCGACAATCGCGACCCGCACGCGCTAGCGCCGCGCGGTCGCGCGCGCCGCGACCTCGGGCCGGTCATTCTGCTGCGGCTTCAGCACTGGCGAGGCGACGCCCTGCGCGCGTTCGCGCCGCCACTCGTTCTTGCGCCGCGTCCATTCGGCCAGCCGGGCATGCGCGGTCTTGCTTTCTTCCTGCATGTGCATCTCGGAGGCGAGCTGCGCCGACAGTTCGATGCGGATGCCATTCGGGTCGAAGAAGTAGATCGAGTTGAAGATGTGGTGGTCCGTGATCCCGACGACCTCGACTCCGTTGGCCTCGAGGCGTGCCTTGACCTGTTCGAGCGCATCGACGCTGTCGACGCGGAAGGCGATGTGATTGACCCACGACGGCGTGTTCGGCGACGGCTCGCAGGCGACGTCGTCGCCGAGATCGAAGAAAGCGATGCACGAGCCGTCGGTCATGCGGAAGAAGATGTGCGTGTAGGGGCAATACTCGCCGGTCGACGGCACATGGTCGCTCTGGATGATGTGATAGAGCGGCAGCCCGAGGATGTCCTCGTAGAAGTGACGCGTCTCCTCGGCGTCCTTGCAACGATAGGCGTAGTGGTGCAGTCCGTGGATCGGAACCGGGGCGGGAGTCGAGGCCATGGTTGTCTCCAAAGCAGGTTGTTGCCAGTGTAGGCCGCGCGCCATCAGCCGCGGAAGGCTTCCTCGATGCGGCGCTTGTCCCAGCCTGGCACCAGCATCTCCACGAAGGAGTAGACGAAGCCGCGCAGGTAGGTGCCCTCCTTGACCGCGAGCCGGGTGACGTTGCGTCCGAACAGGTGCCCGCAGGGCAGTATGACGAGCCCGTCGCGCCGCGCATCGACGGCGACGCCAGCGACGATGCCCACCCCCATGCCGATCTGCACGTAGGTCTTGATGACGTCGGCGTCGATCGCCTCGAGCACGATCGAAGGTTCGATGCTGGCGTGCGCAAAGGCGTCGTCGATCTTGCCGCGGCCGGCAAACTGCTGCTCATAGGTGACGAGCGGATTGCGCGCCAGGTCCTTCAATGTCAGCTTGCCCGGTGTCGTTGCGAACTTCGCCAGCGGATGGTCCGGCTTCACCACCGCCACATGCTGCCAGTCGTAGATCGGGATCGACAGCAGCCCCGGTGCGTCGGCCAGCGATTCGGTGGCCACGCCGAGATCCGCCTGGCCATGCACCAGCATCGCCGCGATCTGCGGCGGATTGGCCTGCAGCAGCTTCAGCCGCACCTGGGGAAACTTCTGCGCAAACTGCTGGATCACCTGGGGCAGCACGTAGCGCGCCTGGGTGTGCGTTGTGGCGATGCGCAGCGTACCCTCCGGACTGCCGACGTAATCGCGCGCCAGCTTCTTCAGGTTGTCGACCTCGAGCATGATGCGTTCGGCCGCTTCGAGCACGACCTGGCCCGGGGCGGTCAGCCCCTTCACGCGCTTGCCGTGACGCGCCAGGATCGGCACACCGAGTTCCTGCTCGAGCTCGATGATGGCCTTCGAAATGCCGGGCTGAGACGCGTGCAGCGCCCGCGCCGCCTCGGTCAGGCTGAACTTGTGGCGCGCCGCCTCGCGCAGGAAGCGGAACTGCTGCAGGTTCATGCGCTTCTCCGTAATATGGAGGCGTGATTTTATAGCGCTGCCTTATATGCGCAGTTCACGACTTCCGTTAAGGACTACCTCTTCCGGCGTCAGGGTGGAAGCGGGCGCAGCGGGGTCGGCTGCCTATAATTTTCCTTTCGCTTCAGCGTCGACGCGAAGGTCTGCGACGAGCATGCAACTTCACTTCCCGGGATAACGATGAAACTGGACAAGGCACAGGTGCTGCTTGACGAGCAGCCGATCTCGATCGACGTTCTCCTCGAGAAGTATGCAAAGGGCGAGGAGAAAAGCGTCGACGAGGTGCGCCGCAGAGTCGCGCGCGGCCTGGCGCAGGTCGAGAAACCCGAGCAGCGCGAGGTCTGGGAAAAGCGCTTTTACGACGCGATGGTCGATGGCTTCATCCCGGGCGGTCGCGTCAACTCCGCGGCCGGCACCGGCATTGCGGCGACACTGATCAACTGCTTCGTGCAGCCGGTCGGCGATGCGATCAGCGGCACCAAGGGCAACGTCCCCTCGATTTACCTGGCGTTGAACCAGGCCGCCGAGACGATGCGCCGCGGCGGCGGCGTCGGCTATGACTTTTCGCCGATCCGGCCGAAGGGCGCCCTGGTGCACGGCACGCATTCGCGCGCCAGCGGCCCGATCTCCTACATGCGCGTGTTCGACAAGAGCTGCGAGACGCTCGAATCCGCCGGCGCGCGGCGCGGCGCACAGATGGGGATGATGCGCTGCGACCACCCGGACATCGAGGATTTCATCCACGCCAAGCGCGACGGCTCACTCGCCAACTTCAACATGTCGGTGGCAGTGACCGACGCGTTCATGCGCGCGGTCGAGAGCGACGGCGAGGTCGAGCTGTGGCATGCCGCCGAAGCGTTCGACAAGTCGGCCGGCTACCAGCGCGCCGATGGCAGCTGGGTCTATCGCAAGGCCCGGGCGCGCGATCTGTTCGACCAGATCATGCAGTCGACCTACAGCCATGCCGAGCCCGGCGTCATCTTCATCGACCGCGTCAACGACGACAACAACCTGTCGTACTGCGAGACCATTGCGGCGACGAACCCCTGTGGCGAGCAGCCGCTTCCGCCCTATGGCTGCTGCTGCCTCGGCTCGATCAACCTGACGCGCTTCGTCGTCGACCCGTTCGGCGAGCGGGCGACCTTCGACTGGGACAGGTTCCGCGAAGTCACTCGCGTGTCGATCCGCGCGCTGGACAACGTGCTCGACGCCACGCTGTGGCCGCTGCCGGAACAGGCGCAGGAAGCCGCGAACAAGCGGCGCATCGGGCTGGGCTTCACCGGACTGGGCAACACTCTGACGATGCTGGGCCTGCGCTACGACAGCGCCGAGGCACGAGCGCTGGCCGCCGACATCAGCCGCACGATGCGCGATGCCGCGTACGGCGCCTCCGTCGACAACGCCCGTGAGAAGGGCGTCTTCCCACTCTTCGATGCCGACAAGTTCCTCGCCGAGCCGCACTGCGCGTCGCGTCTGCCTGACGAGCTGAAGGCGCAGGTCCGGGCGCACGGCATCCGCAACTCACATCTGCTGTCGATCGCGCCGACCGGCACGATCTCGCTGGCGTTCGCCGGCAACGCTTCCGGAGGCATCGAGCCGACGTTCTCCTGGACTTACATTCGCAAGAAGCGCATGCCGGACGGCAGCAAGCAGGAGTACGTCGTCGAGGACTACGCGTATCGCCTGTTCCGCCGCATGGGCGGCGACGAGTCCAAGCTGCCCGCCGGCTTCGTCAGCGCGCTCGAAATGAGCGCCAACGACCACATGCAGATGATCGCGGCGGTGCAGCCCTACGTCGATGCCGCAATCAGCAAGACCGTCAATGTGCCCGAGGATTACCCCTTCGAGGACTTCAAGAACCTCTACCTTGGCGCGTGGCACGCCGGCCTCAAGGGCATTACCACGTACCGCCCGAACAATGTCATCGGGTCGGTGCTCGAAGCCATCAAGGAGCCGGCGGCTTCGCACAACGCTTCGCCGCAGGACCTGAAGGACGATCCGGACCGGCGCGTGCGGCTCGACTCCACGCCACGCCCCGCGGTGGCGAGCCTCAAATGGCCTGGCCGTCCGGACCTCGCTGAAGGCAACCTGGCGTGGACCTTCATGGTCGAGATTCCGGAGCGCAAGGAATCGTTCGCGATTTTCATCGGCCAGGTCGGCGAGCCGGCCGTGCCGTTCGAGGTCTGGGTCAATGGCGCGGAGCAGCCGCGCGGGCTGGGTGCGATCGCGAAGGCGCTGTCGATGGACATGCGCAGCGAGGATCGCGCCTGGCTGAAGATGAAGCTCGACGCCCTCGCCAAGGCGCGTGACGAACAGGGCTTCGCGATCGGGATGCCGCCCACCGGGGACAAGTTGTGGCAGAGCGGTGTCGTGTCGGCCTTCGCCAACATCGTGCGCTGGCGCTGCGAGCAGCTTGGGGTGTTCAAGGAGCTCGACCAGCACCCGACGCCGGTACTGAACGCGTTGTTCTCGAAGAAGGAACCCAAGGCCGGCCCGCTGGGCACGATGAGCTGGACTGTCGACATCTCGAACGCGAACACCGGCGACGACTTCGTCCTGGGCGTGAAGGAGCTGCACCTGCCTGACGGCAGTCGCCGCCCGTATTCGATCTGGCTCGCCGGCGAGTACCCGAAGGTGCTCGACGGCCTGTGCAAGCTGATCTCACTCGACATGCGGGTCGTCGATGCCAACTGGATCGGCCTGAAGCTGAAGAAGCTGCTTAACTTCGGCGAGCAGAATGGCGAATTCTGGGCCGCCATGCCGGGCGAGGAGCGCTCGGCGCTGTATCCGAGCACCGTGGCGTACATCGCGACGCTGCTGCTGCACCGTTACAAGGTGCTCGGCATCCTCGACGACGACGGCCGCGCGATCCAGTCCGCCGGCATCCTGGCGCTGCCCGACGCCGTCAAGGTGATCGAGCACGAAACCGCGCCGATCAAGGGCAAGGTGTGCGGCAGCTGCGGCGCGGCAGCCGTCATCAAGCGCGACGGCTGCGAGTTCTGCACGGCCTGCGGGGCTACCGGCAACTGCAGTTAACGGACATTGCCTGACAAACTGACCTGCAGACGTTCACGAATCGCCACAGGGTTTTCCTGATGGGCGCCGTGGCGCCCCGCTGGTCTAATTCGCCCGCCCTTCAAGGGGAGTAGCCAGGAGGCGCCGAGCAAGACATTCGGCCCTTCGATGCGACGCCGTCAATACGGCCGGCACCGGCGCAGTTCCGCCGCCCGGCGTCGCAGCAGTCCGCCGCCAGGCGGGCTCCAGGCCAGACCGCGAGGCGCTTTCGAATTTCCAGTTGCGGGGGGCGCCGGCCGCTGCACCATTTCGAAAGTCAGCCATGCAATCGATCGGAAACCCCGTCATGTGGTCGCTGTTCGCGGCCTTCGTCGCTGCCGCCCTGCTCGTCGACTTCTTCGCGATGAGCAAGCAGGGCGCCCACCGCGTGTCCATCAAGGAGGCGGCCGTCTGGTCGCTGATCTGGGTCGCGGTTTCGTTCGTCTTCATGACGGGCCTATGGTTCTACCTCGACTCCAATGTCTCGCGCGAAGTCGCCAACACCAAGGGGCTCGAGTTCCTGACCGGTTACCTGATCGAGAAAGCACTGGCGGTCGACAACATCTTCGTGTTCCTGATGATCTTCACGTACTTCGCGGTGCCCCAGGAGTTCCAGAAGCGGGTGTTGATGATCGGCATCCTTGGCGCGCTGGTGCTGCGCGCCGGCATGATCCTGGTCGGCGCCTGGCTCATCACGCAGTTCCACTGGGTGCTGTATCTGTTCGGCGCGTTCCTCGTCTTCACCGGCGTGAAGATGTGGTGGGCCGCGGGGCAGGAGCCGGACCTGGAAGCCAACCCGGCACTCAAGCTGCTTCGCGGTCGCCTTCGCATCTCGCCGTCGTTCGACGGCGAGCGCTTCACGACGGTGATCAATGGCGTGAAGCACTTCACGCCGCTGTTCGTCGTCATCGTGCTGATCGGCATCGTCGACATCATTTTTGCAGTCGACTCGATCCCGGCCATCTTCGCGATCACAACCGACCCGTTCATCGTGCTGACCTCGAACGTTTTTGCGATTTTGGGCCTGCGTGCAATGTATTTCCTGCTCGCTGGCATGCACGAGCGCTTCCACCTGCTTTCCTACGGGCTGGCGATCGTGCTCGTGTTCATCGGCGCCAAGATGCTGCTGATCGACCTCTACAAGATCCCGGTCGCCTGGTCGCTCGTCTTCACGATCAGCGTTCTTGCAGCGACGATGATCCTGTCGCTGAAGATCCCGGCGAAGGCGGGGCACGGCGGCGGGGCCTATCCTTTCCCCGCGAAGAAGCCGAGGGACGCCGGCCATTGACCGGCAAGCAGCCGGGCGGCGCGCTCAGCGCCGCTCGATCCAGTACAGCGCCCCGAACGCCAGCGACAGGACCACCAGGCTGGGCAAGGCTGATACGACGAGCGGCGGCCAGGTGTTCAGCAGGCCGATGTGCGCAAACAGCTTGTTCATGCCGTAGAACGCGACCCCCAGCATGACACCGGCAAAGATCTTGAAGCTCACGCCGCCGGCGCGCACGTGCAGGTAGGCAAACGGCAGCGCCAGGGCCATCATCACCAGCACTGCCCACGGGTAGAACAGCTTGCCCCAGAAGGCGATTTCGTAGCGCTCGGTCTGCTGGCGGTTTTCGGCAAGGTGATTGATGTACTGCAGCAGGTCCCAGCCCGCCATGCGCTCGGGCTGCACCAGCAGCACGCCAAAGATGTCCGGCTTGAGTTCCGACTTCCACGTGTATTCCGGCACCTTGGTCACCTCGGTGCGCGCATCCGTGAGGCGGGCGTCCGCGGCGATGCGGGGAACCTTGGTCTCGACCACATCGGTCAGTTCCCACCCAACGTTCGGGACATAACGGCCGGCATCGGCAGTGACGATCGAGCGCAGGCGATAGTCACTGTCGAATTCGATGATGCGCCAGCCCTTCGTCCCGACATCCGGAGAGACCTGGCGCACATTGATGAAACGGTAGGCGCCGATGGTCCCATCCGCCTCCTTGACGACGTCGCGCACCCAGACGCCCGAACGAAAATCGCGCACGCTGATCTGCCCGCCACGCGCCTTCAGCCGCGTCTGCTGCGCCAGCCTTTCCGCCGGCGGCGACACCACCTCGCCGAGCATGAACGTCAGCGCGACCATCATCAGGCCGATGCCCAGCAGGCTCATCATCAGCCGCCGCGTGCTCATGCCGGAGACGCGCATGATCGTGAACTCGGAATTCGCAGCCAGCTTCGACAGGACGTAGATCGTGCCGATCAGCGCCGCGATCGGCATGACCTCGTACATCCGCGACGGCAGCGTGAAGGCCACGTAGGCCAGCGCATGACGCAGCTTGAAGCCGCGCTGGCCGATCTCGTCGAGCTGCGCCACCAGGTCGAAGAAGGTGAAGAGCGAAAGCAGCGCGAACAGCATGAAGCCGGTCGCCGTTGCGATTTCCTTCCACAGGTAACGACGCAGCGTCTTCATGGACTACGCCGCAGACGCCAGTAGGCCGGGGTCAGCTGCCGCGGCCACCACCGCTGCAGATAGACCCGTCGCAGGAAGAGGAGGCCCACCGCAAGCAGCACGGCCGCGTGCACGATCCACACGCCGATGCCGAAGCTCATGCGGTCCTGCTGCACCCACGCCTGCACCGTATTCAGCACGTTCAGGTAGACCGCAAAGGCCAGTACGGCAATGATCAGATTGAACGATCGCCCAACCCGGGGGTTCGTATAGGCCAGCGGGATCGCCAGCAGTGTTACGACGAGTGAGGCCACCGGGATACCGATGCGCCAGAGCATCTCCGCCTTGGCGAACGGAGTCGCCTCCGCAATCAGTTCCGACATCGGCTTCGTGCGGGCACTGCGCTCACCGAGTGGCCGGTCGGGGCGACTCTCGATGCGAATCGAGTAGCGGTTGAACTCCATCGTGCGGTACTCGGCGGATCCGGGCCGTCCTTCGTAGCGCCGGCCCTGCTCCAGCACGAGGAAGCGATCGCCGTTGGGGGCGACTTCGATCTGGCCCTTGGCGGCGACGATCACGCCGTCGCGTCCCTGGCTGCGCATGCTGACGAAGACATTGCGCACCTGGCTGTCCTCGAAGTTCACCGACTCGACGAAGAAGACGCGATCGGCTCCGCCCGATTCGATGAAACGGCCGGGCGCGACGCGGCTCACGTCGTCGCGTTGCATGAAGCTGCGCCGCAGTTCGTCGATCTGCGAGGTGGACCACGGCGACACGAACATCGAAAGCAGGCCCACCGCGATGACGATCGGCCACGCGAATCGCAGCACCGGGCCGAGCCAGGCAACCAGGCTCTGACCGGACGCGAACCAGACCACCATTTCGGAGTCGCGATAGGCGCGCGACAGGGTCATCAGGACCGATATGAACAGTGTCAGCGTCAGCACCACGGGAAGCCACGTCAGAGAGGTCAGGGCGAGCAGCTGGAACACCGCCTCGTTGTCGACGCGGCCACCGGCTGCCTGGCCCAGGATGCGCACCAGGCCGACCGAGAACAGGATCGAGAAGAGCACGGTGAATACCGCGCTCGCGGTGCTGGTCAGCTCGGCGACGATCGAGCGGCGAAAGATCATCAGAGAGGGCGGTCGGGTGCGATCCGGCGATCGCCGGTGACGGTGCCGCTATATACTGCCCGGCTCGCAACGGGCCGCATCCGGAACAACCGCAGGGTCGCGAGTCGCCTCGCCGGCCCAACGCACGTTGCCATCGCGAGACTTTTCAGAGGGAAATCGTCAATGGAATTTAGCACAACGACCGCACGCGCCGAGGCTGTCAAGGCCGATGCCATCGCTGTCGGCGTGTTCGCCGACGGTGAACTGACGCCAAGCGCGCGCGCGATCGACAAGGCGGCACGTGGTGCCATCAAGGCGGCCGTCAGGAGCGGCGACATGACAGGCAAGCGCGGCACGGTGGTCACGCTGCGCAGCGTTCCTGGCGTCGCCGCGGCGCGCGTCGTCGTCGTCGGCCTGGGTGGCCGGGACGACTTCAGCGACCGCGCCTATGGCGATGCGGTGCGCGCGGCCGTAAAGGCCTGTCCCGGCGCCGCCGAGATCGCGATGGCTGCCACCGAATGGAACGTGAAGGGCCGCGACGCCGAATGGCTGGCGCGCCAGTTCGCGCTTGCCGCACGCGAGTCCGTGTTCCGCAGCGACGAGCTCAAGAGCAAGAAGGAAGACAGCAATGGGCCGGCGCGTGCGGTTCTGCTGCACGCCGCCGGCGACGCCGCCGAGCGCGGCCTGAAGCAAGGCACCGCGATCGCCAACGGCATGGCGCTGACGAAGCGGCTGGGCAACCTTCCGCCCAACATCTGCACACCCTCGTTTCTGGCGGACGAAGCGCGCAAGCTGGCCAAGCAATGGAAGCTCGGTGTCGAGGTCCTGGAGACGAAACAGCTCGAAGCGCTGAAAATGGGTTCGTTCCTCAGCGTCGCACGCGGCTCTGCGCAGCCGCCGCGACTGATCGTGCTGAAGCACCAGGGTGGCGGCAAGTCGGCGCCCGTGGTGCTGGTCGGCAAGGGCATCACTTTTGACTCGGGCGGAATCTCGATCAAGCCTGGCGCGGCGATGGACGAGATGAAGTTCGACATGTGCGGCGCCGCCAGTGTCATCGGCACGATGCGCACGGTCGCCGAACTCAAGCTCAAGCTCAATGTGATCGGCGTCGTCGCGACCTGCGAGAACATGCCGTCGGGCACCGCCTCCCGCCCGGGGGACATCGTCACATCAATGTCGGGCCAGACCATTGAGATCCTGAACACCGATGCCGAGGGACGGCTGATCCTGTGCGACGCCCTGACCTATGTCGAGCGCTTCAAGCCGGCGGCGGTTGTCGACATTGCCACCCTGACCGGTGCCTGCGTCATCGCACTGGGCAACGTCAACTCAGGCCTGTTTGCGAACAACGACGAGCTCGCGGAGGAGTTGCTCGGCGCCAGCCGCAGCGCTGGCGATGCCGCCTGGCACATGCCGCTGGGCGATGAATACCAGGAGCAGCTGAAGACGAACTTCGCCGACATGGCGAATATCGGTACCCCGAGCAACGCGGGCGCAATCACGGCGGCATGTTTCCTGTCGCGCTTCACCAAGGCCTATCCGTGGGCGCACATCGACATCGCGGGCACTGCCTGGAAGAGCGGCGCCGCCAAGGGTGCGACCGGGCGGCCGGTGCCGCTGCTGTCGCAGTTCCTGCTGCAGCGCGCGGGATGATCTGCACCGGCGCATGACGCGCATCGACTTCCACTTCAACACCGAGCATCGGTTGCACTATGCCTGCCGCGTGACGCGCAAGGCACGCGCGGCCGGCAAGCGGCTGGTCGTGTATGCGCGAGATGCCGAACGGCTGGCTCAGCTCGACGCCGCGCTGTGGACGTTTTCGGCGCTCGATTTCCTCCCGCACGTCTACGTCGACTCGCCGCTAGCCGGCGCGACCCCGGTGTTGCTGACGCTAGAGGCGGCACGCGCGCCGGCCAGTGACGTGCTGCTCACGCTCGACGACGATCCGCCACCCGGGTTCGCAGACCTGTTCCGTCGCTACGAGCGGGTCATCGAGGTCGTGTCGCGGCTCGACGAGGACCGGGCCCGGGCTCGGTTGCGCTTCAAGGCGTATCGCGAGCAGGGCTTCGAGCCGATCACGCATGAGGTGGGTGGCAGTGAGTGACCAGGACAATCCGCTCGATCGCCTGACCCGACCGGGTGGCCGCTCGCTATCGGACGATGAGTCGATTCCGGTGCTGACCGAGCGACTGACATTGCCGTCGCTCGAACTCGACATCTCTCTGCCCAAGCCGCCGCCTCCGATGGCGGCGCCCGCCCCACCGCCTCCACCGCCGCCTCCACCACCACCTCCTCCAGCCCCGCCGTCACCGGCTCCCGCACCGGTCGCGGCGCCGATCCCAGCGCGCCCCGCGGTCGCACCGTCCGCCGGCAGCCCGGCCGCCCGGCCGGTCCCACCGCCCGCGGTTCCGACCTACAACTCGTCGATCGCGGCCGCTCCCGCGCCGGACGTGGACTGGATTCGTCTGGAACAGTCGCTGCGCGACGCCGTGTTCCGCGAACTGCAGCCGGTGCTTGCCGACGAAGCCGGACGCCTGTTGCGCGAGCGCCTGCAACCGGCGATCGACCGGGTCCTGACGACGCTGACAGCGGAGTTGCGCCAGGCCTTTGACGCGCGTCTGCGTGAAACCGTCTCCCGGGCCGTCGCGGCCGAGGTTGCCCGCCTGCGCGAGCGCGGCTGAGCCGCTTGCCACGGGCGGCGCGCGGCACCCGTAAAATTCTTGTCTTCCCCTCCGACGGCCGGCAGTCCGGCAGCGCAATGAACGACATCGCATCGCCGGCAAGCACCACACTCGCCAAGAGCTTCGAACCCGCGTCGATCGAGGCGCGCTGGACTCCGGTGTGGGAGGCACGCGGTTACTACGGCGCCGGCCTGGACCCGTCGCGTCCGTCGTTCTCGATCCAGCTGCCGCCGCCGAATGTCACCGGACTGCTGCACATGGGTCACGGCTTCAACCACACGATCATGGACGCACTGACCCGCTATCACCGCATGGCGGGCTTCAACACGCTGTGGCTGCCGGGCACGGACCACGCCGGCATCGCCACGCAGATCGTCGTCGAGCGTCAGCTGGAGGCCAACGGCGTCGATCGCCGTGCGATGGGCCGCGAGGCGTTCATCAAGCAGGTGTGGGACTGGAAGGAATACTCCGGCGGCACGATCCTCAAGCAGATGCGCCGACTCGGCGACTCGGTCGACTGGAGCCGCACTTACTTCACGATGGACGACAGGCTGTCGAAGGTGGTCACGGAAACCTTCGTGCAGCTCTACGAACAGGGGCTCATCTACCGCGGCAAGCGCCTCGTCAACTGGGACCCGAAGCTGCAGACTGCGGTCTCGGACCTCGAGGTGGAAACGGAAGAGGAAGACGGCCGCCTGTGGGAAATCCGCTACCCGGCCGTTGATGGGGGACCAGGGGTAGTCGTCGCGACGACGCGCCCCGAGACGATGCTCGGCGACGTCGCAGTCGCGGTGCATCCTGAAGACGAGCGCTACGCAGAGCTGGTCGGCCAATCACTCACGCTCCCGCTGACCGGACGCACGATCCCGGTCATCGCGGATGACTATGTCGACCGCGAGTTCGGTACCGGCTGCGTGAAGATCACACCGGCGCACGACTTCAACGACTTCGCTATCGGCCAGCGCCACAACCTGACGCCGATCCCGATCTTCACGCTGACGGCCACCGTCAACGAGAACGCCCCGGAGAAGTACCGCGGGCTGGATCGCTACGTCGCGCGCAAGCGCGTGCTCGAGGATCTGCGCGCGGCCGGACTGCTGGTCTCGGAGAAGCCGCACAAGATGATGGTGCCGCGCTGCGGGCGCACTGGCGAGATCGTCGAGCCGACGCTGTCGGAACAGTGGTACATGGCGATGAGCAAGCCGGCCCCGGCCGGCACGCGCCACCCGGGGAAGTCGATCGCGCAGGTCGCGCTCGAGGTCGTCGCAAGCGGCGATGTGCGCATCTTTCCGGAGCAATGGAACACGATCTACAACCAGTGGCTGGAAAACATCCAGGACTGGTGCATCTCGCGGCAGCTGTGGTGGGGCCACCAGATTCCAGCGTGGTACGACCAACAGGGCAATGTGTACGTCGCCCGCTCCGAGGC
>Ga0316622_100002507_pt1 | contig 12743 bp, 11 predicted proteins | sample OWC_Aug_OW2_C1_D_FD_207646 | JGI IMG/M metagenome (GOLD analysis project Ga0316622, IMG submission 207646) | Wetland soil microbial communities from Old Woman Creek delta, Ohio, United States - OWC_Aug_OW2_C1_D5_C | ecosystem: Environmental > Terrestrial > Soil > Wetlands | place: USA: Ohio... | reverse complement strand
CCCGGCTGGCGATGATGATTCCGGTGGAAGAGCCGCCCTGGAGGGAGGACCTCGCCAGCGCTCGCGCAGAGTACGAAGCGTGGCAGCAGCGACCGGCGGTGTATGCGAATGCGCACCCGGCGCTCGACCTCTGGGAGGTCGTGCAGACGTTGCGCCGTGCCGTCCCGGAGGACGCCATCATCACCAACGGTGCCGGCAACTTCAGCGGTTGGGCGAACCGATTCTGGCGCTACACCGGGCTGCGAACCCAGTTGGCACCGACAGCGGGCAGCATGGGGTACGGCGTACCTGCCGCGATTGCGGCCAAGATCATCGCGCCGGAGCGCACCGTGGTCGCGTTCGCCGGAGATGGCGACTTCATGATGACGATGCAGGAACTCGCAACGGCGATTCAATATGGCGCCGGCGTGCTGATACTCGTGTTCAACAACTCGATGTACGGCACGATCCGCATGCACCAGGAGCGCGAGTTCCCGGGCCGCGAACATGGCACGCGCCTCGCCAATCCCGACTTCGCGCGCCTGGCGCAGTCATTCGGAGCATTCGGGGCCGCCGTCGGCACGACCGATGAATTCGGGACGGCGCTGGCTCACGGCCTCGCATTCATCCGCGAGAAGCACCTGCCGGCCCTGATCGAGTTGCGCACCGACCCCGAGGTCATCACGCCGAACGCCACGTTGTCCGCCATTCGCGCGACCGCGCGGCTCAAGGTCTGAGCCGCGGTCGTCGCGGCCGGTTGACGTCAGGCCGAACTCGCGACCCGGGTGTCGCCCGCGTCAGCGTACGCGGCCGGCAACCGCACCGTGATCAACAGCACTACGCCCGCAGCCAGCGGCAGCAGCAGCAGGCACAGCGCAATCGTCTGGCTTCCGAGCATCGCCACGGCAGCGCCGAACAGCAGCGGACCCACCGCGGCCGACAGCCGGCCCGCGATCGAATTGAACCCGAACAGTTCGGCCGCCCGGTCGTACGGGACCAGCGCCGCGTACAGCGAACGGAAAACGGCCTGAATCGCGGCGTACACGAAGCCCAGCATCACGACTGCAAACGTCGGCGTCCAGGTCGCGCGTCCGAAGGCCAGCAGCAGGATCGCGCTTGCCAGCACGACACACATGCCCGCCAGCGTGACACGCGCGCCACGCCGGTCGGCCAGCACGCCGAGCAGGATGGTGGACGGCACCGCGATCAGGTGAAACAGCAGCGATAGCCACAGCAGACCCTCGACCGTCAGTCCGAAGCGTGCCGAGAGCACGATCGCGATGAAAAACTGGATCGTCACCAGCACATCGTTGATCAGGAAAAACGACAGCAGCACCTGCAGTGCCATCCGGTGGCTGCGCCAGTCGCGCAGAGTGCCTGCGACAGCCCGCAGGCTGCCGAACGTCGCGTCGGCCTTTCCGTTCACGCGCTCCGGCGCCCGCCGCAGGCCGCGCAGGCCGGCCACTCCGGGTATGGCAAGAATGGCGAACATCAGGGCAGACACGATGAAGACGCTGGAGAGTTGCTCGACCTGGCCCGTGGGAGGAAGTCCGCGCGTCATCAGCAAGGCAACCGCGATCGCGGCCACTCCGCCGCACAGCCCGAGCGCCCATCCGATGCCGGAAACGCTGCCGCGACGCCGGGCTGGCGCGATGTCGACCACGTAGGAGTCATACACGCTGATCGCCAGCGTATAGGCAACCTGTGCGACCAGAAACGCGGCGGCCGCTGCGAGCAGGCCACTCCGCGAAGCAAGCGGAAGCAGCAGCACCGCCAGGACACAGGCTGCCGTTGCCAGGGCCACGGTCGAACGCCAGCGTCCGGTGCGGTCCGCGTGGGCCCCGACTAGAGGGGAAAGCAGGCCCGCCGCCACCAGACTCGCAGCGGCAACGAGGCCCCAGGCCCCGGCCGCAGGAGATCCCTGTCCGACACGCGAGACGAAGTACAGCCCGAAGAACGTCGGGATCAGCGCGGCATAGGTTGAACTCGCAATGTCGTACGCCGCCCACGACAGCACGCGACGGGAGAGCCACGACGGAGACCCGACCTTGCTCGCGGCGTTCGTTCGAGGCGTCACCATGGAGTGCTCAGGTCAGCACGCGGATCTTCCGGTACCCCACTTCGATAACGCCACGCGACTGCAGGCGCGCCAGCAGCAGGTTCAAGGTCTGTCGCGACAGACCGACCATGTTGGCCAGCTCGGTCTGCGACATCGTGATCGTGGCGGCTTCAGACGAGTCGTCGTTGAGCTTCTTCACCTGCACGAGGCCAAGCAGGCGGGTACGCAGCCACTCTTCGGGCGACAGGCCGGTGGCCTCGGCCACATAGCGCCACAGCAAGGCGAAACGCTCGCCCAGCAGCCGGGCGAAGTGGCGCAGGTGACGCGGCTCCTGGTCGACCAGGCGCTCGAACTCCAGCGCGGGCAGGAACAGCAACCGGACGGCCGTGTCGGCAATCACGCTGCCGACGGTCAGCTTCCCCGTGAGCAGCGGGTACTCGCCGAACCACAGGCCGGCTTCGCCGACATGCATCAGGCCCTCGTCGGCCTCTCCGACCGAACGCATGTGGCGTGTGCGGCCCTGCAGCAGCGCGTACATGCCCTTTCCGGGCTCGCCCTCGCGGAGGAGGAAGTCGCCCCGAGCGACCCGACGGACCCGGGAGCGCTCGAGTATCGCCGACTGCAGCGCCTCGGGCAGGCTGCCGAACCATTCGCCCCGCTTCAGTAGCTCGGCGTCTGCCGCCTGGATGTCGTGCTGCACGAGTCGCCCAGCCTGGTCAATTGTCGGGGATTGGACAACCCGACTCTAGCGCAGCGTCCAGACTCCCCGCCTTTCGCGCGGCTTGGCCCCGGCGGGAAGGGGCAGATTCCGGCGGGCCGGCGGAATGCGCCGCTTCGGTTTCATCCGGTTGATCGCTCGCCATCGTGCGCGCAGAAACATCTGCTGCAGTCTCGAATTGCCGGCAAGGAGTCCGGACACATGCCTCGACTTTCCTTGGCGTCTGCATTCGGCACACGGCTCGGGGTGTTTGCTGTAATCGCCGCGGCACTGCTCGCGCCGGCGGCGGCACAGGACACCGTCACCGCCACCCGCGGCGCAGCTGCATCCAGCGCGGAGGACCTCGCCAAGAAGCTCGCCAATCCGGTGGCGGCGCTGATCAGCGTGCCGTTCCAGCTCAATTACGACCACGACATCGGCGCGGCGCGCGGCGGCGACCGCTGGCAGCTCAACATCCAGCCGGTGCTGCCGATCGATCTCAACCCGGAGTGGAACCTGATCTCGCGCACGATCCTGCCTGTTGTCTGGCAGGACGAGATATATCCGGGCGCGGGCAGCCAGTCGGGCATCGGCGACATCGTGCAGAGCGTGTTTTTCTCGCCGAAGGCGCCGACCGCAGGCGGCTGGATCTGGGGTGCGGGGCCGGTGTTCCTGCTGCCGACCGGGTCGGACGATCTGCTGTCAGTGAAGAAGTGGGGCGCGGGGCCGACCGGTGTGGCGCTCAAGCAGGATGGTCCGTGGACCTACGGGCTGCTCGCCAACCACATCTGGTCGTTCGCTGGGAGCGGCGGGCAGGACTTGAGCGCGACCTTCGTGCAGCCCTTCGTCAGCTACACGACGCCGACTGCGTGGTCGTTCACCCTCAACACCGAAAGCACCTACGACTGGGAGCGCGAACAGTGGGCCGTGCCGATCAACGCGATCGTGTCCAAGGTGACGAAGGTCGGCGACCAGCTGGTGAGCGTAGGTGGCGGCGTGCGCTACTGGGCCGACGGCCCGGAAGGAGGCCCGCATGGCTGGGGATTCCGCCTCGTGGTGACGCTGCTCTTCCCGAAGTGAGGCCAAGCATGGAAGTCGAGCGCAGCAAACTTCTGGCCGACTTGGCCGGTGAAGCCTGGAATTAGTAGTAGCGCTAAAAGGGACCCAGGAATGAACAAGAGAACTCTGAACCATTTCGCGGCGCTGATCGGCGCCGCGTTTCTTGCCGCGCCCGCCTTCGGGCAGCCATCCACCGCCGCGGATGCGATCTATGTCGGCGGCGACATCGTGACGATGAACGACAAGGCGCCGTCGGCACAGGCGCTGGCGGTCAAGGACGGCAGGATCCTCGCCGTCGGCGACCGCAAGACGGTTGAAGCAGGTCACAAGGGCGCCAAGACCAAGGTGGTGAACCTCGCCGGCAAGACGCTGCTGCCGGGCTTCATCGACGCGCACAGTCACTACTTCAGCTCGCTGACGGTGGCCAACCAGTGCAACCTCTACGCGCCGCCCGCGGGGCCGGCGAAGGATGTGCCCAGCATCGTCGCCGCGATCAGGAAATTCGCCGCCGACAAGAAGATCCCCAAGGGCGAAGTGATCCAGTGTTACGGCTACGACGAGAACGTCATGCCGAACGGGCGGCTGCTGAACCGCGACGATCTCGACAAGGCGTTTCCCGACAACCCCATCCTGGCGGGGCACGTGTCGATGCACGGGGCGGTGCTCAACTCGGCGGCGATGAAGAAGTGGAATCTCAGCGCCGAGACCAAGACGCCGCCGGGTGGCGTCATCGTGCGCAAGCCTGGGACGAACGAACCGTACGGGCTGATCATGGAAACGGCATACCTGCCGATCTTTGCCTCGCTGCCGAAGCCGACTTCGGCACAGGAGGTCGAATGGTCGATCGCAGGCCAGAAACTCTATGCCGCCGCCGGAGTCACCACTGCGCACGAAGGTGCGACGCACGCCGCGGAGCTTGCCTTGATGCAGCGTGCCGCGAAGTCTGGCGGCACCATCATCGACGTGATTGCCTATCCGTTCATCACCGATCTCGAGGTGGTGCTGAAGGACAACCCGGTGTCCGGCTGGCAGAAGTACGACAACCGGCTGAAGATCGGCGGCGTGAAGATCACCATCGACGGCTCGCCGCAGGGCAAGACCGCGTTCTTCACCAGGCCGTACCTCACGGGCGGCCCGGGCGGCGAAAAGGATTGGAGCGGCGAGCTGACGGCGCCGCAGGAGGTCGTCAACAAGGCGGTGAAGGCGGTGTATGACCTCAACGTACCGCTGAACCTGCACGCCAACGGCGATGGCGCCATTGATGCCTTCATCAAGGCGCACGAAGTGGCCGCGGCCGGCGACCTATCGAAGGAACGCAACGTCACGATGATCCACGCGCAGTTCACGCGCAAGGACCAGATCGACAAGTACGTGCAGTACAGGATCCGGCCGTCGTTCTACACGCTGCACACGTATTACTTCGCCGAGGCGCACATCGCCAACCGCGGCAAGGATCAGGCGATGTACATCAGCCCGATGCGCGATGCGATCGACAAGGGGTTGAAGCCGACCAACCACACCGACTTCGTCGTCGCTCCGCTCGATCAGATGTTCATGCTGTGGTCCGCCGTCAACCGCGTCTCGCGCGGCGGCGCCGTCATTGGCGCCGACCAGCGCGTCACGCCGATGGAGGGTCTGAAGGCGATGACGATCTGGGCCGCCGATCAGCACCGCGAGGGCAACATCAAGGGCTCGCTCGAAGCCGGCAAGCTGGCCGACATAGTGATCCTCGACAAGAACCCGCTGAAGGCGAAGCCGATGGCGATCAAGGACATCAAGGTTGTCGAGACGATCAAGGAAGGCAAGACCGTCTACAAGAGGGGGAGCTGAACGGGGCTCAGCTGACGCCGATCAGCTCGACCTCGAACACCAGCGTCGCATTCGGTGGGATGACGCCGCCCGCCCCGAACTCGCCGTAACCAAGCTGCGGCGGAATCGTCAGCTTGCGCAGGCCGCCGACCTGCATGCCTTCGACGCCTTCGTCCCAGCCCGCGATGACCTGGCCCCGGCCGAGCCCAAAGGCGAACGGTTGTCCCCGGTCGTGACTCGAGTCGAACTTGCTGCCGTCGAGGAGCCAGCCGGTGTAATGCACGGTGACTTCCTGTCCCGAACGTGCTTGTGCTCCGGCGCCGACGCGCACCTCTTCGTACTGCAGTCCGCTTGCGGTCGTGATCAAGCTCATTGTCCTTCCCCCTCGGTTTTCAATCCGGTGCGCAGCAGGCGTTCCACCAACTCGTTGAGCGGCTGGTTGGTCTGCCGGGCCTGTTCGTGCAACTGCTGCAGCAGTTCACCCGGCAGTTTGACCGCGAACGGTACCAGCCCGGCAGCGCGGTCGCGCTCGCGCTGCGCACGCCGGTCCGCCACTGCTGATGTGTCGAACCGCTGAGCGGACTGCCTGAGGGCGTTGGCGATCTTCAGTCCCCTGCGTTTCTCGAGCTCGGTCTTCTTCATCGTCATCGCGCATGTTCCTCCGCATAGACGCGCACGATCGACTCGATGTCGGTGTCTGCCGTGAACCCGAGTGCCTGCGCACGCTCTGCATCGAAGCGCGCCGGCCAGCCGTAGACGATCTTCGCGATGCGCTCGTCGGGCTGGAAGCGCACACGCCGCACCGCCGCCTCGCCGCCGACTTGTCGCAATGCGTCGAGCATCTCGCGCACCGACACGGTCAAGCCCGGCAGGCTGACCGCCCGCTGCCGGCCCCATGCCGCCGACGGCGTTTCGTGCGCATGGATCAGGTTGCTCACCGCCTGCGCCGGCGACATCACCCACAGCCGCGTTTCCGGGCCGACCGGACAGAGTGCTTCTTCCCCCGCCAGCGGTTCGCGGACGATTCCACTCGCGAAGCTCGACGCCGCCGCATTGGGCTTGCCCTGCCGCACGACGATCGTCGGCAGCCGCACCGCGCGTCCGTCGAGGTAGCCGCGCCGCGTGCAGTCGCCGACCAGCAGTTCGCCGATCAGCTTCTGCGCGCCGTAGCTCGACTGCGGCGCAGGGATCGTCTGGTCCAGCACGACCTCGGGCAGATCGCCGCCGAACACCGCGACCGAACTCGCGAACACGAAGGTCGGCGGCGCTGGTTGCGCGCGGCAGGCATCGAGCAGCGCGCGGGTGCCGTCGAGGTTGACGCGCATGCCGAGGTCGTAATCCGCTTCGGCCGCGCCCGACACCACCGCCGCGAGGTGGAAGACGCTGTCGATCCCGTCATCACAGGCCCGCGCCAGCACCTCACGATCGGCCAGGTCACCCTTCACGACGCGCACGCGTGCGTCATCGGAAGCCGGCGCCACCGCGTCGAGCGCCGTAATGCGCGCGATCGGCCGAGCCTGCCCGCCAGCGTGCAGCTCGCCCCGTTCCAGCAGCGCGCGGATCAGGCGCTGTCCGAGAAAACCCGCAGCGCCGGTCACGAGGACGTTCATGGATTCACCCGTCTGCATGATCTCGCGTAACTCCGGATGGCGCAGTGCCGGCCGCCTTGTTGAACTTGCGCGCCCTGTCGTCGGGCTGCATCTTTCGGTTTCGAACCATGGACTTCTATCAGTGGACCGCCGTGGCGGTCGTCGTTGCTCTGGCCGCTGGCGCCTGGCAGCTCTTCAAGTCGATTCTCCGGCGACTGCCGCCGTTCGCCACGACTCCCGGCCACGCAGGCGCCTGGGACGCGCAGTATCGCAGCGATTGGCATCGTGGCCTCGGCGAAGGGCTGCTCGCCGGCGCGGCGGTCGCCGTGCTCGCCGCCATCGCCCTTTCAGCCGCCGCGACTGCGGTCGCACCCGCGGGCGACGTCCGGCTAGCCCCAAACCTGCTGCTGTGGCTCGTACCGGCCGCCCTGCTCGCCTGGCCGATGGCCCTGGCGGTGTGGAGCCGACGGCGGGCGCGAGCGCTCCCGCCCGAGCGGCTGCACGCGGTTCTTGCAGCGCGGGAACATCATGATCGGCTCCGCCAGCGACCACTCGCGTGGCTCAAGGGCGGGCTGGCCTCGGCGGCGGGCATCGCCGCGACGCTGTTGCTGGCCGACTGGCACCTGCACGTCACCCCGGGCTCGCTCACCTGGGATCCGCTGTGGACCCTGCAGAGTCGCTCGTATGCGTACGGCGACGTCCGTGCGGTCGAAGAGCTGCAGTCGCGTAAGGCCTGGCACGGTGAAATCGTGCGGCAACCCGCGTACCGCATCGTGCTGGCCGACGGGCGCGCTTGGGAGTCGTGGCGCGTCTCGCACGGCAAGACACCGGCTGAGCTTGAGCAGGCGGTGCGGCTGATCGCCCAGCGGGCCGGGCGGCCGGTCGAGACCCTCGACCCCTACCCGCGCGGCGTACCGACGGACCCGACCCGTGCAGTGCGGAACACGAACACGTCGTCGTAGAACGCCGGGTCCTCGTTCGCGGCCCACCAGTGCGGGATGCCGAGCACTGGCAACGGCAGCAGCGCCGTCGTGCCGAAGTCCTCGTCCAGCAAGCCCGCCACTGCGGTATCAAGTTCTCTGCTGTCGGTCGATGCCGATCGCGGGAGAACGAGCACATGCGCGGTGATGGCCTTGTAGGGCGACGCCAGCTTTTCCATCAGCGCATGGCCGAAGGCCAGCACCCGCACGCCGTCCCAGCGCGCCCGACCGTCGATAAAGAGCTCGCGCCAGCGCCGCTCGCGCAGGCACTGCACGACCCACGCGTCGTCGGTCGCCAGGACCGCTCCGTTCTCGTCGAAGAGCGTGGCCGCGTCGCGCAACCCACCGCGGCGCGCGCCGACCCCGTCGCGCGCAATCGCCGCCGACTGCAGCTCGTTGAGGCGCGCCTTGCTGCGCGGAAAGGCGAGCCAGGCGAGCGCGTTCAACAGGTCGTGTGCGTTCAGGCGTGTCGGCACGCGGCCGCTGGCGGCGATGTGCGCCTCGTAGGCGGTGCGCGGCGGCGCGTCATCGGCGGCAACGAATTCGAGCGGACGACCGCTCGCGGTCGCGATGCCGCGCTCTGTGGCCGCTCGCGACAGTGCGGTGCGTGGATCGGCGGCAGCCAGCAGCGGCAGGTCGGCGGCGACGGCCGCCATCCAGGGCCGCAACGCGTCGAAGGCGATCAGGCGGCGAGACTCCACCGCAGTGATTCACCCGCGCGCAGAGGTACGACGGTGGTGGCGCCGAAAGGCAGCTCGGCCGGCACCGTCGTGGGCTGGCGCTGCAGCGTCGCCTTGCCGCTATTGCGTGGCAGGCCATAGAACTCGGCGCCGAAATGGCTGGCGAAGGCTTCCAGCCGGTCGAGGCGTCCCGCGTCTTCGAATGCCTCCGCATAGAGTTCGATCGCGTTGAGCGCCGTGTAGCAACCGGCACAGCCGCAGTCGGTTTCCTTCTCGCCTTTCGGGTGCGGCGCTGAATCGGTGCCAAGAAAGAAGCGCCGGTTGCCGCTGGTAGCCGCTTCGACCAGGGACAGCCGATGCGCCTCGCGTTTCAGCACCGGGAGGCAGTAATAGTGCGGCCGCACGCCGGCCTTGCCGTCCACCGTCATGAAGATCGCGTTGCGGTTGAAGAGCAGGTGATGCGCGGTGATCGTCGCGGCGATCGGGCCGGTGGCATCGCGCACGTATTGCGCCGCCTCGCGCGTCGTGATGTGCTCGAACACCACCTTCAACGCCGGAAAGTCGCGTCGCAGCGGCTCCATCACGTCGTCGATGAACACCTGCTCGCGGTCGAACACATCCACCCTCGCGTGCGTGACCTCACCATGCACCTGCAGCGGCAGACCGACTTCCTGCATGGCTTCCAGCGCTGCGCGCGGCTTGCGCACGTCTGTCACTCCGGAGTCGGAGTTCGTCGTCGCGCCGGCCGGGTAGAGCTTCAGGCCGTGCACGATGCCGCTCGCCTTCGCCCGGCGGACTTCGTCGGCCGGTGTGTTGTCAGTCAGGTAGAGCGTCATTAGCGGCTCGAAAGCCAGCCCCGCCGGCAGCGCCGCGAGGATGCGCTCCCGGTAGGCCTGTGCCATCGCCGTCGTCGTGACCGGCGGTCTCAGGTTCGGCATCACGATCGCGCGGGCGAACTGGCGCGCCGTGTGCGGCAGCACCGCCGCCATCGCCGTGCCATCGCGCAGGTGCAGGTGCCAGTCGTCCGGTCGGGTGATTGTCAGGGAGTCCATGCTGGGCATTATCCAGCACTGACATCAGGGACAGCACCGTGGCGGGCGGATAATCCCCGGCCTGAGTACCCTGGGCCGCGGAGGATTGATGAACCTCGACGATCTCGCCAAGCTGAACCCGAATGCTGCCTGGCGCCTGCCCGAGGATGACGGCGATCCGCAGGAAACACGCGAGTGGCTCGAAGCGCTCGACGCGCTCATTGCGGCGGAGGGGCCGGCGCGCGCGACCTTCGTGCTGAAGCAGCTGCTGCAGCACGCGCGTACCCGGCGCGTACCGTTGCCGCAGGTGCTGAACACACCGTACCTGAACACGATCTCGCTGGGCGAGCAGGCACCGTTTCCCGGCAACCTCGAGATCGAGCAACGTCTGTCGGCGCTGGTGCGCTGGAATGCGCTGGCGATGGTCGTGCGTGCGAACCAGGCGAGCCCTGAACTCGGCGGTCACATCGCCAGCTATGCGTCGGCGGCGGATCTCTTCGAAGTCGGCTTCAATCATTTCTTCCGCGCCGGCGGCGAGACGCTGGAATCACGCGGCGACCTCGTCTACTTCCAGCCGCATTCGGCGCCCGGCGTCTACGCGCGCGCCTTCCTCGAAGGCCGGCTGACGGCCGAGCAGCTCAATCACTATCGCCGCGAGACGTCGGGCCCCGGGCTCAGTTCCTATCCGCACCCGTGGCTGATGCCGAATTTCTGGCAGTTCCCGACCGGCTCGATGGGACTGGGGCCGCTGTTCGCGATCTACCAGGCGCGCTTCCTTCGCTACATCGAGAATCGCGGACTGGCTCCGACCTACGCGCGCAAGGTCTGGGCTTTCGTAGGCGACGGCGAGATGGATGAACCCGAGTCGCTGGCGGGACTCTCGATCGCCGCACGTGAAGGACTCGACAACCTGGTGTTCGTCGTCAACTGCAACCTGCAACGCCTCGACGGGCCGGTGCGCGGCAACGGTTCGATCATCCAGGAACTCGAAGGGCTTTATGCCGGCGCGGGCTGGAATGTGATCAAGCTGCTGTGGGGCAGCGACTGGGACCCGCTGTTTGCACGCGACACGCAGATGCTGCTGTTGCGCGCCTTCCACGAGACGGTCGACGGCGAGTTCCAGACCCTGTCGGCGACCGACGGTCGCTTCAATCGCGAGCACTTCTTCAACAAAATCCCGGAACTGGCGCAGTTGACCGCGCACCTGTCCGACGACGACATCGATCGATTGCGACGCGGCGGGCACGATCCGGTGAAGATCCACGCGGCCTACTTCACCGCGGCCCGCCACCGGGGGCAACCGACGGTGATCCTGGCGAAGACGAAGAAGGGCTACGGCATGGGCACCGCTGGACAGGGACGCATGACGACCCACCAGCAGAAGAAGCTCGATGCCGAGGGACTGCGCGACTTCCGTGACCACTTCGGCCTGCCACTTACCGACGCGCAAGTCGAGAACGTGGAGTTCTACAAGCCGGGTGACGACAGCCCGGAGATGAAATACCTGCATGCGCGGCGCGCCAAGCTTGGCGGCTATCTGCCGTTGCGCTCCTCGGTGTGCGAACCGCTCGCGACACCGGCGGCCGAAGCGTTCGCGCGCTTCGCGCTCGAAGCGAACGGCAAGGAGATGTCGACGACGATGGCGTTCGTCCGCATGCTCGGCTCGCTGCTGAAGGAACCGGCACTGGGGCCGCGCATCGTGCCGATCATCGCCGACGAGGCGCGCACGTTCGGGATGGCGGACCTGTTCCGCCAGGTGGGCATCTATTCGCCGCTCGGGCAGCTCTACCAGCCCGAAGACAGCGCGCAGATCAGCTTCTACAAGGAAGCGAAGAACGGCCAGATCCTCGAAGAAGGAATCAACGAAGCCGGCGCCATCGCGTCGTGGGTCGCCGCGGGCACCAGCTATTCCACCAACGGCCTGCCGATGCTGCCGTTTTACATCTTCTATTCGATGTTCGGCTTCCAGCGCGTCGGTGACCTGCTTTGGGCCGCAGCGGATTCGCGCACGCGCGGCTTCCTGCTCGGCGCGACGGCCGGCCGCACGACGCTCTCGGGCGAAGGCCTGCAGCATGAGGACGGCACCAGCCAGCTGATCGCCTCGACGGTGCCGAACTGCCGCGCCTACGACCCGTGCTACGCACACGAACTCGCAGTCATCGTCGAGCACGGCATGCGCCGCATGCTGACGCAGCAGAGTGACGAGTTCTACTACGTCACGGTGATGAACGAAAACTATGCACAACCTGCGGCGCCGAGAGGGGCTCGCGAGGGCATCCTGCGCGGCGTGTATTGCGTGCGCAATTCGCCCGGCGGCCATGCACGCGTGCGCCTGCTTGGCTCAGGAACGATCCTGCGCGAGGCTCTGGCGGCGGCGGAACTGCTGGAAGCCGACTTCGGCATCGCGGCCGACGTGTACTCGGTCACCAGTTTCACCGAACTGCGACGCGAAGCAATGGAACTTGGGCGCGCCGCACGCCTCGGCGCCCAGCCGGTGCCGTCGTGGATCGAGCAGCAGCTGCCGGAAAATGGCCTGCCAGTCGTTGCTGCGTCGGACTACGTCAGCGCGGTGCCTGACCTGATCCGGCCGTGGGTCCGCGATCGCTATGTCGCGCTCGGCACCGACGGCTTCGGTCGTTCCGACACGCGCGCCGCACTGCGCGCGTTCTTCGAAGTCGATCGCCGCTCGATTGCCCTGGCGGCACTGCACGCGGTCGATCCCGCGGCGGCCGCGCGCGCGCGTTCGCTGTGGGAAACGGGCATGAGCCCGCCGCCCTGGTCGCGCTGAACAGCGCGAATTTTCGGCATCTGTTTTGTCGTGCAGGCCGCGCTTTCGCTGCGGCTTTCTGCGTCGCGCCCG
>Ga0316622_100002506_pt1 | contig 12744 bp, 8 predicted proteins | sample OWC_Aug_OW2_C1_D_FD_207646 | JGI IMG/M metagenome (GOLD analysis project Ga0316622, IMG submission 207646) | Wetland soil microbial communities from Old Woman Creek delta, Ohio, United States - OWC_Aug_OW2_C1_D5_C | ecosystem: Environmental > Terrestrial > Soil > Wetlands | place: USA: Ohio... | reverse complement strand
CGCTTATGAGCAAAAGAACGGCCTGAGCAAAGAAGGGGACAAGATGGTCCTGACCGTCGGGGAGAAGGATTGGCCCTTTCCCATACCGCTGGTGAAAAAAGGAGACCAGTGGGTTTTTGACACCAAAGCAGGGAAAGATGAGATACTGAACCGCCGCATCGGCCAAAACGAGCTGAGCACCATACAGACCATGCTTGCCATTGTTGACGCCCAGAGAGAGTATGCCATGAACGACAGGGACGGCGACGGTGTCCTTGAGTATTCGGAGAAATTCCGGAGCGATCCCGGCAAGAAGAACGGCCTCTACTGGGTTACGAAAGAGGGTGAGGAGCCGAGTCCCCTGGGTGACCTCTTGGCAAGAGCACGGGCCGAGGGATATACCAAGGCCGGAACAAAGGACAAGCCTGCACCTTTTCACGGGTACTATTTCCGGATGCTGATGAAGCAGGGCAAGCATGCTCCCGGAGGGGCCTACGACTATGTTGTAAAGGGAAAGCAGTTCGGCGGGTTTGCCGTGGTTGCGTACCCGGCAATATATGGGAACTCCGGTGTCATGACATTTGTCGTGAACCACGAGGGTGTGGTATATGAGAAGGACCTCGGCAAGGACACGGCGAAGACGGCGAAGGCGATGACGGCCTTTGACCCGGATACATCCTGGAAGAAGGCCCAATAGTACCGGCAGTTGCCCGGGAATAAGGGTTTCGTGAAGAAAAAAGGCCGTTCATCGGCCTTTTTTCTTCACGACCGGCATGGTCCTGCTTATCAACCAAAAGTAATAAAAACGTCTTCAGGGCGAAGAATACGTTTGCCCGGAACATGGCTGTGCCGCATACTGCTGAGTCGCCGGATAGAAAATACCGGCCAGAATCAGGGCTTGATGTTTATTGCGGGAACAATCTCCTTCATTTTTCCTCTGCATCTTCTTATGACTCATGAATTAGTATTCCGGATCGATTGTCGTACCTGCCCTGACAGTTTTTTTAATGGTATTTTTCCCCGGTCTCGCGGCAATATTCTTTTTAAATTATTCTTTGAAAAATAATGAGTTATATATTGACAGTTGTAAGTTTTATTTAATATGATGGTAGCGAAATGAATTATGGAGGGAACCCATGGTCTTAGCTAAGAGAATTCTCTTGTTGTGTGCCCTCTTTCCGGTGATGTTCACTGCCTGTGAGTCACTGCGGATTTCCAAGCCTATCATTCCCCTCCGGGAATATGAAAAAATGATCGCCGGAAGGCTTGACGCTAATTATGTAGGTACGCAGAACTGCCTTTCCGCATGTCATTATCATGACAAGATCAAACAGGACTTCGATGCGAGCACCATGGGGGTGCAGCTCTCAAAGAAGTCAGGTATGCCCCTGGTCAATTGCGAATCATGCCACGGTCCCGGCAGCCTTGCCATTGAGGGACTAACCCCGGAAAAGGTGGAGGCCGATGCCAAGGCTGGCATAAGAACGGAGTGCAATTACAAGACCTTCATCGATATCAACAATATCCCGGCCCAGGCGCAGTCGCTCATCTGCCTGAAATGTCATACGGCAAACGCTACATTCAATCTCCATAACTGGAACGCAGGGAGCCATTCGGTGAACGATGTGTCCTGCTCTGATTGTCATAAAATCCACGCAGGTTCTGATCTCAAAGTGAAACTGCGGGATACGCTGGACATGTGCTACAAATGCCATCAGGAGGCAAGGGCAGAGTTCTCGCTGCCGAGCCACCATGCGGTCCCTGAGAAGAGGATCTTCTGCACGGACTGTCATGACCCGCATGGGACGATAACGGAAATGCTCCTCAGGAAGCCGACGCTGAAGGAGACCTGTGTACAGTGCCACAGTGAAAAAGATGGTCCCTCTACCTTTGCGCATGCGGATAATATGGACGACTGCAGAAACTGCCATAATCCGCACGGTTCGGTAAACAACAATCTCCTTACGGTCCAGGTACCGTTTCTCTGCCTCCAGTGCCATGCCGGCCACCGAACAAACAGAATAAACAGCTCGGCCACGAAAGAATCAAAGGGTGCGTTTTATACCAGATGTACGGACTGCCATTCTCAGATCCACGGATCAGACCTTCCCTCCGCAAGCGGCACGGGAAAGTTTACACAATAGGGGGACTGGGATATGAAATGGGAAAAGACAATGATTTTTTGCGGTCTGATACTTGCGATGAGCATCCTGGTTTCCGCTGCATGGGCTGAAGAACCGGCCAAGGAAGATGCAGCAGTGAAAAGTGAAGACCTCGTTACGGAAGCTGACCGTGAAGAATATGTTTTTCCTTCAATGAAGCCGGAACTCTCACTTTCAGGCGGTTATCGGTATGTGCACCTGAACGGCTCAGCGAGGGCAGATGAGTACGAATATCTGCACAATTCCTGGATGTTTGGCGGCGAGCTGCGGGCCTTCAAATTCCCCCACCGCTTCCATCTCGAAATTGACTTCAAGGACAAGAAGGATTATTTCGGCGACCTGGGCTACTCCTATGAGGACATCGTCGTGTTCAGGGGGATTAACCGGACCCTATGGCACAATCTGGACAACATTTTGCTGATCGATCTTGATCCAGCTACGCCTTCTCCGGGGGTTGATGTGCGGGATGCAGGAGAAGAATACGGGGTGAAAACAAGCATCAGCAATGGATTCCTGAGATTGAAGGCGCCGACGTATCCCCTCCATTTTTATGTCGAAGGCACTGAAGTGGCAAGAGACGGCGACCAACAGCAGAGAAATCTCACCGGTGCCGGGTATTTCAATAATATCGTAAGGACATCCCAGAAGCGCGACGTAGACACCAAGGCCCATACGCTGACATTCGGAACAAACAGCCATCTCGGGCCGATCGAGGTGGAATATGCGCACAGCGAAAAAAAGTTCTCGGTTAACGGAGATGATGTCCTGTATGACAGCTTTAGTGCTGCCGGATTCCCGGCCGGTTCAACACGGATTGCCGGGGTCTATCCCCACGATCTCATTCCCGAACTGAAGACCAGCACGGACACGATCAGGGTCCATACGTCATATACCGGCGCCCTGGTTGCCTCGACAACATTCACATGGATGGATAAGGAAAACAGGGACAGTGGTGCAAAGGGCAGCTATTTCATCGGATCGGGAGATATCAGCTGGATAGCATCTCGTGACCTTGCGCTTTTCTTCAAGTACCGGTATGCGGAATCGCATATGGATACTCCCGACAGCGTAGAGTTTGCAGATGTCTGCAGGCCGTCCTTGAACTCTGCGGACGACTATCAATGCACTATTCGGGAGGCGATTTCGAAGCGGGCAGGAACTGCATCGATATCAGTACGCTACCGGTTGACATCAGGGATCGTGCTGAGGGGAGAATACGCCCATGAGACGATTGACCGGGAGGCTGCGGACCAGTGGTTCATGCCTCCTTCGAGCCAGAAAAACGTGGTGACTCTTTCAACGGACATCAGGCTTTCAAAGCAGCTTAAGGTGAACATGGAATACTTGCACAAGAGCATCCAGAATCCCGCGACCAACATCGAACCGAATCAGGCCAATGAAGGCAAGGTTTCTCTCACCTGGACGCCTTTGCCGTGGCTTACTGCTCTGGCGAGCTACCGGTATGCAAAAGAACATAGGGATAAACTGGATTTTGTATTCACTGACTCAGTTACCGAGCAACAATATCCCGTGGAAAGTCCTGATGACAGGACGAACAGAAGGGAGCGGTTCCTCGGCAGTGTGAGCCTCCTGCCTGTAAAGAACCTAGTCGCCACCCTGAGCTATTTTTACCTCCATGACAAACAGAAAGAGGACTTGGCATATTATGACCCTGACCATCTTGATGAGCTTTCGTTTGATTCGGGTGTGGTCAACCAGACCACGGTGCGCACGGTGTCTTTTGATCTCCAGTACCTTCTCTCGAAGCAGGTGACGCTCAACGCAGGCGTGAGCACTACGGAGAGCAAAGGCAAGTTCTATCCTGCTGATGCGAACCTGCTTTCTCCAGTTTCCGTTGCTTCTTTTTCCGAGCTCCATACGCGAGAATCTATTTACACGGTGGGAGGAGGGGTCGACCTCAAGGGAGGGTTCACGGTCAACACTCATTATAAATATGCGCGGCTGAAGGACCTTGCCGACAATCCCAACGATGACATCCAGAACGGTGAAGCGCATATTGTCATGCTGTGGCTCACCAAGAGATGGTAAGGTGACAGCGGCAATGACAAGGACCGTGAGGCTGCTGGTGTCCATCCTGCTTCTGAGTATTGCGGCCGTCTGGATGCTTCCTGCAGAGGCGGCTGCAGCCGGGAAGACGATTGGCGTGGTGATGACCGGCAATATCCTGTATTATAAGGATATCCACAAGGCTTTTTCCGAAGGCCTTGCAGCTGAAGGTCTCAGTCCGGGGAGTGTCGAGGTCGTGCTCCGGACCCCCGCGCCTGAGCCGATGTCCTGGACGAATGCCGTGCGCAAGCTTGTCAACATCGGTGCGCATGTCATCGTTACCTGCGGTGCTCCTGCAACGATGACCGCGATGGCAGAGACCTCTGATCTGCCCATTGTCTTCGCAGGGGTCTGTGACCCGAAGGAACTCGGCATACCGGGGAAGAACGCTGCGGGTATCAGTTCTACGGTGCCGGTTGCGAGCCTGGTAAAGAACCTTAAGACCATCGCAAACTTTTCCGACCTCGGCGTAGTATACCGTACGACGGGGAAAGACACGGTGCTGCAGGCAAATGATATTGCGCGTCCGGGGCCGACCTACAGCTACCGTTCCACGAAGTTCAACGTCAGGAAGCCGGAGGATATGGCAAAGATATCCAATATCGATGCGGTTTTTCTAACAACAGGATGTGCTGCAATGCCTTGCGTGACGAACATCATCAGCACGGTAAGAAAGGCGAAGATCCCCACGGCCTCGACCATAGGGGGAGGAGAACAGAGCGGCATCATCCTGACGCTCTCTCCGAATCCCCAGGCGCAGGGCAGGGAGGCGGCAAAGATGACCGCACGCGTGGTCAGAGGTGAGGACCCGTCGTCCATCGCCCTCGTGCAGCCGAAGAAGATAGATCTCATCATCAACCTGAAAGAGACTACCGATATGGGGCTGAAGGTTCCCTTCGATCTCCTGACTTCAGCGGCTCGGGTCATAACATGATGCAGGTGCTTTCTCACATGAATCTGCAGAAAAAAGCGATGACCCTGCTTGCCGCCATATTGTTCCTTGTCCTTGGTCTCAATACCGTGGTCCTGACCGGGGTGGGCTCCAGGAAGTATAAACAGGCAATGCTGGCGAAGAGCTCTGCCATCGGGGCGGGGATGCAGAAGGACCTCGGCAAGGCGGTGAACCTCGGCATCCCGATCGAGTCCCTGGAGGGAGTCAACGAGAAACTTGCTGAACTGGTCAGCAGGGACAGGGCTATCGGCTATGCCATGGTGATGGACATGAACGGCAAGGTCCTCTACCATGACAAGCCTGATCAGGCGGGCAAGGAACTGAAGAACGACATAGCAGCGAACATCCTTGCATCAACCGCGAACCTTGTCCAGGATGCGGATGATTACTTTGATCTCTCTTTTCCCCTTATGACCGCTGAAAAAAAGGCAGCAGGATTTCTCCGGGTGGGTGTCTATACCCTGGAGATACGTTCCCAGTTGTACGAGCTTCTTTTCTGGGCCCTCGGCATATCCATTTTCTGTTTTCTGGCGTCACTTATCCTCTTCTATGTCGCCATCGCGAAGTTCATCACCAGGCCGATCGTGGAAATGGAAAAGACCGCAGACCGTATTGCCGGAGGAGACCTGACTGCGGAACTGACCGTGAAGGGAGAGGACGAGGTCGCTGCGCTTCAGAGAGCCATCAACCGGATGGCGTTCAATCTGAAGGATATGCTTTCAAAGGTCCTCAACATCACGAACGGCGTTACGAGCGTGACCTCGAATATAGCATATGCATCGCAGGGCGTGCTGACGATAGCTGATGTGCAGAAGAAAGCGATCGACGAGACGGCGCTGGCGATCGGGCAGACGGACTCTTCCATCGTGCAGGTGTCGCTCAGTGCAGAAAGCCTTTCGGGGTCTGCGACCAATGCTGCATCTTCTGTTCATGAGCTGTCCGCGTCTATCGATAAGGTGTCTGAGCACACCAGCGTGTTCAGCGAGACAGCCCATGAGACTGCGTCTTCGATCGAGGAAATGGTCTCGACCATCAAGTCCATAGCGGAGAGTCTGGATGCCCTTTCCCGGTCTGCGGAAGCGATCGCGTCTTCGATTGATGAGGTGAATGCCACAACGAAAAAAATCGATGAGCGCGCCCATGAGTCGGTTCAGCTTGCAGAAACGGTCATGGATAAGGCCTCAAAGAAGGGCATGCAGTCAGCCCAGGCTGCTCTGCAGGGCATGGAGAATATCAAAAAGGGTGTTGTGGACCTGTCGGGGATCATCAACAATCTCGGCAAACGGGCTGAGGATATCGGCAAGATCCTGAACGTGATCGATGACGTGGCTGACCAGACGAACCTTCTGGCGATCAATGCTGCCATCCTCGCATCAAAAGCAGGTGAACACGGAAAGGGGTTTTCTGTTGTTGCAGATGAGATCAAGAACCTCGCGGAACGTGCATCGTTCTCGACAAAGGAGATCGCTGAACTGATCCGGTCCGTGCAGGATGCGACCCGGACAAGCATCCATATGGCCTCAGAAGGCGTGAGTACGGTGGACAAAGGCCTGGTCCTGGTCACCCATGTCAATGGTGCACTTACGGAGATCGTCGACAGTTCAAAGGCAGCGACAGAGATGGCACGTGCCATACAGCGCGCCACAGAAGAAGAGGCTTTGGCGATCAAGCAGATTACCGATTCGGTCGAGAAAATGACGGAGCAGACCGAGAACATCTCGCGTGCCATACAGGAACAGAGCAGAGGGAGCCGCTTCATCATTGAAGCGACAGAACGGGTAAAAGAGATGTCGCATCAGGTGAAGGGCGCGACCACCGAACAGAAGGACAGAAGCAGGGACATCGCCGGAATCATCGAGAACGTGACGACCCAGGTGCTGCATATTGCAGAAGCGATCAGTAAGCAGAAGAACAACAGTGCAGAGATGGTAAGTTCCATGGAGAAGATACGGAACACGACAGGCCGGCTCATCAGTTCTTCTCACGATATGAATGCGGCGGTGAGTTCGCTCAAGGAGGACGCCTTTAACCTCCTCGTCGAACTGAAGAAGTTCAAGGTCTGAGCGTTCTACGGAAGCGCTTTTTGCAGGATCTTGAGGTAGGCTGTCCGGGGTATCTCCCGTGCCCCAAGGCTGAGCAGATGCTCGGTTCTCATCTGGCAGTCGATGATGCTGACCCCTTTTTCCCGTATCTGCTCGACGAAGGTGACAAAGGCCGCTTTTGATGCATTGCTTTTCTGAGCGAACATGGACTCCCCAAAAAAGACCTTGCCCAGCAAGATGCCGTAGAGACCGCCAACGAGATTGTTGCCATCCCATGCCTCGACCGAGAGGGCATAACCGCTCTGATGGAGCCTGGTATAGGCATCTTCCATTGCCCCGGTGATCCAGGTGCCTGACTGTCCTTTTCTCCTGATCACCGCACAGGAGCGGATCACCTGTTCAAAGGCCGTGTTGACCGTGATGGTGAAGCCCCCTTTTTTCATGCATTGCCGGAGGCTTCGCGAGACCTTCAGCTCGTCCGGAAAAAGCACAAGCCGCGGGTCCGGTGACCACCAGAGGATAGGCGAGCCTTCCGTGTACCAGGGGAAAATGCCCATGGCATAGGCCCTGAGAATCCTCTTTTCGCTGAGATCACCTCCTACAGCAAGCAGACCGTCTTTTTCTGCAAGGTGCGGAGGAGGAAAGATTATATCATCGGACAGAAGGAATACAGGCATTTCCGGGCGTATGATCCTGCCGGGGAGCAGGCAAGAGCAAACAGACAACACATGTTATGGCGTATAGTCAAAGGTGAGGGCATCTCCGTCCAAGCCGATGGTCACCCCGCCGCCTTTTCTCAGTCTTCCGAAGAGGACCTCGTTTGAGAGCGCGTCCTTGATCCTTTCCTGTATGACCCTTCCGAGGGGACGCGCGCCGTATACAGGGTCATACCCTTTTGCGGCAAGCCAGTCACGCACATCAGCTGCGTATGCCACCCGCACCTTTTTTCTCTTCAGCGAGGTCCGGACCTCGGCCATGAACTTGTCGACGACCTTTTTCATGACCTCAGGGGTCAGTGACCTGAAGGTGATGATCGCGTCGATACGGTTCCTGAACTCGGGACTGAAGATCGCGGTGACAGCGTCCTTAGCCTTGTGCTGCCGGTCATACGACCTGTCGCCAAAGCCGATGACCTCTCTGTCCATATCCTTTGCGCCGGCGTTTGATGTCATGATAAGTACAACGTTCCTGAAATCAGCCTTCTTGCCGTTATTGTCTGTCAGCGTCGCATAGTCCATGATCTGCAGAAGGATGTTGAAGATGTCAGGATGCGCTTTCTCGATCTCGTCGAGGAGCAGCACGGCATGCGGATGTTTTCGTACTGCATCGGTGAGAAGGCCGCCCTGGTCGAATCCGACATACCCCGGCGGAGCGCCAATGAGCCGCGAGACCGTATGCTTTTCCATGTACTCGCTCATGTCGAACCTGATGAATTTCACACCCATTACCGTTGCCAGCTGCTTTGATACCTCGGTCTTGCCGACGCCGGTCGGGCCGAGGAACAGGAACGAGCCTATAGGCCGGTCAGGGTGGCCCATGCCAGCCCGTATCCTCTTGATCGCGGCAACCAAAGATGCAATGGCCTCATCCTGGCCGAAGACGACCTCCCGCAGGTCTGTCTCAAGGGTCATAAGCTTCTTCATATCCGATGCTGATACGGTCTGCGGCGGGATCTTGGCTATTTTTGCCACGACCTTTTCTATCTCCGGTGTCCCTATGGTATGTTTCCCCGGCTTTGCGGCGAGCCGGGATATCGCACCTGCTTCGTCAAGCACATCGATCGCCTTGTCAGGAAGGTACTTGTCGTTGATGTATTTCGCGGAAAGCTCTGCAGCTGCCCTGAGGGCGTTTGCCGTGTAGCGTACGCTGTGGAAATCCTCGTAATGGGATCTCAACCCCACAAGGATGCTGATCGTCTCATCGATGTCAGGCTCCTGTATCTCGATCTTCTGGAACCTGCGGGAAAGCGCGCGGTCCTTTTCGAAGTAGTTCTTGTATTCCTCATAGGTGCTGGCACCGATGCAGCGCATCCTGCCGGAGTTAAGTACGGGCTTGAGGATGTTCGATGCGTCCATGGAACCTCCGCTGGTTGCACCCGCCCCTACGATGGTGTGGATCTCGTCAATAAAGAGAATGGCGCCGGGGATATTCTCCAGACCGCGGATCGTTGCCTTAAGCCGGGCCTCGAAATCCCCCCGGTATTTTGTCCCTGCAAGGAGCGCTCCCATGTCAAGAGAGAATATCCTGCTCTTCTTCAGGGCATCCGGCACCCGTCCCTGCTGGATATGCAGGGCAAGACCTTCAACGATCGCGGTCTTGCCGACGCCTGGTTCACCCACGAGGATGACGTTATTCTTGCGTCTTCTGCAGAGCACCTGCACCATCCGCTGGAGCTCCGTGTCTCGGCCGATGAGCGGGTCGATCTCGTTCCGGGCAGCCTTCTCTATCAGGTCGACCGTGAAAACGCCCAGCGGGTCTCCGGCAGGTCGTTCTTTCTGTTCCTGCTGACGTTCGTCGTCCACTGATTCGGGTTCCGCGTCGGTCATTTTCGTAATACCGTGAGATATATATGCAAGCACGTCAATCCGCTGGATCCCTTCTTCCCTGAGTATGTGGACGGCATGAGAATCCTCTTCAAAGAAGATCGCGGACAGGATATCGCCTGCGTCAGCCTCTTCTTTGCCGGCAGACTGCACATGTGTCAAGGCCCTCTGGAGCACGCGCTGAAACCCTACGGTGGGCTGGGGAAGTGCGCTCTTGACCGAAAGTCTCTGCAGGTGCGCTTCGAAATATGCAGAGAGCGCCTGTTTGATCCTTGATACGTTGCCGCCGCAGTTCCTGATGACTGCAGTACCGAGGTCATCGTGCAGTACGGCATACAGGATATGTTCAACCGTGAGGTACTCATGGCGTTGTGACCGGGCATCCTTGATCATAGCCTCGATGATAAGTTCGAATTCTTTGTTGATCATTCCTTCTCCATGGTGCATTTCAGAGGGAACTCATACTCGCGAGCAAGCGCATGGACCGTCTTGATCTTTGTTTCTGCAATCTCCCGGGTGTAGGTGCCTGCAAGCCCTTTACCGTTCTTATGGACATGAAGCATGATCTGTGTCGCTTCTACGATCGATTTATGGAAGACCTTTTCCAGGACGGAAACGACGAAGTCCATGGTCGTATAGTCGTCATTCAGGAGCAATACATGATACATCGGAGGTTTTTTCAGCTCCTGCCTGATTTCTTCCTGTGTGCTCTGCCCGCTGTTTGTCTTGATACCCATGGCGTTGGTCCAAACTCCTTCTAAAAAATAGTTTAACACAGTGATACGGCAAGTTGATGTGGTGATATCATTTTTTATTTGAAAAACCTGTTGACAATAAAGTATAATCTGCTAGAATTTTCAATGAGATAGAGGTACCCTGAAATAAGAGTGCTTCACAGGTTAAAGAATTTTTATACGTATAATCCATTAAAGGGGGAAAAAAGAATGCAAAGAAGAACGTTCAGAGTTGTGCTGATTTTGCTGGTGCTCGTCTCACTGAGTTCCCTGATCGGCTGCTCCGGCATGGTGTATGCGCCGAAGGAGCCCAGTATCCTGTGGTATTATCCTGCAGCGCTGCCTGAGGCAGACCGGGCAGTTGAGGCAGCCCGGAAGGCCGGCAAGGACAAAGAATGTCCTAATGAATTTAATGCGGCCAATGAGATGAAGGAAGAGGCTTACCGCTTATACTGGGCCTGCAGGGATAAAGAGGCCATCGACAAGGCCTTGGAAGCGACGAAAAAGGCGAAGGAACTCTGTCCTGTAAAGGCTGTGCCGCCACCGCCGCCGCCACCGCCGCCGCCACCGCCGCCGCCACCGCCACCACCGCCGCCGCCGCCGCCACCGCCTGCGGAGCCGAAGAAGATCGTGCTCGAGGACGTGCACTTTGACTTCGACAAGGCGACGCTGACCAAAGAAGCACAGGAGATCCTCGCGCGGGATGTCAGAACCATCAAGGAGAACGCGGGAATCAAGGTGCAGATTGAGGGCCATACCTGCGCGCATGGCAAGGAAGACTATAACATGGCGCTGGGTGAGAGAAGGGCGAATGCGGTAAAAGAGTATCTGGTAAAAGAGGGTATTGACGCAAGCAGACTCTCAACTATCAGCTACGGCGAGACCAGGCTTGCAAAGCCTGAGACGCCTACACCCAAGAACAAAAATTCCTCGGAAGCAAACGCGAACAGACGCGTTCACTTTGAAGTTATCGTAAAGTAAGCAAGTGTAGCCCCCTGACTGTCATAACGGCAGTCAGGGGGCTTTTTATTGCATGAAAAAGCTATCCTTACTCCTTATTATTCTTGTGCTGCTTGCTTCCTGCGTGCCTCAGCAGGAAGTGCAGCCGCCTCCCAAACAGACAAAAATAATTCCGCCGCCTCCTGCTCCTCCCCCTGAAGAAAAACCTGCTCCGAAGAAATACCACCAGACCTTTGCATGTGAGGAAGACACGGCAAGAGTCTTCAACAAAAGCGGCATCGAGGTGCTTCCCTTTGTACGTATTGCTTTTTTCGACGTAGACAATGATGGACAGCAGGAACTCGTTGCAGGGAGCAAGGACGGCGCTCTGAGGCTCTATAAAAGGACTGTTTCAGGCACGTACCGCACGTGGGAAGCAGTAAGAGGATATTTTGAAGGTGTCAGGGTCGGCGCCTTTGCCTCTCCTGCTTTTGGTGATATCGACACGGACGGCAGGCCGGAGCTTATCGTGGGCACCGGCGGGTTCTCATCCGAATCGGGCAGGGTGATCGTTTTCAGGAATGAGGGGACCATACAGAAGCCCTTCTGGAAGAAGGCGGACATGCCCGGCATCGACGTTGGAGATGACGCTGCCCCTGCCCTCCTCGATGTTAATGGTGATGGGAAGCAAGATCTTGTTATCGGAAACTCGACAGGTAATCTCTTCCTTTACCGGAATACATCAAAGGACGGGAATACCTCTTTTGTGAAGGACCCTGAGTATTTCCGGGGAATTTCTCTCGGCATGTACGGTATGCCGGCGGCAACTTCTGCCAACGGAAATGTCGTGATCATTGCCGGCAACAGTATGGGCAAGTTGTACCTTCTCGAACGGCCGCAGAACGGAAGATCAGGATGGCAGAAGACCACGCTGAAGATCGCCTTCGGCAGCTTTGCCGCTCCGTCCTTTTTACGGGACAGCAGCGATCCTGTACCCAGCCTCGTTATTTCTGACGGGAACGGCCAGATCCATTATTTCAGGAATGCCGGACCGGATTACCGGAACTGGGAAGAACGCTATACCTTCTTCTCCGGCAGGATCATGCCGGGGCCGGCATGTACACCTTCGGTGACGGATGTGAGCGGCAAGCCCTGCATGGTCACCGGCAATATCAATGGGGAGCTGAAGCTCTTCGAGTACCAGCCGTATGCAGAGGTCCTTCCCTGGGTCGAACGTCCGGACTTTTTCCAGGGGATCAAGCTTTCAGGTTTTTCGCGGGGCGTCATTACCCCCTGGCGGGGAAAAAATCTTCTCATAACCGGGCA
>Ga0316622_100002505_pt1 | contig 12750 bp, 10 predicted proteins | sample OWC_Aug_OW2_C1_D_FD_207646 | JGI IMG/M metagenome (GOLD analysis project Ga0316622, IMG submission 207646) | Wetland soil microbial communities from Old Woman Creek delta, Ohio, United States - OWC_Aug_OW2_C1_D5_C | ecosystem: Environmental > Terrestrial > Soil > Wetlands | place: USA: Ohio... | reverse complement strand
TCAAGCCGGGCTGCCGTCACCTCACGAAAGTGAAGATGCTCACCCCGACGACGAACCAGAGCATTGCGAACACCAGCAGGTGGCCGAAGATCTCACGAAAGTCGATGCGTGCGATGCCTGCCGCCACCACGACCCAGAATGGCGCAAGCAGGTTGCCCATCTGGTCGCCGACCCCGAGCGCGAGCAGCCCTTGCTGCGGCGTCGCACCCAGCGCGTTCGCGGAACTCACGGTGACGAAGCCCTGGATGATCCACTGACCGCCGCTAGACGGCACGAAGATCGCAATGATCGAAGCGCCGATCGCGGTCAGCAACGGAAACGTCAACGGCGTCGCCAGGTCGGCGATCACAGACGCAAACCAGCTCCCGACCCGCGTGAACTGCAGCACCCCGGCGACTCCGCCATAGAGCTGGTACAGCACGATGACCGGCCAGCACGACACGACGGCCTTGGCCATCGCCCGCGAGAATGCGCCGAAACTGCGCTGCATCAACAGCGCCAGCAACAGCAGCGCGGTGACCATCGAGTTGAGTTCGAGGCCGAGACCCTTGTTGGCGAAATGGTGGTACAGCCAGGCCACAAGCGCGATGCCGAGCAGGAAGGGAAACAGGAACGTCCGTTCGGTCCAGCCGGAAAAACCAGCCGCGCCCGTTCCGGCTGCCGGGCCTGGCTCCGCAGCAGGCTGCGCCAACGCCGCCGCGGCCGGAAAGGCCGAGATCGGCTTCACCTGCTGCGGCATCAGGTAACACGCCAGCAGGATCAGCGACAGCGGGAACACGAGCGTAACCATGAGCGCGGGCAACGAACCGATCGTCGTGCCGAGCGCCATGATGCCTGTCTCCTGCTCCAGGAAATGCCCGGGTGTCGCCGCCAACAGGGCAGCCGTCGACGACAGCCCGAACTGCCAGACCGATCCGGCGGCGAACACCGTTGCGAGAAAGAACGGGAAATCGATGCGCAGCCCTTTGCGTTCAGCAGCTTCGGCGAAGTACACCGCGATCAGCGGTCCCATGGCCAGGCCAAGACCCCAGTACAGGTAACTCAGGATGGAATTCACGCACACCGCCAGCGCGATTACCTGCATGACTGTCTGCGGCAGGTCCGCGATGCGGCGGATCGCGCGACGGAATGCTGCGGTCAGGCTCAGCACCGTGCTGAGCACCAGGATCAGGGTCATCTGCATGCTGAAAGGCAGCAGCATCCAGAGCCCGCGGTAGAAGGCATCGACGTTGGTGAGCAGGCTGTCACCCAGCGCAAGTGACGTGCCTGCCAGTGCAAACAGCATGATGACAGCGGACGCGGCGGCGTCCGGCACGTAGTTGCCTGCCCTGCGGGCAAAAGCCGCAATCCACTCGCGCATCGCCGAAGCCCCCCGCTTCTTCTTGTACGCGGATGGTAGATGGTTGCGGGCACGAAGGCGCATTCCGTTATGCTTCGCTGCAAGCAGGAGGATGAGCCAGATGTCGTGGAAGCAGCTCGGCGGGGCCACACTCGCCTTCTTCGCCTTGGCGGCCCAGGCGGCCCCCGAACCCTACCCGTCCACCTACCAGCCGCCTTCGAGCGCCCCGGTGCTGATCCGCAATGCGACGGTCCTGGACGGGACTGGCCGCCGGCTCGACGGCGCGGACGTGCTGATCCGCGACGGCAAGATCGTCGACGTCGGCACTGCGCTGCCGCAGGGTGACGCCACCACGATCGACGCAAAGGGCCGCTGGGTCACGCCCGGGCTGATCGACGTCCACTCGCACCTCGGCGTGTACGCGAGCCCCGGCGTCAACGCGACGCAGGATGGCAACGAGATGACCGATCCGGTGACCGCGGGTGTCTGGGCCGAACACTCGGTCTGGCCGCAGGATCCGGGCTTTGCCACCGCGCTCGCGGGCGGCGTGACTACGATCCAGATCCTCCCCGGATCCGGCAACCTCATCGGCGGCCGCGGCGTGACGCTGCGCAACGTCCCAGCCGCTACCTACCAGGCGATGAAGTTTCCCGAGGCGCCGCAGGGCTTGAAGATGGCCTGCGGCGAGAACCCCAAGCGGGTCTACGGTGAACGCAACCAGGCGCCGTCGACGCGCATGGGCAACGTCGCCGGCTATCGGCAGGCCTTCGCCGACGCCGAGGACTATCAGCACCAGTGGCAGAAGTACGAGGCGGAAGTCGCCGCCTACGAAAAGAAGAAAGCAAAGGATCGCGATCAGGCCGAGCGGCCCGTGCCGCCGAAGCGCGATCTGCGGCTCGAAACCCTCGTCGCAGCGATGCAGGGACAGGTTCAGGTGCAGGTGCACTGCTACCGCGCCGATGAGATGGCCGTAATGCTCGACCTGGCGCAGGAATTTCACTTCAAGATCGCGGCGTTCCACCACGGTGTCGAGGCGTACAAGATGGCGGACCGCCTCGCGCAAGAAGGTGTCTGCGGTGCGCTGTGGGCCGACTGGTGGGGCTTCAAGCTCGAAGCCTACGACGGCATCTGGGAAAATCTCGCCTACGTCGATGCCCCGAAGGACGGCTGTGCGATCGTTCATTCGGATTCCGACGAAGGCATCCAGCGACTGAACCAGGAAGCCGCCAAGGCCATGGCGCGCGGACAGCGTGCGGGCCTCGACATTCCACCGGAGCGCGCGATTCGCTGGATCACGTCGAATGCCGCGAAGGCGCTCGGTATCGCCGGCCGGGTCGGTACGCTCGAGCCGGGCAAGATGGCCGACGTAGTGGTCTGGAACCGCGATCCCTTCAGCGTGTATGCGCTGCCCGACCTCGTCTACGTCGACGGCGCACTGGCGTTCGACCGGAGCCACCCGCCCGCCACGCCCCGATCTGATTTCCTGCTGGGCCAACCGGGGGTCGCACGATGAACGGCCTGCGCTTCGTTGTGGTGCCCGCACTGCTGCTCGCCGTCTTTGGCCTGGCCACGTCCGCGCACGCGCAGGACATGCTGATCCGCAACGCCAGGGTCCACACCCTGACGGCCCAGGGCACGCTCGAACGCACCGACGTGCTCGTGCGCGGCGGTCGTGTGGTCGAGGTGGGCAGCAGCCTGGCGGCCGCAGGCGCCATTGTGATCGAAGCCAACGGTCGCCCGCTGACGCCCGGTCTGTTCGGCGGCATCACGGGCCTGGGCATCAGCGAGATCGAGCTGGAATCGTCAACGGTCGACCGGTCGGCCCTGGTTGGCAGCAGGGCGTCCGGTCCGGGCTTCGTGCCCCGGCCCGAGTTCGACGTCACGCCGGCCTTCAATGCCGATGCGACAGCAATCGGCGTCAATCGCGCCGAGGGCATCACGTTCGCGATGATCGCACCGAGCGCATCCGGTACCTTGTTTGCCGGCCAGGGCGCCATCGCACGCCTCGACGGCAGCGACAATCCCTTCGTCGCGGCGAGCCGCACGCAATTCCTCGACATGGGTCCATCCGCGACCGAAGGCGTCGGCTTCAGCCGTGGCGCTCAATTCATGCTGCTCGAACAGGCGACGCGTGAGGCGCTGCCGGGCAAGCCGCTGCAGGCCGGCGACGTGCGCCTGCTGACACCGACGGGGCGCGAAGTCTTCGCCCGATACCTCGCCGGCGGTCGCATGGCGTTCGCCGTGGATCGCGCGGTGGACATCCGGCAGGTGCTGGAATTCGCAGCCAGGCACGGCGTGAAGCCTGTGATCGTCGGTGGCGCGCAGGCTTCGCATGTGGCCACGCTGCTCGCCCGGTCGAAAGTCCCGGTAGTGCTGGAACCCCTGCTCGCCCTGCCCGGCACGTTCGACCAGCTCGGCGCCTCGATGGAGAACGCGGCGCAGCTGCAGCGCGCGGGCGTGCCTGTCATGTTCACGCATTTTTCCGCCGGGACGAACCAGGCGCACAAGGTGCGGCAAGGCGCGGGTGTGGCCGTCGCGCACGGCCTGCCGTGGGACGCCGCGCTGGCGGCACTGACATCGACGCCGGCGGATGTATTCGGCCTCGGCCCCGCAGCGGGCCGCATCATGCCTGGATCGCCCGCGGACCTCGTGTTGTGGTCCGGTGATCCGCTCGAGGTGACGTCGGTCGCTGAACAAGTCTGGATCGGCGGACGACCGCAGTCGATGCGCTCGCGGCAAACGGAACTGCGCGACCGTTATCGACCGACCGGCCTCACCAGCGGACCAGCGGCACCCACGCCGCGAGAGTGACGCCGCGGCCATCGATGATGACGCCCGCCGGTGGAGCCACGGCGACGAACCGCACGCCATAGGGTCGGTACCAGTTCGCTCCGTGGTAGAAGTACGTCTGGCCGCGATAGTCGATGTGGCGGCAGCCGCGCGGCAGCCGATCCACCACGACGTAGCGCCGACTTTCGTAACGGTGCTGGCCATGGCGCTGAGAGTGATGCCAACCTGGCGGGTAGTGCGGCGGCGAACCAGCGGACGCTGGAATGGCCTGCACGAGGCACAGCAACCCGGCGGCGAACACTGCAGCGTACCGTGTCTTTCGGGGAGTAATCATGGCGCCTCGCTCCTGCATGTAGATTGCCTTACAGGAGCGAGAACGCGCGGCAGGCGGATTGGTTGACGGCCCGGAAGTCGGGCAAGGGATCGGGGCTGCGGCCTGCGCCATGAACACGAACCATTAGCCAGGCAGGCGTTGGTACCGCCCGTTCGTTGCGCCTCAGTGACTGCTCTTATTGCCGCCCCGGGCGGCAGCGAGCAAGATTTCCTGCGGATTCCTGTTCGCCGATGAGGTCCTCACGGTCATGGCGGCCCCGGGCACGCAACGGCCAGTACTCCGCGCGCGCGACCTCGGCAAGGTCTACCGCACGGGCGAAGTCGAAGTTCATGCGCTGCGCGGCGTCGACCTCGAACTGTGGCCCGGCGAAATGGTCGTGCTGCTCGGTCCGTCGGGCAGCGGCAAGTCCACCCTGCTCAACATACTCGGCGGTCTCGATTCAGCGAGCGCAGGCGAAGCCTGGTTCGAAGACCATGACCTGACGCACCAGGACGACCGCGCACTCACGCGTTACCGACGCGAGCACGTCGGCTTCGTGTTCCAGTTCTACAACCTGATCTCGAGCCTGACCGCGCTGGAAAACGTCGCGCTGGTCACGGAGATCGCAACGCGACCGATGGACCCGGCAGCGGCCCTGCGGCTCGTCGGGCTGGGCGAGCGCCTCGATCACTTTCCGGCCCAGCTGTCGGGTGGCGAGCAACAGCGCGTGGCCATCGCGCGCGCCATTGCGAAGCAGCCTGACATCCTGCTGTGCGACGAGCCGACTGGCGCGCTCGACAGCCAGACTGGCGTGCTCGTGCTCGAGGCGATCGAGCGCATCCACCGCGAGCTCGGGACGACCACGGTGCTGATCACCCACAACGCCGTCATCGCCGACATGGCCGACAGAGTGCTGGTGCTGGGGGACGGACGCATCCAGCAGGAAAGACGCAATCCGCAGCGGCGTCCCGCGCGCGAGCTGGCGTGGTGACCCGATGAAGCTGCAGCCGCTCGATCGCAAGTTGCTGCGCGACCTCTGGCGGCTGCGGGGACAGGTGCTCGCGATCGGACTCGTCATTGCCTCCGGCGTCGGCCTGCTCGTCATGTCCCTGACCTCGCTCGAGGCACTGCGGGGCACGTCGGCTGCGTACTACGAGCGTTATCGATTCGCCGACGTGTTCGCGCAGGTCAAGCGCGCTCCCGAAAGCCTTGCGACGCGTATCGCCGCGATCGATGGCGTCCAGTCCGTCGAAACCCGTGTCGTGCGTGGCGCCGTGCTGGACGTGGCAGGGTTCGACGAGCCCGTCATGGGCCAGCTGGTATCCGTCCCGGAGAATGGCGAACCCCGGCTCAACCGGCTGGCGCTGCGCGAAGGGCGCTACCCGCAATCCGGCAAGCCGGACGAAGTCGTGCTGTCGGAACCGTTTGCACTCGCGCACAAGCTTGGCCCAGGTGATCACCTGCGCGCCGTCATGGGCGGGCGCTGGCGCAACCTGGTGGTGGTCGGCGTGGCGCTGTCCCCGGAGTACGTCTATACGATCGGGCCGGGCGCACTGATGCCGGACGACCTTCGCTACGGCGTGCTGTGGATGGGCCGCGAGACGCTGCAGGCCGCGTACGACCTGGAGGGCGCCTTCAATGAGGTCTCCGCCAGCCTGCTGCGCGGCGCGAATCCCGAGCGCGTCGTCGACGAAATGGATCGTCTGCTCGATCGCTACGGCAGCCACGGCGCCTACGTGCGCGCCGACCAGGCGTCGAACTGGTTCCTGACCAACGAGATCGACCAGCTCGAAACGATGGCACGCTTCCTCCCTACCGTCTTCCTCGCCGTGGCGGCCTTCCTCACGAACATGGTCGTCGCCCGACTGGTGGCGGTCGAACGACCTGAAATCGGGTTGCTGAAGGCGTTCGGCTACGCCAATGTCGCAATAGCATGGCATTACGTGAAGCTCGTGCTCGCGATCGGCGCCGTGGGGACGCTGCTCGGCTGGTTCGTCGGCTACTGGCTCGGCCTGTACAGCACCACCATGTACGCAGACTTCTATCGGTTCCCATTCCTGCTGTTCCGGCCGAGCGCCGGTCCGTTCCTGCTCGCAGCAGGCGCCAGTGTCGGCGCCGCGCTGCTCGGTGCGATCGGTGCCGTGCATCGAGCCGCGGCACTGTCGCCTGCCGCCGCGATGCAGCCGCCCGCCCCGCCCCTGTTCCGGCGCAACCGGCTGTTCCTGTCAAGGTTCCTCGAGCAGCTCGACCAGCCCACGCGGATCGTGCTGCGCCAGACGTCCCGCTGGCCCCTGCGTGCGCTGGTCACCAGCCTGGGGATCGCCATGTCCGTCGCCGTGCTGATCGTGTCGATGCAATGGCTCGACGCCATCCACCGCATCGTCGATGTGTACTTCTTCGCAGCGCAGGGACAGGACGTGACCGTGGGCCTGGTTGAAGCGCGTTCCAGCGCGGTCGTGGGCGAACTGGCGCGCATGCCTGGCGTGCTGGCGGTCGAACCGATGCGCACGGTGGCTGCGAAAATGCGTTCCGGTCCCCGCGTGGTGCGGGACGCCGTCCAGGGCGTACCGTCCCACCAGTCGCTCTATCGAGTGTATGACGCGCAGGGCACGGCTCTGGACCTGCCGCCAGACGGCCTGGTGATCTCCACGGTGCTCGCGGATCGGCTGGCGGTGCGGCCGGGAGACACCATCACCGTCGAGGTGCTCGAAGGCCGGCGACCCGTACTGGAGATCCCGGTGGTCGCGACATTCGAAACCTACATCGGCCGGCCTGCCTACATCGACATCGACGCCCTGAATCGCGCAATGCACGAGCCCCCGAGCGTGACAGCCGTGCACCTGCGCGTGGATCCGCTGTTCGAAACCCGCCTGTACCGCGAACTGAAGCAGATGCCGCAGGTGAGCGCCGTCAACCTGCGCAGTGCCGCGGTGACGACGTTCAACGAGACGCTGGCGAAGACCATGCTGATTTACGTCGGGTTCTTCATCGTTTTCTCGGCGACCCTGGCGTGCGGGGTGGCATACAACGCCGCCCGCATCGCGCTCGCCGAACGCGCGCGCGAACTGGCGACGATGCGGGTGCTCGGATTTTCGCGACGCGAAGTCGAGTACATCCTCATCGGTGAGATCGGCCTGTTGACCTTCGTCGCGCTGCCGCTTGGCGCGGGCATCGGCTGGCTGCTTGCGGGGTGGCTGGTACGGGCATTCCAGACCGAGCTCTACCGAGTGCCGTTCGTCGTCGATCCGTCGACGTTCGGCTGGGCCATCCTCGGCGGGTTTCTCGCAACCCTCGCCGCGGTGCTGCTGGTCCGCCGGCGGCTGGACCGGCTCGATCTCATCGCCGTGCTCAAGACCCGGGAATGAAGTTATGACACAGGCTGGCTGGCGCAGGTTCTGGTTCTGGCTACCCGCTTTCATCGCGCTCGCGGGAGCGCTGGCATGGCTCTTCCGCCCGCAGCCCGTTGCCGTCGACCTGGCGACGGTCGCCCGCGGCCCGCTGCAGGTCAGTGTCAGCGACGACGGCGAGACCCGTGTCCGCGACATGTTCGTCGTGTCTGCGCCCCTGGCTGGACACATGCGACGCATCGAACTGGAAGCCGGCGACAGCGTCGCCGCAGGCGAGACGATCGTCGCGCGCATTGAACCATCGGATCCGTCGTTCCTCGACCGCCGCAGCGAAGCGGAAGTGCGGGCCGGCATCCGTGCCAGTGAAGCCGCACGCGTGCATGCGTCTGCGGAACTGCGGCGCGCGCAGGCGGAGCGCGATTTCGCAGTCACCGAACTGCAGCGCTACGAGGGCCTCGCCGCGAGCCGCACAATTTCGCAGAACGACCTGGAATCGGCGCGTCGCCGCGCGCGCACGGCCGAGGCTGCGGTCGATGAGGCCGTGGCCGGACTGCGCGTGAGCGAGTCGGAACTCGAACAGGCGAAAGCCCGCCTGATGGCACCGGGCAGGGGCAAGGATCCTCTCGCGGACTGCGACTGCGTCATCGTCAAGTCACCTGTGAGTGGCAACGTGCTGCAGGTGCTCGCCGAAAGTGAAGGCATAGTCGCGTCCGGCACGCCGCTGGTCGAGATCGGCGATCCCGGCAAGCTCGAAGTCGTCACGGACCTGCTCTCCACGGAGGCCGTAAAGGTGCGCATGGGGCAACGAGCGCTCATCGAGGGCTGGGGCGGCGACAACGCGCTCGAAGGCGTGGTGCGGCGGGTGGAGCCTTACGGCTTCACGAAGGTTTCGGCGCTGGGCGTCGAGGAGCAGCGCGTCAAGGTCATCATCGACATCACCGAGCCGGCCGAGCGCTGGCGTCACCTGGGTCACGGCTACCGCGTCGAACCTCGCATCGTGCTGTGGGAGTCGAACGATGTGCTCAAGGTACCGCTGTCGTCGCTGTTCCGTCAGGGTGGCGAATGGGCGGTGTTCGTGAAGCGTGACGGGCGCGCTCGACTCCAGACCCTGGCGATCGGGAACATGAACGGAATCGATGCGGAAGTGCTCAAGGGTGTCGCAGCCGGTGATACGGTCGTCGTCCATCCGAGCGATCGCGTGAGCGATGGCGCGCGTATCGAGCAGCGATGACGACTCGTGGCGTGCGGGCAACGCGGATTCTGGTCGGCCCACCCGTGCCCTAGACTTGGTCCCATGGTGATGGATCAGTTACGGATGCGCAGGGTACGCCGCGTGGTGATCGCGGTTGCTGCGTTGCTGATCGCCGTCGCCCTGGTCGTGACCGTGGTGCTGATGGCGCCTCTGCCGCCCCGGACAGTCGTCATGGCGACCGGAGCGCAGGGAGGCGCCTACGCCGAGGCCGCCCGCCGCTACCAGGCCGCACTCGCCCGCAACGGTGTGCGCCTCGAACTGCGGGAGACCCGTGGCAGTGCGGAAAACCTCGAACTGCTGCGCGACCCGAAGTCCGGCGTCAGCGTCGCGCTGGCGCAGGGTGGCCTGACGAGCGCGAAGGAATCGCCAGCCGTCCGGTCGCTCGGCACGGTCTTCTACGAGCCGGTCTGGGTCTTCCTGCGGGGAACGCAATTGCCGCAGCCCGGCTCCCGCGGTTTCGAAGGCCGCGCCGCCATCGGTCAGCAGGGCAGCGGGACGCGCGCGCTCGCCGAGGAGTTGTTCGCCGGGCTCGGGCAGGATATGAGCCTCATCGAACCCGTCGACATGACTGCCGCCGAGGCCGGCGAGGCCTTGCTGCGCGGTGAACTGGATCTGGCGGTGATCGTAAGTGGCTGGGAGGCGCCGATCGTACGCCGCCTGTTGACGGCACCCGGTATCACTACCCTGTCGGCAACGCGCGCGGACGCGCAGGTGGCGCTGCATCCATACCTCAGCAAGCTGGTCTTGCCGCGCGGCGTGGGCGATCTTGCCAGCGATCGCCCTCCGGAGAACGTACAACTGCTTGCAGCCAAGGCGAGCTTGCTGGTGCGCAAAGACCTGCATCCAGCGATTCAGTACCTGCTGCTCGACGCCGCTTCAATGACACATGGGGCTGCGGGCATCTTCAATCGCGCCGGACAATTCCCGGCGGCCGAGCCGACCGATCTCCCGCTTTCGCAGACCGCTCTCCAGTACTTCCGCAGCGGTCTCCCCTGGCTGCAGCGCAACCTGCCGTTCTGGCTGGCGTCGATCGCCTCGCAGTTGCTGGTGCTCCTGATCCCGCTAGTCGGCGTCATCTATCCGATCTTCCGACTGCTGCCGGCGCTCTTCGACTGGAGCATGCGGCGGCGAATCTTCCATCTGTACGGGGAGCTCAAGTTCCTCGAAGCCGAGATCGATGAGTTGGGTACTCGTCATGCCGGGCCGGAGCTGCACGCCAGACTCGAGCAACTCGAGCAGCGTGCGAACCACATGCACGTGCCGCAGGCCTTCACACACATGGTCTACACATTGCGCCTGCACATCGGGATGGTGCGCAAGCGCATCACCACGGAAAATACCTCAGACTAGCGGAGCAACAGCCTGGACGCGGGTTGTAAAATCCGGCGCCTGAGTCCTGTGTACGTCGCCTGGCGTGCGAGGTTTCATGGTTTCGAGAACAGCACCTCGCCCTCGTCCGACAAATCGAACCGGCTGGACATCGGCACTTTCGGCAGGCCCGGCATGCGCAGGATCTCGCCGGTGATCGGGATGATGAATCCCGCCCCCGCCGCCAGCTGGATCTCCCGCACGGTGACGAGAAAGTCCTTCGGCCGTCCCAGCAAGGCCGGATTGTCGGACAGGGATTGCTGCGTCTTCGCGATGCATATCGGCAGCTTGTCGAAACCGGCCTTCTGCAACTGCTCGAGGTCGCGCTTCGCGCGCGCAGTGTAGTCCACGGCCTGCGCACCATACATCTCGCGGGCGACGGTCGCGATCTTGTGCTCGATCGTGTCGCTCCAGTCGTAGAGCGGCGTGAATCCCGGCTCAGTGCGCGCGACGAGGTCGCGCACGACTTCGGCGAGCTCGACACAGCCTGCACCGCCCCTGCTGAAGGGCTCTGCAGGAACCGCCCGCACGCCGAGTCCCGCGCAATGCTGCTGCAACGCGGCCACTTCCTCGGCCGTGTCGGTCGGAAACCCGTTGATCGCCACGACGCAGGCCTGGCCGAACTTGCGGATGCTCTCGATGTGCTTCTCCATGTTGGAGAAGCCGCGAGTCATCGCCTCGACGTCCGGCTTGCTCACCTCCGCCAGTGGCTTGCCGCCGTGCATCTTGAGCGCGCGAATTGTGGTCACCAGTACCGTGCAGGCTGGAGCGAATCCGCCGTAGCGGCAATTGATGTCGAAGAACTTCTCCGCGCCGAGTTCGAACGCGAAACCCGCTTCGGTCACGACGATGTCGGCGTACGAGAGCGCCGCGCGCGTGGCTGTGATGCTGTTGGTTCCGTGAGCGATGTTGGCAAATGGACCACCGTGCACGAACGCTGGCGAGCCCTCGGTGGTCTGCACCAGGTTCGGCTTGATCGCCTGGCTCAGCAGCGCGGCCATTGCCCCGACGGCACCCAGCTGGCCGGCCGTGACGGCGACGCCATCGGACGTGTAGCCCACCACGATGCGGCCCAACCGAGCCTTGAGATCCGGTATGTCACTGGCAAGGCAAAGGATCGCCATCACTTCGCTCGCGGCAGTGATGTCAAAGCCGCTCTCACGCGGGATGCCTTCCGAGCGCCCGCCGAGCCCGATGATGATGTCGCGCAGCGCGCGATCGTTCATGTCGACGACACGCTTCCAGGTCACGCGCCGCGGATCGAGCCGCAACGGATTGCCGTTGTGCAGGGCGTTGTCAACGAGCGCCGCCAACAGGTTGTGCGCGCTCGAGACGGCGTGAAAGTCGCCGTTGAAGTGCAGGTTGATGTCCATCATCGGCAGCATTTCCGACGCGCCGCCACCCGCACCGCCGCCCTTCATCCCAAACACAGGGCCGAGACTGGGCTCGCGCAAGGCCGCCGCGCTGCGCACACCGATCTTCGTCAGGCCCTGCACCAGGCCGATGGTCGTGGTGGTCTTGCCCTCCCCGGCCGGCGTCGGCGTGATGGCGGAGACCAGCACGAGCTTGCCGCGGTTCGGGCGGCCATTGAAGGCGGACAGCGGCAGCTTGGCCTTGTAGTGGCCGTACGGTTCGAGCACGGCAGGATCAATGCCAATCGCACGCGCGACGTCGCCGATGGGTTTCATGAATCGTTCCCCCAGGTTCGGACCGGTCGTCGTCCCCGACTTCCGTCCGTTGTTGTTTACGTCTGTGGCGCGGAGTCTTGCACAGTGCACCGTCAGAGTGGACTGCGGCCCCTACGGATGGGCGATCTCCGGACCGCAGGCCGTCGCGCACGAGCGGCCAGGGTGTCCGTGATTGTTGCAGTGCAACGCGGGTAAAGTGATACGCAGGATTAACGCCAGGCGACAGCCGCCTGTGGAGGCCGCCATGACAGCCCGCTCAGATCGTCACCCCGGCGCCCGGAATTTTCGGCTGCTCGTCACGTTGCCGGGCCTGTGGCTGGTATCCGCCTGCGTTGCACCCGTAGTCGCTCCCGCTCCGCCGGCCCCGGAACTGCAATTGATTGGTGCTGCAGAACTCGCCATGCCACGAGGGTGCGAGGCGACGCCGGGAGCGATGTACCGCACGCACTTCAACGTGCAGCCGGATGGGCGAGTCAGCGATGCTGTCTCCGAGTCCGGTGATGGCTGCGTGCAGCAGACCTTGCGCACCTGGGTGACGACGTTCAGCTACGCGCCGCTCCGTGAGACGACGCCCGTGGCATTCGACTGGATGGTCGTGACCGCAGCCCGGAGCAATTGACGCGCCACTCGCGTACGGATCAGCACGGCGTGCT
>Ga0316622_100002504_pt1 | contig 12753 bp, 15 predicted proteins | sample OWC_Aug_OW2_C1_D_FD_207646 | JGI IMG/M metagenome (GOLD analysis project Ga0316622, IMG submission 207646) | Wetland soil microbial communities from Old Woman Creek delta, Ohio, United States - OWC_Aug_OW2_C1_D5_C | ecosystem: Environmental > Terrestrial > Soil > Wetlands | place: USA: Ohio... | reverse complement strand
CCCTGTGCGAGCGAATGCGCCTGCACGCGCTGCGGGGACGCGCAGACCTCTGCTCTGTCGTCGAGCGCAAGCTGGATGCCGTTTCGGCCGATCCGGGTGCTCGCGGGTGGGGCGTTCTCGGCCCCGTCATTCAGTTGCAGGGCGATCTCGCCCGGGCGTACGCGTCGGTCGCGCGTCGCGAATGGACTGTCGCCCTCGAGCGGCTGAACAGGCTCGCTCCCGATGCGGAGCGCCTGCGCCGGGGCCGGGACGGCATCCAGGTCTACCTGCTGCGCGCGCTGGCGACGAGCCGCTGCGGCAGGGACGGCGAGAAGCTTATGGACGAGGCCGTGAGCATGGCGCGCATGTGGGGCCTGTCACGGGCCATCGCGGACACTCATCCGGATCTCGAGCGGCTCGCGAAGCAGTCGCACGCCGATGCTGCGCCCGGATCGCGCGAAGGCGTCGCGGGCGGCCTCCAGGTCCGCGAAGCAGGCGCGACGCCTGCGCCCGCGGCACGAGCCCAGGCCGCTCGCGGCTCGCTGCTGTCACCGAAGGAACGCGAGGTGCTGCGCCTGCTTGCGACCAACCTTTCGAACAAGCAGATTGCGCTCGCGATGGGCGTGTCGGACGAGACCGTCAAGTGGCACTTCAAGAACCTGTTCAGGAAGCTCAACGCCGGCTCGCGCAGTCACCTGCTCAGCCGCGCCCGCATGGTGGGCATGGTCGACTAGGCCCTACAACCAGCGCCTCACCCTGTTCCTGTACGCGAAATATTCCTCGCCGAAGAGCCCCGCGAGGATCCGCTCCTCAGGCTCGATCTGGAAGCGCGTGACGTACAGCACGAAGAGTACCGGGCCGACGAATGGCCAGGGTGCGCCCAGGAATACGGCCCAGGCCAGGAGGACCAGCGCGACGCCGACGTACATGGGATTGCGCGTGACCCGGTAGACACCGCTCGTGACGAACGATGAAGTCTTGTGTGGCTTCGTCGGGTCGATGGTCGTCTTGAACCTGCGAAACGTGAGCATGCCAAGGGCGGTGAATGACACGCCAGTGAGTGCAATGACGGTTGCCGCGACCCATCTAACATGATCGGGCACGGCGAAATGCGGCCCGCACCAGGACAGGCCCCACATACCGACTGCCAGCACGAGGGCGAGCAGCGGCGGCGGTATCTTGAGCTCGAGCGCGTGCATGAGCCTCATTATGCCGGACGGGCGGCCCGTCGCGCCGTGTCCCGTACAGGTCAGGCCTAACCGCCGAGGGAGATGGTCATGGCGACCAGGGCCAGGCCGACCAGCAGAAAGATGGATCCCAGCAGTAACGGTCGCGCCATGGTTTCCCTGGCAGAGCGATAGCCCACCAGGAACAACATCAGCAGCAGCAGCGCGTTCGAGACACGCAGGGCCGAATGCGGGTCGTGGATGAAGACGAATGGCAGGACCGCGGGGAAACTGCACGCGAATACGAGGCCGCCGGAGGCCAGACCGCCCAGCAGATCGTCCTTGTGGAATCGACCGGCGGGTAGCGGCTCGCTGCGCATTCGCTGCACGATTGAGTCATACAATGACCGGCGCTGCTCCTCCTCCGTTACCACGCTAAGCAGTTCATCCAGCTCGATTGCAACCAGCGATCGAGCGTCGCCGTCGGACGTCGTCCGGGCGATCCTCAGCCAGACGCGCCGCAACCTGCCACGCTCGAACATCTGGCCGAGGATATAGAAGATGCCGTCGATCACGCCCCAGGCCATGTTGCAGGCGACCGTCGCGACCAGCATCGCGTGTGCGCCGGTGCGCCCCTCCTCGTGGATGACCAGGCTGGCGCCGAGCGTGAACGTCAGCGTCATGATGAGTCCGAACAGGACCTCGAGCATGCGCGAGCCTGGGTCCAGGTACCTGGCAGCCAGCGTCTGCAGGGGTTGTTCGTTCATCGCATGCGCCCGTCGAAACCAGGTTAGAGAATGCCTCGCGCGGCGATTGCGCGGAGACCCCGCTCGTGGTCCCGCTGCGGTAAGCTCGTATTTGGTGGCGCGCCGTTTCCGTGCAGAAGGATGAGGTGCCGAGGCAGATCAAGGCCCGCCCGCGTCCGGAGCTGTCCTTGTACCGTCCGGAGGTAACCATGAAAGTGAGCAAACCCGCCAAAGTCCGGCACTCTGCGGTGGCCAAGCGGACCGTCAAGCGCAATGTGACCGCAATGCGCACGAAGGCCAGCAAGAGCGGCAAGGGCGCCGGGGCCGGCAAGACCGCGAAAGCCGTGACGCTCGCCTCCTTGTCCTTGACGATGCGCCAGAACCAGGAAGCAATCCGGATTCTCAAGGCCCTGAAGGGCTGGGGCAGCATCGAGATCAAGGCCGTCGTGCCCGTCCAGACACACCGCGCGACGATCGAGAGCATCGGGCTCGACCCGGTCGAGGCGCAGCCGCGGCAGGCGTACTTCTTCGATACCCCGGACTTCGCCCTGAACAAGGCCGGCGTGGTCGTCCGGGCCCGCCGCATCCAGGGAGGCCGCGGCGACACCGTCGTCAAGCTGCGTCCGGTGGATCCGGCCGCCATCAGTCCGGCACTGCGCCGCTCGGCGAGCTTCAAGGTCGAGCTGGATGCGATGCCGGGCGGGTTCGTGTGCTCGGGGTCGTTGAAGGGCGCGTGCACCGGCGAGCAAGTGCTCGCAGCGACCTCCGGCGCAGCGCCCCTCAGGTCGCTGTTCTCCAAGGAACAGCTCGCTTTCTTCGACAAGCACGCGCCGAAGGGCACCACGATGGAGTCGCTGGTTACGCTCGGCCCCACTTACCTGCTCAAGGCCAAGCACAACCCGAAGGCCTTCGGTCGCCGTATCGTTGTCGAGATGTGGCTGTACCCGGATGGATCGAGAATCCTCGAGATCTCGACCAAGTGCCTGCCGGAAGAAGCCTTCCAGATCGCCGTCGAGTTCAAGGCCTATCTGGCGAATTGTGGCATCAACCTGGCGTTGACCGACGCGACGAAGACGAAGTCTGCGATGGAGTACTTCAGGGACAGGCTCGGGTCAGCCGCTCCCGCCGGCTGAGGCGCCGTCGCCGGCGGGCGGTTCCTGGATGCGCCAGAGCCTGGAGGTGGCCCAGCTCACCAGCAGGCCGACGAGGCAGCCGTAGACGACCTGCGCGACCTTGAGGAGGGCCTGTTCGACGCCGAGCTGGGACGACTGTCCGGCCAATGCGGCTGCGATGATGATCGCGGCCGTGATCGGGGCTTGGCGCCACATCATCTTGACCCGCACGACCCGCGTGGCGATCAGGACGGTCGTCGCCAGGGCAACGGGGAGCACCCACGGACGCCCTCCGGCAACGAAGAGAAATACAAGGCCGCACGCGCAGCCGACGAGCACGTTGATCAGGCGGTTCCTGAACACCTCGCGGGCCTGGTCGAATTCCGGGTCCGACGCACCGATCATCGAGGCGATTGCCCAGATCGGCTTGTTGACCCCCACCAGTCCCAGCGTGTTCCAGACGATGATCGTGGCGACGAACACGTTGACGGAGAAGCGCAGCGCCACGATTGTCTCGTAGGAGATGCCGAGACGGCGTATCAGTGCCTCGGCCTGGCGGGCACCGGCTCGCGGCGTACTCATGCGCAAGCACCGGCCGGACTTGCCGCACACGAGGCCGCCGGTGCAAGCATGGTTCTCACGGATGGGGCCTACTCGGTCGGCTTGCCGCCACCGGCCGCCTTCACCGCTTCCTTTGCCGCCGCGCGGCGCTCACTCTCCTCCACGACCAGTTTATAGGCCACGTAGTACTTGTAGATGTTGGCCACGTAGGTAACGGTCTCGCGGCCGATACGCTCGGACGCGATCTGCTCGACATTGCCAAACCAGACATTGGGATCGAGGCCGCGCTTCTCTGCCTCGCGCCGCAGCTGGCGGATACGTCCGGCCCCGGCGTTGTAGGAGGCGAAGGCGAAGAGCCCCTTGTCGAGCTGGGTCATCGGCTCGTCCTTGTAGTACGTGTCGATCATCCAGCGCATGTACTTCACGCCGGCGTGGATGTTGGGCTCGAGCTGGCTGATGTCGCCCACCTTCAATTCCTTCCCGGTCGCCGGCATCACCTGCATCACGCCGATCGCGCCGACCCTGCTCTTGACGGACTGATTGAGCTGGGACTCCTGGTACCCCTGCGCAGCCATCAGGAGGTAGTCCATCTCGTACCGCGCGCCGTACTTCTTGAAGAGTTCCGCCATGGCCAGGAACTTCCTGCGCTCGGCCTCCGACGTGGCGTTCTTCACGTATTTCGTGCTCTGCAGGTACTTCTTCCCCATCATGTTCCCGAACGCGGTGCCCAGGCCGTACTTGGCGATGATGTGGTTCAGTCCCTTTGCGAGTTGCGGGCTCCCCTTGCGGATCACGACAGCTTCCTGAAGGCCGGTCCGGACCGCCACTGTGTCGTGCACGACCAGGTCCGGGAGTACCTGCTTCCAGAAGTTGGCAAGGTAGTTCTTGACGACGGTGATCTTGATCAGGCCGGCGTTGGTCATCTCGAGCAGGTCATCGTCCTCGAGTTCCTCCGGAGCCAGCTGTATCGATACGGGTTCCTTGCCGGCCGCCTCGAGCTTCCTGTTGAGCTCGAGAAGGCTCTGGTAGTAGTTGCTGGACTTGCGGACGAATACGTCCTGCCCGGACAGGTCATCGACTGACGTGATCGCCGGCGCGCCGGGACCGGTCACCACGAGCTCATCCACGTTCTTGCGGGTGGGGTTCGTGTAGTCCACCAGCTTCGCGAGGTCGGGTCGCATGGTGGCTTGTGCCAGCACCATGTCCACCTTGCCGTCCACGAGTGCCGACAGGAGCTGCGCGCGCGGCAACGGAATGCACCAGAAGACGACCTTCAGGTTGCCGGTCTTGCGCGCCTTGTTGAGCTCGTCCTCCGCGAGCTTGGCGTACTCGTAGGCCACGCCCCGTTGCACGCCCTTGTCCACGAAGTAGTTCGTCTTGCCGTACGTGACGCCGACGCGGACGAGCCGGCGCTTCACCATCTCGTCGAGGTCGCCCTTGAAGGTCTCGTGCAGCTCGGCGCGGATCTCGTCGGGCAGCCCGGACCCGTACTCCTGCGCCGGCGGAAGGAGATCGTCGCCCGCGGGTGCAGTCGGCGCGGCCGGTGGTGTCGCGGCCGTCCTGGGCGCCTCCTGCTTGCCGGAGCAGCCGGACATGGACAGCGACGTGCACACGAGCAGCAGTGATGCCAGCGCTACCCGGAGAGACGGCCACGTACCGATGTGCATGACTTTTCCTTCCATTCCGTCCGGCCCCAATGCGCCGGTACGACGATTCAACGCGATGGCACGGTGACCACGGGAGCGGCCACGCCCTGGCCGGTCTCGGCGAGCGAAAACAGGATCATGAGAAACGTGAAGGTCCGCTTGCTCTCGACATCGTAGTCGTCGATCCAGTACCAGTTCCCCTTGTATTGCACCGCCGCATAGGTATCGGCTGGCGCCTCTGCGCCGGACCTGATGTGCACCAGGCGCTCGCCCTTCGCCTCATCCGCCTGCCGCAGGCCCACCAGCACCCGCCCGCTCGCGACGTCCGCCGCCGGCAGGTCGATGCCGAACCCCAGGTTCAGCATGATTTCCATCATCGAACGGGTAAGCACGGCCACCTGGCCGCGGTCGCGCGGGAACATTCCGTAGACGATCTCGAACTGAGTGGCGTCGCCCGCCAGTCCGAGCAGCTCACGCACGCGGCGACCGTCGTCGCCTGGCACGTCGCTGGTTCCCGGCTTCCGTATTACGAGCAGGACAGCCTGGTCGTCCTTGCGCGGCTCGACGTCGATTCCGATGTTGCCGGCACGCTGGATTCGAGACATCAGGCTGGTCAGCTCGTCGAACTCCGGGTCCGAGGGGGCACCCGCCGAGCCATTTCGCAGCCCGTTGATCGAGCTGACGACGGTGGGAAATATGAGGTCCGCCGACCAGCCGCCCTGCATCAGCTGGAAGACGGACGCCGGTCGAATCGGCTGCAACAACGATTTGGTGAACCGGTCGCCCAGCAACGGCTGATAAGTGACCGTCGGGGTGTTGGACCAGGCTTCCGTGCCACCCAGCGCGAACACATCGGGGGTGGGTCCGCTCGTCAACCCCGCCTGGGCGTTGGCGCTGCCGCCGATCGTATGGCTGTTGATGATCGAAGCGACGTCCAGGAACACCGGTGCGTCCGCATAGCGCAGCCGCACGACGTTCAGCAGGGTCTGCCGCTTCCAGGATTCCGCGACGACCTGTCCATAGTCCATGCGGTCAGTCGTCAGGTGCGTTGGCGCAACGCTCAGGCAGCCGCCCAGCGCCAGAAGCACGAGCGCGCAGGGAATCCAGCGCCGGCCGGGAATCACGGCCATGGTACCGAGGGCGGACCCAATCGTGGAAATGCCACGACTCGGCAATTCAGTTCGGCTGGATGCCAGCATTCATTGCGTCCCCTTCTGGCAACTCCCGCTAACGGCCCGGCGGAAGCACCATCCGCGCCGGATCGACATCGTAGGTCCACGGTAACCCGGAATTTCTCCAGCCGTTGACCATGTGCTGGCCGTCGAAGACGCTGCCGGGGTCCTTCACCGTATCGCCCTCGAAGCCGTCCGTGATGTTGTAGACGTTCTTGAAGCCCGCTTTAGCGAGCATGTTGACGGCAATGGCGCTGCGGCCGCCCGAGCGGCACATGACCAGCAGCGTGTCCTGCGGACTCGCGATCCTGCTGGCCCGCTCGATGAAATCAGGCAGGAGCTGCATCGGAAACTGCTTCTTCGCTGCATCCCACTTGAACGTCTGGACCGCGACCGGCACGTTCCAGGCCATCCGCGCATGACCGAGGAACAGGTACTCATCCGGCGTGCGAACATCCAGCACCTTCACCTTGTCAGGGGCCGCCTTCCACTTCTCGTACGCCTCGCTCGACGTGACATAGAGGCCCAGCGTCGTCTGCTTTTCCTTAACGAGCGGTGGCGCATCCTTCGCGGACAGGACCGGCGGGGCAACGAGGCATGCCAGCGCCACTGAGACGGCTGCAATACTCAAGGTCGACGTCATGGTTCACTGCTCCTGGATCTTGCCAAGCGCGGACCGCCCCGACGGCGCTCTGCATTGCAGTTCAGCACGTCTGCGGTAGCGCGAATCAGACAATTTCAGACATTCGACAGACACAACCGGACACTGCTCCTTAAGTGCTTTCCGTATCGAACGGCGGCGCCACTCATCCATTGGCTTCAGCGGCTTGTCACCCGGCAACTTCGTTGCGGTGGCAATGCATTTCCGGCCGCGGCCGGCGCCAGAGCGTTCAGAAGACCGTCTTCAGCAGGCGATCGAGTATTACCTCCACAGGGAACGTCGCCAGCACCAGGGGTATAACGGGAGTCAGGGTGACCAGCGCCAGGGCGATCACGTTCCGCAGGTCGAAGGGCACCACGCGCATGCCCCTGATCACCTGGAAGGCGCTGCGCAGGTCGGCCAGCGACTGGATGTCGGCGCTGCCGAGCAGCGGCTCGTCGGCCGGGCGCTCGCCGCGCAGCCACTTGCGCTCGAATTCGAGCGAATACTGCCGTCCCAGGCGGCCGTACTCCAGCATGCCGCGGTGCCTGGCTTCCACGAGCTTCGGCGTGAACACGAGCATCGGCCCGAGGATCGTGAAGATCAGCAGCGCGACCATGCCGATGAGTTCCACCTTGAACTCGAGCAGCGGCGCGCCCGCGTAGAAGACCCTGTTGGCGATCATCCCCGAGAGCATCGCGCCCATTGCCAGCAGCACCGGCCTGCAGGCGCGCTCCGTCAAGGCGATGAAACCCAGGCCGGCAGCGCCATCCGGATGCGTCGGTTTCAGGTTCAGGTCGATGCGGGATACCTGCCACAGGAAGCGCGCCCAGACGAAGAACCTGAAATACCAGCGCACCACCAGGAACTGGACCAGGGGCATGCTCACCAGCGCACCCCACCAGCCGGCGTACGTAAGCTGCTGTCGCCCACCCACCACGGAGGCGTACCAGCTGTCCGCGTCGAGCATGAACTGGGTACGCCGGATGAACAGCATGCCAACGCCGTACACCAGTGCGACCAGCAGCAACTCCGCCAGCACCGAGTTGCGCAGCCGCATGGCCGACGCGATGGCGGCGTCCAGCCGCCATCGCTCCGTGTCCTGGACCAGGCCGTGCTCCACGAAGCACCGCACGATCGGGGTCATCTGCCTGTGAACCGTGACCTCCGCCAGTATCAGGAACGGCACCGCGACGAGCAGCCGCACCTGTATCTCGACGTCCTGCATGAACGAGGGCGCATAGCCGCCTCCCCACGCCCGCCCTTCGGCGATCGACAGGAGGAACAGCGGCACCCAGGCGAACGCGACCGTGACGAGCACGCGCCGGGTCGTGCGTTCGAGCCCATCCCCGGCGAGCCGCGTGCGTCGCCAGATCTGGTAGAGCGGTCCGCCGCCGACGAGCGAGAACTCGCCCGGTTCCTTCGGGGGAGCCTGGCTGGAGGCCGTTGGCACTTCGGGTCGTGTTTCCAGCATCGTGAGCTCCGGGCCCGTGCGAGTTATCGGGCGGCGCTCAGGCCCGCACGAGCACGGCTACAAGGGCACACAGCCCGAGCGTGCCGAGCACGATCGTAACCACGCTGCTCCCCGATCTGGGCATGTCGACGTACTGCTTGCGAAGTTCCCGCAGGTCCCGGCCGTGCTCGAGCGAGCCAAGCAGAAGCGACAGCAGGCCGATGCAGATCAGGGTCATGCCGAACCCGCGCGGACCGATGAGCATCGGAATTGCTGGCGCCTCCTTCAACTCGAGCTGGAAGAACTTGTAGATGGCAAAGCCGAACGTGATCAGAGACATGGCTGTCCTGATCCACGCCATCATCGTTCGCTCGTATGCAACGCGCGTCCGCTCGTATGCGAGCGTGGTGGCGGCATCGAGTTGCCCCGCCCCGGGTGCAGCACTATCGGTCATGGGGACTCCGTTCTCGGGTCGCGCTGCGCCGGGTTGTCTTCGGTCGCGTTCACGATGTGCGCCGTCAAAGAATGCCGAGGTCATGCAGCGCGTTGTTGATGACAGCCAGTCCCAGCGCCACCTGGACCACGCCGAGGACGGCGCCAACGATCGGCATCACGATCGACAGCCCGGACGGCAGGCGCCGGGCCAGCAGCATGACCACGAGGTTCAGCGCCATGATCCCGGCAACGATTGCGCCGATGGTCAGGCGACCCTCCATGCTCTGGCTGAAGGAGAGAAACACGATCAGCCCAGCGATGCCGTACGGCGTGACGATTGCCGGAAAAGCCAGCGGCGACAGCGCGACCTTGACAGCCGCCTCGGGCGGGACTCCGGCCTCGTCGGCATGTTGCTCGGGCGGAGCGAACTGCTCGAGGACGGTCTTCAGCGCCACCAGGAAGAGAATGATTCCGCCGGACAGCGCGAGGACGGGCAGTTCAATGCCGTAGTTGTTCAGGATATTGTCCCCGAGGAAGCCGGCAAACAGGAGCGCAAGGGCTGCAAAGATCGTCGCCATCAGCGCGATCCGTCGGGCCAGGCGGTCGTCTGCGCCCGCCGTTACCTTCAGAAATGGCCCGATGAGCTTGAACGGCCCTAGCATCAGGAACAGGATCGTGAAGACCTGTCCCACCGGGAAATGCTCGACCCGCACCTGGGCCGCCGCGAGTTCGGCGGCGGAGGCGGCCGCCGTGGCGATGAGGCATGCGACCCCGGCAACGACGCCCGCGAGGCGTCGGCGATGGACGCGCCCTTCCGTTTCACGCAATTCCGAGGTGATCTGCAGCATGTGAGTCCTCGTGCCTGGTGGCTCTCTTCCTGGCGCGATCGAGGGCGAACAGCGCGGCTCCCAGGGCGCCGACGATCATCGGATGCGCCGGAATGTTGACGTTCACCCCACCGATCTTTTCGCCGATCCTGGCGACCACGCCGACATTCCTGGCGATGCCGCCCGTGATCACGAACTGGTCCTCGATCCCTACGCTGCGCAACATCCCCAGCACCCGGGTGGCGATCACCTCGTGCAGGCCGGCGAGGATGTCGGGCTTGCTCACGCCTTTTCGCATCAGCGCCACCGCCTCGCTCCTGGCGAAGACCGCGCAGACCCTGCTGATGGAGATGTCCTTCGTGCTCGTCAGCGACAACGCGCCGATCTCGGACAGGGGCACCTGCAGCACGTCCGCGATGATCTCCAGGAAGCGCCCCGTGCCTCCCGCGCACTTGTCGTTCATGACGAACTTCGTCACCTCGCCCCGCTCGTTGACCCGGATCGCCTTGCAGTCCTGCCCACCCATGTCGAGGATCGTGGAAACTCCAGGCACGAGCCGGTGGGCACCGCGGCCGTGGCAGCTGATTTCGGTCACGGTGCCATGAGCGAAGGGCACGACCGCACGGCCGTAACCCGTGGACACGATGTAGTCCATGTCCTCGACGCGGAGGTGATCGGTCCTCACGCCTTCGGGCGACGACTCGCGCTCTTCGCCCCACAGTTCGCCCCTGCGATGGATCGCAGCATCCACCGCATCGCTGGCCGTCCTGGCGCTGTCCGGGCCCGTCTCGACCTGGCCATAGGTCAGCAGCTGCCCGTCCTGCAGGATGACGCACTTGGCGCTGCGCGAACCGATGTCGAGACCCATCGTCAACACTCACGTGTCCTTCGCCAATGGCCGGACTACTTGCCTTCCAGGACTTTCAGGACGCTCTTGTAGCCTCCGCCGTTGATTGCCTTGCGGCCGTTCGCCTGGAGGAGGTTCTTCGCTCTTTCCGCCCGTCCGCCCCGGAGGCAGAAGGTCACGAACGACTTGTTGCGCGGCAGTTCAGACAGCGCACCTTCCAGTTTCAGCAGCGGGATGTTCGTCGCTCCGGGAACCGGGTTCTTCCTGGCTTCGATCTTCGTGCGAACGTCGACGAGGACCGCCCCCTTCTTGATCCACTTTGCGACCTCTTCCGGAGGCGCCGTCGGGAGTTTCCCGCGCAGGCCGAGAACGGTGGTCTTCAGGTTCGCGGCAAACGACTTCTTGGGGCGACCCGGGGCAGTCTTTGATTTCATCGGAGTTTGTCCTTTCAGCTGTTGATGGCCGGTCTACTTTTCCAATGGCAGTTCAGCCTCTCTCCAGCCCTTCATATGTCCTTCGACGAGAGAGGAATTTCGATAACCACGCAGGGCCAGGAGCTGCTGGGCGATCCACGCGCGCTGGCCATGACCGCAATAGATGACCAGTTCGGCGCCCCTGTCCTTCGGCAATTTCGCCGTTTCCGGCGCGAAGAACGGCGTGTTGACAGCGCCCGGCACATGACCCGCGTCGAATTCGCTCCCGAAGCGCACGTCGACGATCGCCGGTGCGGTGTTCGACTGGATCCGCCGCAGAAGTTCGCTTGCCTTCATGGTACGTCTTTCGGCCGATCATCGACGCGGCAGCGCCATTCAGTGCGGACTTCTCGAGGAGCGCGCAGCCGCTTTCCTGGCCGACGCCACCGCGGGACGAGGTTTTCGAGGCGTCGGCTGGCGCCCGCGCCGCGGGTTTACCTTGCCCTTGCCATACCGGGTCGTCCAGGGCAGTCCGGCGCTCAGCCAGTCCTCCAGGAACCCGTCGAGGTAGTCGAGGTTGCGATAGCCCAGCAGGACCATGGCCCAGTTCGCGATGTAGGCGCGTTGGCCGTGCATGCAGGCGATCACGATCTCGCGGCTCCTGTTCTGCGGCAAGGGCGCGGTCCCGAGCAGGATCTTCCAGACGGGAGCGTTCAGCGCCCCCGGAACGTGACCGCGCTTGAACTCGATGGGGCTGCGCGGGTCGAGCAATATCGGGGCGCCCTTCGTTCCCATGCGTCGAAGCAGTTCTTTGGCCTGCACGGCAGTCCTCCAGATCTATTGTTCCTCAAACCGCCACCGGTCCGGCCGGGCGCTACTGGGCACTCTTCTTCGCCTGGTCGTGGGCAAACAGGGCCGCGCCCACGGCGCCGACGATCATCGGTTCCTGCGGCAGGTTGACCTTCAACCCGTCGAGCCTCGCTTCGATCTTCTTCACGAGCGCGACGTTCCTGCCGATGCCGCCGGAGATCACGAACTTGTCCGCGATGCCGACCTTCTTGACCAGGGCCATGACCCGGTTGGCAATCGACTCGTGCAGCCCGTTCAGGATGTCCTCCTTGCGCTCGCCTTCCTTGCGCATGGTGACCGCCGCCCCCCGGCCGAAAGCCGCGCAGGTAGAGCTGAACGGCAGGTCCTTCCTGCTCTCGAGCGACAGCGGCCCGATCTCGGCCAGCGGAACCTGCAGGGCCTCGGCGACGATCTCCATGAAGCGACCGGTGCCCCCGGCACACTTGTCGTTCATCACGAAGTCGACGACCTCGCCCTGCGCGCCGACCCGGATGCCCTTGCTGTCCTGCCCGCCGACGTCGAGCACCGTCGAGACCTCCGGCACGAACCACTGCGCGCCACGGCAGTGGCAGCTGATCTCCGTGATGTTCTTGTGAGCAAAGGGCACGACGGCGCGTCCGTAGCCGGTCGACACGATGCAGGCCATGTCCTCGATCTTCAGCTGGTCGACCTTCACGTCGGGCAGCTGCATCCGGTACTCGCCCCACATGCTGGTGCGGCGCTGTACCGCCGCGTCGACCACCGCCTGCGCCGTCTTGACGATGTTGGGGCCGGTCTCGATGCTGCCGTAGGTCAGCAACTCCCCGTCGTCGAGGATCACGCACTTGGAGCTGCGCGAGCCGATGTCGATTCCCATCGTCAGCATGACGCACCTCCTGCCTGCGCTATCTGGCGGGCAAACACCGCC
>Ga0316622_100002502_pt1 | contig 12758 bp, 11 predicted proteins | sample OWC_Aug_OW2_C1_D_FD_207646 | JGI IMG/M metagenome (GOLD analysis project Ga0316622, IMG submission 207646) | Wetland soil microbial communities from Old Woman Creek delta, Ohio, United States - OWC_Aug_OW2_C1_D5_C | ecosystem: Environmental > Terrestrial > Soil > Wetlands | place: USA: Ohio... | reverse complement strand
TCGTGGCGGCCTGGACGGCCATCGGCCGCAAGCGCCTCACCGTGACGGACGGCTCCGCGGCCGTCACGGGGCTGCTCCTGGCCCTCAACCTGCCGCCATCCTCGCCCTGGTGGATGTGCATCGTGGGCGGCGGCTTCGCCATCGTGTTCGCGAAGGCGGTCTTCGGCGGGCTCGGCCAGAATCCCTTCAACCCGGCACTCGCTGGACGTACGTTCCTGCTCGTCGCGTTCCCGGCCGAGATGACGAGGTGGATGCTGCCCCGGGCCGCGGGCGATCTGCCATCGTCGTTCCTGGGCCAGCCCACGGTGGCGTGGAGCGGGGGCAAGGTCATCGCCGGAGGGGCGGCCGCTGGCGGTGGCCTCGTGGACATGGTGACCGGTGCGACCCCCCTCGGCATCCTCAGGGAGAGGGGCGCCGCGGCCCTTGGCGAGATCGGCTTCTCGGATGCGTTCCTGGGCCACGCCCTGAACGGGAGCCTCGGCGAGGTGAGCGCGCTCGCGCTCGTAGTGGGCGGAGGCTACCTGCTGTTCAGGCGGATCATCACCTGGCACATCCCCGTCTCCTTCCTCTTGACCGTGTGGATCGTGGGCACAGTCACGCACATGATCGATCCCGCCCACTACGCGCCCGGCGCGATTCACGTAGTCACGGGAGGCGCCGTGATGGGCGCCTTCTTCATGGCCACCGACACCGTGACCTCCCCCCTCTACCGCGCGGGCCGGATCCTGTTCGGCGCCGGCTGCGGGCTCCTCACGATGGTCATCAGGCTCTGGGGAGGCTACCCCGAGGGCGTGGGCTTCGCGATCCTCATCATGAACGCGCTCACCCCGCTCATCGACCGGTACGTGCGGAGCCGCAGGTTCGGTGACGGAGGTGCCAGGTGAAGTGGGTCAAGCCCGTCGCCGTGCCTGCTGCGATCGCGATCGCCTCGGCCGGGCTCCTCTGCCTCGTCGGCCCCGGCACGGACGCACGCCGCCTGGCGGCGGATCGCGATCACGAGCTGGCGAGGCTGAGGGCGGTGCTTCCCGCGTTCTCGAACGAGCCCGCGAGGGAGGCGATCGAGACCGACCTCGGCGGCGGGAGGAAGGCGATTCTCTATCCCGCGCGCGGCCCCGGGGGCGAGTTCCTCGGCCTCGCGGTCGAGCTGCCGGCCCCCCCGGGCTACGGCGGCGCGGTCACTCTCCTCGTCGGCATGGATGCCGGCCTGAAGGTGATCGACTACACGGTCCTGCCGGGACATGCCGAGACGCCCGGGCTCGGGACCAGGGTCTTCGAGGACGCCTGGCGCGCCCAGTTCAGGGGCAAGGGTCTCGTCGAGCCGGGGCGCACGTGGAAGGTCCAGAGGGACGATCCGGACGGCCTCGTCGATCAGGTGACGGGCGCAACGATCACCTCGCGCTCCATCGCCCGCGGCGTGGAGCTGGCACTCATGACCGCCGAGTCCAGGATCCGTGAGATCCCGGGCGCGGTGGTCGAGGAGCCGGAGACGGACCAGGCATCTCGGCCCGTCGTCACGGAGGAGGACTTCCTGAGGGAGAACCTGGACAGGGTGCTCCCGGCCCACGACAACCGTCCCGCCGGCAAGCCCGTGCCCATCGACCTCGGCGGCGGGAAGAATGCGATCCTCTACCCGGCCCGCCTGGCCGGTGCGCTCGTGGGCGTGGCCGTCGAGATGGAGTCGCCTCCCGGCTACGGCGGGCCCATCAGGCTGCTCGTCGGCGCGGGCATGGACGGCGCGATCACCGGCGTCGCGATCTTCCCGGGTCACAAGGAGAACCCGGGATACGGCGACAGGGTCGAGGACGAGGCCTGGCTTGCCGGTTTCGTCGGAAAGACGCTCGGCTCGGGAGTCTGGAAGCCAAGGGCCGAGGATCCGGCAGGCGTCGTGGACGCGGTCTCAGGCGCCACGGTGAGCAGCCGGGCGGTCGTCGCCGGCGTCGGGGACGCCCTCGCGGTGATCGGGGAGTACAAGGTAAAGGTCGAGTGATGCCGGTGCTGAAGGAGATCGCGAGGGGTATCCCGGAGGAGAAGGCGGTCCTCGTCTGCCTGTTCGGGCTCTGCCCTGCGCTCGCGTCCACCACGAGCGCGTTCAACGGCCTGGGCATGGCCGCGAGCGTCGTCTTCGTGCTGGTCTGCTCCAGCCTCGCGATCTCGCTGCTCGAGCCAGTCGTTGCGCCGGGCGCGCGCATCCCGTGCGCCGTCACCGTGATCGCTACGTTCGTGACGATCGTGGACCTCGTGCTCCACGCCTTCGTCTTCCAGCTCTGGCTCGACCTCGGCATCTACGTTCCGCTCCTCGCGGTCAGCTGCTTCGTCCTCTGCCGGGTCGGGGCCTGTGCGGAAAGGCGGGGCGTGCTGGCCTCGGGCATGGATGCCCTAGGCATGGGGCTCGGCTTCACCCTGCTCGTGGTCGTCGCCGGCGCGATCCGCGAGATCCTGGGCAGCGGCACCCTCACGATCTGGCAGATGGGCGATAGCCTCATCCGCCTGTCGGTGCTCGAGGGCCGGATCGCGAAGGCCGTCGTCATGATCCTCCCCCCCGGCGCCTTCCTCACGATCGGGACCCTTCTCGCCCTTCGCAACCTGCTCATCGAGAGGCTCGGGCGCTCCTCGCTTGCCCGCCTCCCCGCGGAGCGCTACGATCCCCCGGATAGGAGGGAACGATGCACGGAGCCATCCTCACCATCCTGATCCTGGGCCTCGCCGCGTGCGGATCGGTCGTCAGCAAGGACGACGTCGGGGACACCGGCCAGGACGTGGACGCGGGCGACACCGCCTCCGACCTCTCGGATCCGGCAGGCGATCCGGACTTGACCGGCGACACGGAGCCGAGCGACCCGGCCGGGGAGGACGTGACCGCTGATCCGTCGGAGGACGAGCCGACCTCGGAGCCGGTCTGCGGCGACGGCACGGTGGACCCCGGCGAGGACTGCGACGACTCGAGCGACTTCTGCGTGGACTGCGCGCTCGTCGCGCCCACGGGCTGGTTCGAGTGCACCGACTCCCTCGGAAACCCCGTCTTCTACCTCCTCGAGGACTGGACCGGGACACACACGGCAGGCGAGATGCGCGACCACTGCGTCTCCCTCGTCGAGGGCCTGTCGCCTTCCGGCTACGACTACTACGGCCTCGCCGTTTTCCACGAGGAGATCCTGTGGACGTGCGTCGAGCCCCACCTCGTCCCCGGCACGTCCTACTACGTCGGCCTCTTCCAGGACACGACCGCGATCGACTACGCGGAGCCGGACGGCGGGTGGTACTGGACGGCCTACGACGGATCGGGCTGGATCCAGGTCGATGCCTTCGATCCAGCCAACACCTACCTGCCCGGCGGATTCGACAACGGCGGCGGTGGGGCGAACCCCGAGTGCGGCCGCATCGCTTCGGGGATGGGCGGCTGGTCCTTCATGGACTACTCCTGCGACACGCCCATGGACTGGGACGGCATCTGCATGATCACGTTCTGACCTCTCCCCATCCCCCCGGCCCCTTCCCTCGAGGGAAGGGGGAGGCGAGCGCTGCGAGCGGGGGATGGATGAGAAAAGGTCAAGGAAGACGAAGTTGCTTTCGACCTTCCTCACGCATCAGTGATGCGCACGGACGAGCACGAGCATCGCGATCTCGGGGCGGCAGAGGAAGCGTACGGGTGGTGTGATCTCGCCGAGGCCGGCCGTGACGTAGACGAGCGTGTGGTCCGTGCGAAAGAGCCCCGAGGCGCGGTCCTTGCGCGCGGGCACGAGGAGCGGCCCCAGGAATGGAAGGACCACCTGGCCGCCGTGGGTGTGGCCGGCGAGCACGAGATCGACGGCCGGCTCGTCGCCTAGGATGTCCACCGCGTCGGGGTTGTGGGCGATGAGGATCCGCGGGACCTCCGGGGGGACGCCTCGAAGCGCTGCCCCCACGTCCGGCGCGCCCTCCCAGATCTCCTCGAGGCCGGCCAGCGCGAGCCTGGTCCCTCCCTTCTCGACGATGCGGTTGGAGTTCTCGAGGAGCGTGATCCCGTGGGCGCGGAGCGCAGTTCGGACCTCGTCCGCGCCCTCCCAGTGGTCATGGTTGCCGAGCACGGCGTACGTGCCGAGAGGCGGGTCGATCAGCGCGAGCGGCGCGATCCCGGGCTCCGCGTACTTCGCGCCATGGTGCACGAAGTCGCCCGCCAGCGCCACGATGTCCGGGCGCTCGGCCCTGGCGACGAGCGCGGCGCGGCGTACGAAGCCAGCGCCCGTCCACGGCCCGTGGTGCATGTCCGCGAGGAGCGCGATCCGCGTGCCCTCGAGGGCGGGATCCAGGCCCTGGATCGGGATCCGCGTCCAGGTCACCCGTATCCACTCGGGCTCGATCACGATAGCGTCGAGGCCGAGGCACGCACCGAGCGCGAGGAAGGTCGCGAAGGCGATCACGCGGCGCCTCGGCCTTCGATCGGGCCGGGCCATCGCTACTGGTAGAACCAGAGGTGGTGGATGGAGACCGACGCCTCGCCCTCGTACTCGAGCGAGATCTCGTTCTCGCCGTCGCGGAGCGATGCCGCGGGCAGGAGGCTCTCGGGCTCGGCGAAGCCGGGCGCGGGGCCGATGCGCCACTCGCCCACACGCGATCCGTTCACCGAGACGTGGATCGTCCCAGGCAGATCCAGGCACTCGATGCGGCCCACGATGACCGCGTCCCTGCCGCCCTCGAGCCGCACCACCATCCGGTGGACCGGGTCCGCGTACGTCGCGGGCCTGCCGCCGTCCGCGACGGTGGGGCCCCAGCGGAGCTTTTCCGCCTCCTCCTTCGTGCGGGGAGGCGTCTGGCCGGGCTCGAGGTATGGGTAGGCGTCGTAGACGGTGACCGAGGGGCCGCGGTAGCCGTGGCCGTCCTCGGAGTCGAGGTCCGCCACGTCCACGCGGTCCGCGAGGGCGAGCCCGCTCGCGTGGGGCAGGGCGGGCGCGTCCCCCCTGTGCAGGATCGACCAGTCGGCCCTGTAGAGGGCCTTCTCGTCGGCCCCGCAGATCGTGTTGTCCTTGAGGACGATGGAGACGATCTTCTGGGTGAAGATCTCCTTGAAGAAGAACCATTCGGGATAGATGGCGAAGAAGCCGGGCCTCGCGTCGCGATCCAGGTTCTCGAAACGCTCGTAGAGGCTCCCCGGGCCGGACCGGAACCAGCGGCTCTGGCCCTCGGTAGCCAGCCCCAGCACGTCGAAGGTCCTTCGGTTCGAGTGGTACGGGATTGCGCCTGCGTCGTTGATGCCCACGATCGCATCCCCTGGCAGGATCCTGTCGATGACGCGCGCCATGCGGATCTGCTGGTCGAAGATGTTCTTCGAGTTCATCCCGTAGGCATCCATCCAGCGGGGCAGGCTGAGCAGCGAGGCGAGGACGAACCACGCAGGAGCCGCCCATGCCGCCCGCCGCCACGTCGGGCCTGCCGCCCTGACCGCCACCGCGACGCCGGCCGCGGACCATACCAGGTAGAGGTGATAGAAGGGCATCTGGTAGCGGAAGTGATGATCCCCGCTGCCCAGGCTCATCATGGTCGAGAGACTTCCGATCAAGAACCAGGCGGCCGAGATCCAAGCCAGGCCGGGCCTGCGCTCGCGCGCCTCGGAGAGGAGGGCCGGCACGATTCCCAGGAAGAAGAACGGCGTCAGGAACAGCGGGCTGCCGTCGTTCATGTAGAAGCCCGAGTAGAGGCCAGCCGCGACCTTCGCGATATTGCGCGTCGTGAGATCGAACAGCATGTAGGGTGTCATGGACGGCTCGTAGAGGTAGGACTTCTGCAGCATCGCTGCCGAGGCGAGGTGGCCCGTGAGGCCGTACGTGATCCCCATGTAGGCGAGGGCAGGCACGAGGAGCGCGGCCCAGGCGAGACGGGCGCGGGCCGCGGCCCGGTCCCCGTCGAGGAGAGGACGCACGACGAGGATCGCGGCCAGGAGGACGGCCATGACGAACCCCTCGGGCCTGACGAGGGCCAGGAGCGTCCCCCATGCCGCGAGCCTCGTCCGCGTCCGGCCTCCGCCGGCGCCCCGCAGATGGTCGTGGGCATGGACGAGTGTCGCCAGCATTGCGACGCTCGCAAGCGGGATCTCCATCCCGCTCAGGTATCCCCATGCGAGGAATCCGCTCAGGGCGAAGAGGGCGCCGCCGAAGATCCCCATCCACGGCTCCGCCGCCTCCCCCACGCTCCTGCGCACGAGGTCCATGACGAGGAACAGGGCTGCAACGGCACACCCGGCGCCGAACAGGAAGGCCCACAGGACGAGGAGATCGCCCCTGAAGCCGATCGCGTGGCCGATCGCGAGCACGAGGACGTACGGCAGGCTCGTCGCGGCGCTCGAGAACCCCCCGCCGGCCGTCCAGTGCATGAAGTGGCCCTCGGCCGTGCTCCTCGCGAGCGTGAAGTAGATGAACGAATCGTCGAGAGGCATGCTGAGACCGCCGCCCGTGCGCTCGTGCATCGCCCAGAAGAAGCCCAGCGCGATGACGAGAACGAGTGGGATCCCCGCGTACCTGATCTTCGCCGCCACGTTGCGCCCCAGAGGTGGAGGCAAGGCTACACCCCGGTCGGGCCGCTAACAAGGCCTTGACCGGTCGACCCTGTCCAATCCTTCGATATCAGGCGGGGATCGCCGAAATTTGCCTTCCGAGGCCGGGGATTTATATATTCGGGCCGGGCCTGGGGGTCCGGAGGATCCCATGACACAGAAGCACATGGTCACGGTGTTCCTCGAGCGACAGGGCAAGATCCTGCTCATGCGCAGGAGCGACTCCGCCCAGCGCTACCAGGGCAAGTGGGCCGGCGTCCTCATGTCCGTGAGCGGCTGCTCGCCCCTGACCCAGGCCATGCAGGGTGTCGAGCACGAGACGGGCCTCAAGGGCTCGGACGTGCGCTTCGTGAAGGCCGGGCCAGAGTTCGAGGTCAAGGATCCGAGACCGGGCACGCTCTGGATCGTGCACCCCTTCCTGTTCGAGGCCCTTTGCCTGGACCGCTTCCAGCTCGACGGTACGTACTGCGATCACAAGTGGATCCGTCCCTCGGATCTCGAGCTGTTCGAGACCGTCCCCCTTCTCAAGAAGTCCCTCTCCCGCGTCCTGTAGCAGTCGGCCCCACGCGCTCGTACAGGGCGTCGACCAGGGCTTCCCACTCGAGACCACCCTCGACGAGCAGGATCGTGACAGCCGCCGGGCCGTGGGCCGGCATGACCAGGATCTTCTCGATGTCCGCGGTCCGCGATCCGCCGGTGAGGAGCGCCTGCCGGGGCCCAAGCGCTCCCCCGGTGCGCTCCTCGGAGTAGCGGGAGTAGAACGCCTCGAGGGTGTCGAGCACGTCGCGCGTGCCGGCCGCGAGGACGACGTGGCTCGCGAGCAGCGTCCCGCCCGCCTGGTCCTCCTCCGTGCCCAGGTCGACTACCGCAGTGCCGGTCTCGGCGATCACGAAGCGTGCACGGCCGACGCCGAGCGATGCTCCGTCACCGCGGGACATGTCTCGAGGCAGCCGGGATCGCTCGCGCCCGTGACGCGCGACGAGCCCTGCCAGGTGCGAGACCGCATCCGGTGTCGTCGCGGCGATCACGAGAGGCTCCTCCTCTTGCCCTGCGCAGGCGTCGGCGAGCGCTCCGCGGAGCGTCTCGACGCGGCCGCTCACTCCTTCCTCCCGTGCGCCTCGACGAAGCGCCGGCCGGTGGGACGCGGGAGCGCCCGTCCGGCCGCCCAGGAGGCAAGCGGGCCCGGCCGGGCGCCGCGCCGCAGGGCCCAGCTCCCGATACGGCTTGCCAGCGACCACATGGGCGGGCTGGCCGCTAACAGGCCGAAGCACGCGAGCCCAGCCTTCCACCGCAGACCCATCAGCCCCGCCTCCAGGTGCCTGCGCCTCAGCTCCAGGATCACGTCCGGGATCGGGATGCGCACGGGGCAGACGTCGGCGCATGCGCCGCACAGGGTCGAGAGGAAGGGCAGCAGCGGGTCGTGGGAATCACCCAGCTCCTCGAGGAGCATGAGGCCGAGGGGGCCCGGGTAGGGGCCGCCGTAGGCGTGTCCCCCCACGGTCCGGAACACCGGGCAGACGTTCATGCACGCCCCGCAGCGGATGCAGGCGAGCGCATCCCCGAGGACCTCGTCGGCGAGAAGCGCCCGCCGCCCCGCATCCACGAGGACGACGTGCATGCGTGCGCCCCGGCGGGGAGAGCCGAGAAGGCTCACGGCCGCGCTCTGCCTCTGGCCCGTGGCCGAGACGGGCAGGAGCGTGAGGAGAGGAGCGAGGTCGGCCGCGGCCGGCACGACCTTCTCGATCCCTGTCACGGCCACGTGCACGCGCGGGAGCGTCGTGGCCAGGCGGATGTTCGATTCGTTCTCGACGAGCACGACCGTGCCCGTCTCGGCGACGAGGAAGTTCGCGCCCGTGATCCCCGCCGGCGAGCCGAGGAAGGCCTTCCTCAGGTGGGAGCGCGCCGCGAGCGCCATGGCGCGGGCGGCGCCGGCCCGATCCCTTTCCGAGAGCGTCTCGCCCTCGAGCTCGGGCGGCGTCGCATCGATGACGCCGTGATCGAGGAACCGCCGGGCCACCTCGCGCACGTCGACGTGGAGCGCCGGTGCCGTGATGTGGCTCGGCGGCTCGTGGCCGAGCTGCACGATGAACTCGCCCAGGTCCGTCTCGACGACATCGATCCCCGAGCGGGCGAGCGCCTCCCCGAGCCCGATCTCCTCGCCGACCATGCTCTTCGACTTGATCGCGGTCCCGGCGTTCGCCTCCCTCAGGATCCCGAGGACCGTCCCGCACGCCTGCGCGGCGTCGGCCGCATCGTGGATCTCCACGCCCGAGGCCGCGGCCCGCTTCCGGAAGGAGCCGAGGTGCTCGTCGAGCCGCTCCAGCGCCTCTCGCCGGATCCGGGCCGCCCGGTCGCGGATACCGTCCCACCCCTTGATGCTCGCCGCGATGCTCGCGCGGCGCTCGAGCGAGTGGTCCGCCGCGCGGGCCACCCTGTCCGCGAGCCCGGGTATCTCGAGCTTCTCGTTCACCCGCCTCACGAGGGCAGGCTCGGCTCCTTTCGTCCCGGCTGGCCGTCCGGCGTGCCGGCCGTGATCCTCCCGCCGCCGTGCCGTCTGTGCCAGGACCTCCGCAAGGTGCACAACCGTGATTGGAAGGCCGTGGGCCCTGACGATCCCGTCGAGGTGCATCTGGCAGGAGGCGTCGGGGGTGACGATCCACTCGACCCCCCTTTGCACGAGCCCTTCCACCTTGCGAAGCCCCATGGCAGTCGAGAGCCGGGGGAACTCGATCGAGAACAGGCCGCCGAAGCCGCAGCACTCCTCTGCCAGGCGCCACTCGAGGAGCTCGAGCCCGTGCACCCGGGAGGCGAGCTTCCTTGCCGGATCCATCCCGCCGGGGCTCCTCGCGTGATGGCAGGGCGCGTGGAGCACGGCGCGCGCCTCGCACCGCGCCTCCGGCAGCCCCGCCGCGCCGTCGAGGAAGGAGAAGATCTCGTGCAACCTGGAGACGTCGAGGCCGCCGGGCGCGAGACGCGGATGCTGGGAGCGGACCATGCGGACGCACGAGCCGCTCGGGCAGACGACGGTCTCCGCATCCCGGAACACGCGCGCGAAGTGGCGGGCGGCCCTCGAGGCCGCTTCCGGCGCTCCGAAGTTCAAGGCCGGCTGGCCGCAGCACGTCTGCCTCGTCGGCACGTCCACGTCCATCCCCGCTGCCTCGAGGAGCGTGATCGAGGCCCGCGCCACCTCGTGGTGCAGGTGGTCCACGAAGCACGGCACGAACAGGGTCGCCACGCGGCGCGTCACGGCGACATGTTATGTCCCTGCCGCGCCTGTGTCCATCAAGTACCCCACCGTATTTCCGGGCCGGGGTACCAAGGCGGCGCAGCGCGCAAGTGGACAAGGACCACTCCCGATGCTAAGCACGCCTGGCATGAAGGAAGCGAAGAGCACGAACGTCGTGTGGCAGGTCGGCAAGGTCACCAAGGCGGAGCGCGGGGCCCTGCTGGGCCAGAAGGGTGTGACGCTCTGGTTCACGGGGCTTCCCGCCTCGGGCAAGAGCACGCTGGCAATAGAGACGGAGCGGCATCTCCACGATTCAGGCTACCTCACGTACATACTCGACGGCGACAACATCCGCCACGGCCTCAACTCGAACCTCGGGTTCAGCCCGGAGGATCGCAACGAGAACATCCGCAGGATCGGCGAGGTCTCCTGCCTGTTCTCGGACGCGGGCGTCATCGTCCTCACGGCGTTCATCTCTCCTTACCGGGAAGACCGGGATCGCGTGCGCTCGAGGCACCCCGAGGGCGGTTTCATCGAGGTCTACGTCGAATGCCCCCTCGATGTGTGCGAGGTGCGCGATCCGAAGGGCATGTACAAGCGCGCCCGCGCCGGGCAGCTCCCGGACTTCACGGGAGTCTCGGCTCCCTACGAGGCGCCGCTCGCCCCCGAGATCACGGTGCGCACGGGCGAAAGCTCCATCGATGAGTGCGTGAGCGCGATACTGGCCTGCCTCGTCGAGGCCGGCATCGTGTCGCGCGATCGCGTGCGGTGAAGGGGACGCGCTCCCAGGCTCATCCCTTTACGCCCTCGAGGTAGCGCTCGGCCGCGAGCATGGCCCTCTGCCCGTCGCCCTGGGCTGCGGCGACGTAGCGATCCGCTCCCGCGACGAGGTCTCCGGCGAGGAAGAGCCCCTCGATGGGCGTCTCGACCTCCCAGGGGATGGGTCCGTCCGGGACGAGGCTGCGGTAGAGGGTGTCCTCGGGGACCCGTCCGATGCATACCACAACGTGGTCTGCGGCGAGCCCGCCCGGATCGATCCGGACGCCCGTCCGGTCGACGCCCAGCCGGTCCACGATGCGATCCGTCTCGATCGCGATCCCGCGCTCCGCCACCCTCTCGACGAGGCGCGGGTTCGCGGAGAGGGCCCTGCCGCGGATGAGGATGGAGGCGCGCCCGCCCCGCTGGTGCACCGAGAGGGCCGTGTCGAGCGCTGCGTCTCCGCCACCCAGGATGGCGACGCTCCTTCCGGAGAGCCTGGCCGGCAGCGAGCGTGCGTCTCGGTGAAGCCGGCCGCGAGCCGCGACCTCGCCTGCGCCCGTGGCCGAGAAGTCGCGCGGGTGCGTCCCGGTGGCAAGGATCACGGCCCGGGCCCGGACCGCACCGCCTGACGCGAGCCGCGCCAGGAACCCTCCGATCTCGAGCTCGATGTCCGCGACCTCGTCCACCTCGACGGGAAGGCCGAGGCGGGCCGCCTGACGGGCGAGCCGGCGTGCGAGCGCCCTGCCCGGGATCCCGCCCGGAAAGCCGGGCAGGTTGTCGATGCGCCACGCCGCGGGCAGGAGCCCGCCCGCGGGCTCGCGGCCCACGACGATGTGGTCCACGAGGTCGCGATGCGCCTGGATGGAGGCGGCGATCCCCGCGGGGCCCGAGCCGACGACGAGCACTGTGGCCTCCCTCACCACCTCACCTCCTCCAGGGCGTGCACTATCTCCCGTGTCGAGGCGATCCATGCCAGGCCGCCGCTCAGCGCCCTGAGGGACGCCCGGTGCAGGTCGAGGTCCGGGGCGACGATCGCGTCGAGCGCGACAACGGGCATGAGATCGCTGGAGCCGGCCTCGACTGCGGTGGCGAGCACGCACAGGTGCGCCTGCACTCCGGCCAGGACCACTGTCGTGACGCCCCGGTCCGCGAGCAGGTTGGCGAGATCCGTCCGTGCGAAGGCCGAGTGCCTGGGCTTCGCGATCACGATGTCTCCGGGCCCGGGGTCCCAGCCGGCGGCGAGATCCGAGAGCGGATCGCCGTCATGGATCAGCCGTCCGAACAGCCTGCCGATGGTGCCGCCCCGGTCGGTCGGGGGATGGACGTGGCGCGTCCACACAACGGGCCGGCCGGCCCGCGAGTAGGCCCTGACGAGCGTCCTCACCCTGTCCTCGATCGCGGGCCATGAGGGCAGGAATGCGGGAGAGGCGGGGTCCACGAAGAGACGCTGCAGGTCGAGCAGCACGAGAGCCGAGGTGCCGAGGTCCGGCAGGGGGGCCCGCGCCCGGGCGCCATCGAGGTCCAGGCCGAGCGACTCGAGGACATCCTCCGCCCGCTCGAGGTAGCTCATCTTCATGTACCGACAGTCTAACGGCAGAAGGGCCCGCAGTCGACGCCCAACGGACTGGCGCTGCGGCTGTCAATGATGGGTGGGAGGGTCCAGGCCGTGGTAAGATCGGGATCCGGACTCGTGAGGATGAAGAAGGCGCTGCTCGTCGTGCTCGCGCTGGTCGTCGCCCCGCTTCCCGTGGGCGCCGCCGATCACGCGTCCGCGGCCACCAAGGCCGGCGGCAATGTGCTCTCCACGATCGATCTCATCGAGAAGAAGCTCACGGCGACCAAGTACCAGCACCTCACCGTCGTCAAGCTGGGCAAGGGCATCTTCTACTGGGACTGCTCCGGCATGGTCGAGTGGGTGCTGCGCAAGGCAGCCCCCAAGGCCAGGGCCGCGCTCGCGCCTTCCCATCCACTCGCGAAGCAGTTCCACAGCGTGATCGAGGCCAGCCCCACGGACGGGTCGAAGAAGGGGTGGACCCGTCTCGAGGGGCCCGACGACATCCGCCCGGGGGACCTCTTCGCGTGGCTCAAGCCCGACTTCTGGAAGAAGAGGAAGAACACCGGGCACGTCGGCTTCGTCCTAGAGGAGCCCGTTCCCCATCCCCAGCATCCGGGGGTGTGGCTCGTACGGGTCGCTGACTCCTCGCGCTACCTGCACGAGGACGACAGCCGCCAGCCGGACGGCGTGGGCGG
>Ga0316622_100002501_pt1 | contig 12761 bp, 12 predicted proteins | sample OWC_Aug_OW2_C1_D_FD_207646 | JGI IMG/M metagenome (GOLD analysis project Ga0316622, IMG submission 207646) | Wetland soil microbial communities from Old Woman Creek delta, Ohio, United States - OWC_Aug_OW2_C1_D5_C | ecosystem: Environmental > Terrestrial > Soil > Wetlands | place: USA: Ohio... | reverse complement strand
TGTTCCTGTACTTCGAGAAGCCCTCGCTGCGGACCCGCGTGACGTTCGAGGCCGGGATGCTGCAGCTCGGAGGGCACGCGATCAACTACAGCGCGGCCGAGGGGCGGATCGGGGTGCGGGAGAGCGTGGAGGACGTGGCCCGCAACCTGGAGCGCTGGGTCGAGGCGGCGATGTGCCGCACCTTCAGCCACCAGTTGCTGCTCGACCTCGCGCGGTTCGCCGGGATCCCGATCGTCAACGGTCTGAGCGACCTGCTCCATCCCTGTCAGGCCCTGGCCGACTTCCTGACCCTGCAGGAGGTGAAGGGCGAACTCACGGGCCGTCGTCTGGTGTATGTGGGGGACGGCAACAACGTGGCGCACTCGCTCATGGAGGCCGGCGCACGGCTCGGGGTCCACGTCTCGGTCGTGACCCCTCCGGGATTCGCGCCGAATCCCGACGTCGTCGAGGCCTGCGTGCGCGCCGCGGAGGAGACCGGAGCGCACATCGTCGTCGGCGAGGAGCTGAACCTGGTGGAGGGGGCGGACGCCGTCTACACGGACGCCTGGGCCTCGATGGGGCAGGAGGGCGAGGCGGAGGAGCGAAAGAAGATCTTCCGCAAGTACCAGGTGAACGCCCAGCTCATGGACTGGGCGGGTCCGGACGCCGTGTTCATGCACTGCCTGCCGGCCCACCGCGGGGACGAGGTGACCGACGAGGTCGCGGACTCCCCGCAGTCGGTGATCTTCGAGCAGGCGGAGAACCGGCTCCACGCCCAGAAGGCCGTGCTCCTGGCGGTGATGGGCGGCGTGTAGCGGGGTGTCCCTTCCTCCGGTCCTGCGGCCGCTCTCCGGCGCGCTGGCGGGGCTGCTCCTCCTGCTCAGTCTCCTCCAGCTGCACGGCTTCTCCCTCCCGGCCTGGCACACGGTGATCGACCGCTCTCCGGCGCCCGAGGTCCTGGCCGGCCAGGCGCGCTGGATCCGTGCGGATGACTGGGCGGTGCTGCTGCCGCTGGTGCTCGCCCAGGGCGCGCAGAAGCCGAGATTCCCGGAAACGAACGATCTGATCGGGTACGGCGGCGTCAACGCCCGCGTTGGCTACTCCGTGCCGGTTCGAAACTGGGTGACCCTCTTTCGCCCCCAGGTCTGGGGCTACTTCCTGGGCCAAGACATCGGACTGGCGTGGCACTGGTGGTCGCGCGTGCTCGGGCTGTTCTACGCATCGTTCCTGGCCTTCGCGATCCTGAGCCGCGGCCGCGCTGCGCTATCGGCCTTGGCCGCGGCCGCGCTGGTGTTCTCTCCCTTTCTTCAGTTCTGGTCCTTCAACTGTGAGCCGCTGGCCGCGATGATGCTCCTCTGCTTCACGGCTGCCGTGGGCATCGCACTCGCCCCCTCGGCGCGGGGGGTGGTGCTGTGGGGCATCTTGCTGGCCTGGGCCGGAGGCTGCTTCGCGCTCGGCGTCGTCTACCCACCCCTGCAGGTTTCTCTGGCGTGGCTCGGCCTCTTCCTGGTGGCCGGCTGCCTGTGGCGGGAACGCGGCCTTCTCCGCTGCGCGGGGCGCCCGGCGCTGCGCGTCGCGGTCCTACTCGCCGCCCTCGGGATCGCGGCCACGGCGTGCGCTGTCTACCTCGCCCAGAATGCGGACACGATCCGTGCCGTACTCGGGACGATCTACCCGGGACAGAGGTTCTCCACGGGAGGGGAGCTCGCGGTCTCTCGGTTGTTCGGGAACTTCCTGACGCTGTTCCTGGGGTCGAGCTGGCTCCGCCCGTTTCCGAACCTGTGCGAGTCGGGAGCATTCCTGTATCTGTTCCCCCTGACCGCCGCCGCCGCGATCTGGGCGCATGGCTCCGGGAGGCGGCGCCTGGACCCGCTGCTGGTCGTGCTCGGGGCCTTCTGGCTGCTCGCGGTCGTCTACGCGGTGATCGGCGTCCCCGCGGCGTTGGCTCGCGCCCTCCTGCTCGACCGTGTTCCCGGATTCCGCATGATCCTCGCCCTCGGAATCGCCGACCTCGCCATGCTCGTGGTCTTCCTGTCTGCACCCCCGATGGAGACGGCACGACGGCCCGGCCGCGCCTCCTCGCTCTGCCTCGCGTTGCTGGGCTGTACCGGGATCTGCGCCGCAGGGCTCGAGCTCGCTTCGGGGGTGGACGGTGCGTCCTGGCTCGAGGTTGTCGCGGTCTCGCTCGCCTTCTTCGCGCTGACGTTTCCCGTCGCACGGTGCGCGCCGGCTTCCCTGGGGATCCTTGCCCTCGTGAGCGCGTGCGCCACGCTCTGGTTCAACCCGCTGGTTCGCGGCGGGACGGACTACCTGCGCGCGAATCCTCTCTCCCGCAAGGTCTTGGAGCTCGAGCACGAGGCAAGGCATCCGACCCGTTGGCTCGTCTACGAGGACCCCGCGCTCGCCAACCTGTTCCGGGCGATCGGCGTGAGGGCGGTGAACGGAGTGCACTACTATCCGCAGACGGAGCTGTGGAGGCGCCTCGGCCTCGAGCGCAAGGGAGAGGCGGTCTACAACCGGTACGCGTACGTCACCTTCCAGGTCACGGACACAAAGGGTGAAGCGAGGCTCCAGCTGGGCACGACCGATGGGGTGGTGATGCGAATCCACCCGGACCACCCGGCGTTCCGGCGTCTCGACCTCGACTATGTGGTGTACGTCGCACCCGACCGCGGGCGTCTCGACGATGCGGCCGCCCTGGTCTGGGTCGCGAGCGTCGGTGACAAGCACATCTACCGCGTCCTTCGGTCCGCCGCAGAGGGGGCCTCGGAAGCCCCCGCGACGTCGCCGCCGGGGGCTAGCGGGAGTCCTTGAACGCGGTGTGGATCGCGACGATCCCGCCGCTCAGGCCGATCCAGCCCACGGCGGCGAAGCCGGCTTCGCGCATCCGCCCCGCGAGGCCCGGAGGATCGGGAAACGTGGCGATGGTCCGGGCGAGGTAGCCGTACGGACCGTCGCGGCCCGAGATGCGGTCCCCCAGGAAGGGGAGGGCTCGGCGCAGATAGCCCCGGTAGAGCCAGGAGAGGATCGGAGCGTGGGGCTGGCTGAACTCCAGGACGACGAGCCGACCCCCGGGCTGCAGCACGCGCAGGATCTCGCGCAGCCCTCGATCCATGTCGCTGAAGTTGCGCACACCGAAGGCCACGCTGACCGCATCGAACGCGGCGTCCGCGAAGGGCAGGCGCAGCCCGTCCGCCTCGACGGCGAGGCAGCGATCGGCCACGCGCCGGCGCGCGAACTTCTCGGTCGCGAGGGCGAGCATCGGGTGGCTGAAATCGCAGCACACGACCGTGCATCCCGGGTGGCTCCGCGCGAGCTCGAGGGCGAGGTCGCCGGTCCCCCCGCACAGGTCGAGGATGCACTGTCCCGCACCCGAAGGGACCTCCCGGGCCGCCCTCCTCCTCCAGCCGACGTCCCTGCGCAGGCTCAGGAGCCGGTTCAGGAAATCGTAGCGGCGCGCGATCCCGCCGAACATCCGGCGCACGCTCTCCGCATTGCGATCGGCGCTTGGGCCCACGTTTCGGCTCCCGCTGGACTGGCCGGGCAGTATAGCGTCGCGGCCCGCCGCGCTTGACACCGCTTTCCGGGAGTGATACAAGAACGCCTTTGTTCGCAGACTCTTGCGCCTGATGCGGCGCCGAACGGGTGCGACGACAATGAGGACCTACGTCCCGAAGCTGCAGGAGATCCGTCGGGCCTGGTGGCTCGTGGACGCCGACGGGCTCACCCTCGGGCGGTTGTCCACGGTGGTCGCCTCGCGCCTGACCGGCAAGCACAAGCCCAGCTACACGCCGTTTCTGGACACGGGCGACCACGTGGTCGTCGTGAATGCCGCGAAGGTGAAGCTCACCGGGCGCAAGCTCCAGGACAAGATCTACCGCCATCACAGCGGCTATCCGGGGGGACTCAAGGAGATCACCGCCGGCAAGCTGTTGGCGAAGCACCCGGAGCGGATCGTCGAGATCGCCGTGAAGGGGATGCTGCCCAAGGGCCCCCTCGGGCGCCAGATGGCCCGCAAGCTGAAGGTGTATGCCGGGTCCAGCCATCCCCACGAGGCCCAGAAGCCGGAGCCGCTGAGGCTGGCGCGAAGCGCGCAGACGCGCTGACGCGCGGAACGGAGGAACGAGCGTTTGAGCGAGAACGCGCATCAGTATTACGGGACCGGGCGGCGCAAGACCTCCACGGCGCGCGTCTACCTGAGGCCCGGAACCGGCACCATCACCGTCAACAACAAGCCCTTCGATGCGTACTTCCCGAGCGAGATGCTCAAGATGAACATCCGGCGGCCCCTGATCGTCACCGAGACCGCGGAGAAGTTCGACATCCTGGTCCGCGTCGCAGGGGGCGGGTACACGGGGCAGGCCGGGGCTCTGCGCCACGGGATCGCGCGGGCCCTGCTCGTCTACAACCCGGAGTTCAGGTCGAAGCTGAACGAGTCGGGGTTCCTCACGAGGGATCCGCGCAAGGTGGAGCGCAAGAAGTACGGTCGTCCCGGGGCGCGCAAGCGGTTCCAGTTCTCGAAGCGTTGATCGTCGGCTTCCCGGCATCCGGGAGGTCCGTCGCGAGGAGGGTTTTTTGGTTTCCGTCACCTTGAAGGATCTGCTGGAAGCCGGCGTCCACTTCGGGCACCAGACCCGGCGCTGGAACCCGAAGATGAAACCGTTCATCTTCGGCGCGCGCAACGGCATCTACATCATCGACCTGCAGAAGACGGTCAAGCTCGTGCGCGAGGCCTTGGTCTTCGCGACCAACGTGGCTTCCGGCGGCGGCACCGTGCTCTTCGTCGGGACGAAGCGTCAGGCACAGGAGGCGGTGGCCGAAGAGGCGGCCCGCTGCGGGATGCACTTCGTGAATCAGCGCTGGCTCGGCGGTACCCTCACGAACTTCGCGACGATCCGCAAGAGCCTGAGCCGGCTCGCCGAGCTCGAGGAGGTCGCCGCGTCCGAGAAGACCGCCCAGCTCACGAAGAAGGAGGCGGCGCGCCTCTCCAAAGAGCGGGAACGCCTGGAGAAGCTGCTGGCGGGGATCCGCGGCATGGACCGCCTCCCGCAGGCGATCTTCGTCGTCGACCCGCACAAGGAGCAGATCGCCGTCTCCGAGGCCAACAAGCTCCGGATCCCGGTCATCGCCATCGTGGACACCAACTGCGACCCCGAGGGGATCGACTACCCGATCCCCGGCAACGACGACGCGATCCGCTCGATCAAGCTCTTCGCCGGCCTCTTCGCCGGGGCGGTCCTGGACGGACGGTCGCTGTGGGAAGCGGCGATGCGGGAGCGGGACAGCGAGGCGGAGAAGCGGGCTGCCAGCACTCCGCAGAACATCGCGGACCGTGTGCGGGCACGCGAGGCGCGCAGAGAGAAGGTCCGGGCCAAGGCCCAGCAGGCCGCCAGGGGGAGCGGTCGCCCGCGGACTTCCGGCGCGCGGTCCGGCGAGGGAGACGGCGAGAGCGCGGCCACGGCCGAGGACCCGGGAAGCCCCGAGTAGCGACGCGCCGCCTCAACGCGGGCGCGTGCCGGGCGCGCTGCCCAACGGAGAGTTCCATGGAAATCAGTGCCGCCGTTGTCAAGCAGTTGCGAGAGAAGACCGGTGTGGGAATGATGGAGTGCAAGAGCGCCCTGATCGAGGCCGGTGGCAACGTGACCGAGGCCGAGAAGATCCTGCGCAAGAGGGGGCTCTCGACGGCGGCCAAGAAGGCGGGACGGGCAACGGGTGAGGGCGCGGTCGGGTCCTACATCCACACCGGCGGCAAGATCGGCGTCCTGGTCGAGGTGAATTGCGAGACCGACTTCGCCGCCCGCAGCGAGGATTTTCAGGCCCTGGTCCACGATATCGCGATGCACATCGCCGCCGCCGCGCCACGCTTCGTCCGGCGCGAGGAAGTCACGGAGGAGGTTCTGGCGGTGGAACGCGAGATCGCGCGGGTGCAGGTCCTCAAGTCCGGCAAGCCGGCCGCGGTCGCGGACAAGATCGTGGAGGGCCGGATCGAGAAGTTCTACGCCGAGAACTGCCTTCTGGATCAGGCGTTCGTGAAGAACCCGGACAAGACCGTCGCCCAGCTCATCGCAGAGCGCGTGGCCCGGATCGGGGAGAACATCCAGGTGGGCCGCTTCGCCCGGTTCGTCCTGGGCGACATGTCCGCTTCCTGATCCTGACCGGTGCCCGGACACCGGCACCCCCGGCCGCGCCATCTGCGGGGAAAGGACACCGAGGTGGCCCAAGAACCGCTGCGCTATCGACGGATCCTGCTGAAACTCTCCGGGGAAGCGTTGATGGGGGCCGGCACGTTCGGGCTCTCCCCGGAAGTCGTGTCCGCGCTTTCGGACGAGATCCAGTCGATCCACGGCCTTGGTGTTCAGATCGCCCTGGTGGTCGGGGGCGGCAACATCTTCCGGGGCATGGAGGCCACCGCTCTGGGGATGGATCGGGTGACCGGCGATCACATGGGGATGCTCGCCACCCTGATCAATTCCCTGGCCCTGCAGGACTCCCTCGAGAAGCGCGCGGTGACCACGCGCGTGCTCAGCGCCCTCGAGATCCGCCAGGTGGCCGAGCCGTTCATCCGGCGCCGCGCCCTGCGCCATCTGGAAAAGGGCCGGGTCGTGATCCTGGCCGCGGGCACGGGAAATCCGTACTTCACCACCGACACCGCGGCCGCGCTGCGCGCAATGGAGGTCCAGGCGGAGGTGCTTCTCAAGGCGACCAAGGTCGACGGCATCTACACCTCCGACCCCCTGCGCGATCCCGCGGCCGTACGGCTGCCGCGCGTGACGTACCAGCAATGCCTCGAGCGCGGCCTCAAGGTCATGGATGCCACGGCCATCTCCCTTTGCATGGACAACCGACTCCCGATCGTCGTTTTCAACATCCGCGTCCCGGGGAACATCCGCAGGATCGTGCTCGGGGAAACGATCGGCTCGCTGGTATCGGAGTGAGACCATGATCGAGAAGACCATCCTGGATCGAAGCGAGAAGAAGATGCTGGCCAGCGTCACGGACGCCCGGCACAAGCTGGCCACGGTCCGCACCGGTCGCGCATCCCTCGTGGTGTTCGAGGGGGTCCTGGTGGACTACTACGGGACGCCCACGCCCCTCAACCAGGTCGCGAAGCTGTCGATCCCCGAGCCGAGCCTCGTGGTCGCGCAGCCGTTCGATCCGTCGAGCCTCGCGGCCATCGAGAAGGCGATCCTGGCGGCGGATCTCGGCCTGAACCCGGCGAACGACGGAAAGCTGATTCGCATCCCGATCCCCGCGCTCACCGAGGAGCGGCGCAAGCAGCTCGTCAAGAAGGTGAACGTCCTGGCCGAGGAAGGGCGCACCGCCGTGCGCCAGATCCGCCGCGAGGCCAACGAGGAGATCAAGAAGGCGGAGAAGGAAGGGACGCTATCCGAGGACGACGCCAGGAGATCGCTCGAGGAGGTCCAGAAGAAGACCGACCGGCACATCGGCGAGATCGATGCCCTGTCGAAGGCCAAGGAAAAGGAGCTGATGGAGGTCTGATGCCCGCCTCGCGCGGTCCGGAACAGTCGTTCGCGGGCGTGGTCGTCGCGGCGGGACGGGGAGAGCGCTTCGGCGGCGCCGTCGCGAAGCAGTTCGAGGAGATCGGCGGCTCGAGCCTGATCGCGCACTCGGTGGCGGCGCTCGTCTCCCGGGCGGCTGTCGCGGGGGTGGTCGTGGTCGCGCCGCGCGGGGAGTTGGGCGAGGAGCGCGGGAGCCTGCTGCGGCGCCTGCCGGGCGTGCTGGACGTGGTCGCGGGCGGGCTGTCGCGCGCCGCCTCGGTGCGCAACGGGGTCGAGCGCGTGCGCGAGTTTCCCTTCGTCCTCGTGCACGATGCCGCGCGTCCGCTGGCGAGCCCTGCGCTCGTGGAGGCTGTGATCGAAGCGACTCGGGAGCACGGGGCCGCGGTCCCCGCGATCCCCGTTTCCGACACCGTCAAGGAGGACGACGGCTCGGGCTTCGCGGCCCGCACCCTCGAGCGCAGCCGGCTGCGGCTCGCCCAGACTCCCCAGGGGGCCCGGACATCGTGGCTCCTGGAGGCGCTCGAGCGCGCCGCGGAGCAAGGGACGGAGGTCACCGACGAGGCTTCCGCGCTCGAGGGCGCCGGCCGCAGGGTGCGCCTCGTGCCCGGCGACCCCGCCAACATCAAGATCACCACCCCCGAGGACCTCGCCCGGGCCCGCCGCATCTGGGACGGAGGAGGAACCGGCCTCCGCGTCGGCAGCGGCTTCGACATCCACCGCGTGTCCGCCGACCGACCGCTGGTCCTCGCGGGAGTGCGCTTTCCCGGGGAGGTTGGGCTGGCGGGCCACTCGGATGCAGATGTGGTGCTGCACGCCGCGATGGACGCGGTTCTGGGCGCGGCCGGTCTCGAGGACATCGGGGCGTTCTTTCCCCCCGAAGACCCGCGCTTTGCCGGCGCCGACAGCGCCGAACTGGCCCGGCAGGTGGCGTGCGAGGTCCGCAACGCCGGGTACGGGATCTCGAACCTCGACCTGACCCTGCTCGCGGAGCGGCCCAGGATCCGGGAGCGCGTCGCCGAGATGCGCGGCTCGATCGCCTCGTGCTTCGGCTTGACCCCCGGACAGGTCGGGCTGAAGGCCACGACGCTCGAGGGGCTCGGGAGCCTGGGGCGGGCCGAGGGGATCGCCTGCCAGGCGGTCGCCCTGCTGTTTCGGCGGGGAGGGGAGCGGTGAGCGTCCGGGTTCGCTTCGCACCCTCGCCGACCGGGTCCCTGCATCTGGGCAACGCCAGGACCGCGCTCTTCAACTGGCTGATCGCACGGCGCCGCGGTGGCGCGTTCGTGCTGCGCATCGAGGACTCCGACGTCGCGCGCGAGCAGGAAGGATCCCAGGCGAGCATCCTGGAGGACCTGCGCTGGCTCTCCCTGGACTGGGACGAGGGACCGGACGTGGGCGGAGCGTTCGCCCCGTACCGGCAGTCGGACCGGGCCGAGCTGTACCACGCCGCCGCCGCCCGGCTCCTGAACGAGGGCAAGGCGTATCCGTGCTTCTGCAGCGATGCGGACCTCGAGGCGGAGCGCGAGGCGCAGAGAAGCTCCGGGGTCGCCCCCCGCTACTCGGGCCGCTGCCGCGGGCTTTCCCGCGAGGAGGCCCTGGCGCGCGTACGGGGAGGCGAGCCGCACGCAATCCGTTTCCGGATCGCCCCCGCCTCCACGCAGCTTGCGGACCTAACGGTCTCGTTCGAGGACCGGCTGCGGGGCCGCGTCGAGTTCCCGCTCGCGGAGATGGGGGACCCGGTGCTGCTGCGCCGGGACGGCCGCCCCACCTACAACTTCGGCGTGGTCGTCGACGACGCGGCGATGCGGATCAGTCTCGTGCTGCGCGGCGACGATCATCTCTCGAACACGCCGCGACAAGTCCTGCTGTTCCGGGCCCTGGGATATCCGCTCCCCGATTTCGCCCACCTGCCGATGGTGCGCGGCCCTGACGGGAGCCGTCTGAGCAAGCGGCACGGGGCCAGCTCGATCGCCGAGTTCCGGGCACTCGGCTATCCGCCCCAAGCGGTCCTCAACGCGCTCGTGCTCCTGGGCTGGTCGCCGAAGCACGACCGGGCGGTCCTGGGCGTGGACGAGATGCTCGCGGAGTTCGACCTGGACCGCGTGTCCCGCTCCCCCGGGATCTTCGATCCGCTGAAGCTGGACTGGATCGCGGGGCAGCACATCCAGAAGATGCAGGATGCCGGGATCGGCCGGGAAGCGGCGGCGTGGCTTGCGGGAAGCGGGCTGCTGCCGGACGACGCCGGTGCCCGCGACCAGGAGTGGACCGCGGCCCTGGGCGGGATCCTGCGCGGATCGATCGACCGCTTCTCCCAGATTCCCGAGCGCTGCGCCGGTCTTTTTGCACGGGGCGGCTGGCCGGCGGAGCCCGAGGCCAGGAACGCGCTCCGGGGAGCCGACGCGCGCAAGGTCGTGGAGTGCCTGGCGGAAGCCGCCGAGGAACGTCCTCCGCTGGAGCGCGAGGCCTGGCGCGCCCTCGTCGAGATACTGCGCGCGCGCACCGGGCTCAAGGGGAAGGCGCTGTTCCTGCCGCTGCGCATCGCCCTCACCGGGAGCGGCTCGGGGCCGGAGCTCGATCACCTCGTGCCCCTGATCTGTCGCGGGAGCCGGATCTTTCCGGAGCGGATCCCGGGGATTCGCGCGAGAGCCGCGGCGACCCTCGCGGAGTGGGAGTGAGGCGAAACGCGCGCGACGCCGGCGAGCGACAGGTGCTGTACGGCGTGCACCCGGTCCTCGAGGCACTGGAGTCGGGAAAGCGCACGGTCGAGCGGATTCTCGTGGCACGCGAGGGGGGAGGAGCGGGGCTCGGACGTCTGCTGCGGCGCGCGCGCGAGGAGGGGGTGCCCGTCAGCCACGTACCCCGCGGTCTGCTCGCCCGGACCGCAGGGGTCGGGGCGGTCCACCAAGGGGTCTTGGCCCTGGTGTCGGCCGTGTCCTACGCCGACCCGGACGACCTGTGTCGCGGGGCGGCCGCCGGGAAGGGGATCCTCGTGGTGCTCGAGGGTGTCACGGACCCCAGGAACCTGGGCGCCGCGCGCCGGAGCGCGGCGGGCGCCGGGGCGGCAGGGGTTCTGCTGGCGGGGACGGCGACCGTCGGGCTCACGCCCCTGGCCGCCAAGGCCTCGGCCGGTGCCGTGGAGCGGATCCCGGTGGCCCGAGAGCCCCGCATCGGCAGGCGGATCGGCGCACTCAAGCAGGCGGGCTTCCGCGTCGCGGCCCTGGATCCAGCGGGGCCCCTGGCCTGGGACGAGGCCGATCTCACGGGGCCGCTGGTTCTGCTGGCCGGGGCGGAGGGGGCCGGCCTGCGTCCCGCGCTGCTCCAGGCGGCGGACCTCCGTCTGTCGATCCCCCTGGCTTGCGGTCTCGATTCGCTGAACGTGTCGGTCGCTCTGGGGGTGGTCCTGTTCGAGGCGGTCCGCCAGCGCCGCCGGGGTCCCGGGCGCCCTCTAGGAAGTTTCGTGCCAGGTACTTGAAACGAAGGAGGGGCGCTGATAAGATCTGCCGTTTGTCGAAGATGCTGGCGTAGCTCAGGGGTAGAGCAGCGGTTTTGTAAACCGCGGGTCGGGGGTTCGAATCCCTTCGCCAGCTCCAGGGGCGTTCTTCCCAGCGGGGGGGATCCCGGGAGCGTGCGAGGGGAGGTGTGAGGGGCGGAGTGGAGAGGTACCCGAGTGGCCAAAGGGAGCAGACTGTAAATCTGCCGGCTATACGCCTACGAAGGTTCGAATCCTTCCCTCTCCACCATCAGGCGTTGTCTTGCGGAGTCGTCGCGAGTGAGGAGATTGAGCGGGAATAGCTCAGCTGGTAGAGCATCAGCCTTCCAAGCTGAGGGTCGCGGGTTCGAGTCCCGTTTCCCGCTCCAAAAGATGAGGGGATCGAAGGCAGCCGGACGTTGCGCACCGGGACCCGCCGAGCCCATGTAGCTCAGTCGGCAGAGCACTTCCTTGGTAAGGAAGAGGTCACCGGTTCAAATCCGGTCATGGGCTCCAGTCGCACCGGAGGCGCGGCGGTCGGGACCCTCGGGCGGCAGGGACCAGCGGCAGGGGGACGAAGAGGACGAGGAAGGAGCAGCGATGGGCAAGGAAAGGTTCGAGCGTACGAAGCCGCACGTGAACGTGGGGACGATCGGGCACGTGGACCACGGGAAGACGACGTTGACGTCCGCGATCACGATGGTGCTGGCGAAGAACAACCCGAAGGTGCAGGTACGGACGTTCGACTCGATCGACAACGCGCCGGAGGAGAAGGCGCGTGGGATCACGATCAACGCGGCGCACGTGGAGTACGAGACGACGAAGCGCCACTACGCGCACGTGGACTGTCCGGGTCACGCCGACTACATCAAGAACATGATCACGGGGGCGGCGCAGATGGACGGATCGATTCTGGTGGTGTCGGCGGCGGACGGGCCGATGCCGCAGACGCGGGAGCACATCTTGCTGGCGCGGCAGGTGGGGGTGCCTGCGATCGTGGTGGCGCTGAACAAGGTGGACGCGGTGGACGATCCGGAGTTGCTGGACCTGGTGGAGCTCGAGGTACGGGAGTTGCTGAGCAAGTACGAGTTTCCCGGGGACGAGATTCCTGTGGTGCGGGTGTCTGCGTTGAAGGCGATGAGCGGGGACGCGGCGGCGCAGCAGGAGATCGTGAAGCTGATGGACGAGGTGGACCGCTACATTCCGTTGCCGCAGCGTGCGATCGACAAGGATTTCTTGATGCCGATCGAGGACATTTTCTTGATTTCGGGGCGCGGGACGGTGGTGACGGGCCGGGTGGAGCAGGGGCAGGTGAAGGTCGGGGAAGAGATGGAGATCGTGGGGATCCGGCCGACGATGAAGCGCGTGGTGACGGGCGTGGAGATGTTCAAGAAGCTCTTGGACTCTGGGCAGGCGGGGGACAACGTGGGGTTGCTGCTGCGGGGGACGGAGCGGAAGGACGTGGAGCGGGGCCAGGTGGTGGCGAAGCCGGGATCGATCACGCCGCACACGAAGTTCAAGGGCGAGGTGTACGTGCTGTCGAAGGAAGAGGGGGGACGGCACACGCCGTTCTTCACGGGGTACCGGCCGCAGTTTTACTTCCGGACGACGGACGTGACGGGGACGGCGGAGCTTCCGCCCGGGGTGGAGATGGTGATGCCGGGGGACAACGTGACGGTGACGGTGAACCTGATCACGCCGATCGCGATGGACCGCGGGCTACGCTTCGCGATTCGCGAGGGAGGCCGGACGGTGGGCGCCGGCACGGTCACGGAGATCCTCGAGTAAGGGGGACG
>Ga0316622_100002500_pt1 | contig 12763 bp, 10 predicted proteins | sample OWC_Aug_OW2_C1_D_FD_207646 | JGI IMG/M metagenome (GOLD analysis project Ga0316622, IMG submission 207646) | Wetland soil microbial communities from Old Woman Creek delta, Ohio, United States - OWC_Aug_OW2_C1_D5_C | ecosystem: Environmental > Terrestrial > Soil > Wetlands | place: USA: Ohio... | reverse complement strand
GCGGAGGCACCGCCGGAATGGCGGAGGTGACGGGCCACCATGAGGCCCGTGAGGATCAGGAAGCCGGCCGTGGTGAGCAGCATCTCCATCGGCGGCTACCAGAACCAGGTGGCGCCGAAGGCCACGACGACGGCCACGTGCACCACGACCGCGATGAGGGCGGTGACGGCGAACGGCCGGTGCGCCACGTGCCAGAAGCGGAACAGCCGCTGCGTGGCGGAGAGCATGCGCACCTGCTGGGACAGCGCGGCCTCGCGGCTCGCCAGACGGGCGACCAGACGGACCGCCGCCGCGTCGAGGCCAGTGATCTCGCGCCGGAAACGACGCACGGCCCGGACCCGGGCGACGTCGTCACCGACCAGCGCTGCGATGGTCCGGAGGATGCCGTCCGTGCCCCTGGCGGTGGAGGGTGTGGCGAGACGTCTTTCGACCTCGTCCGGGGTCAGCTTCGTCGCGGCGGCGATCTCGGTCAGCATCGCCCGGCGTTGCTGTGCCACCTCTGCCCGGTCGAGCTCGACGCCGGACTTGCTCCGGGGAATCCTGGCATAGAGGTATCGGCCCACGACCCCGCTGGCGCAGACCACCAGCATCGCGGCGTACCCCAACCCGATCAGTCCCTCGAAGCGCCAGCCAGCGTGGAGACCCACGATGAGGGGGAGGAGCAGGGCCGTGGCGACGTGAACGTCGAGCCACCGGCCTACCGCGCCCGTGAACGCGAGCCAGCGGACCTTCTTCCGCAGCGGGTAGAGCCACAGAAAGCTGAAGATCAGGAAGGCGATGATGCCGGCCGTCTGGCCCAGGTAGCCGGAGGGCCTGAGCCACGGGTGCCAGGCATTCCGGGCGCGCTCGGCGATCGGCGCCGAGTAGTAGGGGAGAAAGGCGGCCGTGAGGAGGAGGAGGCCCGACGCGGCCAGGACCACCACGCGTGGCGCCCAGGCCTGCCGGCGCAGAGCGGGGACCGCCCGGGAGGGGGCCGCCACGGCAGCAGAAAAGGGCGTCTCGATGTGTACGCTCGTCCCCATGAATGGCCCGCGATGTGTAGAGAGACAACGATGAGACGCACCAAGGCCGTCGCGCGCGCACACCAGAAAGCCGGGCGCTCACACCGGCTTTCGCACGAGCGAATTAGTCACTTCCAGCAGGGCAAGACACGCACCAGCCGCGTGCTGCCGTCCCGGAGGCAAAGTCCAAGCTGTTGCTGTTGATGCCCGGACGGGCCCGGTCCCCGCGCAGTCATGCTCCCGAGGTCGTACCGGAGGAGTGGGGGAAAACGCCTGATGTCGGGCGTGGCAATTCCAGGCTACCTGTATCAAATCATGGCGGGCGCCACGAAATGATGCAGGTCAGCCGGTTGCCCTGGCCCAGGTCAGGGCGGCGGAGACGGCTCGTTGCCAGCCTCGGAGCTGCTCATCCCGCACAGCATCAGCCGCCGGCACGAATCGCTGCATGCGGCTGATCGCGGAGAAGGCGTCTGGTTTCCAGAGTCCCAGTGCGATCCCGGCCAGGCGCCCGGCACCGATGGCCGTGGTTTCCACCGCGCCCGGGCGCTCCACTGGAAGGCCGAGCACGTCCGCCTGGAACTGCATCAGCCAGTCGTTGGCTGACGCGCCCCCGTCGACGCGAAGGGCTGGCGCCCGCAGCCCGCTCCCCGCGATCATCGCTTCGAGCAGATCGTGGGTGCCGAAGGCCATCGCTTCGAGCGCGGCGCGCACCAGGTGCGCCCGGGACGTTCCGCGGGTGATCCCGGTGATCATGCCCCGGGCATCCGGCTCCCAGTGGGGCGAGCCCAGCCCCACGAAGGCCGGAACGAAGTGGACCCCGCCGGTGTCGGGAACGCTACGGGCCAGGGCCTCCGATTCGTCGGCCCGGCCCAGCAGCCCGAGCCCGTCTCGGAGCCACTGGATCGCCGCCCCGGCGATGAAGACGCTCCCTTCGAGTGCGTAGGCCGCCTCGCCGGCGGGACCGCAGGCCGCGGTCGCGAGCAGGCCGGGACCCGGTTGGGGCAGCCGGTCTCCCGTGTGCACCAGCAGGAAGGCCCCGGTGCCGTAGGTGTTCTTGGCCTCTCCTGGCCGTACGCATCCCTGGCCGAAGAGGGCGGCCTGCTGGTCGCCCGCGATGCCGGCGATGGGAATCGGGTGCCCCAGGTGCATCGCCCGGCTCTCGCCGACGACCTCCGCGGAACCGGCCACTCGAGGCAGCATCAGTGTCGGCACGCCGAAGAGGGCGCAGAGCGACTCATTCCACGACCCGGCTGCGAGGTCGAACAGGAGTGTCCGTGACGCATTGGTGGGATCGGTGACGTGCACTTCGCCGCCGGTGAGTCGCGCGATCAGCCAGCTGTCTACCGTGCCGAAGACCAGTTCACCCCGCTCGGCCCTCCGCCGCAGGCCGGGATCCCGCAGCAGCCATTCAACCTTGGTGGCGCTGAAGTACGGATCGAGCACCAGCCCCGTGCGCTCGCGGACCCATGCCTCGACGCCCGACGCGCGCAGCTCCCGGCACCGCTCGGCGGTCCGCCGGTCCTGCCAGACGATGGCGCGATGGACCGGGCGCAGCGTGTCCCGCTCCCAGACGATGATGGTCTCCCGCTGGTTGGTGATCCCGATGCCCTGGGGCACCTCGCCGGAGGCACCGATGGCATCGCGGGCGGCGGCAAGGGTTGCCTGGAAGAGGTCCTCGGGGTCGTGCTCCACCCATCCCGGCTCCGGGTAGTGCTGGGGGATCTCCCGATAGCCGCGGCCCAGGATGGTCCCGTCCTCGTGAATCACGAGCGCCGTGGACCCGGTGGTGCCTTGGTCGAGTGCGAGAATCGACATGACTGGCTTAGGAGGAAACAGGGAACAGGGAACAGGGAACAGGAAAGAGAGAACAGGAAAAGGGTACCACGCCGGAGTAACTTTCGCCTGTCCCGCGAGCGTCTGTTCCCTGTTCCCTGTTCCCTGTTCCCTGTTCCCTGTTCCCTGAGTCCTCACCATGAGCTACGCCAATCTGCTCTTCGAACTCCGCGACGGCATCGCGATCGTCACTGTCAATCGCCCCGACAAGCTCAACGCCCTGAACGACGCCGTGATCACCGAGCTGGGTCTGGTGGCTGAGCGGATCGCCATGGACGCCGAGGTCCGGGGCGCCATCCTGACCGGCGCCGGCACCAAGGCTTTCGTGGCCGGTGCGGACATCGCCGAGCTGAGCCAGGCCGACATGGCTACCTCCCGGACTCTCTCGGCCAAGGGATCGCGGGTCTTCCGGCACTTCGAGCAGTGCCTCAAGCCTGTCATCGCCGCGGTGAACGGCTTCGCCCTTGGCGGCGGGTGCGAGCTGGCGATGGCCTGTCACCTCCGGATCGCCAGCGAGAACGCGAGGTTCGGCCAGCCCGAGGTCAAGCTGGGCACCTGCCCCGGCTACGGCGGGACGGTTCGCCTGCCCCGGCTGGTGGGACGGGGGCGGGCCATCGAGCTGCTGCTCACCGGCGGGATGATCGACGCCCAGGAGGCGTTCCGGATCGGGCTGGTCAATCGGGTGGTCCCTCAGGACCAGCTGCTGCCCGAGGCGGAGAAGCTGGTGCGGACCATGCTCGAGCAGGGGCCGCTGGCCGTGGCGATGTGCCTGCAGATGGTGGACGACCAGGAGCACCTGCCCCTCGACGCCGCCCTCGCCCTCGAGTCCCGGCGGTTCGGGGAGCTGGCGGGGACGGAGGATTTCAAGGAAGGCACCGGCGCCTTCCTGGCCAAGCGGAAGGCGGAGTTCAAGGGGCGGTAGGCTGGTGGACGGTCGGACGGTCGGACCCTCCTTTTCCCTCGCAAAATCGGCTAAATTTCGGGTCTGATGCGGGCGGTCCATCTGGTGGTCCGGGGCTTCCGGAATCTGGCTGATCTGGAACTCGAGCTGCCGCCTGAGGGGGCCGCCTTTCTGGGTCCGAATGGGCAGGGCAAGACGAACCTGCTCGAGGCGTTGTATTACCCGGTCCTGTGCCGGTCGTTTCGCGGTGCCTCGGACGCCCAGGTCGCCGGCTGGGACGGACCGGGGTTCCGAGTGGGGCTCGACGCCGCCACCAACGGCGGCCTGAGCTTCGAGGCGACCTTCACCCGCGCCGATCGCGTCAAGCGGCTGGTGGTGAATGGCAGCGAAACCCCGCGGCTGCTGGATGCGCTGGGCCACTGGCTGGCCGTGGTGTTCCAGCCTGGCGACCTGCACCTGGTTCAGGGCGGCGCCTCGGCCCGGCGCCAGTACCTCGACCGGGTGCTCTCGCTGACCGACGAGGGCTATCTGCGGGCCCTGATGCGCTACCGCTCGGCCGTGTCGCAGCGCAACGCGGCACTCCGGGGCGGGCGCAACGACGTCGCGGCGGTGTTCGCTGGCAGCCTCGCAGAGGCCGGCGCCAGGGTGGTTCGTGGCCGGCAGGCGTGGGTTGCAGCCTGGCAAGGGCGTTTCGCCGAAGAATGCGCCCAGCTGGGCGAGCCCCAGTCCGCCTCGTTCGAGTACCGCGGCAATCCTGCCCTGGTCGATCCGCTGGCGTGGCCGGACGCGCTGCGGGACGTGGCTCACCGGGAAGTGCGGCGGGGGGTGACGCTGGTGGGACCTCAACGGGACGAGTTGGCCCTGACGCTTGGGGGCCGGATCCTCCGGGAAGTCGGGTCCACCGGGCAGCAGCGCACCGCCGCGGTGGCGCTCAAGCTCTGCGAGCTGGCGGCACTCGGCGTCAGCCGCGGCACCGAGCCGGCGCTGCTGCTCGACGATGTCTTCGCCGAGCTCGACCGGGACCGGCAGGAGCGGCTGGCGGCGAGGCTGGGAGGACCCGGCGTGCGCCAGGTGTTCGTGACCGCCCCGAGACGGGACGAACTGCCGCCGGGATTCCCGCTGCCGACGTTCGAGATCCTTGGCGGGGTGGTGAGAGGTGAGAGGTGAGACGTGACGCGTGACCGGAGATCGCTGCCCCGCAAGACGCCCCCGATGCGACTCGGCGAGGCGCTGGACGCCTGGGTCCGGAAAGTGGGGCTGACCCGCCGGATGGACTTGGCCCGAATCGTCGAGGAGTGGCCCGAGCAGGTGGGGCCGCAGATCGCGGCGGTGACCCGGGCCGAGTCGGTGACGCCGGACGGAATTCTCCGGATCCGGGTGGCCACCGCCGCGTGGGCGACCGAACTGCGGATGATGACCCCGAAGATCCTGGCCCGCCTGAACGCCGGGCGCGCCGGGCGGATCCGCGAGATCCGGTGGAGTGCCGGTCCGCTGGACCACTGAACCGTTCCTGACCTGAGGTGCCATGGCCGAGCCGAACCCGCCCCAGCCGAACCACCAGTACGACGCCCACTCGATCACCGTCCTCAAGGGCCTCGAGGCCGTCCGCAAGCGGCCGGGGATGTACATCGGGTCAACCGGCGAGAGCGGCCTGCATCACCTCGTCTACGAGGTGGTGGACAACTCAATCGACGAAGCGCTGGCCGGGTTCTGTGACAGCATCCTCGTCACCGTCCACCCTGACAACTCGGTCACCGTGGTGGACAACGGGCGCGGCATCCCGGTGGATATCCACCCGGTCGAGAAGATGCCGGGCGTGGAGGTGGCGCTGACCGTCCTGCACGCCGGCGGCAAGTTCGACAAGTCGAGCTACAAGGTGTCGGGCGGGCTGCACGGCGTCGGCGTCTCGGTGGTCAACGCCCTGTCGGAGCAGCTCGAGGTCTGGGTCGACCGTGACGGCAAGCGGCATCACATGGGCTTCAGCCGGGGCCGGACGACCAGGAAGCTGGAGGTGGAGGGGAAGGCCAAAGGCACTGGCACCACGGTCTGGTTCAAGCCCGACCACCAGATCTTCAACACCCTCGAGTACAGCTACACCACCCTGGCAGACCGGCTCCGGCAGCTGGCCTTCCTCAACAGGGGCGTGAAGATCACGCTCAAGGACGAGCGGGAGGGCGGCAAGGAGGAGACCTTCCACGCCAAGGGCGGCCTGGTCGAGTTCGTGCAGTGGCTCAACCGGAACAAGAAGGCGCTGCACCCCAAGCCAGTGCACTTCTTCGCCAACAAGGATGACGTCGAGGTGGACCTCGCTCTCCAGTATGAGGAGGGCTACAACGAGAACACCTTCACCTTCGTCAACAACATCAACACCCACGAGGGCGGCACCCACCTGACCGGGTTCCGGAGCGCCCTCACCCGGACCATCAACGCCATCGCCAATGAGCTGGGCGCGCTCAAGAAGGCCGACTTCTCGCTCTCCGGCGAGGACATCCGCGAGGGCCTTACCTGCGTCCTCCACGTGAAGGTCAAGGAGCCACAGTTCGAGGGGCAGACCAAGACCAAGCTGGGCAACTCGGAAGTCGAAGGCATCGTCAAGACGGTCATCAACGAGCACCTCGGGACCTTCCTCGCCGAACACCCGTCGGTGGCGCGGGCGATCATCGAGAAGGCGGTGAGCGCGGCCCGGGCCCGCGAGGCCGCCCGGAAGGCGCGCGACCTGGTCCGGAAGAAGTCCGGGCTCGAGAACATGGTCCTCCCGGGCAAGCTGGCCGACTGCTCCCTCGATGACCCGGCGCTGTGCGAGATCTACCTGGTCGAGGGCGACTCGGCCGGCGGCACCGCCAAGCAGGGGCGCGACCGCTCCTTCCAGGCGATCCTGCCCCTCCGCGGCAAGATCCTCAACGTCGAGCGGGCCCGGATCGACAAGATCCTCGGCAACGAGGAGATCCGCGCCATGATCACCGCGATCGGCTGCGGCGTCCGCGAGGACTTCAAGCTCGACGACGCGCGGTACCACAAGATTATCCTGATGACCGACGCCGACGTGGACGGCGCCCACATCCGGACCCTGCTGCTGACCTTCTTCTTCCGGCAGATGCCGGAGCTGATCGAGCAGGGCTATGTCTACATCGCCCAGCCGCCGCTCTACCGGGTTGCCAAGGGGAAGGAAGAGTTCTACGCCTATACCGACCCCGAGCGCGACGAGTACGCCAAGCGGCTCGGCGGGGACGGCAAGGGCGAGGGCAAGGGCAGCATCTACATCCAGCGCTACAAGGGCCTGGGCGAGATGAACAAGGACCAGCTCTGGAAGACGACGATGGACCCGAACACCCGGACCATCCTCCGGGTGACCCTCGACGATGCGGTCGAAGCGTCCAAGTTGTTCGACGAGCTGATGGGCGACGAAGTCGAGCCGCGGCGGGTGTTCATCGAGCAGAACGCGCGGTACGTGAGCAACCTCGACATCTAGCGGCAGTACCTGCCGCGTCTCACCTGCCGCGTTCCATCTGCCTCAGGTACTCCGCGTCCCAGGCTGCCGGGATGCTCTCCCGGGGGGAGTAGGGGCCCGGCGCATAGCGGCGCGACGACACGCCGAGCTGGCTTCGCTCGCAGATGTCCCAGTCCTGCCGGTTGGTGACGTCCCACATCTGGACCGCGTCCTCCGGATTGAATTCCGGGCGCCCCTCGTTGGCGGGATTGAACATCCACTCCGAGACCACCCGGGTCCGGTCCACCGCCAGCGGCGTGACCAGGTAGTAGTTCACGTAGTCGGGGTGGATCGACAGCATCATGTTCGGCATCAGCGAGTAGTAGTAGGCCCGCCGCGCGTCGGCCGCCGGCAACGCCGGGTTGATCAGCAGCCCGCACCGGCGGCCGCTCGCCGTCGCGCTCTCGCTTCCCTCGGTGATTTCCATGTAGCCGCCTAGGAACGGCCCCTCGACCAGGTCGTTGGCGCCGCTCTGGTAGGGCAGCCGCTGGCCCAGCTCCGGGTGGATCGTCGGGCAGTGGAGGCACTCGGAGTAGTTCTGCTTGACCAGCTTCCAGTTGGCGGCCACCTCGTAGACCACCCGGCGGCCCACCTTGAGGCCCGGCAAGTTGAACCGCTCCAGCCGGCCGAGCATCGGGGCCCACACCTCGCGGAAGGGCACCGGCTGGTCGGCGATGTTCACGAAGACGAATCCCTCCCACTCGGCCACCCCGGCCTGGTGCAGCGGGTAGTCCTTCTTGTCGAAGCCCTCGGCCTCCTGCATATGCGGCGCGCCGATCAGCCGGCCGTCGGTGGTGTACGTCCAGGCGTGGTAGATGCACTGGATGGTCTCGGAGAGCTGCCCGGCGGGTTCCAGCAGGATCCGGGTGCCGCGGTGGCGACAGATGTTGAAGAACGCGCGGAGCTGGCCGTCCCGGGCCCGGACCAGGATCAGCGACTCCCCCGCCACGTCGACGAGGACGTAGTCGCCGGGCGCCGCCAGCGCCGAGGCCCGCCCGACGCAGTTCCACGCGCGGGCGAAGATCCGCTCGCGCTCCTCCTCGAGCACCGCGGGATCGGTGTAGCGGGCCCGGGGGAGCGTTTGCGCCCCCTGCCGGAAGCTGGATGTAGTGCGAAGAAAGGTCGCCATCAGCTATTTCCCCTTGCCATCCGCCAGCAGTGCCCGCGCCGCCAGCCACGCCGGGCCGCCCAGAATACCCGGACCCGGATGGGCACCGGCACCGCCCAGATAGAGGCCGGCCACAGGCATCCGGTAGCGCCCATACCCCGGAACGGGCCGCATGAAGAGCACCTGGTCGAGGGTCAGTTCCCCATGCGCCACCGACCCTTCGGTCAGGCCATACCGCGCCTCGAGGTCGGCGGGGGAGAGCGTGACCCGGTGCTTCACCCGGGCCGCGAAGCCGGGCGCAGCCTCATCAATCATCCGTGTCGCCGCATCCGCCAGGGCGCCGGAGGTAGCCGCGCCCCAGGTGCCGTTGCGGAGCGCGTACGGAGCGCATTGCACGTGGGCCACGAGCACGTGCTGGCCAGCCGGCGCCAGCCCCGGCCACCGGCGGCTGGGCACCGTGACGGTAACGTGAGGACGCTCGGACACGGCACCGTATTTCGCGGCGTCGAACGCGCGCTCGAGAGCCACCGGGTTCCCGGTCATGGAGACCACCGCCTCGCTCCCCGGGATGCCGGGATCGCTCTCGAGCCCGTAGCAGACGGTGGCACGCGCGCCCCGGAACTTGATGTTGCCGAAGGCGTGGAGCGCCTCCGGGCCGATCCAGACCGGATCCACCAGGCGGAGCGTGCGGACCGGGTCGAGCGTGGACAGCACCGCGGTGGCGCCGATCTCCTCCCCGGACGCCAGCACCACCCCGCAGACGGCGTCGTCCCGGACGGCGATGCCGGCCACGGCGGTGCCCGTCCTGACGGTGACGCCGGCCGCCGTGGCGGCACCCTCGAGCACCCGGACCAGCGCGTCGGGTCCTTCGCGCCACCAGCCGCTCCGCCGGACGGCCCCGGGTGCCGCGCCGGTGAGGTGATGCAGCAGCACGAACGACGTCCCTGCGGACCGCGGTCCCTGGCGGATGTCCTGCACGCCGGCGGCGGCGATGGCAGCCCTGAGGGGCGCGGAGGTGAACCAGTCATCGGCCAGGTCCTGCACCGCCATCGGCAGCACCCGGAGCAGTTCGATCATGTCCTCGCGGCCGAGGGCGCGGAACTTCCGGCCCAGCCCGAGCAGGGGAAAAACCTCGCCGGGCGAAGTCGTGTCGATGTCCGGAGGCGGCAGCACGTAGAGCGCCTCCATGAACCCGGCCAGCTTCCGGAGCCGCGCCGCGAAGGCGGGCCACCGCTCGGCATCGCGCGCGTCGAAGCGGCGGATCGCGCCTGCCGCGGCGGCTGGCGCCGAGTCGAGAGTGAGGAACTCCCCGCCACCGAGCGCCACACCGGTCGAGACGGTGCCCGCCTCGAAGTCCGGCAGGGTAATGCCGAGTGCCGACGCCACCGCCGCAGGGAGCCAGCCCGGGTCGAGCGAGCACGGCGCGGCCCGGAAGCCGGGCGCGAATTCCATGGGGCGGGCCTCCCCACCGACCTGCGGCCCCCGCTCCAGCAGCAGCACCCGGCGGCCGCGGCGGGCCAGGACGGTGGCCGCCACCAGCCCGTTGGTCCCGCCGCCGATCACGATCACGTCGAAGGAGGCGCTCATGGTCACGCTCCCTTCAGGATTTCGAGGGCCGCCATCCGCCCGGACGCCCCCATGATCCCGCCACCCGGATGGGTGCCTGCCCCGCACTGCCAGTAGCCGCGGATCGGGGTCCGGTACTTGGCCCACTGGGGCACCGGCCGGAGGAAGAAGAGCTGGTGCAGCGCCAGCTCGCCCGCGAAGATGTTCCCCTCAGTCAAGCCGGTGATCCGCTCGACGTCGAACGGGGAGAGCACCTGCCGGTGGAGGATCCGTGACTTGATGTTGGGCGCGAACCGGGCCAGCGTGTCGACCACGGCATCGCCGAACGCCTCCCGCTTCGCGTCGGTCCACCCCCCGTTCAGGTGGTAGGGCGCGTACTGGACGAAGATGCTCATGACGTGCTTGCCCGGAGGCGCCATCCCGGGGTCGATCATCGAGGGGATCACGATGTCCATGTACGGGTTCCGCGAGAACTCGCCGTACTTGGCGTCGTCGTAGGCGCGCTCGAGGTAGTCGACGCTGGGCGAAATGGAGATCGCCCCGCGGAGGTGCGGCCCGTACCCCGGCAGACAGGTCAGGTCGGGGAGGCCATCGAGGGCCAGGTTCACCTTCCCCGACGAGCCGCGGAACTTGTACCGCTTGATGCCCTCCACCAGGTCGCCCGGCAGCTGCTTCTCGTCCACCAGCTGCAGGAAGGTCCGTCGGGGGTCGAGGCAGGAGGCGACGATCGGCGCCTGGATTTCTTCGCCCGACTCGAGGGCCACGCCAGTCGCCTTGCCGTCCTTCACCAGCACCCGCTCGACACCGGCGTCGGTCCGGATCTCGGCGCCGAGGGCCCGGGCGGCGTTGGCGATGGTGTTGCTGATCGCGCCGGTGCCGCCCTTCTGGAAGCCCCAGGCCCGGAAGGCGCCGTCGATCTCCCCCATGTAGTGATGCAGGAGGACGTACGCCGTCCCGGGGGACCGGGGGCCGAGGAAGGTGCCGATGATGCCGCTGGCTGACTTCGTCGCCTTGAGGGGACCGAACTCGAACCACTCGTCGAGGTAGTCCGAGCTGCTCATCGTCATCAGCTTGAACAGCGCGTGGAACCGCTCCGCGCCAAGCGACCGCATGTGGCCGCCCAGCTTGAGCATCCCCGCCAGGTCGGAGGGCGCCAGCGAGGCGGGATCGGGCGGCAGCATCCCGAGGATCGGCTTCACCGCCATCGCCATCTGCTGCATCAGTCGCCCGAAGAGCACCACCGCCTCGGCGTCGCGGGGCGAGTGGCGGCGGAGCTCGCGGCGGCTTTCGTCCGGGTCCGCCCACGAACCGAGGTAGTCCCCGTTTTCCATCGGGGTGACCGTGCTCTCCAGCGGCAGGATCTGGAGCCCGTGCCGGGGAAGATCGAGGTCGCGGATGATCTCGGGCCGGAGCAGGCTGACCACGTAGGAGAAGACCGAGAACTTGAACCCGGGGAAGACCTCCTCGGTCACGGCCGCGCCGCCGACCAGGGGGCGCTTCTCGAGCACCAGGGTCTTCCGGCCCGCGCGCGCGAGGTAGGCCGCGGTCACCAGGCCGTTGTGACCGCCGCCGATGATGATGGCGTCGTAGCGTCGGCTGGTCATGCCCGCTTCCTCTCAGGGTCGAAGAACGGGAGCGTGCGAACCACCGCGGCCGCCTGCTGCCGCTGGTGCTCCACGGTCACCTCCAGCGAGACCCGGGTGCCGGGGGCGTAGTGAGGCGCCTTGAGATGAGCCAGGACGAGGTACTGCTTGAGCAGCGGCGACCAGCAGCCACTCGAGGCGTACCCGACCTGGCGGCCGTCGCGGTACACCGGGGTGCTGGACCGCCAGGCCACCGTCGGGAGCGAGGGAGGCAGCCCGTGCACGTGGTAGAGGGCCTCGAGGGACTCCCAGTCGACCTCGATCCCGACGAAGAGCCACTCCGGATCCCGGGCAGCCTCCCGGCGCAGGGCGGGGCGGCCGTTGTACGGTCCCTTGTCGGGGCTCACCGTCCACGACAGGCCGAGCTCGAAGGGGGAGGAGGTCTGGGCCTCGATCACGGCGTGGTGAGCGGAGTGGTAGTCCACGTCGAGCATCACCAGGCCGGCCTCGATCCGCGCCAGGTCGAGCGCCCAGATGCCGGCTGGGGTGATCCCGTAGCCGTCGCCCGCCTCCGTCAGTGCGTCCCACACCGGGATCGCGTCGGCGGCATCCACCCAGATCTCGTAGCCGAGGTCGCCGGTGTAGCCTGTGCGCGAGATGACAGCCGGGCGGCCGCGGATCGTGGTCTGGACCAGCCGGAAATAGCGGAGCGCACCGAAATCGGCCGGTGACACCTGCTCGAGGATGGCCCGGGCCAGCGGGCCCTGGAGGGCGAGGGCCCCCACCGATTCGGACTCCTCGGCGATGTCCACGTCGAGCCCGGTGGCGTTGAGCGTCAGCCAGCGGAGGTTGGGCTCGGCCGCCGTGAGGCGGTACTCCTCCTCACCGAGGCGATGGATGGTGCCGTCGTCAATGACTTTCCCGCGCTCGTCGCACCAGGGGGTGTAGAGCACCTGACCCACCCGGCACTTGCCGACATCGCGGGTCACCATCCGGTCGAGCAGCCGGGTGGCGTCACGGCCCCGGATCCGGTACTTGAAGAGGGGAGAAACGTCGAAGAGCGCCGCCGCGTTCCGGATGGCGGCGTACTCGCGATCGTGCTGGGGATCGTAGGCGCTGGCCACCTGGTAGCCCGACCATCGGCGCCAGGTCTGGGCACGGATGAGGGGCGCGGTCCGCTGGTGGAACGGGGTCGTCTTGAGCATCGGGACCCTGCGTTTCGGGTGTCCCGGAAGATACTCCTCAGGCGGTCAGCGCGACGACTCCCTCCCGGGTGATCCGGTG
>Ga0316622_100002499_pt1 | contig 12763 bp, 11 predicted proteins | sample OWC_Aug_OW2_C1_D_FD_207646 | JGI IMG/M metagenome (GOLD analysis project Ga0316622, IMG submission 207646) | Wetland soil microbial communities from Old Woman Creek delta, Ohio, United States - OWC_Aug_OW2_C1_D5_C | ecosystem: Environmental > Terrestrial > Soil > Wetlands | place: USA: Ohio... | reverse complement strand
TGTGGGTCATTCTATATCTCTTTGAGCATGCAGGTAAGGATCTTCAGCCGCAGGTACTCCTCGTCTCGTAGTCCGTATGCCCTTCTCTGGATGACCCTGATCTTGTTGTTTAGCCCTTCAACGAACCCCAGAGACACTTTGCTCTCCGGCCTGCTATAGGCAGCGATGCCATCCCAGTGCCGTTCGATCATTATCGTGACACCGATGGTGGTTGAGGGCTATCCCTTCTGGCCTCCTGCGAAGGTTTCGGTCGCTGACAGTGCGGCATTGCTGGTCGGCAGGTCAGCCGGCGTTCCCTCGGGCTGTTGCCGTAATTTGTCGATTTGTCCGAGGAAGTTCGACAGAAGCACCGGGTGGAGCTCAGTCCCTGAAAGCCCTGCCATGGCGGAGATGACTGCATCCCAGTCCATTGCCCCCCGGTAGAGCCGCTTGGTCCTCATGGCATCGAAGTAGTCTGAAATGGTGGTCATCTGACTGCACAGGTTCTGGCGCCAGTTCCCCGGCGCCTTCGGGTAGCCACTCATGTTGTATCTCATATGGTGTTCGTAGGCGGTCACAATCGCAAGCCTGGGCACCCCGGGGACATCGAGCAGATACCGGGCCCCTTTGACTGGATGTTGACGGATGATATCCCATTCCTCATCCGTCAGTCGTCCCGGCTTCTTGAGGATCTCTTCCGGCACGAAGAGCTTCCCGATGTCATGGAGCATCGCCGCAACGCCGATATCGTGAAGCAAGGGGCCTTCGATACCGAGTGCTGCTGCCTGCGCCAGATTGAGGATACAGACATTCGTCGAATGGGCAAAGGTATAGGAGTCCATGGAGCGAAGGGGAGCGAGGGCTACGAGGGTTCCTACCTCTTGCCTGAATGCTGCCACAAGTCCTTTGACCACATCGTAGATCCCCACGATACGAAGCCTCCGTTGCCGCTTCACCGCTTCGTAGATTTCCATGAGCGTGGCGAGTTCTCTGTCGGATACGCTCACAGAGGTCTCGGAGGCGGAGGAGTCTTCCATGATCCAGTCCGGTGTCCCTCCGCTGCCGTAGCAGAGGTCGACCTTGCCGAAGCGTATGTGCGGGAGCGGCAGCAGCTTCTCCTGTTTCGTGACCGTCCGCAGCATAGTGACCAGCGATGCCACTTCTTGGAGATCGACTCCGCCGAGTATTCTCAGGTATTCGACCCCCCAGCTCTTGAAGGCCTGGATGAACCGATTGACGTAGAGCCCTTCCGGGAGCCTCTTCTCCTGTGCGACGATCTGATCGTCGATCAGCATGAGCGAGATCTCATCCTCGCCGTTTAGTGTGTCGAGAAGGCTCTTGTGTGCGGAGGCGATAAGTCGTATCGTCTGTTCGTGCCGCGGGGAATACATTGCGGCGTGCGAAACGGCGATCATGAGGTGCCGGAGAAACTCCTGGAGTGCCGACAGCCTCTCCGGATTCACTGTGCGCCCCTTCTGAGTTGTTTCAATGCCTCAGTCGCCTGCGCTGAAATCCTGGCATGAACACTTCCCGCCATCTCCGTGAGGATGTGTTCAACGGCGGACGGCGGATAGCGGTGCAGCGATTTGAGGATCTCTGTCTTCAGTTCAAGCAGGGCAACCGAATAAAGGAGATTCCTAGACCGCAGCAGCCCCTCCAGCGCCGGCACCGCCTGAGCACTGCCCATCTCCGCAAGTGCCTGGACCGCAGCCTTCTTGAGCGTGAGTTCACCGTCTGTCAGGCCGCCTGCGGTAAGGACTCCGATGAGGTGACTCAGAACTTTCGGAGAACGGCTCTTTCCGGCGATTGTCACGGCCGCAAGGCGTTTCTCCGGTTCCGGGGAGCTGAGGTCCTGCAGGAGCAGCCGGTCACCCGCAGGATCGCAAAAGTGGATGAGAGTCTTTACGATCTCCTGGCGCACTTTGGGATGAGGATGGTCGACAAGCATCGAGACATGGGTGAGCACCGAAGGGTCGCCGAGATGCCGGAGGATGACCAGAAGATTGCGCACGAAATACCACCGGACATTGTCAAGCCGCGCCACTGCCATGTCCCGCACTATCGGTCCGAGATTGATCAGCTGATTCACGTAAAACCTCCGCATCGAGAGGTTCTCTTCGACTTCCAGCCGGTCCAGCAAGGGCCCTATGAACGCGGTTCTTATGTCCGCGATGAGCCAGCCGATCTCTATGTACTTGCTCTTGCCCCAGATTCGTGCTCCCTCAAGCACCCCTTCGATGAACTCAGGCGTCGAAAACATCATGAGGAGTTGCTGACACCGCGTCCCGGCCTCGCATGACCTGTCCTCTGCGTAACTGCGGATTTTTGCGTGTAGATCCAGGAGCGTCTGGAAGTCGCCGACCTGGAGAAAATAGCCGCTTTGCTCCTGCAACATCCTCTTAAGGGTCTCTGTCGTCTCCTCTGAGTCCGCGACGACCAGTTCAAGAACAATGCTAGCGAGATGCACCTCGACCTCATGGCTTGTCAGCGTATCCTTGAGCGCGGAAGCCTCCGCCGTGGTGATGCCCTGAAAGGCCCCGGGGGATGCCGCTCTGTTGAGAGCGTTCCGATAATCAGGGGGCACAAACTCGTCGAGCTCGTCTTCACGGAAGATGAGACCGAGCTTCGAAACGATCTCTTCGTGACTGAGCATCTCAGGCATACCCCTCGGAAGGGCGGCCGTCACCGGTGACCTCCCAAGGGAAAGTTTTTGCAGAATGCCGAGGACTAAGGGAGGCACATACGTATCGCCTGCAACACCGTGCTCGAGGGCTTCGATGATCGCCTCGTCGGGAAACTTCATCAAGACCGTCTCGGCAATTTCCTTTCGGTCCGCCAAGGCCCTGAAGGACCCTTTCAGGAAATGACGGCGCATTGCAGGATTGAGAGACCGTATCAGACGGCCGAGCCGTTCCATCAACCCCGTGTTTCTAAGGATCTCCTCGCGGTCGAGTTTCCTCATGTACTGCGTTATGGTTCGTTCGTAGCTCTCCGTCTCGCCTTCTTCAGAGGCAATGCTCCGTTCATTGAGAAGGGCAGCCACAACCTCGGGATCCATGCGCACGGCAACATCCCCGGGCCTGCCCGAAGGATTCAGCGTGCCCTCGGAGAGTCCGCTCACAAAACTCTCCCACAGTGCCTCGGCACGACGTTCGCCAAGTCCTTCCTTGACGGGGACCCACTGTTCTCCCTCACTGACCCTAAAGAGCCTGTAGTCAATGATCTTGATTCTGATGTTCGTGACCCCTGCCTCAGCGAGGAGCTTCTCGAACCCTCCTTGCTCGCACAGGTCCTCACGCTTGCGGGCGATGAGCTCGTTGAACAGGGCCAACTCCTGTGCCCTGAGCCCCTTGGCTAAAGTCAGCATGACTATGCCGTGATTGAAAAGCGACCCGGCAAGATCGCGGAAGACAGGATTGTTACGGTCCAGAAACTCAGCTCCGATCATGAGGACATCTTTGGCAATTCCAAGTGTCACCTCATCTCTCACGGCAAAGACCTCTGAGAGAAGAGCGGTGACCTTCCGGATCGAGGCAGTGACCAGCGGGTGGCCTTTCGGATAGGAGGTGAGATGGCGCCGCGCGATGTTTAGCTCATAGATGAGATCCGCCAGCATTCTCGTATCAAGCTCAAGGTCGTGTTCGGAATGGTTTCCCCTCACCTGTTCAATCACTTGTTTCGCTTCACCCCGCATGGCAGGCCGCTTCGTTGCATACCTCTCCTATAGCTATATTCTCGGACAGGCACTCCAATACTTAAGGCGGTCATGAGTGTTCTCGCGATGGCAAGCAATGCCTAAACCTAGTGTAGTGTCCCGGTGATGGCTTTACAATTGAATGACCTTCTTTCATCCTGAGAAACGGCCGTGAAGTCCCATCATTGATCACGATGACGGCCTCATTAACTACTGTCAACTGTTTACTGGGACACTACACTAGCATCGTGGCCTTATGAGGGCGAGACCGCTCAGCATCGGGATTTCACTCAGGTCGTGCGAGGTCCACGGTTTTGAGGCGCTCATCCGCTGGAAACACCCGGTGCGGGATGACCTCGTGCAGGCGCGTTTTATCACTCCGCTGACAGTGGTTGTCATTCCCGCTGCCCCATGCTCTGATCCGGCATATAATCCAAGAAAGCCTTTATGCTGCCTACGAGTGAGGAGGCTTGTCATGAGCGGACAGGGGTTCTTTGAGGAGGCCCAGTTGCTGTTCATCGAGGGCAAGGAGAAGGAGAGCATCGAAGTCTTCACTAAGGCCATCGAGGCCGGGGCCGAGATTCAGTAAGATCAGATCGCTATTTCATTCCCGGCTGATGTATCGTGTGGGGTCAAACCTCCGGACCGCCTTCGCCGGAATGACGGCGACGACAACGGTCGTGAGGAACACGGCGAGCAGGGTCAGTCCGAGGGGGAGGCCGGGAATCTGGAAATCCACCTCCCAGCCGAAGGAGACCCGGTTGACAACACGGACAAAAATCAGGCTCATCATGAGGCCCATGACCAGTCCTAGCAGCGTTCCGGCGGCGCCGGCCAGGCCCGCGGAGAGCAGAACCTTCTGCTCTATCTGTCTCCAACTCCCCCCGAGGTACCTGAGGATGCTCATCTCCCGCCTTTTCTCAAGCGTGAGCGCAATAAGGATGCTCACCACGCCTATCAGCGAGACCACCGTTGCAATTATCTCGATTGCATAGGTGATCGCAAAGCTCCTGTCGAAAATCCCGAGTATCATCTGTCTGAGCTCGCGGTTGTTCATGATCTGCAGGGAATAACCCCTGAGCTCGCCGGTCCTGAGACGACCTATGAAGGCTGCCGGGTCCTGCCCTTCCTTCAGGTACACGGTCAGCTGCGTGGCGTCGTCCAGGCCCCAGTACTCCCTGAGCCACCTGCGGTCGAGATACAGGAAGCCCGAGGTGGTGGAGTAGCTGACAAAGGTGTCGCTGACGGTGAAGGCCTGTCTGCCCGAGGGGGTCGGGAGCTCAACGGTGTCGCCCCTCGAAAGGCCGAGGCGTGCCGCAAGATACAGGGAGACGGCCACCGCCTTGCCCTCTTCGACTTCCCTGAGCCGCTCCTCCTTACGAGCCTCGACAAAGGCCTTTCCCGCGAGACGTCTCGTGAGGGCGGCATCTCCGAAGGCCGTAATGACTTTGGTGCCCGAGATGTCGAGATTGAGCACCCGGTATCGGTCCACCCCGGCCACTTCGGGAGCCTTCTCAACGAGGGAGGCGACCTCTTCGGAGAGGGGCTGGAAGCAGTAGTTCGAGACACAGGAGGCGGGCTTGATGTACACATCGGCCAGTATGGTGCTGTTGATCCATCGCTGCAGCGAGTGCCTGAAGCTGTAGATCAGCGTGAGAAGCGCCACGATCAGGGCGCAGCTGACGGCAACGCTCATGAGGGCTATCGAGAAGCGGTAGAGGCTGCCCTGCATCTCTCCCAGGCTGATTCTGCCGATGGCGCCGAAGAGGTGTATGACGGGCCTGCGTACTGCCTTCATGACCGCCAGCAGGTAGGCCGGTGAGAGCAGGGTGAAGCCCAGGATGATCAGGAGAATGCCGCTGTGCGCGAGGTAGGGGAAGGTAAAAGGGGTCTTGAGATACTCTACGTAAGAGATTGCCGCGCCCGCGAGGATCAGCAGTGAGCCAAGGCAGGAGACGGCGATGAGGTGTCTCCGGTAGCGCATCTCGAAGGAGCCCTCCCGGGAACTCTCGTTGGGGCTGAGCCTCGAAGCCTCCCGCGCGGGTATGAGCGAGGCGGCGCAGGAGACAGAGAGCCCGAGCAGGAGTGCTTTGAGAGCATCGTGGAGGGTGATGAAGGGGGTGCCGATGAAGACCCTGCTGTACATGGAGGTGACGGTCTTCTGGACGGCTGCGACTGAGAGTGTCGCACTCAACTGTCCGAGTGCAATACCGAGGAGTGAACCTGCCAATCCCAGCAGAAGGCCCTGGAGTGCAAAGAGACTGAGGACCGTTCCTTTCCCCGCGCCAAGGCTTCTGAGGATGCCGATCTCGGTCCTCCGTTTGACGATAGAGATGAAGACCGTGTTATAGAGAAGAAACATTCCCACGAGTATCGCCATGAGGCTTATGAAATGGAGATTCTGCCTGAAGGAGGCGATGAGAGCCTCCTGGTTACGGACTGCCTCTTCTTTTTGTCTGATGACGAGGGAGTCCGGGAGGGAGTTTTCGATGAGGTTCGCTGTGGCCGGATCGGTCGGAAGATCGATCCTCGTGAGGACACCCTGCCTGCCGAAGTGCTCCTGGAAGTTTCCGATGTCCATGACAGCCGTTCCGGAGGGGACTGACGGTGCGTCGGTCACCGAGACGACTGTCAGGTCATAGTCACGATCGTAGAGACTCACGGTGATGGTGTCATTCTTCCCCAGTGACAGACGTTTCGCCAGGCTCGCCGGGACGATCACGCCGGCGGGCTGCCTCAGGACCGCCTCGAGGTCCCCGGGGGTGCCCTCCGTGGCCTGGACATATCTGAGGGTCCTGATGATATCGAGTCCGAGGATCTCGATCGTCTCGCCCCGGCCTTTGACCAGGCCGCCGGCCCTGATGACGGGAAGGCTTTTCTCCTCCAGCATCCGGACATGCCGGTAGACAGCCTCGTCGAAGTCGATGCCCGAGGCGCTCGTGATCTCGTGAGTGACGGAGGGGTTGGGTCCCCTGATGTCTGATTCAAAGGACCCCAGTGCCCTGTCTGACGAGAGTTTCACGCCGACAAAAAGAGCGATGCCGAGGGCCACACCGAGCACCGACAGAAGGCTCAGAAGCCTCTCCTGCCGGAGGCTTCGAAGGACTAGCACCTGAAGCAGCTTCAGCGCCGTCACGGCAGGATGCGGCCGTCCCTGATCTTCAGAACTCTGTCGGCCCGGCGGGCAATAGAGATGTCGTGCGTCACGAGGAGGACCGTTCTTCCCCTCTCCCTGCAAAGCGATGCAATGAGGCTCATGATCGCATCGCCAGAGGTGGTGTCGAGGCTTCCCGTCGGCTCATCGGCGAGAATGAGGGGCGGGTCATGAACAAGAGCCCGGGCCACGGCAACCCGCTGCTGCTGGCCCCCTGAAAGCTCATGGGGGTAGGAGCGTATCTTGTCGCGGAGGCCGACGTGGCTGAGGCACTCCATCACCCTCGCCGTATCGTTACTCCCGTTCAGGAGGAGGGGCATCTCGACGTTCTCGAAGACGGTGATGTTCGGCAGGAGATTGAAGAACTGGAAGATGAAGCCCACCTTTCTTCGGCGGTAAAGGGTGAGCGGCTCATCGGACAGGGCTGTCAGGTCCTGCCCGTCAACGCGGATGGCGCCGCTGTCAGGCCGGTCCATGCCGCCGACAAGGTTGAGGAGCGTCGACTTTCCCGATCCCGAGCTCCCCATGATAGAAAGGAACTCTCCTCCGGAGACTTCGAGATCTATCCCCCTCAGGACCGCAGCGTTCCCGTAGGATTTTCGGACGTCATCGAGCAGGATCACGAGGTCACCGTCGGTAACCCGTCATTTCCACATAGGCTCTGCCGGTCTGTGAGCCGGTGATGCGGCAGGCCCCTTCCCAGTACGTGGTGAATGTTGTCCTGTCTGCGAGGAACTCCTGATCGTCGAGAAGGGGTGTCACCGTGACGCTGAGGGCCTCCGACGGCACGGAGATGATCCACCGGGAGGGATACCGGGCTCTTGTCCTGGCAGAGCGGTAATGTGCGGTCACGGCAACGCTGAACTCATCACGCCTCAGGTGGCGGTACGCGCCGTCCGGGCTGATGACAGCGCCCGACGAAAAGGCATCTGTGGATCCGTCGGTCTTTCTGAGCTGGTACAGCATGACCTCGCGGCCGTCGTCCAGCATGAGGGCAAACCAGTCCCAGCCTTCCAGCTCAGATGCTAGGGCCTGGGACGAGATTTCCCGGTCAAACCAGCTCCTGCCGGTGACCGTGAAGTCCCTGTCGCCGATGCGGAGTGTTCCCTCTGTTGCGAGGTTCGTGTACGAGAAGTAGAGAGATGCACGGAGAGCAGACTGCTCCGACTTCCTCGAGAACCCGCGGTCTCCGTGGAAGACGACGGGCTTTGTCGGCGTGAGTATGAGGTCCAGTGATTTCTGCTCGTCAGCGGCCTTGATGTGGAAGCGCTTCGGACTGCCCTCGAGGGAGTTCCCGCCGACCCAGACCCTGAGCCTCTCTTCGTCGGCTCCCGCGAATCCGAAGGCCCCCGAGTCGGATGAGTCGGAGAACAGGAACCGTTGCTGTCCGACATCCGTGACGGCGAAGTGCGAGATGTGCACACGGTTCACTCCGAAGCGCGACCTGTAGGGTTTCTGCTGGACGCCGACGACGAAGAATGTCAGCTCATAGCCGAACTCCCTTCCCGACCCGTCCCGGAGATGGCCCGTGAGGTACCACCACTGGACCTTGAAGTCCTTCCTGAGATAAAGATCTTCGGGGATGCTCAAACGATAGTCCGGGGTAACGTCGCGGTACTCCCCGGCCATGACCTGAGGGCACAGTGCAAGAACGGCACAGATGAATGCAATGATCTGCAGCGGCATCACTCTCTCTATTATGCAGGAACCTTGGTGTCGAGGATAATCTGCGGGACCGGCATGAGACGTCGTGCTCCCCGATGAAACTGTTTCGAGGTTCAACAGGCTGAGGTTTGAGGTTAAGGACGAGCAACCCTTCGTTCCACGAGAGCCGGCGGAGGCGGCGCCGGGCAGATCTCACGCGGACCCTTTTGATAAAGAGGAATAGAAATGGTATAACATACATCAAACCATACATGCCGGAGCACTGCGCTGGACTCGGCAAGCGCCCGGGAGAGTCGCACGAAGGACCGGTGAGCCCCCTTGAAGATAGGGACCTCAGCGGCCATATGAGAGCTGGTTCCGCCAGCCGATTCCGACACTCCCCGCATCTGGCAGCGGAGGTAAGGGAGGACAGTCATGGCAGTAGGCGAGATACAGAAAAACGCACTTGAGAAGATCATCGTTTCGACGGGAACGTACAAGGGCTATGACTTTGTTGATGTGAGGGTCTACTATCAGGACAAGGACGGTGAGTGGAAGCCGACCAGAAAAGGTGTCGCCGTGCCGCCTGACAAACTGGAGGAGCTCATCGACCTGCTGAAGAGGGCACAGACCGAGATTGCACCGACCGCCAAGGCTGATTAAGGCGCCCGGGCCCTACAGGGGAGTGATTCAACTTGGCCTCAACCCCTGCGGGGGTGACCCCCGCGTGACGAGAGAATGAGAAAACTGGTCATCATATCCGTGACACTGCTCATTATTTCCATGGTGAGCGGCGGGGAACTTTTCCGGTGGGTTGGTGAAAAGGCTGACTTTATCCGGGAGGAGACCCTCGTCAAACTCATCAACTATCTGGACAGGACGACCAAGCCCGGCCGCGAAAAGGGGCTTGACTGATGCCCACCGTCCGTCCCCGGCGAATCAGTTTGTTCTGATTATCGTATAGAGAGTCCCGAGAAACTCGCCTCCGACGGTGACCGGGCAGAAGAAGAACCTCCCCGTTCCCCCCTCCATCAGCTGCCTCGAAAAGGATGCCTCTGTCTTATCTCTCAGGACCTTCATGACCTGCTCGTCCTCGGGATTGTTCCTGTCGCTGTAATTGTAGTCAATCAGGCTCGTGGCCGCGGGATACCCGAAGCGGTTGACGCCGGAAGAGTCGATCCACTGAACCGAGTAAACTCCCTTGTTGCTCTTGTAGAACCGGTCAAGGAGATCCACGACACGCTGCCGGGACCCGGCGGAGAGGGCGCTCCGTAGTTCATCGTTCCCGCAGAGGCCCCTCAGTGCCCGGTCAAGCTGGCTCAGGTTCGCCTGAGTGGGTCTTGTGGGTCCGTACTGGGTATCGGCCTGTTCCGTTCTGATCATGATGACCCTCCACTCGGTGCCGTAGAGAGCCACCGTGTCCCAGTTGACCACCTTTCTGACGTCCCGTTGCCCCCTGGAGCGGACCGGCACGTAGGAGCCCGCGCCCGTCTTGCTCTTGACCGCCCGCCAGCCGAGATTGACCAGCTGGCGGTAGGCCTGGGACTCTTCGTCCGTCAGGAGATTCCTGCCCACAGCTTCCTGATTCTCGTTATAGACGATCTGTCCGTCCGTCTGGATCACAGCCACCTCCACCGGAAGGTAAAGGGGTATCTTCCTGACGATGGCCCCTATGGAAACGTCGGGTCTGAAGTACACTGCCAGCGCGCCGGAAGCTCCTGTGTCTCGAAACCTGACGGGATAGGCGAGGGACACCGCATAGGGACCGCGAGCCGTTCTGAACAGGTTACTCATCACGGGCCTGTGCTCAGTGAGAACCTTTCTGATGTGGTCCTCAGCAAGGGTGTTGATGCCTTCAGCCCTGAACGTCTCAGCGGGCTCGCCGATGATGACGGTGCCATCGGCATCGGTGACGGCGCAGTAGAGCGCCAATGACAGGTCCCGGCAGAGATCGATGACCTTTTGCCGCGATTCGGGGCTCCCTTTGTCGGTATCACTGATCTCGGCGGCTGTCTGCGAGACGAGTGCATCGACCCTGGTCATGACACGGCCGAACTCGGCGGTGATGGTGGTGAGCGCGGGCGGCACCTTCTGTTTCGTCTGCGCCGCCGTAACGCTTGGGAGATTCAGCAGGAAAGCGGCGAGAACGGCGAGTGACAACTTCCAGAATGAGGGTATTCTTATCATGGCACTATCGTTCTCAGGTCCCGTTCACCCGGGCCGATACCGAGGCCACGGGGGGGGCTCAAAGGCCTCCTCAGTCTTCCTGGCGCTGCGCTGGCGCAGCCTGTGCGACTCCGGCGAGTATACCACGGCAAACTTGCGGCTGTCACGGACGAGTCATCCTGCTTGCTGTTGCAAAGGCTGACAGCATCTGAATACAATTCACCAATGAGTGAGGCACACAGCAGGCATGGAGCGGATGGTCCGACCCTTGCTGAAAGATCGAGAGGGTTCCTGGCCTGCCGGGTGTCGACTGCGCTGAGTGGCTACGAGGCCCGGCCTTCCCAACTCGCCTTTATGGATGCCTGTGCCCATGCGGTTGACGCAGGCGGGCTCCTGCTTGCGGAAGCCGGCACGGGCACAGGCAAGACCTTTGCCTATCTGATTCCGGTCATACTCTCCGGGAAGCGGGCTGTCATATCGACAAAGACGAAGAACCTCCAGGAGCAGCTCTTCAGAAAGGATCTGGGTTTTCTCTCAGGTCTGGCGGGTTTTCGTTTCGCTCTTCTCAAGGGCAGGGGCAACTACGCATGCCTGAGGAGGCTCAGGGCCCTGGATATGGTCCCGCACGAGGAGCTGGCGGACCTGCAAAGGACCCTGTCGTGGGTCGACGAGACTGAGACCGGGGACCTCGATGAAGTCACGCTGTCAGGGAGCGCGTTAAAAAGCAAGATCTGTTCCGACAGTGATGCCTGCCTCAGGACGGCCTGCAGTTTCTACGGCGCCTGCTTTTATTTCTCCGCGCGAAAAAAAGCAGAGAAGGCTCAGTGCGTGGTCGTAAACCACGCGCTGCTCTCGGTCAACGCGGTGCTCCCTGATGACGCACGGGTGCTGCCGGACGCCGAGGTGCTTGTGATAGACGAGGCTCACGCCCTGGACTTGATACTGACGGAAAAGGCGGGGGCTGCGGTCTCCGCAGGCGCCGTGACCACTCTGTTGAGTGTCCTGGCCAAGAAACTTGTGAGAGGCAGACCCAGGGGACGCGGTGCCGCCAAAAGCGTTCCCGCCGGGATAGCGCAGGTCAAGGCTGAGAGCGATGTCTTCTGGGAGAGGGTGAGTGCTCTGTGCAGCGACAGGGTAAGGGTGCGGGGAGCCTTCAGCCTCGGGGAGGAGGCCCGCAAACTATCGTCTGCGCTCAGGGATCTGGTGAATACCTTCTCCGCCCGGAAGAGTCTCGATCTGTTCAACGAGAATGAAAAGGCCGAGATCAACGGTGTCTTTCTGAAGGTGCTCGGCGCAGCGGACAGCCTGCGGGGCTTTTGTGAAGATGCCGAGGGTCAGGTGCGGTGGGTCGAGGTTGAGAAGAACGACGTGACGCTCAGAACTGCCCCGATCAATTCGCGAAGAATCTTCGCCGAGGGGATAATGCCCCGTCACGAGACGGTGGTACTCACATCGGCAACTCTCTCTGAGCGAGGTGACTTTACCTTCATCGATTCCCTTTTGGGCACCGAGGGCGCCGCCAGAGTCGCCGTGGCGTCGCCTTTCGACCTCAATAGACAGGTTCAGGTCCATGTCACACGGGGCATGGACCCGGCAGGCGAGGATGCCCCACGGGTGCTCAGCCACACGATCCTCGATCAGGCGGCGGTCAAGGACGGCGGAATCCTCGTACTCTTCACTTCGCGGAGCATGATGGGGGCAACATGGCGCCTCTCCGCACAGGGGCTCGCCGATCTTGGTCTGACCCCGATGCTGCAGGGTTCCCTCCCCCACGCCGAGATGCTGCAGAGGATGAGGGAGAGCGGCAGTGCGGTACTTTTCGGGCTCGACTCCTTCTGGGAGGGCATCGATGTGAGAGGCGACGCCCTCAAGTGTGTGATCATTACGAAACTCCCCTTTGACGTTCCCACCGAGCCGGTCACTGAGGCCCGGCTTGAGGAGATCAGGAAACAGGGCGGCAACCCCTTCCTCGATTATTCACTGCCGAGGGCCATCCTTAAGTTCAGGCAGGGGGTGGGCAGACTCATCCGGTCATGCAGCGATACGGGAAGGGTCGTGATCTGTGATGAACGGATAGTCAGCAAGGCCTATGGCAGGAGATTCCTCGACAGTCTCTGGTGAGATGA
>Ga0316622_100002497_pt1 | contig 12767 bp, 2 predicted proteins | sample OWC_Aug_OW2_C1_D_FD_207646 | JGI IMG/M metagenome (GOLD analysis project Ga0316622, IMG submission 207646) | Wetland soil microbial communities from Old Woman Creek delta, Ohio, United States - OWC_Aug_OW2_C1_D5_C | ecosystem: Environmental > Terrestrial > Soil > Wetlands | place: USA: Ohio... | reverse complement strand
CTTGAGCGCACCATCACATAAAGACTTTTCGCCCTGGCCTGTGCGGGGCCCCAAGCCCGGTCGATCCCCTGACGTGCCAGTGACGATGGACGAGTACGTTGGTCCTTCTCAAGCGCCGCCACGCCTATCGGGGCATTCTACAGCCCGGCCTCACGCCGACGGTCCCTCGCCGGTCCCATCGTCGGTGAGCGCGTAGAGCTTGAGGTCGCGCCCAGCCAACTGCTCCTCTAGGGCCTCGTCGCGCTCGAGCAGCAATCCGCCCTCCCGTGCGGCCCTGTCGCCCACCACTTTCACGAGCTCCCGCCGAAACTCGGCGATGAGGCCCGTGATGGGCTCCATCGCGGTCGACGCCGCGAAGAACTCTATCGCCTGGCTCTCCTCCACCACGCCCAGCCGCATCACTATCTGGATGGCGTGCACCTTGGTCTCCCCGTAGTACCAGACCTCGGCGTAGTACGGTGGTCCCCGCTCGATGAACTCCCGCACTAGCTGCACCGCCGTGCCCCCCAGCGCGGCCTTCCCCAGCGTCAGCACCACCTCTGGGGACAGCTCCCGGGGATACCTGAACACCCTAAGGTCCTTCTTGTCGAGCCGCGCCTTGACGAGCTGCCTCAGCATCGCGGTGTTCGCGTGCTCGCGCGTGAAGAAGATGGGGCACACCACGTCCGCGTGCCGCCGCTTCATCTCGACGCGGTTGCGGACCCCCTGCGCGTCCACGTAGGTCAGCAGGCCGTCGATGTGCGTCCCCTGACAAATCTGTGGGTCGAAGAAGAACGCGACCGTCTTGCGCTCCCCGGGCTTGACGTTCCCCATCGACACGCGGTCCCCCCGCACCTCGAGCGTCACGGGCTCCACCCGCTCGAGGCGCAGCATGTCCGCGTCGTAGGTCACCTCCATCGCCACCTCCGCGATGAGGCCTTCCGTGGCGTTCACCGCCGCGACCTTGAGCCGCACGTAGCCGCGGTAGAAGTCGATGGCCGACAGCACGGACACGCTCTGCACCGCCTTGACCGCCTTGACGTCGGACCGCGTCAGCGGGGCCGTTCCCTGCACGAGGGATGCGACGATGCCCTCGATGCCCGAGACCTGCGTGAGGTCCCCCGTCCACTCCTCGATGACGCCCGCGTACGACGTCTCCACCCTCTCCACGGCCTCCAGGAGCCGCTCCCTCAGCCCCGCGTCGGGCTCGCCGTAGACGACCGCGGCCAGGTTCACGTACGGCCCGCTCGCCATCATGATGAGGTTCTCGCCGTACTTGATGCTCTCCAGCTCGCCTCCCCTCTGTAGCCCGTCCTGTATGATGCCCTGCACCGCGATGAGCATCCCCGACATCAGGTCCGCGTCCTCCGTCCTGCACTCCTCCCTCGAGCACCTCGCCATCAGCCGTCCGTCGCGGTAGACGACGAACACCTCCTCGACGATGTGCGTGGGGCCGGGAGGAGTTGGGGGCGCGCCCGTGCCGCCGGCCGCCTGGGCGGCCGCCGCGGCGGCAGCGGCCATGGACCGTCGACGCACGATGAAGGCCGTCGCGGCCAGAACGACGAGCAATGCTACGAGGGCGGTGACCGCAATGGCCACGAGCCCGACGCCACGGGCGGGCTCCGACGGGCCCACGGTCACGGTCGTGCTCGCCCGGCCGTCGCCGATCTCGCTGGTCGGCACGACGCTGTAATAGTAGGTCACGTCCCCATCCAGGTCGGTGTCGGTGTAGGTCAGGTTCGTGCCGACGAGGACGGTGAAGACGGTGTCGTCCATCGCGGTCCTACGCTCGAGCCTGTAGGCGAGCACAGCGGCCTGGCTGCCCGTCCATGGGGAGGGGCTCCAGGTGAGCCTCACCTCGCCGTCCCTGTGGCTGGCCTTGAGGTCCTCGGGGGCCAGAGGGAGGTCCCACGGCACGACGTGGACTGTGTCGGAGAGCGGGCCCGTCCGCCGGACGTTGCTCGCCTGGACCGCGTAGTAGTAGGTCAGGCCCGTCTTCACCTCGATGTCCATGAAGGCGAGCGCGTCCGTCCAGTTCACGTACTTGAGGTCGGACGGGGAGGTCCCCCTCATGATGTTGTAGGCCACTATCGGAGAGCCCCCGTCGTCGGCGGGCTGCGACCAAATGAGGTTAACGCATCCGACGCCGGACTTCGCCACCAGGGCCGACACCGTGCCTGGCTCGACGACGACCTTGTGCTGGGCGTCCGCGGGCAGGCCCACGGCGGCCTCGTTGACCGCGTACAGCCTGTAGACGTAGGACGAGCCGACCGTGACGTCCGTGTCGAGGTAGGCGAGCTCGTCGGAAATCTCCGCGATGGTGACGTACGCGCCGCCGTCCTGGGACCGGTCGAGCCGGTAGGTGACCCTGGACGCGCCCCCGAGGTCGGTGGGGGCGGTCCAGCCTAGGGCGATGGCCATGCCCTCCTGGACCGCGGTCAGCGCGATGGGACTTCCAGGGGGGCCCATCGGCACGGCGTTGACGGTGGCCGTCCTGAGGAACGACTCGCCCGCCTCGTTGAAGGCCGAGACCTCGTAGAAGTACATGACGCCGTTCTCGAGCCCCGTGTCGGGGAACACGGCGTTGATGGGCCTGGCGATGGGGAAGAGGCTCGCGGTCGATTGCCCGCGGTAGACCACGTACCCCCGCACGTCCCTACCGTTGAGGTCCGCGGGCGGGGTCCAGGAGAGCACGACCGCCCGGTCCCCGCGGCTGGCGAGGAGTTCGCGGGGCTCGGACGGGCGCCCGAACGGGACCTCGCTCATGGTCTCGGTCGGGGGACCCTCGAAGAACCCGTTGACCGCCGTGACGCGATAGTAGTACCTGTCCCCGTTCCTGAGCTCCCGGTCCGTGTAGTCGGTCCTCGTCGCGGGCAGGTCCTTGGGCGCGAGGGTGTCAGGGGAGGAGCCGATGTAGACCCTGTAGCCCACGACCGGGATGCCCCCGTCAGAGGCCGGGGGGAGCCATCTCACGTTTATCTCGCCATCCCCCGCTGTCAGGACGATGGCCTGCGGCGGCGTGGGGGGCGTGGGGACGACCATGATGGAGATGGTCGCGGGGGTTCCGACGCCGAGGGCGTTGACCGCCACGACCTCGTAGGTGTAGTTGATGCCGATACCGACGGACCTGTCGACGAAGCCGAGCTCGACGGTCGGATGGTAGGGATGGGGGGTCCCGGTGCCCTCCGCGCGCAGGACGTCGTAGTAGAGCACCCTCAGCCCGCCGTCGGTCTCCGGCGGTCCCCACCCCAGACGGACCGAGCCGTTCTCGTTGACCGCGGTCAGGTCCGTCGGTGCGGACGGGCGCCCCACCGCCATCGCCGAGACAGTCGCGCTGCGGTACCCCTCGCCCGCCGAGTTGATCGCGGTCATGGCGTAGTAGTACGTCCGTCCTGGCACGGCGGTCGTGTCGTTGGTCCCGTTGAACCTACCGTCCACGTCCTTGAGCACCTCCAGGGCGTCCGGTTCCTCGCCACGGTACATGCGATGCTTGAGGACCCTCGCGCCCTCGTTGGAGGGGCGGTCCCAATCGAGCTGCACGCGGTCCTCCTCGTCCACGGCCCGCAGGCCCGAGGGCGGGCCGCGGACGCCGCAGGGCCGCGGGTCCAGGACCATGACGAAGCCGTCGGAAGAACCTCCCCGATAAGAAGGATAGAGAGCCGTCGGGGTCGTCGTGAAGTTCGTGGCCGTGGTCAGGCCCGCGAAGTACAGATGGTCATTGCTGTCGATTGTCATGCCGGTTGCCCGGAGCCAGGTATTGTTGTTGCTCAGGATATTGTCGTAATCAATTCCTCCGACACCGATGATAGAGCAGTACTCGACTGCGTGGGTGGACAGGTTGAGGCCGACCAGGAAGAGGTTCGGGGCTTGCCGTACCACATAGGTATCGAAACAACCGGATGTGCATGGGACATCGGGTGAATAGGTCCTTCCGACGACGTACGCCATCTCCCCGGTCGGCGAGGCCGCCATCGCGATGCCGTAGTCCTCGACCGTCCCGCCGATGTACTCGCACATCATCAGATGGGTGAGGCTGGCATCGAACGCGGCGATGAAGCATTTCGTCAACGCGGTCTCCCTCCCGGCGCTGTCTGCCGGGAAGTCCGTGGAGTTCGTGTACCCGGTCGCCAGGACCCGGCCATCGCTCGAGATGGCGATCGATAGTACCTCCTCGTCGGCGCTACCGCCGAGGAATGTGAAGGCCAGCAATTTATCGCCATCGGGTGACATCCTTAGCACGAACCCATCGTTGCCACCGGCATTGGACGATGAGTATCCGTTCGTTCCCGCTGGAGCTCCTCTTAGGTCCGTCCTGCCGGACATCAGGACGCTTGCGTCGGTGTCGACGCGCATCATAGTGTATGGTCGGACCCTGGTGTGGAGGTTGGAGCCCACTACCTGTATGACATAGCTGGAGAAGAGCACCTTGGTGAGCGTCGGGTCGTATTTCTGAAGGAACGTCGCAAAGGTTCCTGGCTTCGGGCTGAGAGCAGAGCAGAACGCACCTGGGCTGCACCACAGGTCCGTCGATAGTGTGTAACCACCGATGTACACGTTCCCCCCGCCATCGACATCGAGCAGGATGAAAGAATCCAAACCCCTACCGCCTACATAGCTTGAGTAGACCAACGTGCCGTTCGGGGCCACCCTGAACAGTACGCTGTCGCCGCCCCCTGGTGCCGTCCTGTTGAGGGCATTGCCGGTGACGGGGAAGTCCTTGGAATCCGTCGTGCCCGCCACGACGTAGTCCCCGTTTGGCATCGTGACGATGCCATAGCCGCCCTGGGTTGACGACCCCCCAATCACCGTCGAGAACCGGATGTGCTCGCATCCTGGATCGAGGACAGTGAGAACAATATGCTCCATCACGGGATGGTACGGGAGCGTGTGGGTCACCGGGTAATCTCTGGAGGTCGTGGCACCAACAACGCATATCTCGCCCTTGCTGTTGAGCGTGATCCCGTAGAGCGTGTCCTCCAAACCGCCTCCGCCCAGGTACGTGCAGTGCAACAGTCCAGGGTCGATGATAAAGGGTTTGGTCAGACATATCCCTTCAGGGATCGTGAAACCGTAGGAGAGGGCGCCCATGAGCTGGAAGGAGGCAGGTACGGCCCGTTCGGATGAGCCGTCTTCCTGCATCACCATGGGTTTGGAGTCTCTTAGCTCGCTGCCCGCGACATCGATGAGGAGGTCGCCTGTCCCTGCATCGAGGCGCAGCCCCGAGATTCCATCATAGGCCATCTCGATGCTTTCCGTGTCCGCCCAAGGCTGGACGACAAAGTCGTACTTGAGCCGTGTATCTGCGAAGTGGAACCTCACGTCGACGCCCGGGATCACTCCTGGATAGATGACCTCCGAGAATGTCAGGATACCCTCCGTCCAGCCTGCTGGCTCCCGCCCTATGTAGAAGTTGGTGGGATACCCGTTGTCCCCGACCCCCGTCGGAATCGTCAGCCCGCACCCTGGAAGGTTCAGGGAGAAACTGACGGGGTTGGATGCCCCATTGGGCGTGGTCGCACCCAGGCCATCATCGATTCCCGTCTTCTCCCGCAGGGTGAACGTGACGCCCATCCGCGTGAACGCGGCAGAGACGGGGCGCGTGTCGGTGTAGAACAGCACGCTTGGATCCGCGAGCTGTCCTCGGTTCTCCATGAACCCCGCTCCTCCAGATGAGAGGAGGTCGGGGACCTCGCCCCTGAGCGCCGGGGAGACAGGCTCGGTCCCCGCGTCCACCGACATCATCGCAGGGTCATTGGGGCTGCCTGCCTGAGGGCCGACGCACGAGGTGCATGTGGCAAGGAGAAGTGAGAGCATTAAAGACGCCAGGGGAAGATGGCCGTGCCATCCTGCATAGGAGCGCCCAATCCACGTGGCGACCGATTGCCAGCCTTCCTTCCCGTGGCCGGTCATCTCAGGCTCACCTCCCTCCCCCATCGCCCCTCGATGGCGGTCTTGTCCCCTCCGTCCCCGAGGTGCCGTCCCCATCATCAGGACCGAACCGCTCCATCAGGGGCACCCGGGAGCCGAGCCCTTCCCGGAGGCCCTCGTCGGGCCGCGCCCCCGAACGCGCCGCACCGCCAGGACGGTCGCCCATCGCCCTCTCCAGCTCCCTCCTGAACTCCGCGAGGAGCCCCGTGACGGTCTCCATTGTCGTGGAGGCGGCGAACAGCTCGATGGCCTGCTTCTCCTCGACCACGTCGAGCCGCATGACGACCCTGTGGCCCCTCGCCTTCGTCTCACCGTAGTACCATGCCTCCGCCTCGTATGGGGGACCCTCCACGACGTACTCGCGGACGAGCCTTACGTCGAGCGGGCCGATGACCCCCTTCCCCCTCGCGAACGCCTCCCTGGGCTCCATCGCCTGGGGGTAGCGCATGCCCCTGATGTCCTGCTCGCGCAGCTCTTCCTTGAGGAGGCGCCTCAGCATCGCGGTGTTCGCGTGCTCGCGCGTGAAGAAGACCGGGCACACCACCTCCACGTGCCTGCGCCCCATCTCGACGTGCCGATGGGTCCCGGCCTCGTCGAAGTACGTGAGGAGGCCGTCGATATCGGTCGCCTGGCATATCTGCGGGTCGAACAGGAACGCGACCTCCTTGCGCTCGCCTGGCCCTATGTTGCCCAGGGCGAGCCGGTCGCCCCTGAGCCTGAGCGTCGCCGGCTCCACGCGCTCCAGGCGCAGCATGTCCGGCGCGTAGTCGACCTCCACGGCCGCATCGGCGGCGAGCTCCAGGGTCGCGTTCATGACGACGACCTTGAGCCTAACGTAGCCCTGGTGGAAGTCGGTGGCCGAGTGCAGGCTGACGCCCTTCGACGCCTCCGGGCTCTCGACGTCCTTCCGCTCTATCCCCTCGGTGAGCGCGACGAGGTGTGCCGCCGCCTCCCTGATGCCCGCGATGACCAGTTCGTCCCCTTCCCACTGCTCGAGCATACCGGCGTAGGAGGTCTCGATGTCGCGCACGGCCGACTCGATCGCCTCCTTGAGGCGCTCATCCGGCTCCCCGTACAGTATCACAGCGATGTTCACATGGGACCCGCCCACCATGAGTATCGTGTTCTCGCCGTACTTGATGCTCTCGAGGCCGCCCTGGTGCTGGAAACCATCCTGCACGATGCCCTGCACGGCGGTGAGCATGCCCGACATGAGCGCTGCATCCTCGTCCCTGAGGCCCCTCTTGGCGCTGGACGCGATGAGCCGGCCGCTCGCGTGGACCACCACAACCTCCTCCACGACGCAGGACGGTCCCCTCCTCCCGGCGACATCGACCGTGACAGGGCCCGTCCCCTGGCCGGCCATCGCCCCCGTGCCTAGGCCCCTCCCGCCATGTTCCGCGGATGCTCTCCTCATGCTCCTCACGCGCTGGACCACGACGGCGACCACGACGAGCACGACCACCAGTACTATCGGGACGGTGTAGTTCGGGGATGGGGGCAGTTCTATCGGCATGACGATGGATCCCTCGCCCTGGCCGCGATCGGTGACGGGGACCACCTGGTAGTAGTACGATTCGCCCGGGGCCAGACCGGAATCGACGTACTTGCGGACGTCCCCCAGCGTCGCGACCTCCTTCATGCCCGTGATGGTGATGCCGCGCAGCACTATGTAGCCCGTGATGGGCACTGTGGCGTTCGACGTGATGGCGTCCCATGTGAGGATGACATCGCCACGGTCGACCCTCGCCGCGAGCCCTGGCGGGGGAGGCATGCCAAGGGGCGTCGCGTTCTCGGGCGCGGACATCGGGCCGGTGCCCCTGCCGTTCCTCGCCTGGACCGCGTACGAGTAGCGGACGCCGTTGACCAGCCCGGGGTCGAGCAGCTCGGTCCCGGACGTGCGGGACACCTCCTCTAGCCCGTCCGTGCTGTCGGCCACCTTCCTGAGGACGATGTACTCGACCTCGGATGCGCCGCCGGTCTCGTTCGGCGCAGACCACCTCAGGAGCACGCTCCCGTCCCTAGACCCGGCGGTGAGGGCGCGGACGGTCCCGGGGAGCAGCAGATAGGTCATGTTCATCGGGTCGCCCGCGGGGCCCGTCCATAATGGATTGAAGGCGGAGATCGAGTAGTAGTACGTGCCACCTGGCTGGACGTCCGAGTCACCCCATGTGAGAATGCCTGGTGGGCATTCCGCGTACGGCTGCATGTCCTGGGAGGTGCCCCTGTAGATGAGGTATCCCACGTCGGCCGCGCCGCCCATCTCCGACGGGGGCGACCACTGGAGCCCCAGCCCCCCTGCCGTCAGGTCAATGCTCGGGTTGTTCACCCTCCCAGGCATGCCGTACGGCGTGGCCGACCTGAGGTCGCTCCACTGCCCCTGTCCGAAGCCGGTCACAGTCGATACCTGGAAGTAGTAGGTCCTCCCGTTCACGAGGGTCATCGCATCGGTGCTCGTTTCATTCGTGAAACCTTTGAAGGCGACCCTCTCGAGGGAATCGCCCCAGTACACATTGTAGCCGAGGACGGGTGACCCGTTGGGCTCATCGGGCGCCGACCATGAGAGGTGGACGCACCTGTCGTCGGACGTCACAACGAGGTCCCTCGGAGGGCCTGGCGGGCCGCTGGGGCATACCAGCGCGGGCTCCGTTGGTGCGCTCTCGCCATGGATGTTGCGAGCTGTGACCGTGTACTCATAGCTCACGCCGTTCGTGAGGTCGCTGTCGGTCCAGCCGAGCGACGCCCATCCGACCTCGGCGACCAGCTGCGCGGCGCCCCCGTCCTGCCCCCGGTACACCCGATAGCCGAGCAGGACGCAACCCCCATCGAGGGACGGCGAGGCCCAGGTGATGGTCGCAGAGCGGTCGCCAGGCACTGCCGAGATGGACCTAGGGGGGCCTGGCGGGGATTCCGCCACCTGGACGACGAAGCATGGTGGCCCCTCCCCCACCTCGTTCCATGCCGTGACCTTGTAGATGTACATCGTCCCGACGGAGACGTTCTCCCGGTCGTCGAACGATGGACGGGCGGTCCCGTTCACGAGGACCATCTCATCGAGGCGCAGCCCTCGGTAGACGCGGTAGCCGAGCAGCCTGCCCCCGTCCCTCGATGGCGGGTACCATCGGAGCCCTATACTCCCGTCCCCGGTGGAGGACACGACGTCGAGGGGGGCCGATGGCATCCCGAGCGGCATCACTGAGACCTCGGCCATGGGCCCCTCCCCGACGCTATTGACAGCGCTCACGCCAAAGAAGTACGTCCTGCCGTTCACGAGCCCTCGGAAGTCGGTCTCGTTCGAATCGCCCGGGATGGTGTAGAGGAACCTGGGGGTGGATGGCACAGAGATGTCGTAGACCCGATAGTCGAGGACGCGGGTGCCCCACATCGTCTGGGGGTCCCACCTGATGCGGGCGCTCCCGTCGCCCCTGCCGGCCGTGAGGTTCGAGGGCGGGTCGGGCAGGCCACACGGCCTGGGGTCAAGGTACGCCACAAGGCCGTCGGCCGGACCTCCCTTGAACTCCCTGTCGAAGGCATCCGCCGTCGTGGGGTAGTGGTCGGATTCCGGAGCAAATCCGATGATGAGCCCGCCATTGCGGTCGCATGCGAGCGAGTCGAATCCTGTCGATGCATATCCTGGACCGCCCAGGTACGTGGCGTAGGTCAGGGCGGGCGTCGAGAGGTCGAAGCAGACCAGGTAGGGGTTGTAATCGACGATGAGTTCCGCTTGGATGCCCCTATAGATGGGGTCGAAGCACCCCTCCGTCGTGGGGAGGTCGGTGGCGAACGTGAGATAGAGGACGCTCACCAGACCATCGACGGGACCGACCTTGACGAAGCCATATATGACATAACCATCACCAGAGATGCAGGAGCTGTAGATGAGGTCGTTGAGGTCCCCGTCCATCACGGCGAGGAACCCGAAGTCCAGCCCCTTGATGTCGTCACTGAGCGCATCGCCCGTGAACGGGAAGTCCATCGAGCCGGAGCTGCCCCCGATGAGGAGGCGTCCACTGGCATCGACCTCGAGGTCCCATGGGGTATCGCTCCCCTCGCCTCCGAGATACGTCGCGGCGAGGAGGTCGGATGGACCCCCTCCCCTCAGGTCGAACTTCAAGACCATGCAGTCCGATTCCCCGCCGTTGTAGACCGGACAGTACCCGCCCACCGATGGCGGTAGCGTTTGCACATCGGTGATGAACGACACGTAGACGCACCCCGTCCGGTCCAGTGCCATGGAGAGCCGTCCTTGGTGAGAGCCCGTCAGCCAGTTGATGTAGGTGCAGTACGTGACGTTGAGCTCCCGATTTGCCCTCACCAGGGCGACGGACTTGGGTATGGGGAAGTCCTTTGAGCTCCTGCCCTCGAACGTCGAGCAGAACGCCCCTGGCGTGGTCTCGAGGTCATCAGAGTACGTCAGCATGACCATCGTCGGAGCCCCATCCGCTGCCAGTCCCATGTCGTAGAGCCATTCCCAACTGGTCCCACCGACGAACCTCGTCCTCAGAAGCTCTGAGAGGTCTGCGCTCATCTCGACCAGAACGGTGTCCGCCTTACCGTTGAAGGTGCCATTTTCCGAACCCGAGGTGGGGAAATCTGATGAATAGGTCATGACACCACAAATGACGGTCCCGTCTGAGCATGGCCTGATCTGGTTCACCTGGTCGGAGCTCGACCCGCCGAGGAAGGTCGCATCGACGAGGGACCATGTTCCATTGAACCTCACGATGAAGCCATCCGTTGTGCCGATATCGGGGCCGACGGGGTCGTAGCTGTCGTTCGTAGTGGGAAAGTATAGGGAGTCCGTGCGCCCGGAGACGTAGCAGTTGTCATGCTCATCCGCGATGACGCAGGAGATGTACTCATTGGCAAAGCTACCCAGCAAAGTGCTGTAGACGAGCCCCGGGTCGATGATGTACTCGCGGTCGGTCGCGATGCCCTCAGGCACCGCGAAGGCCGCAGCATCCCCCCCGAGCAGCAGGTACAGGCCAGGCATCCCCGCGTCGGAGGATGCGCCGTCCTGGAAGAAGACCGGACGCCTATCCCTCATGATGATGTCGGCCGTCCGTATCATCAGGTCCTGGGATGCGGAGTCGACCGAGAGGCCCCTGATGCCATCGTACTGCTGCCTGATGCTGGATGCGTCCGCGCCCCCCTGCACGATGTAGTCGTACTTCAGCTCGCCGTCCTTGAATCGGAACCGGAGGTCGATGCCGGGGTAGAGGCCGCTGTAGAAGACCTCCGAGAAGCTGCGCGCCTGGTGCACCCACCTCGTCGGCTCGCCCCCGAGCATGTAGTTCGTCCTGTGGCCGAGCGTTCCATTCCCGACGGGCTTCACAGGATCGCATCCCGCGAAGGACATGGTGAAGGTGGAGGTCCTCCGAGCCCCTGGGACACCCATCTCGTCGGAGGGAGCGGTCCCCGGGGTCGAGACGACGAACGTCACCCCACCGGGCCTCAGGCCGACCGAGAGGCCCTTGCCCTTGGCGTAGAACCGCACGTCGGGGTCGCCGGCCTGTCCCAGGTTCTCGATGAAGCTTGGCTCGATACCGCTCAGCGCGCGCTCGGCGAGCGGCTCGAGGGGCGATTCTTGCAATTCATCGTCTACTACTGGCTGACCCGCGTCGCACGGGGGCTCCATTGGGACTATCGTGAGCGCCAGAGGTGCCAGCAAGAGAAAGCATACTATAATCCCCAAGAGGACCCGTCCCCGAATGGTCCCACCGCCCTGGATTCTATGTAGGCATGTCATTAGATATACCTTTCGGGGATCCCTGGACCTGCGTAGCGACCAGCCGTGTTGCCGTGCCATGATTCCCTTTCTCATCCTCCATGGTCGAACTCATTCCAGGGACTTGGGCCAAGCCGATCACCGCGCGGGGGCGACCCTCCGACCAAAGGGTTTTGGCCTCCGAGAGCGTGCCTATGGTCGATGCCAATCCCGACCACGGTGGACGACCACATCGCCACAAAGGGCGTTGATCGCATGCTCGTGGGCCTCGTCGTCAACCCCATCGCGGGCATGGGAGGCCGCGTGGGGCTCAAGGGCACCGACGGCGAGGCGACGCTGGCCGAGGCCCGCCGCCGGGGGGCCGAGCCTCCCGCGCCGGCGCGCGTGCGCGCCTTCCTCGGGCGCCTCGGCGACGCCGTCCAGCGCGTGCGGTGGCTCACCGCCGGCGGTTCGATGGGCGAGGACATCCTGAGGGAGGCCTTCCCCCAGGGGGCGGCCATCGAGGTGGTCCACCGTCCTGCCTCCGAGAGGACGACGCCCGAGGACACGCGCTCGGCCTGCGCGGCCTTCCTCGCGAGGGGCGCGTCCGCCATCGTGTTCTGCGGCGGGGACGGGACGGCCCGCGACGTGCACGCGGCCGTGGGCTCGCGGTGCCCCGTGCTCGGCGTGCCCGCGGGGGTCAAGATGTACTCGGGCGTGTTCGCGCTCTCGCCCGAGGCCGCGGCCGAGGTGCTGCTGCTGCGGCTCGCGGGCGAGGCCGAGGAGGGCGAGGGCGAGGTCGCGGACGTCGACGAGGAGGCCTACCGCGACGGGAGGCTGGCGGTGCGGCTGCACGGCATCGTGCGCGTGGTGCGCGCGCCCCTGCTCGTCCAGGCCATGAAGTCCGCGACGGTCCTCTCGGAGGAGGCCGACTACCAGGAGGCCATCGCCAAGTACGTGGTGGAGCTCCTGCGCGAGCGCGAGGGCACGCTCGCCGTCTTGGGGGCCGGCACCACGGTCGAGGCCGTGGCGCGCGCGCTGGGGATCGCCAAGACGCCCCTGGGCGTGGACGTGGTGGACGTGGCCAAGGGGACGGTCGTCGCCACGGACGCGTCCGAGGCCGGGCTCCTCGAGGCCCTCGGGAGGCACAGGG
>Ga0316622_100002496_pt1 | contig 12771 bp, 14 predicted proteins | sample OWC_Aug_OW2_C1_D_FD_207646 | JGI IMG/M metagenome (GOLD analysis project Ga0316622, IMG submission 207646) | Wetland soil microbial communities from Old Woman Creek delta, Ohio, United States - OWC_Aug_OW2_C1_D5_C | ecosystem: Environmental > Terrestrial > Soil > Wetlands | place: USA: Ohio... | reverse complement strand
TACTGGCACGCCGCGTACGAGGACCGCCCCCTCCCCATCGGCCAGGGGCAGACCATCTCCCAGCCCCTCATTGTAGCCATGATGACCGAGGCCCTCGATCTTGAAGGCAACGAGAACGTCCTGGAGGTCGGCACCGGCAGCGGCTATCAGGCGGCCATCCTGGCCGAACTGGCCCGCTGGGTGGTGACAGTGGAGAGGCACAGCGAGTTGGCCCAGAAGGCCACCGAGATTCTGAAGAAGCTGGGCTATAGCAACGTGGAGGTCCACCTGGCCGAAGCCAGGCTGGGCTGGCCGCCCAAGGCCCCCTACGATGCCATCGTAGTCAGTGCCGGCGCACCCACGGTGCCCAAGGACTTGCTGGACCAGCTTGCTATCGGCGGACGCCTCATCATTCCTGTCGGCCCGCGTTACGAGCAGAACCTGCTTAAGGTCGCTAAGAATGAGCACGGCACCAGCATCGAGGACCTGGGTCCGTGCCGCTGGGTGCCCCTCATCGGCGATGCCGCCTGGAGCGAAGAGAACGCCTAGCCGGACAAGAACCCGACCAGTTGAGTCCCGCACCGCAGTCCAAGGCGGAATGCCCGTCTTCGCATCCTGGCTGGGGTTGGAAGAAAGAAGAACCTTGGCAGAGGAGCAGCTGGAATGTCACCGATTCACACATCTTCTGAGAGTATTGACAGATTGCCTCCATTAGGCTACAAGGAAGTGACTTTTCTACGCATGCAATGGCGCACAGCCCGCCGGGATGTTTCGCTCCAGGCGATGTGAAAAGAGTGCGCTCTAGACCGGGAGGGTCGCTTACATTCTTCAAGCAGACGAGTCCAATCCAGAGGCAGGAGTTGGCACAACTCCAGTCAAAGGAGCCCGCAGACGCAGGTCTCCAGCCAGAACCGTGTCCCACAAAGTGCTGGCCCTGGAGGCCAAGGTTGTGGACTCGTATGTACCCGCGAGACTGCTGCTATTCTACCTGAACCTCTTGGACAAGCGCGTTCCACCCAAGGTCAAATCAGCCGTTGTTGATGGCGTAGGCAAGTACGTGCCTGACAAGATTCGCGCCGCTGCTCTGACAGCGGCCGATGACTACGTACCCGACGACGTGGCTAACTCGTGGAAGATTTGCGCTGTCATAGCCGCAATCGGCAAGTATATCCCGGAGAGAGTGGTCCCCACGCAGTCCGCCGAAACATGGGAGAATCTCCGGGTGAAATACCATATCCCCACGCTCGTCGAGACGACGCCGCCGCGTCAGTCGTCAAGGAAGAACACGACGCAGCGATCCAGTCCCTAGAACCGTGCCGGTGGGTTCCGCTCATCGGCGACGCTGCCTGGAGCGAGGAGAACACGTAGGAGCACTGCACAGGGCAGGACTGTGCCCAGTCGCCAGACTCCCTGACGCTAGTATTCACTCTGGAGTCTTTGTAGTACACTATTCTGCAACGGCCTATGGGCGGATTTCAACAGAGGGTGGCGCCAGCGGGAACACATACAGACCGTTGACAGACAATGAGCGTGTCTTCCGGCAAGGTCATCAAGGTCAGCAATCTCGTTAAGTCCTACGGCAGCATCAAGGCCGTCGACCAGATCAGCTTTGAGGTCGCCCAAGGCGAGGTTTTCGGCATGCTCGGCCCCAACGGCGCCGGCAAGACCACCACCGTCGAGATAGTCGAAGGTTTGCGCACTGCCGACAGCGGGTCCGCTACCGTACTCGGCATAGATGTGGCCAAGGACACCCGGGCAGTCAAGGAGCGAATCGGCATTCAGCCACAGAGCCCGGCTCTCTTTCCCAGCCTCACGGTGAGGGAAACCGTTCGCTTCTTCCGCAGCTTGTACCGGAAGTCGCTCCCCACATCGCGGATAGTTGAGTTGGCCTCCCTCGAGGCGAGCCGTGACGTCCTTTTCAAGAACCTCTCTGGAGGCCAGCAGCAGCGGCTATCCGTCGCCTTGGCCTTCGTCAACGATCCGGAAATCATCTTCCTCGACGAGCCCACAACAGGTCTGGATCCTCAGGCGCGGCGGGCCATGTGGGACGTCATCGAGACCTTCCGCCGCGCAGGCAAGACTGTGGTGCTCACCACGCATTACATGGAGGAGGCGCAACGGCTCTGCGACCGGATCGCTATCATGGACTACGGGAAGATCATCGCCCTGGACAGCCCGCAACGGCTCATTGAGTTCAATATCAAGGAGAGCGCCATCCAGTTCAAGATGAAGGACTACCCCGGAGACCAGGTCCTGGCCGGCCTGCCGGACGTCTCCAAGGTCGTCCGGGAAGAGGATGACATCATCGTCTACACCAACAACATCCCCTCCGCCATCTCCGGGCTGCTCGGCATGGCCTCGCAACGGTCCACCGATCTTTCGGAGCTTTCGGTCCGCCAGGCCACGCTGGAGGACGTCTTTCTGAAGCTCACCGGCAAAAGGATACGAGATTGAGAGCTTTCGGCGCTGTTTTCATTTCGTACTACAGGCAGTTCGTCAGGGACCGCGGCGCCCTTTTCTTCACCTTCATCTTCCCCATCATGTTTATCCTGCTCTTTGGCTGGGCCTTCCGGAACGAGGGAGTACAGCGCTTCGACATAGGCCTGGTGGACCAAGGTTCTCCGCAGAGCACCACTATCATCACCTTCACCCTGGACAACGTCACGCTGGATTCAGGCGACAAGCTATTCCGTCTCGAAAGCGGACCCTTCGACGACATGATGCGGTTGCTCGAAGACGGCAGCCTGGACGCTATCATCGTCATCCCCGCCTCCATGGACAACTCGCTGGCCCAGGAGCAGCCCACGGCCATTCAGATATACTACGACCCCACCCGGATTTCCAACCAGCAGATACTGGTCCCCATCCTCAACCAGGTGGTCAATGGCCTGAACCAGTACCTTCAGGGCACCACTCCGCTGATCACCCTGGACGAGGAGACCGTCCAATCCCGGGAGCTCCGGTACATTGATTACCTCGTGCCGGGCGTGCTTGGCATGTCCCTGATGTTCAGCGGCATCTACGGAGGCCTGCCCATAATCCAGCAGAGGCAGGCCCACATCATCAAGCGCCTGGGCGCCACACCTTTGCGCCGGTCGATGCTGATCTTCGGCGATCTGGCTTTTCGCATGATACTGGTCCTTCTCACAGCAGCGCTGATCATCCTGGTGGGTAGTCTTGTCTTTGACGTGCAGATGGTCGGCAGTTGGCTAGGCCTCTGTGGCATGGTGATCCTCGGATCTCTCGTCTTCACCAGTTTGGGCTACCTGCTTGCTGCGTTTGTGAAGACGGAGGAGGCGGCGATACCCATTATCAACGTCGTGACGATGCCGATGATGTTCCTCTCCGGCACTTTCTTCGAGATAACCAGCATGCCTTCTTTCATTGAACCGGTGATCAAGATTCTCCCTCTGACCTATCTCAACGACGCCCTGAGGCAGATCATGGTGGACGGCACTCCCGTGCACTCGATGACCACGGATGTTGCCGTGCTGGCGGCCTGGGCCGTCGTCTGCCTCGGCATCACCATACGCTTCTTCAGATGGGACTAGATTTCGCCAAAGGGCAGCAATCTCACGCTCCGAGCACGTTTGACTCGTAAGGCCGCTTCCCATATACTCTTCCCATTATCACGAGGAGGCAGCATGACAGTCGGAACCTACGTTGAGAAATACCGGATCTGGAGATACGAAGCCTTCCAATGGCGCGACGAGCTGAGCCTAACCAAGAAACTCGCCCTGGCGCTGGGCATGGCTTGCGTCACCGGCCTGCTGGCCCAGGTCAGGATTCCCCTGGGCTTCACGCCCGTGCCCATCACCGGTCAGAACCTCGGAGTTCTGGCCAGCGGCGTCATGCTCGGCCCGTGGTTCGGCGCTCTAAGCATGCTTCTCTACCTCGCCATCGGCGCCTGCGGCGTTCCCTGGTTCCAGGGTAGTGAGGGCGGCATGCAGTACCTCATCCACTCCCCGACCCTGGGCTACCTGTTCGCCTTCGTGGTGGTTGCTTTCCTTATAGGCCGTTTGACACAGAAGCATCTCTCTCTGCGTGGCTTCTGGGGGCAACTCTGGCTTATGTCCACCGGCATGCTCATCATCCTCGGGCTTGGCGCATCGTACCTGGCTCTGACGCTCCACACGACGTTCGATGAGACCATGGTCAAGGGCGTTCTGCCTTTCTTGGTTGGCGACATGTTGAAAGCGGCCTTGGTGGCCGGTGCAGCCACCGCTATCCTGCCCAAAGACTCACGTCGGGAAGATAGGCCATAATGGACATCACCTGGCTGGGTCATTCCTGCTTCCGCATCAAAGGCAAAGACTTCAGCCTCGTCACTGACCCCTTCGATGCCACCTTGAAATATGCGTGGACCAAGCCATCGGCCAACATCGTTACCATCAGCCACCCTCACCCCGGGCACAACAATCCCGCCGGCGTCGATGGCAACCCCAAACTGGTCTACCGGCCCGGTGAGTTCGAGATCAAGAACGTCTTCATCATCGGATTTCCCACCTTCCACGACGCAGCGCAGGGCGCAAACCGCGGGAGAAACACTGTCTACCTGATGGAGATGGAAGACCTGAGATTATGTCACCTTGGTGACCTGGGCCATACCCCGTCTTCGAAGCAGATCGAGGAACTGAGCGGGATAGATGTCCTCTTCGCACCAGTGGGCGGCGTCTCCACAATCGATGCCAAAATGGCCGCCGAGATCGTCAGGCTCCTCAACCCCAAGATCGTGATTCCGATGCACTACCAGACCAAAGTCACCAATTGGCTGGAGCCTCTGGACAAGTTCACCGCGGGTATGGGGTTGAGGGAAGTTGTCCCGCAGCCCAAACTGACCGTGACCAAGTCCAACATCCCTCCGGAAACCAGGGTAGTCATTCTGGACTACCCCTCCAAGTAGCCGCCTCAGCTACGGCCACTCTCTCGACGGCTCCGCGAATCCAATGCAAAGCGGAGCCTCCTTTTGGCAAAAGGCTCCGCTATGTTGCTGAATAGCCACTGAATCTTGTTGGTTACTTGATCTCGGCGACAGCGCCCGCCGCCGTCAGCTTCGCCATCACGTTGTTGGCTTCTTCCTTGGAGACGCCTTCCTTCACCGCCTTCGGGGCCGCCTCTACCAGTTCCTTGGCCTCTTTCAGGCCCAGCGTCGTAACCTCCCGGACAGCCTTGATCACGTTGATCTTATTGGCGCCGATCTCCTTCAGGATCACGGTGAAGGCCGTCTGTTCTTCCGCCGCTGCCGCCGGACCCGCAGCCGCCGCACCGGCAGCCGCCGGGGCCGCTACCGCTACCGCCGCTGCGCTGACGCCAAACTCTGTCTCCAGCGCCTTGACCAAGTCCGCCAGCTCCATAACCGTCATGCCCTTGATGGCAGCGATCATCTCCTCTTTCGTCATTAGTTCGAACCTCCTTCCAGTTGTTCCTTTCTAGCCTGCAAAACACGCGTCAACCCTGCCAGGTTGCCGTTGAGCACTGTTACCAGCATGTATAGCGGTGACTTCATCTGCCCTACTACCCTGGCCACTAGGACGTCTCTGGGCGGCATCGCTGCCAGGGCCGTCACATCGTCCGCAGAGAGCACCCTCGTCTGCAATATCCCGCCCCTGATGGTCAGAGGCGGCTTCGTCGTTCGGATATAGTCCGTGAGCACCTTCGCCGGCGCGACCTCGTCGGTGCTGCAGAACGCCACCGCTGAGGGCCCCACCAATAGGTCCTTCAAGCCCTCCTTGCCAACGTTCTTGGCCGCGATGGCCGCCAGGTTGTTCTTGACCACGCGATACTCTACGCCTGATTCCTTCAGCTTGCGGCGCAGCTTGTTCATCTCCGCTACCGTCATGCCGCGGTAGTCGGTGACCACAGCCACCTTGGCGTCTCCGATCACCTTCTCGGCCGCCTTGACTGCCTCTTGTTTCTTCTCTTTCTTCATCCTTCTTCCCCTGCTGCCAGGCACCTTTGATGGAGCCCGACGCGCTTCTGATCCAACAGCAGAGCCCCGAAGCATGCCGCCCCGGGGCTCCAATGAACCGATGTTGATCTGGTCATTATCGCCTCGGCAGGCAGACTCGCTGCATTAAGCCCTGAGGGCACCTGCTGTCTTCAGCAACAATAGATTCTATCACAAACTGAGTTGGCTGTCTCTCCTACCTCGATGGAGGCTCGCCGACAATGGTGATTCCGGCCACAAAATTGCCAGGATGTCCGCCCTGGTTGTGCGACAGCCCCATCTTCAGGTCCTTCAGCTGCCGGGTGGAATCCTCGGCCTTGCCCTGGAACTGCTTGTAGAACTCGTAGACCTCCCGGCCGCCGGAAGCGCCCGCGGGGTGCCCGAAGGCCTTCAGCCCGCCGCTGACGTTGATCGGCATCTCCCCGTTCTGCTCCCAGGCGCCGGACTCGATGTCCTCCCGGGCGTGACCCTTCTCGCAGAGGCCCATGGACTCCGATGCTATCACCTCCGCGATGGAGAAGCAGTCATGCACCTCCGCCATGCTCAGCTCTTTCCGGGGGTTCTTGATGCCTGCCATGGCATAGGCCTGCTTGGCCGCCGCCTCGGTCTCCTCCCAGACGGTGTACCCGTAGTCGACCCTCTCTTTGCCCCAGCCGGGTCCACAGGCGATGGCCGAAGCCTTGATGGTGACATAGTCGCCATTGGGGCGGTACCGCTTCGCGTCCTCGGTGCGGCACATGATGGCCGCCGAGGCACCATCGCAGATGCCGCAGCAGTCGAACAGACCCAGCGGCCAGGCGATGATGGGCGCGTTCATGACCTGCTCAACCGTGATCCGGTTCCGCAGCATCGCCTTGGGGTTCCGCGACCCGTTGTAGTGGGATTTGACCGAAACCTTGGCCAACATCCTCTTCCCGTCTTCCGGGCTCAATCCGTAGGTGGAGAAGTACTTCGTCGCCGCCAGTGCATACCGGCCAACCGCTCCACCCACTTCCGGGGCCGCTCCGTACACCGGGTGCCACTTCCCTGGCCAGGCCTGACCGATGCCGCCGAACCCGGCGTCTTTCATCTTTTCAAAACCCAGGGCCAGCACCAGGTCATAGGTATTGGAAGCCAACCCTAGAGCCGCCCCCCTGAACGTCTCCGCGCCGGTGCCGCAGGCGTTCTCCACACGAGTCACCGGGATGAACTGCAGCTGCAGGGCACTGGAGAGAATAATCCCGGTCATGGCGTTGTCCTGCACGGTGTATCCCACCCAAGCCGCCTGAATATCCTTGGCCGTCACATTGGCATCAGCGAAAGCCTCGTCGGCCGCCTCGACTATGAGGTCGATGATATCCTTATCCCAGAATTCACCAAACGGGGTGCACCCCATGCCGACTATGGCAACTTTGTCCTTCAAGCTCTCCATCGTAATCTCTCCTTAGCACCTTATTGGCCGGACGCGCCAGAAGTAGTTGTACAGCCCCGAACCCTCCAGTGGAAGACTCTCTGAAGGACCCATCTGAATCCTGAAAGTCATCTCTACCGGCATCCCCACCGAGATCTTGGTGGTGTCGCGGTCGGTCATGACGCTGTAAAACCGGCCGCCGCCGTCCAGGTTGACGACGGTGAACACCTTCGGGAGAACGATCTCCTGGGCGCGCTGGTCCATACTGAAGGTGAATACCTTGCCGGTTTTGTCCGACAGACGGATGGGATCGAAGTCGTCCTTGGCCTGACAGTAGATGCAGATTCTCTGCCTGGGGTATTGAATATTGCCGCACTTCCGGCACTTCTGGCCATACAGGCCGAAGATCATCTTTCTCTCGCGCCATAACACCGGCAAAGATGAGCGGCGTGCTCCGCGCCGCGGGGACTCCCATTCCATAAGCTCGCGGATCTCCACGTACTTGCCGTAGTTCGGCAGCATCATCTTGGAGGCCACGTGCCGCTTGATGCCCCTTCTGTCCCTGATCTTTTCGATCTGCTCCGTCACCTTGAACAGGAAGGCGTCCGCGCCATCGCCGTAGGTGGCGAACAGGATGCGGTCGCCCGGCTTGGCATCTTCCAATGCCGCCACCAGTATCATGGGCGCCAATGCGGTACCAGTGTTGCCCACATTGTCCAGCAGTGGATTCTGCACCTGCGTCTTCGGGTCCAGTTTCATCTGGCTGGCTATCGAAGAATGGGTCCTGGCATCCGGCGCGTAGAATGCGGCCTTCGTGATGTCCTTCGGGGTAATCTTCAGTTTCTTCATCAGCCCCGCCACAGCCTGGGGGATCATCTTCATGTACCCTTCATCCCTGATGAAGCGCTCTTCCGTGGTCTGGACATAAGTATCCTGAGGTTTTCTCCAGACATCGAGGAACTCGCTCGTCAGGTGGTAGCTCCCCTCCAGGACTGCCGCCACATCAGTCTCACCCAGCAGAAATGCCGCCGCTCCATCGCCGAACTGAACTTCAAACTCAGAGTTCGGAGGCGGTATACGGCGCTCGGACGCCGCCACCAGCACCTTCCTGGCGCTGCCGGCACCCACCGCATCCGCCGCCGCCCTCATGGCCGACCCGGCGCCCCTCAGCGAGTGGGACACATCGAACGTCAGGATGTCCTCCGGGAGATCGGCCGCCGCGCGGACGATGCTGGCCGCCTGTTTCTCAATGTACGGTGGGGAGTCGGTCGCGAAATACAGCCCGCCCACCTGGCTGCGGTCCATGCCATGCAGGCAGTCGATGACCGCCTCTACGCCCATGGTAATGCTGTCTTCGTCAGCGTTGGCGATGGCTCTCTCGCCTTTGGCAACGCCCTTGTTCCACATCGCCCCGATAGCTTCTCGACTTAGCCTGTAGATGGGAACGTAAGCACCGTATGAGACTATGCCTACCATAACGAAGTCCTCCCTATTATCCTTTCATCGGTCCAATGACCTGAGATGCTTCAACACCAGGCTGCTTTCCATTCCTAATCACCGCGAGGCAGTGACTCCATCATGCTCAAATGCTTGGACTCAGCCTTGCCTCTGCTTCAGCGATGGCCACTCCCCAAGAGCCAGAACATAGAGCATCACGAAATTTGCGATCGGTATGATCATCAGGAGGCTGAGAGCCGGGGGGAGACCCGCTTTTCGATATATGAACCAGAATGGAACCACCCACACGGCAGCATACGTGACGATTGCCATGAGAATGAGGAGAATCTCCAGTCCACCTACACGCATGCCCCGTTCCTTGCGCCTGAACAGGATAGAGCCTCGAGGGCTCTGTAGTGTGGAGAATCCTGTATCGGATGGTCAGACGAATGTGGCAGGCGGAGAAGACGCGAAGCCATCATCCCCTTAAGCTGCCGCCCCGATGGCTCTTAGGTCCAGTGGAATCCCAGGTCCCATTGAGGTGTTTACTGTGGCACTCTTGATGTATTGCCCTTTCGACCCGCTCGGCTTCGCCTTCACCACGGCTTCGATGGCCGCTGCCAGGTTCTCTTCCAACTGCTTCGGCTCAAAGCCGGCCTTGCCCACAGCCATATGCACGTTGCCCGTACGATCCAGCCTGAACTCCGACCGACCCTTTCGCGAATCCTTGATCACACGCGGCAGATCAGCCTGGCCCACCACCGTGCCCAGCTTGGGGTTGGGCATGAGACCTTTCCGGCCCAGGATCTTCCCAAGCTTGCCGATCTTGCCCATCATCTCTGGAGTGGCAATGGACACGTCGAACTCCAGCCACCCCTCTTCGATCTTCTTTATCAGGTCTTCTGCCCCAACAGTGTCCGCCCCGGCTTCCTCGGCTATCTTCGCCGCCTCGCCCTGAGCGAAAACCAGTACGCGAACCTTCTTGCCCAGACCATGGGGCAGGAGCGCGATACCTCTGATCTGTTGATCCGCAGCGCGCTGGTCCAGGTTCATGCGAAAGTGCAACTCCACTGTCTCATCGAACTTGACATAGGAGGTCTTCTTAACCAGATCGACAGCCTCCGCTAGGGCATACGCCTTCTTGGGGTCGATCTGCTTTGCGGCTTCCTGATACTTCTTACCATGACTTGGCATAGATTACTCAACCTCGATTCCCATGCTGCGTGCCGTACCTTCAACCATCTTGGTGGCAGCCTCCAGGTCAGAGGCGTTCAGATCCTTCATCTTGATTTTGGCGATCTCACGCAGCTTGTCACGCGACAGCTTCCCAACGGGCTTGGTTCTCGGCGCCCCACTTCCCGCCTCCACACCAATAGCCTTTCTGAGGAGATCAGCCGCTGGCGGTGTCTTCAAGGTGAAGGTGAAGCTCCGGTCCTCGTAGATGGTAATCTCCACGGGGACGATGCTGCCCTCCTGGGAGGCCGTGCGCTCATTGTATTCCTTACAAAAGGCCATGATGTTGGCCCCGTGTTGTCCCAGAGCAGGTCCTATTGGGGGAGCGGGCGTCGCCTTCCCCGCTGGCAGTGCAATCTTGACAATTGCCTTTACTTTCTTTGCCATCTCTAAAGCTTCTCTATCTGCAGAAAATCAAGCTCGACAGGCGTCTCGCGCCCAAAGAATGAAACCAGCACCTTCACCTTCCCCTTCTCGGGATTGATCTCGTCAATCACGCCAGCGAAATCAAGGAACGGCCCATCGACAATACGAACACTCTGACCCTTGCTCAAGCCGACCTTCACCTGAGGCGCCCCGGCCTTGACCCGATCCAGTATCGCATCCACTTCCTTCTGCTCCAGAGCGGCCGGGATCAATTTACCCTGCTCATCCTGCGTACTGACAAAACTGGTGACCCCTGGAGTGTTCCTCACAATACCCCAGTTCTTGTCGCTCATCCGCATCTGGACCAGAACGTAGCCGGGAAACAGCTTCTTGGATATGGTTCGCCGCTGGCCTTCCTTTATCTCGATCTCCTCGATATTCGGCACCAGCACATCAAAGATTTCACCCTCCGCCCCCATGGACTTGATACGTTGTCTGAGGTTCACTTCAACCTGGTTCTCATGTCCGGTATAGGTATGCACCATGTACCATCTCTTGTCCTTCTCTTCCATGGTCAATCACTTCAAGATGACGTCCCGGATCAGACGGCCGAAGCCGTAATCCAGGAGAGCCAGTATCACACCTATCACCGCGCACACAATCAGAACCATTACCGTCAGTCTTATCGCCTCCTGCCTTGTCGGCCAGGTCACCTTGCGCAGTTCCCCAATGATGTCTCCGAGGAACCCGAAACTGGGGAGCCGGCGCTTGGTAGTGCTGGCCTTCTTGGTGACCACTATTTGGTCTCCTTGTGCAGAGTCTGAGCTCTGCAGCGAGGACAGTACTTCTTCAACTCCAGCCGCTGGGAGTCATTCTTGCGGTTCTTGCTGGTGGTATAAGTCCTTTCCTTGCACTCTGTACAGGCAAGATAGATCACGCCCCTAGCATCTGATTTCTTCGCCACTTACCATCCCTACTCAATGATCTTGGTTATTACCCCGGAGCCGACGGTCCTGCCACCCTCTCTGATGGCAAACCTCAATCCTGCGTCCATTGCCACTGGGGTGATCAGCTTGATCTTCATCTTCACGTTGTCGCCCGGCATAGCCATCTCCACCCCTTCAGGCAGCTCGATGGAGCCCGTCACATCTGTGGTGCGAATATAGAATTGCGGCTTGTATCCGTTGAAGAACGGGGTATGACGCCCTCCCTCTTCCTTGCTCAGAATGTAGACTTCAGATTCGGCATAGGTGTGCGGCGTAATCGAACCGGGCGCAGCCAGCACCTGGCCTCTCTGAATATCATCCCGCTCTGCCCCCCGAAGCAGCACACCAACAGCATCTCCTGGCTCAGCATAATCAAGGAGCTTGTGGAACATTTCAAGGCTCGTGGCCACGGTCTTCTTGGTTGGCCCCAGGCCCACTATCTCGATTTCGTCGCCGGGTTTGATCACTCCGCGCTCAACACGGCCCGTGGGCACCGTGCCGCGTCCCTTGATGCTGAACACATCTTCGACAGCCATCAGGAAGGGCTTGTCTTTCTCTCTCTTCGGCTCCGGTATGTAGGAGTCTACGGCATCCATCAGCTTCCAGACTCCGCCGCACCACTGGCACTCCCTCTTGCCACAACCGCACTCGCCCGCCTTGAGACCGCTGACTCTCACGATAGGAGTCTTATCGCCCGGGAACTGATACTTCGTCAGCAATTCTCGGACTTCTAGTTCCACCAAGTCGAGCAACTCGGGGTCCTCCATCATGTCCACCTTGTTGAGGGCCACCAGGATATATGGTACTTGCACCTGGCGCGCCAGAAGGATGTGCTCTCTCGTCTGGGGCATCGGGCCATCGAAGGCGCTGACCACCAGAATGGCGCCATCCATCTGGGCGGCGCCGGTGATCATGTTCTTGATGTAGTCGGCATGGCCCGGGCAGTCCACATGAGCGTAGTGACGCTTCTCAGTCTCGTACTCAATGTGGGCAATTTGGATCGTCAGGCCCCTGGCCTTCTCCTCGGGGGCGTTGTCAATCGAATCGTACGCACGATACTGAGCCTTGCCTTGTGTCGCCAAGATTCTCGTGATGGCTGACGTCAATGTCGTCTTGCCGTGGTCAACGTGACCAATCGTACCGACATTGACATGGGGCTTCGTTCGCTCGTACTTCTTCTTTGCCATTTAACGCCTCCTCTTACTCTGAGCCCACAACCCGGCTCGAACGGGTGACCTCGCCCTTACCAAGGGCGTGCTCTACCAACTGAGCTATGTGGGCACTTTTTCAATTCTAGCATACTTATACTGGAGGGGGCAGGATTCGAACCTGCGAAGCCGTTAGGCGACAGATTTACAGTCTGTTGGTATTAGCCGCTCACCCACCCCTCCGTAGCCCGAGAGGGGATTCGAACCCGCTAGCCTACCGATTAC
>Ga0316622_100002495_pt1 | contig 12773 bp, 9 predicted proteins | sample OWC_Aug_OW2_C1_D_FD_207646 | JGI IMG/M metagenome (GOLD analysis project Ga0316622, IMG submission 207646) | Wetland soil microbial communities from Old Woman Creek delta, Ohio, United States - OWC_Aug_OW2_C1_D5_C | ecosystem: Environmental > Terrestrial > Soil > Wetlands | place: USA: Ohio... | reverse complement strand
GGATACGGTCAGCCAGGGCACGCCGAGCGCGGCCGAGATGGCAGGCTACGACGTGGTCGTCTGGTTCACCGGCTATGACTGGGTAACGCCCATCTCGCCAACCGAGCAGATAGAGTTGAGCACCTACCTGGACAATGGCGGCAACCTGTTCGTGTCGTCGCAGGAGCAGGAGTATGCCTTCCCCGGCAGCCCGATCATGAGCGGCTACCTGGGTGTGTTCAGCGTGGTGGAAGATGTAACCCTGCTGGGCGTGGCCGGTGGCGCTGCCGATCCCATCTTTGCCGGGCTGGGGCCTTACGAGATGGCCCGCCCCGACGAGTGGGCTGCATACTGGCCGACCGGCGACAATGAGGGACCGTACGACGACGAGGTGTATGCCCAGATCGGGTCGTTCGAGCCGATGGTGTATACTGACAACAGCCAGCCAAACGCCACGCGCTATATCAGCGATACGTTCAAGACGGTGTACGTGGGCTTTCCGTTCGAGTGGCTGCCGGACCAGGAGAACCGGGCCGAGCTGATGGGCAAGGTGCTCCAGGACTGGTTTGGCTGCGAGCTGCCGTGTATCGGCCTGGATAGCGTCTCAATCGGCGGCCCGGCCGAGCTGCCCCTGGGCGAGTCGGGCACGTTTACGGCTACCCTGAGCCCGGAGCACGCCAGCCCGCCGGTTGACATCGTGTGGAGCAACGGTCTGACCGGCACCGTTGCCGTGTATGCCTGGGCCGAGCCGGGTTGGCAGACTGTGGCTGTGACAGCCACCAACTGCTACGGCGGGGTCGTGCTGACCGCTACCGTTGACGTCCTGGTGACGTGCGATGCGCTGGAAGCTGTCACCATCTCTGGCCCGGTCGAGCTGTTGGCGGGGCAGACAGGCGGCTACTTGGCGACCCTGGACCCGCCGACGGCGACCTTGCCGATCAACCTGTCGTGGGACAACGGCACGATCGGCGCCTCGGCGACCTATAGCTGGACCATCCCCGGCGACTATACCGTTGTGGTGACGGCGACCAACTGTGCGGGCCTGGCCGAGGTGACCGGCACACTCGGCGTGATGGTGGCCCCTCAGAAGCACTATGTCTATCTGCCGATCGTGGTGAAGAACGAGTAGGCTGCCGACGCTGTAAATCAAGAGGGCCACCGGAGATTTCCGGTGGCCCTTTTTGCCGGCGCTAACCCGCGGCTTTGCCTTCCGACAGCCTGCCCTTGATCGCCAGCCAGTCGCGGCGCAGCGCTTCGTCGGCCTCGATCTGGGTCTCGATCTTGTTGCAGCCGTGCAGGATGGTAGTGTGGTCGCGCCCGCCCAGCAGCTGGCCGATGGCCGGCAAGGAAGCGCCGGTCTCGCGGCGGATCAGGTACATGGCCAGTTGGCGGGGCACGGACACCGCCCGCGCCCGACTCGGCCCGGTCAACTGCTCGGCCGAGACCTTGTAGTGGCGGGCCACCGCAGTCAGGATCTGCTCCGGCGACAGGTCCGCCGGGGCGCCAAATAGCCTGGCCAACGCGGCCTGGGCCATGTCTAGGGTCAGCGGCGCGTGCATCAGCTTGGCGTGGGCCAGCACGCAGTTCAGCGCCCCCTCCAATTCGCGCACATTGTTCGGCACCTGGTGGGCGACGTAGGTCAAGACTTCGCCCGGCACCCGGAAGCCAGCGGCCTCGGCCTTGTTGCGCAGGATAGCGATGCGCGTCTCCAGATCCGGTGGCTGCATGTCGGCGATCAGACCCCAGTTAAAGCGGGACCTGAGGCGCTCTTCCAGGGCCAGCAGCGCCTTGGGCGGCCGGTCGCTCGAGACGATGATCTGCTTGTTGGCGCCGTGGAGGGTGTTGAAGGTGTGAAAGAACTCTTCCTGGGTTCGCTCTTTGCCGGCAATGAACTGGATATCGTCCACAAGCAGGATGTCGATGCTGCGGTATTTGGATCGGAATGCTTCGGTCGTCTGGGCACGGATGGCGTTGATCAGGTCGTTGGTGAACCATTCGGCCGACAGGTAGAGGACAGACAAGCCACGGCGCTCGGCGACGTGGCCCACAGCGTGCAGCAGGTGGGTCTTGCCCAGGCCTACCCCACCATAGATGACCAGCGGGTTGTAGGCGTGAGCTGGGTTATCGACGGCAGCCAGGCAGGCGGCATGGGCCAAGCGGTTGCCCGAGCCGACGACGAAGGAGTTGAAGGTGTAACGGGGGTTCAGGAGCGCCGACGGGTGGCCGTTCGTCTGGGCCAAGCGACTGGCCTGCTCCACCGGCTCAGCCAGCTCTGCTGTGTCTGCCTCTTCAGGGGATACGTGTTCCGGCACCAGCTCGAGGTCGGCCTCCGCCTCGGGAGCCTTGGTCGTAAAAGCCACTTCCATGTCGCGCCCGGCCAGCCGCTGCAACACCCGCTTGATGGTGGCCAGCAGGCGGTTCTGAAGCCAGTCTACCGCGTAGGCGTGCCGGACGTAGAGGGTGAGCGTTCCATTTTCGTAGGCGACAACCCGGCTGCCCCTCAACCAGGTATCGAAGGTGGCCCGGGTCATCTGCAATTGCAGTTCCCCGAGCGCGGCCTGCCACAGCTTCTGGACGCTCGCTAACGACCAATCCGACACACGCAAAACCGCGCTGTTCTCTGGCTCCACAACTCCCCCGGCACGACAGACTGGTTCCTGACCGGCGCAGGCGCAAGAAAGGACACACCACAGAGCCTGCAGCTCCGGGCCAGGCAAGAGACGCTCTATTGATTACAACCGCTTTTGGCATCTGGACCGCGAGGTAAAGGCTGAGGCAGGAGCGACGAGCCGCGGCAACTGCCAGTTGACTCGCCACAGAGGTGGCCCATTAGCCTGGTGGATGTGTGCTGCCAGACATCTGAGCCGATTCCCCTACCGCCTGTATTCCGGTCGCCTTGATATTGTACCAGAAGTCGGAATCCAGCGCAACTGCCACCTGCTCGGATACGGGGTCAATGGCAGTCGATGCGGGCAGGCAACCGGCCCAGACTTAGGTGTTTGGAAGCACCACACCCCTAGAGTTAGTGTGTGCCGCGGCCCGTTTGGTGTCCAATGTTAACATTTTCGCGTCAGAAGATTTTAAGGCAGCTTACGTCAACAGCGGTTCAGGCCAGATCGCGTCCGGTACGACGCAGGTTCTGCCGGACCATCCCCAACGGTGTGCTAACCGGCGTCACGATGGCCAGCAACCGCTCGCCCGGCAGGGCCAGGGCGTACAGGCGAACGGAGCCGCTCTCAAACATGCTGTGCTCAAAGGGAGCGTCGGGCTGGCCTAGGAACCGGCCGGCAGCCTGGGCAGCCCGCACGGCAGCAACGATCAGCCTGGCAAACTCTTCGGCGCCAGACTTGCCCACCGTGCCGACATAGCTCACCAGTCCTTCCTGGCCCGCCACTGTGGAGATGAGCAGGGCCACGTCGGCGCCGGTCTCTCGCACCAGGCCGGCCAGCGGCGACCCCGAGCCGGAGGCCGGTTTCTGAGCCGGCAGTGGCGCCGTCTGCCGGGCAGAGGGCGGTTCCGAGGGCGGCGGAGGGCTGATAGGGGCCGGCGTTAAGGACGGCGGAGGGCTGACAGGACGCACTTTTTTGGTCAGCGCCTCCTGGATGTTAGGCAACAGGTCATCGACGAAGAAAGGCTTGGTCAGCGTGCCCTGGATATCCAGGCGGCGCGCCTCGGGCGGCAGGTCTTCACCCATTAGAGGGATCAGCACCAGGCGCATGGTCGGCCAGCCCTGTCGCACCTTGTGGACGAGGTCGAGGTAGCCGTCGCCGCCAGGATCCAGGCCCATGTCCACGATCGTCAGGGCATAGTCTGCGGCGGGCAGCAGGCCGAGGGCCTTGCGCTCTGAATGGGCGACATCGACCGAGTATCCCCCCTCTGTTTCCAGTATCCCTTTCAGCATGGTGGCAAAGGCTTCGTTGCTATCCACCACCAGGATCTTGGGCGCCATCTGTTATCCTCCCATGCGTCATTCTGCGCGATCTGTCATTCTGCCCGTCCGGCGGAGTACCGCTTCCTTGGCAGTGGCCGGACGCCTGTGCCGCATGCTTCTGGCGACCGCAGCTGCGAAGCGAAGATTCTCTTATTCACTCAACATCCAATCCACGGCGTTTGACACCAGCCGGGTTTTGGCGTCATCCGGCAACAGGTAGAGTGGAAAGGCGATGTAAAGCATCCTAAACCCAGCGGCCTCTTCTTCCAAGACTAGAACCGAGGGGTTACCCGGCGACTCGCTGGCCGGACCGCGGACCATGACGACGACAGCGTCCTCGGCATCCGACTCCAGCAGCACCTCGATCGCATATTCCTTGCCCGACGGCGCCGGCACAAAGGCGATCACTTCGCCCTTGGTGAACCCCTTGGTCACCGGATGGGTGGCATCCCCAACCTGGACATCCTGCTGCACTGCCGCTTTCGCAGTTTCGTTCAAAAAAGCCCCCGACACGATCACCGGCACCCGCGCTATCATGAGGGTCAGCAGCGCGGTGTTCTCGTCCTCGCCGAAGGGCGTCTCAAAGTCGCCGCTGGTCCAGATCACCAGGTCGTAATCGACCAAGTCGTCGACCGGCGGAGCGCCGTCCTTGGCCTCGCTCCACACCGTAACGTCGTACTTGTCTTTAAGAATCGCGTAATAATCGTCGGCGCTCGTCTTGCTGTCGTAGCGACCCTTGGTATCGTCCAGGGCGACAATAATAACATTCTGTTTTGGCCCGGCCACCGGCGTTGCGGTTGGCATGGTGGTGGTGATCGAGGAGGTCGGCGTTGGGGTCGCGGTTGGCGCCGGAGGCGGGGCAATGGACGATCTCGCCCCGGTCCAGCCCCCGACCCCCTTGCCGGGCGCCACCTCGCCGGTCGGACACAGTGCCACGATCGGCCGGGCCGGTGTGCCGTTGTCGTTCTGGACTACGCAGCCCGTCAGATCGGCGCCGCTCAGCCGCTTGACGGCGTTGTCCAGGCCCGCCTCGGTGCTGGCAAGCACCACCAGGACATGGCGCCCACCCTCGTTGTGAAGGATCAGCATGGCGGTGCCGCTCAGCACCACCCGGCCCATCGCCTCCACTTCCGCCGTCATCGATACCCCGGCGGTGGCGGTTACTTCAGAGGTCACAACGTGATCCGTCGCCTTCACATCCGCCGTGGTCGATACCCCGGCGGTGATTGTTACCTCAGAGGTGCCGATGAGGCCCGCCGGGCTGTCTTGCGTCGTCACGGTGGGCGTCGCGGTGGGCGTCGCGGTGGGCGTCATGGTGGGCGTCACGGTCAGCGTCACGCCGGCAGCGACTAGGTAGGGCTCGACCTCATCGGTCGCCCGATATAGGCCGAAGAACAGGGTGTCGCGCTCCTTGTCCTCCGCCTGGCGGACGGTCAGGGTCTTGCCCTGGCCGGCAAACAGGGTCTGGAGGCTGCTGCCGCTCTTTAGCAGATCGGTGTCCAGCATCGGATCTCCGACGTAAACCAGGTCGGCCTCGTCGCGGAAGAAGAAGGGGAAATCGGCCAGGTCGTAGCGCCGCTCGGTGCCGCTCAGGAAATCGGCGATATTGGATACCAGCCGGTCGTTGTCGTAGACGGCGTTGTACGGCTCGGTCATGAAGGTCAAGTCACCAAGGGCCAGCACCGCCCCGTCGGCGGCCAGCACTGCCACCGGCAGATCGCCGGCGCGCTCGCTGCTGCTGGAGCGGGTATCTTGGCCGGCAGAGATCAGCGCCGGCTGGCCGGAGATGAGTGAGTGGGCGGCGTAAAAGACGACCTGCTCCAGCCCGCCGGTCAGCGGCTGGCCGGACATCTCTGTCAGCCGGATGTTACGATAGTTGCCTTCGTATTCGACGGTGTTGTAGAGATAGTCGGGCTGAAAGACCAGATCGAACCGAGCCGCCAGGCTATTGAGGTGGGTTGCATCGCTGTCGAGTCCGGCATAGTCGCCATACTCGTCCATCAGGACGCCATAGCGGGTGGGGTCGCCGACCAATAGCAGCCGCCCGCCCTTATCCACAAAAGCCTGGACCGTCTGGATCTCGGTGGCAGTAAAGCTCGTGCCCGGCGAGATGATTACCAGCGCCTGGGCATAGCGCAAGCGCCCGGCCAGGTCTTCGGCGGCTTCGACCAGCTCCAACTGCTGGCCCCGCGCCGCCAACCGAGCCTGCAGCACGTTCAATTCCGCCGTCGTGAACCGGTTGTCGTGGGCCCGATCGACGACGATCGCCCCCGGCGCCTGGGCTGCGTCTGAAGGGAGGGTAGGTTGGTCGGCGAAGAGGGGCATCTCGGGGGTGGGCGCGGACACCCGCGCCAGATCGGGACGGGGCACCGGGCCGGGCTGGTACCGGCCGTCGTAATAGTAGAGCCAGCGACCGACCAACGGCACGGCCAGCAACACGGCCAGCAAGATCAACACCCCGGTGGCGATCAGAATCCTTTTCAGCATGGCTCGATCCTTTCCGTGGTGGGAGCGGCTACGGCAACGGTTCCACGTAGCGGTAGTAGCAGCCGGGGGGCAGGCCCTGGGGCAGGTCGGCGACGGTGGCCGCCGTGGAGTGACCCTGCGGCTCGTCGACAGACAGCAACGACTCCAGAGCCGACTCGGGGGTGCGATCCACGACCCGGTAATGGCGGACCCGGGCCAACTGGGCGGCCTCGGCGGTGGCTTCCGCCTGGGAGCCGATGGCGTCGATCAGCCCCATCTGCTGGGCCTGCAAGCCCAGGTAGATCTCACCGCGAGACAGCAGATCCGGCCCCACTTGCAGCCGGTCCTGGCGTTGGGCCATGATCGCCGCCAGAAAAGTCTGCTTCAAGAGCTCCATCTGGCGGATATAGGCGTCCTGGGACCCGCCCGTCAGTTTGAAGGGGCCGGTCGTCATCAGCACTTCATCGACCAGGTCCTCCTGGCCCAGGATGGAGATGACGCCTATGTTACCGACCATCGACGCCGGCTTGGCATAGATCCGGTCGGCAGCACAGGCGATGTAGTAGGCGCCGCTGGCGGCCATCTCGTCGATCGAGACGACGACCGGCTTACGCTCGCGCAGCTTGAGCAGGTCGAAGTAGAGGCCCTCGCTGGCGGACACCTCACCGCCGGGGCTGGACACGTCCAGCACCACGGCGCGGACGGCCCGGTCGCTGCCGACCTGTTCCAACACCTGGCTGATGTCGGCGGTGTACGACCCCCAGATGTCCCCCTCGACGCGGATGACTGCGATCTGAGGGGTGGGGATCAGGTACAGCGCCAGCAGATAGCCCGCCAGCAGCGGCAACAGGATCCGCAGGGCTAGATCCGCTGCCTTGAGGATGGAACGCAGTGCATTACGCATGCCAGCCTTCCTTTATATCGAGAAGAATCGGGCCTATTATATCACAGTTGTGCCCATTCGCCTATTTTCCGAACCTCTGCTATAATATCGGTGCCTATGTCTCGTATCTACGCCGTGGCCAATCAGAAGGGTGGAACGGGCAAAACCACCACTGCCGTCAACTTGGGTGCCTACCTGGCCGCCGCCGACAAGCGCGTGCTGCTAATCGACGCCGATCCCCAGGCCAACGCCACTTCCTGCCTGGGGATCGACCGGCGCTCACTGGCCCACTCGATCTACGACGTCCTGCTCAACGGCGTGCCGGCCGACCAGGCGATCATCCTGACCAAGCAGGTACACCTGGACCTGCTCCCGTCGGCGCCGGCGCTGGCCGGGGCCGAGGTCGAGCTGGTCGGGTTGATGGCTCGCGAGTACCGCCTACGCCGCGCCCTGGAACTGACCACCCTCCACTATGACTATGTCTTCATCGACTGCCCACCCAGCCTGGGCCTTTTGACCATCAATGCCTTGACCGCGGCCGCGGACGGGGTGATCATCCCGGTGCAGTGCGAGTACCTGGCCCTGGAAGGGCTGGGCCAACTGCTCAAGACGGTCTACCTGGTGCGCGATAACCTGAACCCAGTGTTGACGGTCGCGGGAGTGGTGTTGACCATGTTCGACGGGCGGACCAACCTGGCGCGCCAGGTAGTGGACGAGGTACGGCACCACTTTCCGGGCCATGTCTTTGGCACGATCATCCCGCGCACCGTCCGGCTTGGCGAAGCGCCCAGCTACGGCGAGACGATCCGGAGCTATGCACCGGAGTCGCAAGGCGCCGAAGCCTACCGCGCGCTGGCCGAGGAGCTGATGGCGAGGAATAACACTGAATGAGAAGAACTGGCGAATTGCAGAGGAGGGCGTATGGGGCGGCGAAGCGGACTCGGTAGAGGACTGGAAGCGCTTATCCCCGTGGCAGAGGGGCCAGCGGCTGTTGGGCTGCAACAGGTGCCCGTGGCAGCCATCACCCCCAACCCGTTACAGCCGCGCACGACGCTCGATCCGGAGGCGCTGGCCGAGCTGGCCGCCTCGATCCGGGAGCACGGCTTGATCCAGCCGTTGATCGTCACCCAGCAGGGGTCGGAGCGTTACCAACTGATCGCCGGCGAGCGCCGCTGGCAGGCAGCGCAGATGGCCGGCCTGACCACCGTGCCGGTCATTGTCAAAGAGGCCACGCCGCAGCAGGCACTAGAGCTAGCACTGGTAGAGAATATCCAGCGCGCCGACCTGAACCCGCTGGAAGAGGCCACTGCCTTCCGCCAGCTCGTCGACGAGTTTGGCCTGAGCCAGGAGCAGGTAGCCGAGCGAGTGGGCAAGAGCCGGGTAGCGGTGACCAACACCTTACGCTTGCTGCGCCTGCCGGCTGAGGTCAAGCAGGCGCTGGCAGACGGGACGATCCAGGAGGGGCACGCCCGGGCATTGTTGGGGCTGCCCACTTCGCAGGCGCAGGTCACCGCCGTGCAGCTCGTGGTCAAGCGGGCACTCAGCGTCCGCCAGACGGAGGAGCTGGTCCGCCGGATGATAGAGCCGCCACAGCCTAAGCCTGCCGAGCCGCCGCCGCCCGAGGCACGGTCGCTCGAGGAGCAGTTTCGCGCCCGGCTGGGGACCAAGGTGCAGCTCTACCGCAACCGGAAGGGGCGGGGCCGGCTGGTGATCCACTTTTACTCGGAAGAGGAACTGCAGGCGATTTACGAGACGATTGTGGGTGGGGATTAGCCTGTGGGAGCAAAACCCACACTCATAGTAGTGACCCTCGCAGTCCTTGTGACCGCCGCTTCGGCGGTCGCTGTTTCTGCGCTACTGCCCCCCGCTGCACCTGTTGCGCCCGACATTGCCGGGTGCCCACTGTTCCCTGTGAACAATGTGTGGAATGCACGCGTAGATGCCCTGCCGGTTGATCCCAACTCGGACCTGTATATCGCCACCATCGGCGCCGCCACTGGGGTCCACCCCGATTTCGGCGCGGGCGAGTGGCCGCCCGGCTCGGGGGCGCCGATCGGCATTCCCTACATCGATGTGCCGGGCAGCCAGCCGCCGGTCGAGATCGTGTTTACCGAGTCTGGCAACGAGAGTGACCCCGGGCCCTACCCTGTCCCGACCGACGCCCCGATCGAAGGTGGCTCGGACAGCGACGGCGACCGCCATGTCCTGCTGGTCGAGCGCGACGGCTGCATCCTGTACGAGCTGTACTATGCCTACCCCCAGCCCGACGGCAGTTGGCAGGCCGGCTCGGGCGCGGTGTTTGACCTGCGGTCGAATGCCCTGCGACCTGACGGCTGGACCTCAGCCGACGCCGCCGGGCTGCCGATTTTGGTTGGGCTGGTGCGCTACGAGGAGGTGGCCAGCAGCGAGATTCGCCACGCCCTGCGCTTTACCGCACCGCAGACGCGGCGGGAGTACATCTGGCCGGCGCGGCACTATGCCTCGGCCCTGACCGGCCAGGAATACCCGCCGATGGGCCAGCGCTTCCGGCTGCGGGCCGATTTCGACATCTCTGGTTTTTCGCCCGAGGTGCAGGTCATCCTCCAGGCGCTGAAGCGCTATGGCATGATCCTGGCCGATAACGGCTCTTCGTGGTACATCTCTGGCGCGCCCGACGAGCGGTGGGACAACGACACGCTCGTCGGAGAGCTGGCTCAGGTTCACGGCTCTGATTTCGAAGCGGTGGACGAATCGTCGCTGATGGTCGATCCCGATTCGGGCCGGGTGCGGTTCGGCGGCTATGTGTGGTATCTGCCGCTCATCGTGCGCGATTGGTGACCCTTGTCATGCCGGGTGAAGCGAAGCGTCTCGGCCCCATCTATGTGGGCCTGGCCCTGCTGTCGGCGGCGGCTCTAGCGTTCGAGATCACCCTCACCCGCCTCTTTTCCGTCACCCAGTGGTACCACTTTGCCTTCCTAGCGGTGAGCGTCGCGCTCTTGGGCTATGGCGCAAGCGGCACGGCGCTCAGCCTGGTGCCCCGCTGGGCCGTGCCTCCCGCCGACCGCCGGGCTGCAGCGCTGGCTCTCCTCTTTTCCTTGGGCGTCGCCGGGGCCTACCTCAGTCTGAACCACTTGCCTTTCGACTCGTACAGGATCGCCTGGGAGCGGGTTCAGATTGCCTACCTGGTGGTCTATTACCTGGTATTGACAGTGCCTTTTTTCTGCGCCGGGCTGGTCACCGGGCTGCTGCTGGCCGCCCACCCAGAGCGGTCACCCCGGCTGTATGCGGCCAACCTGTTCGGCGCAGCTCTGGGCGGGCTGGCGCCGGTGACTTTGCTGCCGCTGGCCGGCGAAGGGACGGTGTTGATCATCGCTGCGCTGGGCCTGTTGGCCGCCCTGGTCTTTCAAGGACCTAATCCAGAGGGCCGGGTCCCCCGCCTTGTGCTGCTGGCGGCCAGCTGCTTGCTGGTGGCTGCTGCCTTTCACCTGCCGGCCCCTTTCCACCTGCGCCTGTCGCCCTACAAGGGCCTGAGCCAGGTATTGCGCTTCCCCGACGCGCGGGTCACCTGGCAACGATGGAACGCCTTTTCGCGGGTGGACCGGGTGGCGAGCCGGTCGATCCACCAGGCGCCGGGGCTGAGCCTGAGCTACGACGGGCCGCTGCCCGAGGAGGACGGGCTATTCGTCGACGGCGATGACCTGTCGCCGGTGGTGAGAACAACAGACGTGCAGGAGTTCACCAAGTATCTGCCGGCGGCACTGCCCTACCGGCTGCGGCCGGGCGGGCGGGCACTGATCGTCGAGCCACGAGGCGGGCTCGACTTATGGACGGCGTTGAGCCAGGGCGCCGCGTCGGTCACGGCAGTAGAAAGCAACCCGCTGCTGGTCGAGGCGGCCGGTGAGGTGTACCACGACCCCCGGGTGCAGGTGGTGACCGAGGAGGGCCGCAGCTACGCCCGCCGCAGCCGCGAGACGTTTGACGTGGTTCACCTGGCCCTGACCGACGGCTACCGGCCGGTGACCTCGGGCGCCTACAGCCTGGGCGAGCGATATGACCTGACGGTCGAGGCGTTCGAGGATTACCTGGCCCGGCTGCGGCCCGGCGGGCTGCTAGTGGTGGAGCGCTGGCTGCAACTGCCGCCCAGCGAGGAGCTGCGCGCCGGGGCGATAGCCGTCGAGGCGCTGCGCCGGTCAGGGGTGAGCGACCCGGGGGCGCAGTTGGCCGTTGTCCGCGACTGGCAGGTAGGCCTGATCCTGGTCAAGAAGAGCGCCTTTGGCAGCGATGAGATGGCTGCCATCCGCCAATTCTGCCAGGAGCGGGGCCTGGACCTGGTGGCGATGCCCGGTCTGCGGGAGGAAGAAACCAATCGTTTTAACCTGCTGCCCGAGCCGGTCTATTTCCGCGCCTTTCAGCAGCTACTGGCAAATCCGGAAACGCTGTACGCAGCCCAGCCATACGACGTGCGGCCGCCGACCGACGACCGGCCCTTTTTCTTTCACTTTTTCAAATGGAGTCAGACTCGGGCGGTGCTGCAACAGTTGGGCCGGACGTGGCAGCCATGGGGCGGGAGCGGCTACCTGGTGCTGATCGCCCTGCTGGCGGTGGCGGTGGTCGCCTCGGTCGCGCTGATCGTGCTGCCGCTGGCCGTTGGCCAACGCCGGGCGGCTGCCAAGAGGCTGCGAGGGCGGGTGCTGGGTTATTTTGGGCTGCTGGGGTTGGGCTTTCTGTTCGTTGAGATCCCGCTCATGCAGCGCTTTATCCTGTTCCTGGGACAGCCGATCTATGCCTTTACAACGGTGATCGCCGCGCTGCTCTTCTTCTCCGGGCTGGGCAGCCTGGCCGCGCCCCGGCTCGGTCCGCGCCAGACGCTGCCGCTGCTGGCGGCGGCGATCCTACTCTACCCGTTGCTGCTGCCCGTTCTGTTCGAGGCGCTGCTTGGCGCGCCGCTGGCAGTGCGACTGGTGGCGACGGTGATTAGCCTGGCGCCGCTGGGGGTGCTGATGGGGACGCCGTTTCCGGGCGGGCTGGCCTGGCTGTCCCGGCAGGCGCCGGGACTGGTGCCGTGGGCCTGGGCGGTCAACGGCTGCACGTCGGTGCTGGCGTCGGTCCTGGCGGCGCTGATCGCGCTGTCGGCCGGGTTCTCTTGGGTGCTGGTGGGGGCAGCAGCGGCGTATGGGGGGGCGTGGCTGGTGTTCCCGCGCTCTTACCCCCCACCAAAGATCGGATAGAGGTGCACCTCCTCGCCGTCGTTCAGGACCTGGTCCAACGGCACCTGGGCGCCGTCGATCACCGTGACGGGCGTAGCCCGCGGGTCGAACACGGGGGAGATGCCGTGCAGGAGTTCGAGCACGCCCTGGATGTCGGCCTTATCCGGCACGGTCAAGTCGATCGCGCCGCCAGGGTCTTGAACCGCGACGGTGAGCAGGCCATGGGCAACCACACGGATGCGCATGCAGCACTTGTCCTCTTGAATCTGGGCAACGAACAGCCCGAATTATATCACGATTAGGGCAAAACACAAAGAGGTTATTTGTC
>Ga0316622_100002494_pt1 | contig 12776 bp, 8 predicted proteins | sample OWC_Aug_OW2_C1_D_FD_207646 | JGI IMG/M metagenome (GOLD analysis project Ga0316622, IMG submission 207646) | Wetland soil microbial communities from Old Woman Creek delta, Ohio, United States - OWC_Aug_OW2_C1_D5_C | ecosystem: Environmental > Terrestrial > Soil > Wetlands | place: USA: Ohio... | reverse complement strand
TCGCCAGGAGCTGGACGCCCTCGAACCAGTTGGTCCTCCCGTCCGCCACGAGCCGGTCCACCGCCAGGACCGACATCACCACCGCCGCCACCTCGAGGAGCGTGAACTCGAGCCCCAGCGGCTGCCCCATGAGGTGGCCGACGATCACCAGGACCGGCGCCACGAACAGGGCGATCTGCATCGAGGAGCCCATCGCGATCCCGAACGCGAGGTCCATCTTGTTCTTCATCGCCACGACCACCGCGGTCGAGTGCTCGGCGGCATTGCCGACCGCCGCTACCACCACGACGCCCATGAAGACCTTGCCGAGGCCGAGAGCGGTGCCGGCCGCGTCCACCGCGCGGACGAGGAACTCGCTCACGAGCCCGGTGAGCACGGCGGCGGTGAGCAACACCAGGGCGCTGCGCCCGATCGACCAGGGGCGGACGGCGGCGATTTCCTCGGCCACCCCCCCGTCGGGGGCGAAGAACCGCTGGTGCGTGCGGAACTGGAAGACGAGGCTCGCCACGTAGGAGAGGATCAGGATGAGGGAGATGTCGAGGCTGATCGACTCGATGTGCTCGGGCTCCCGGTGGCTCGTCACCGTCGCGTAGATGGCGGGGATGACGAGGGCTACGACCGCCAGCAGCATCATGCTGCTGCCGGTCTCCGCGGCCATGCGGTTGAAGCGCAGCTCTTTGTGCTTCCACCCGCCGAAGAGCATGGCCAGGCCGAGCACCATCAGCATGTTCCCGATGATCGATCCGGTGAGGGAGGCCTTCACGATCTCGGTCTCCCCCGCGCGCAGGGCCAGGAAGCCGATGATGAGCTCCGCCGCGTTGCCGAAGGTGGCGTTGAGAAGCGCCCCCACGCCGGGCCCGGCGCGGTGCGCGAGGTGCTCGGTGGCCTCGCCCATGATCCCGGCGAGGGGCAGGATGGCGAGACAGGACGCGACGAAGACGGCGGTCGGGGAGACGTGGCGGAGCCCCAGCCAGAGGCTGATCGGCACGAAGACCAGCATCCCGTAGAGGATCGTCTTGCCGCTCATGCCGCCCTCCTCGTCAGCGGGCCCTGGTCGATCGCGGCCACGCCCGCGCGTCGAGCTCCGCGAGGGTGAAGCGCACGCTGACGACGTACGGCGCTTCCCCGGCCGTCCAGTGGCCGTAGGTGGTCGCCACGAAGGTCCCGTCCGGCAGGAGCTCCAGGCCGGGGTAGGCGCAGTCGTCGCCCTCGTGGTTCTTCATGAGGTGCACGCGGTACTCGCCGTCGCGACCCTCGACGACGTCCTCCCACCGGCCCACCCAGCCGACCCAGTCGCCCCGCGTGGGGCTTGCCGCGGCCGTGTCGCGGAAGGTCGCGAAGAGCCGTCCGTCGGGAGCGTAGCGCAGGACGTGCCGGTCGCCGGTGAGCGACGCCGGCAGCTCCCGGGGCGACGTCCACGTCTTCCCCTCGTCGTCGGAGAAGATGACGTGCGAGTTCTTGAGCCGACGGTTCTCGCGGAGGAGCGCGGCGAGGCGCTTGCTGTCGGGTGAGCGCACGAGGCCCGGCTCGCACAGGTGCACCTCACCCGACTGGAACACGAGCCGGGGCTCGCCCCAGGTGAGCCCCCCGTCCCCGGACAGCACCTGGTAGAGCCGGAAGACGCCGTCGGCCTTCCCGCCCTCCCGGAAGAAGCGGCCGTCGTCGTGGAACATCGCGAGGTGCCGGCCGTCGCGCAGCGGCACGAGCGACGCCATCGCGACGATCCCGCCGTAGGGCCCGATCGCCCGGAGCTCCGACCAGCTCTTCCCCTCGTCCTCGCTCACCGACAGGCGGATGGGGTAGAGGCCGGAGAAGAGGAGGAGCCGCTTCTTCCCGCCCCGATCGACCGTCCGGTGGATCGTGGGTGTCTCGAGGGACGTCGCCCAGCTCGCGGGCGTGGGCAGGCGCGCCGACCAGGTCTTCCCGCCGTCCTCGCTCCTCTTGTAGAGGATGGCACCCTTGCCGTGGCCCTTCGGGTAGACGCAGAGGATCGTCCGGCCGTCTTCGAGGAGCACCGTCGTGGGGTGGCCGAGGTACTGGCCGGGCTCCCGATCCACGACAACCTGGCGGCCCGTCTCCGCGGCCAGGTCCACGAGGGGAAGGCCGGGGGCGGGTGGACCGGCGATCAGGGTCAGCACGGTCGCCGCTCGCCGTAGAAGCTCCCGATCGAAACCCGTCATTCGGCTCCTTTCGGTCGGAGAAGAGTAGCAGGAGTCCGCCGACCTCGAATTTCACGAGAGTTTCCGGGGGTCTTCAGGCCGGGCGAGCGGCTCGCCCCGATCTTCATGACCAAGCCTGCTTTCTGCAATCAAGGAGGTGGCCATGACGAAGACCTGTGTCGGCGTCTCCCTGGCGGTCCTATTGTCAGCCGGAGTCGCTTCGGCCGGGGCGGACGAGCCGGTGCTGCCGTTCCACGCAACGCTCCAGGCGACCGAGGACTGCGACTCCCTGCCCAACCCCGCGCAGTGTCTGGGCTTTGACGACTGGAGCGCGGAGTGCTTGGCGAAAGGCTACAATCAGGCCTTCCAGGCCGTGCGGACGGGGTACGCGACCCATCTGGGACGCGTCTCCAGCTTCGAGCGCGGGTGCCTGGAGTTCTCGGCGACCGGCGTCGCCCGCTCCAACGTCCAGATGACCGTCTACGCGCGGGACGGCCACGACGCGCTGACCTTCTACGCCAACGCGCTGTTCGACTTCGCCGGGTGGGGCGCCCCGCTCAATCCTCCTCCCGCGACCGGCACGTTCACGATCACCGGCGGCACGGGACGCTACAGCGAGGCCCGCGGCAGCGGCACCCTCGGGAACGTCTTCGGGGAGGGAAACCCCGGCTGGATCATCTACCTGGACGGCTTCCTCCGGCCGCGCCACGGCCACCGCTAGGGTCCGAGGGTCAGACCTCGAAGGCCTCCCACTCCCGCTTGACCCGCTGCATCAGCCGGTCGAAGCGAGGGTCCGTGCGGAGCGCGGCCAGGAAGGGATCGTGGTAGCGCAGCAGGGGGTAGTTGACGAAGCCACGACCCACCGCATTCTCGAGCCAGCCGAACGCCGCGTCGTGCTCGTCGAGGCGCGCGAGCAGAGAGGCGACCTGCCACGAGTAGTGCGCACCCGAGCGGACCAGCGCCGTGAAGTCGGGCGTCAGCACCTCCGGAATCCCGTCGCGCTCGCCGCGCAACGCATGGCGGAGGAGCACGCTGAAGGAGGTCCAGGCGTCGCAGCCGGCGAATACCGCCACCGGCTCGAGGACGGCGAGTGCCTCCTCGTCTTGGCCCGCGTAAGCGAGGGCCACCCCCAACCACCCGCGCTCGATGGGCAGGCGCAGCTGCGGAAACGCGCGGCGGAACACCTCGACCGCGCCGCCGAACCGCCCCTCGCAGAAGTGCACGACCCCGGTGACGGCCAGGGCCAGCGGGTTGAGCGGGTCGATCTCGGCGAGACGCTCGGCCAGAGGCAACGCGGCCTCGCACCGCCCCGCGTAGTTTGCGTAGGCCATGGCGAGCCACCACAGGGCGTCGGGCTCGGCCGGCGCGAGCGTCAGTGCGCGTTTCAGGTAGCGGATGCACTCCTGCTGCCGGCCCTCGGACATCAGGACGAGCCCGAGCACGAGGTAGGCCTGCGGCGAGTCCGGGTCGAGCTGGAGCGCCGCCTCGGCCTGACGGCGGGCCGCGACGAGGTCCTCGTCTCCCCGCGGAATGACGTTGGCCCGCTGGAACCGCGCGAAGCCGAGCCCGGCGAGTAGCGCCGAGGAGGAGCCGACGGTCTCGAGGCCTCTCTCGAGTGCCACGATCGCGCGCTCGACTCCGCCCAGAGTGAACTCGTTGATCGCCGCCCTCGCGCGCAGGTAGCAGTCGAACGTCGCGAAGTCAGGGGCCGGTCGGCGGGCGAGGCGTCGTTGCTCCTGCTCGGTCAGCCGGAGCCGCAGGGCTTCCACGATGGCCCGCGCCACGCTCTCCTGGATGTCGAGGACGTCTCCTACCGTGCCCGCGTAGGTCTGAGCCCAGAGGTGATCGTCCTTCCCGGCGTCGATGAGCTGCACCGTGATCCGGACGTCGTCGCCGCAGCGGCGAAGGCTCCCCTCGAGCACGTAGCGGACGCGCAGCTCTCTCGCGACCTCGGCGACACCCGCCGTGGAGGTCTTGAGCCGCATCGCCGACGTGCGGGAGATCACGCGAAGCCCCCGGATCTGCGAGAGGTCGGCGATCGTCTGCTCGGTCAGCCCGTCGGCGAAGTACTCCTGCCCCCCGCCGGGGCTGAAGTCCCGGAAGGGAAGGACGACCAGCCCCACCGGGGCGGGCGTGGCCTCCGGCTCGGCGATCCACTCGACGGGCGCGATCAGCCGGTAGCCGCGCTTGGCCACGGTCTCCACGAATGCCGGCTGGTGGGGCGCGTCAGCGAACGCTTCGCGGATGTCGGCGATGCACCGCGTCAGGCCCTCCTCGGCAACGCTCACTCCCGGCCACACGGCGTTCAGCAGCTCGGCGCGGGTCGACACATGTCCGGCGCGCCGCGCCAGGAAGACGAGGACGTCCATGCTCTTGGGGCGCAGGTGGACGAGCCGTCCCTCCTGCTCGAGGCGGCTGAGCCTCGGGCGTACCATCCAACCGCCGATGCGCAACTCGTCGCCGGACATGCCCGTGGCGCTATTCTGCACCCGCGCCCGCGGCCGTGCCGGTCTTCTCGGTCTCGAGGAGGCTCTTCTTGCGGGCGGCGCCCCAGCGGTAGCCGCCCACGGAGCCGTCCGCCCGCACCACGCGGTGGCAGGGCACGAGGAGGGCCACGCGATTCGAGGCGCAGGCGCGCGCCACCGCGCGGGCCGCCCCCGGCCGGCCCAGCGCATTCGCGACCTCGGCATAGGAGCGCGTCTCCCCGCGGGGGATCTCCTGCAGCGCGCGCCAGACCCGCCACTGGAAGGCGCTCGCCGCCACGTCGAGGGGCAGATCGAGCCGGGGGATCTCCCCCCCCAAATGGGCGAGGATGGCGGCGAGCGACGGCCGAAGGGCGTGGTCGTCGAGCTCGATCCGGGCCTTCGGGTAGTCGTCGCGGAGCGCCGTCTCGAGTGCCCGGTCGGACTCGCCGATCTGGACGGCGCAGACCCCGCGCTCCGTCTGGGCCACGAGCAGGCGGCCGAGGGGCGAAGCGGCGATCGTGTAGCGGACCACCTGTCCCGCCCCTCCGCGCCGGTAGGCCCCCGGGGTCATGCCCAGGCGCCGGCCGGCGTCCTCGTAAAGCCGGCTTCCCGAGCCGTAGCCCGCCTCGTACAGGGCGTCGGTGACGGACCGCCCATCACGTACCCCGGCCTTGAAGCGCTCCGCACGACGGGCGCGGACGTACTCCCGCGGCGAGAGGCCGAGGGCGGACTTGAACACGCGCTGCAGGTGGGTGGGGCTGAGCCCTGCGACGGAGGCGAGCGCGTCGAGGGTGAGCCGCTCGTCGAGGTGGGCCTCGATGTGGGCCCGCACCCGCTCGACGCCCATCGCCGAGGGCGGGGCGGAGGACTCGGGGGCGCAGCGGAGGCAGGCCCGGAAGCCCGCCGCGCGGGCCGACGCGGGCGACTCGAAGAACGTGACGTGCTTCCTGTCCGGCCGCCTCGAGGGACAGGTCGGCCGGCAGAAGATGCCGGTCGTGCGGACGGCGTAGACGAAGCGCCCGTCGTAGCGCCCGTCCCTGCCGAGGACGGCCGCCCAGGCGTCCCCGGGGTGCACGGTCGCGGTCGGCCGGGTCTTCGTACGGCTCGGCTGCATGTCGATGGTCTCCATGCCCGGAACGATAGGCCGGCGGACGCCGGCCGGCCATCCGTATCTTGCGGCCAAACTCCCGCCCGCGGCCAGCGCCCCGGGCCGGGCTAGAATGCCGGCCCAGCCGAAAGGAGCCCCGCCGTGATCGCTCTCCTCCTCTCCGCCCTCGTCGCCGTCCCCCAGGCCCCGGAGGCCGAGGCGCGGGTCGTCGAGTACCTCAAGGCCAACGTGAAGCCTGGCCAGCCGGTCGTCGTGTCCGAGCTCTACAACAACGTCTTCACCGGGCCCGCGGAGCGGGCCGCGCTCAACCGCCTCTTCAACACGTTCTTCAAGCTGCCGCTCTACATGGCCCAGCAGCAGAGGTCGGCAGGCAAGCCCCCCACGCTCGCCGAGATCTCGGAGCAGTTCCGCTTCGCGGTCCCCGGGCAGGCAGACGTGATGCTCCGCATCATGGAGTCCGACCCCCGCATGCCGAGGTTCCTGGCCCGGGACGCGGCCACCGGAGAGATCACGAACGTGGACGTCGAGGCGATCCTGGCCCACCCCCGTTTCGGCAAGGCCCTCGAGCGGACGATCGCGGGCTGGGAGGGCAGGCCGGCCCCCGCGTTCCGGACGACGACCTACGACGGCCAGCCGTTCGCCTCGGAGGCCCTCGCCGGGAAGGCCCACCTCGTCTACTTCTGGTTCACGGGCTGCCCACCTTGCGTGCGGACCTCACCGCTGGTCGCCGAGCTCGATCGAGCCTACGCGGCCAGGGGCTTCCGCATCGTCGGCCTCAATGCCGACCGGGTGCTGGAGCTGCCCACCTCCGACGAGGACCGCGCGGCCTACGCGAAGAAGCACGGGTGGACCTTCACCCTCGCGCACATGACGGCCGAGGCGCAGGAGGCCTACGGGGCGGTGAGCGTCTTCCCCACCATGTTCTTCGTGGACGCGAAGGGCACGGTCGTGCGGCACTTCGTCAACTTCCAGGAGAAGGCGGTGCTGGAGGAGGCGGTCAAGGCCGCATTGCCGTAGCTCGCGTCACCCCGAGGCTCTCGGTCGGGCCGGCGACGAGGAGTCCGCCGGCGCTGAGAATGCGGATCCTCGGGCGCCGACGCGACCGGGCGCCCTCGGGATGACGGACTACCGCAGCCGCTGCCAGAGGAACGTGTAGGCCAGGGCGCTCATGTGGGCGGCCTGCTTGTTGTTGGCCGCGCCGCCGTGGCCGCCCTCGATGTTCTCGTAGTAGAGGACGTCCTGCTTCGCGTCGGCCATCAGCGCCATCATCTTGCGGGCGTGGCCGGGGTGGACGCGGTCGTCGCGGGTCGAGGTCATGAAGAGCGTGGGGGGATACTTCACGCCTTCCTTCACGTTGTGGTACGGCGAGAAGGTCCGGATGAACGCCCACTCCTCCGGGTCGTCGGGGTTTCCGTACTCCCCCATCCAGCTCGCCCCGGCGAGGAGCGTGTTGTACCGCCGCATGTCGAGGAGGGGCACCTGGCAGACGACAGCGCCGAAGAGGTCGGGGCGCATCGTGAGCATGTTGCCCACGAGGAGGCCGCCGTTGCTGGCACCCTGGACGCCGAGGTGGGGCGTCGAGGTGACCTTCCGGCGCACGAGGTCCTCCGCCACCGCGATGAAGTCCTCGTACGCCTTGTGCCGGTTCGCCTTGAGGGCCGCCTGGTGCCACCTCGGCCCGAACTCGCCGCCCCCCCGGATGTTCGCCACCACGTAGACGCCGCCCCTCTCCAGCCAGGCCGCGCCGACCCCGCCGCTGTAGCCGGGAAGCATCGGGATCTCGAAGCCGCCGTAGCCGTAGAGGAGGGTGGGGTTCGTCCCGTCGAGGGCGAGCTCCCTCCGCGACACCTGGAAGTAGGGGATCCGCGTCCCGTCCTTCGAGACCGTCTCGTGCTGGCTCACCGCGAGGCCCGAGGCGTCGAAGAAGGCCGGGAGCTGCTTGAGCTTCTCCGGCGCGCCCTTCCCCACCGTGCCCAGGAAGAGGCTGGTCGGGGTGAGGTAGCCGGTGACGGTCATGAAATAGTCGTCCGACTCCTCGTCGTCCACCGCGCTCGCCCCCACCGCGCCGATCTCGGGCATCCCCGGCAGTGGCTCGCTCGTCCACCGACCGTCCTTTCGGGCGAGGACGTAGACGCGGTTCTTCACGTTGTCGAGCTCGTTGAGGAGGACGTGGTTGCGGGTCGGGCGGAAACCGGCGAGCGACTTCCGCTCCGTCGGCTCGAAGAGCACGTCGAAGCGGCGCTCTCCCTTGAGGAAGGCTTCGAAGTCCGTGGCCAGGAGCGACCCCGCCGGGTACGTCTTCCCGCCCACCGTCCAGTCGTCCCGGAGCTCGACGAGGAGGAGGTCGCGATGGACCAGGGCGTTCGCGCTGTCCGGCTTCTCGACCTTGACGAGCCTCCCGTCCCGCCGGAGGAACAGCTCGTTCGTGTAGAAGGTGATCGTCCGGTAGACGAAGTCGCGCTCGTACCCCTTCGTGTGGTCGTGCTGGGCAGCGACCATCATGTCCTCCGCCTTCGCCTCGTAGACCGTCTCGGCCGCCGACAGCGGCGTCCCCCGCTTCCAGACCTTCGCGATCCGCGGGTATCCGGAGGTGGTCATCGACCCGGGGCCGAAGTCCGTCCCGACGTAGAGGTGGTCGGCGTCCAGCCACCCCACGCTGTTCTTGGACTCGGGCAGGAAGAAGCCGTCCGCCACGAACGCCTTCGCCTCGAGGTCGAACTCCCGCACGACGTCGGCGTCCGCGCCTCCCCGCGAGAGCTGGACGAGACAGCGCTTGTAGTCCGGCTTGAGGCAGTCGGATCCGTGCCAGACCCAGCTCTCCTTCTCGGCGGCGCCCAGCGCGTCGAGGTCGATCACCGTCTCCCAGGCGGGATGCTCCTTGCGGTACTCCTCGAGCGTCGTGCGCCGCCAGAGGCCGCGGGGGTTCTTGGCGTCCCGCCAGAGGTTGTAGAAGAAGGGGCCGTGCTTCTCGACCATGGGGATGCGGGCGTCCGAGTCGAGGATGTCGAGGATGCGCTTCTCGAGGGCCGGGAAGCCGCCCGCCTCCAGGACCCGGGCGCTCTCGGCGTTGCGGGCCCGGGCCCACTCGAGGGCCTTCTCGCCCGTGACGTCCTCGAGCCAGAGGTAGCGGTCCTCGGGGGCGGGCGCTTTGGCGGCGTCCGCGGCGGCGGCGGAAAGGGCGGTGCTCATGGCCAACGCGAGGGCGAGGGCGAGGCGGGGCATCGAAGGACCTCCCGTTTCATGTGGGGCGTTGATCTCCTGCCAAGGGCGGGCCCGACCGGCGGCCCTCCGGGAATCATAGCCGGACCCGGGGCCCGCGGCGGGGCGGCTATCCCCCGAGGAGGAGGTGGATCGACGTGACGATCATCAGGCCGGCCACGACGGCGTCGAAATGGCGTTGCGGGAGCAGGCGGTTGGCCCACCAGCCGGCGGCGATGCCGAGAGGGACGGCCGCCGCGTAGCGGAGCGAGAGAGCGAGGGTCGTCCCGTCGATGAGGCCGGTGGCCACGTACGGCGGCACCTTGAGCAGGTTGTTGGCGGTGAAGAAGACCCCGGTCGTGGCCACGAAGCTCGTCTTCTCGAGGCGCTGCGCGAGGAGGAAGAGGGCCAGGATGGGGCCCGCGGCGTGGGCGATCGTGGAGCTCACCCCGGCCGCGATGCCGACGAGGACACCGTGCCAGGGCCTCGGCCGGTACACGGCGTGCGGGTGAAGACGGTTCCGGACGACGAGCAGGAGCGTGAGGGCGAGGCCGATCGCCCCGATCGACCGGCGGAGGGCGAGGTCGCTGATCGACGAGACGAAGCCGGTCGCGAGGGCGATGCCGATCGCCGTCCCGGCGAGCGGCCACGCCACGAGACGCAGGTCCCACTTCCGCCAGTAGACGGCGAGGGTGAAGACGTCGGCGAGGCAGAGGAGGGGGAGGATCACGCCGATCGCTTCCCGCGCCGGGAGGGCCTGGGTCATGAGCGGCGTCGACAGCATGCCGAGGCCGGTGGCGAAGCCGGCCTTCGAGAGGCCGATCAGGAAGACGCCGAGGAATGCGAGCATTCGTCATCCCGAGGCGCCTCGGTCCCGCTGGGCGCCGAGGGATCCGCCGGGTAGCAGATCCTTCGGGCGCCGTCGACTCGAGGGCCCTCGGGATGACGGAGTCTGCCACAGACCCTGGGACGAACGAAGTGCTTGGCTGGTTTGGGCCGATTGGCGGCAATCCGACGGCTTCGGGCCGCGCGTTGCCAGGGAGTACGATGGCGGCCAGACGACGAGGGCTGTTCGCAGTCCCTCTCCCATTGTGAGCGGAGGACGCCATGCCCCGTAGCTGGACCTCGGCGACGGCACTCGGCCTCGTCCTGGTTGGCAGCCCACCCTCACCCGCCGAAGGGCTGGCCACGCCTGTCCCCTCGGTCGTGGTGGGGTACGTCTCGGGCACCGTGACGGACGCCACGACCGGCGTGCCACTGGCCGATGTGCACGTGGCGATCCACGACTCATCCGGCAACTACGTGACGTCCGGGCAAACCGACAGCACCGGGGCCTACACGAGCTACTCCGGGCTCCTCGCCGGGACGTACTACGCGCGGACGTGGAACTATCGTGGCTACCTGGACGGGCTGTACGACGACTTCCCGTGTGCCCTCCAGGCCTGCACGGTGACGAGCGGCACTCCGATCCCGGTGACGCCGGGCGCGACGACCGCGGGGACCGACTTCGCCTTGTCGCCGGGCGGGCGCATCCGCGGCACCGTGAGGGACGCCGCGACCGGTCTGCCGCTCGCTTACGCGAGCGTGGAGGTCTTCGACGCGGCGGGCGGCGACGTGACGTACGGAACCACGGACGGCACCGGCGTGTACACGAGCTTCGCCGGCCTCCCGTCCGGGACCTACTACGCGCGGGCGAGCCAATCGAGGTACGTCACCGAGCTGTACGACGACATCCCGTGCCCCGGCCTGGCCTGCACGGTGACGAGCGGCACGCCCATCGCCGTGACGGCGGGCGCGACGACCGCGGCCATCGACTTCGGCCTGACGCCTGGCGGGCGGATCACCGGCACCGTGAGGGACGCCGTGACGACGGCGCCGCTCGCCAACCAGCGGGTCGTCGTCTCCGACTCGGCGGGCCAGTACGTGACGGACGCCAGCACGGACGGCTCCGGGGTTTACACCATCACCGGCCTGCTCACTTCCGGCACCTATTACGCGCGGACAGCGACCTTTGGGGACTACATCGACGAGCTGTACGACGACATCTCGTGCGCCACGGGGTGCACGGTGACGAGCGGCACGCCCATCAGCGTGTCGGTGGGAGGGACGACGACGGGGATCGACTTCGCCCTGAGGCGGACCGGGAGGGTCACCGGCACGGTGAGGGACGCGGTGACCGGCCAGCTGCTGGCCAACATGTACGTCTCCCTCTTCGGCTCGGGCGGCGGCTACCTGACCTCCGCACAGACGGATGCCTTCGGGGCCTACACCTTCTCCCGCGTGCTCAACTCCGGGACCTACTACGCGCGGGCGAGCGGGCAGGGCTACCTCGCCGTGCTCTACGACGACATCCCGTGCACGACAGGGTGCACGGTGACGAGCGGCACCCCGATCAGCGTGACGCTCGGAGCGACGACCGCGGGGATCGACTTCCGCCTGTCGCCCGGCGGACGGATCACCGGCACGGTGAGGGACGCGGTCACCGGCCAGCCCCTCTCCCACGTGTTCGTCGACATCTTCGACTCCACCGGCGAGTGGGTGACCAGTGGGGAGACGAAGGGCGGCGGAGCCTACACCAGCGACGGTGCACTCGTTTCCGGGACCTACTACGCGCAGACGGGGAACTCGGACTACTTCTACGAGCTGTACGACGACATCCCGTGCCCTGACCAGGCCTGCACGGTGACGAGCGGCACGCCCATCGCCGTGACGGTGGGAGCGACGACCGCGGGGATCGACTTCGACCTGACGCCGGGGGGGCGGGTCAGCGGCTACGTGGCCGACGCGGCCACGGGGCAGCGGCTGGCCGGCGTGAGCATTCGGATCTACGACTCCGCCGGCAGCTGGGCGGCGGTCGGATACACGGACAGCTCCGGCGTCTACACGACGCACGTCGGACTGGAATCGGGCACCTACTACGCGCGGACGGAGAACTCGGAGGGGTACACCGACGAGCTGTACCGGGACGCCTCCTGCCCCGGCGGCGCGTGCACGGTGACGAGCGGCACGCCGATCAGCGTGACGGTGGGAGCGACCACGACGGGAATCGACTTCGGCCTGTCGCGGTCCACCCGCTTCTACACCCTCCCGCCCTGCCGGGTGGCCGACACGCGCAATCCGGTCGGCCCCTGGGGCGGCCCCGCCCTCGCCGCCAACAGCGCCCGGACGTTCCCGGTGAGCGGCCTTTGTGACGTGCCGCCGACCGCGACCGCCGTCGCCGTCAACGTCACGGTGGTGGACCCGACCGACGAGGGGAACCTGCGCCTGTACCCGGCGGGCAGCCCCGCACCGGCCGCGAGCGCCATCAACTTCTCCGCGGGGAAGACGCGGGCCAACAACGCCGTCGTCTTCCTGGGCGCGGACGGCCAGATCGACGTCCGGTGCGACATGCCCCCCGGCTCCACGGGGCAGACGCACTTCCTCTTCGACGTCATGGGGTACTTCGAGTGAACGGGCGGTAACGGCGAGCGTCAGGCGCTCGTCGGCCGCGCCCGCAGGTACTGGACAGGCCAGTCCACTCCCGCGCCGAGCGCCTGCGCGGCGTGGAGCGGCCAGTAAGGGTCCCGCAGCATCTGCCGCGCGAGGAGGACGAGGTCGGCCTGCCCGCCGGCGACGATCGCCTCCGCCTGCCTGGGCTCGGTGAGGAGGCCGACGGCGCCGGTGGCGATCCGCGCCCGCTCGCGGATGGCCGCCGCGAACGGGACCTGGTAGCCCGGAGCGACCGGGACCTTCGCGTCCGGCACGGCGCCCCCGCTCGAGCAGTCCACGAGGTCGACGCCGCTCTCCCCCAGCTCGCGGGCGAGGACGATCGACTGCTCGAGGTCCCACGCACCCTCCACCCAGTCC
>Ga0316622_100002493_pt1 | contig 12778 bp, 8 predicted proteins | sample OWC_Aug_OW2_C1_D_FD_207646 | JGI IMG/M metagenome (GOLD analysis project Ga0316622, IMG submission 207646) | Wetland soil microbial communities from Old Woman Creek delta, Ohio, United States - OWC_Aug_OW2_C1_D5_C | ecosystem: Environmental > Terrestrial > Soil > Wetlands | place: USA: Ohio... | reverse complement strand
TGGCGCGGGCGGCCGGAGCGCCCGGTGTGGCCTCGGCCGCCGTTGTCGCGGCTTCCGGGCCGGGCGGCGGAACCAGGGACGCCGCCGATGCGAGGGCTGACAGGGCGTCTGCCAGCGCTACTGCCGCCTGGCGTCCGCGACCGCGCCGCCGACCGCGCCGCCGGCGTCGTTTGCGGCCAGCCGCGTCGGCCGGTGTCCCGGACGCCGCGACCTCGGGCGCTGCGGCTTGCGCGCCACCGGCGGGCGGCGGCGCCGCCGTGGTCTCGGCACTCGGGACCTCGACCTCGCCGACCGCTTCGGCGGCAGTTGGTGCCGGCAGCGCGCTCGATGCCACGCCGCCGAGCCGAATCTGCGGCAGCTCCGGCGCTCCGGCTTCGACCCGCGTGCGAACCTCGAACTCCGACTGGTGCGGCATCAGCGACTCTTTGAGGACTACCTGGATGCGGGCCGCGTAACGGCGCTCCAGTTGCGCCACGTCGTCGCGCTTCTGGTTGAGCACGTAGACGGCCACGTCCGGTGGCAGCGACACGCGCAGGGTCGACACGTCGCCCTGCGCCACCCGGTGGTGGATCTTGCGCAGGGCGACGAGCGCCGCCGACTCAGTCGTCCGCACCAGACCGTGTCCCTCGCACATCGGACACGCCGTATACGAGGTGGCCGCGGCGGCGGGGCGCAGGCGCTGGCGTGAGATCTCCAGCAGGCCGAACTGCGAGATGCGCCCGATGTCGTGGCGCGCCTTGTCCGGCCGCATCGCATCGCGCAGCGTCTTCTCGACCTCGGCGATGTGCTGCGCCGCCCGCATGTCGATGAAGTCGATCACCACCAGGCCGCCGAGGTCGCGCAGCCGCAACTGCCGGGCAATTTCGGTCGCCGCCTCGACGTTGGTCCGGTGCGCCGTCTCTTCCTGCGTCGTGCCGCGCACCGAGCGCCCGGAGTTGACGTCGATGGCGGTGAGCGCCTCGGTGCCGTCGATGACGATGCTGCCGCCCGACTTCAGCGGCACCCGGCGCTTGTAGATCGATTCGATCTGCGTCTCGACGTTGAAGTGCGAGAAGATCGGCTGGTCCCCTTCGTAGAGGTGCAGGACGTCTTCTTTGCCCGGCATGACGTCGCGCAGGAACTCGCGCGCCCGCTGAAAGACGTCCTCGTTATCGATGTAGATCTCGTCGATGTCGGGTGTGAAGTAGTCGCGAATGTTGCGCAGCACGAGATCGTGCTCGCGGTAGATCATCGCGGGGGCGCGGCGCGTCGACGCCGCGTGCTGGATCTTCTCCCACAGGCGCACGAGGTACGCGAGGTCGCGCTCCAGCTCCATGGTGCCCTCGTCGAACCCGGCGGCGGTGCGCACGATGACCCCGAAGCCCTCCGGCGGCTTGAGCGAGTCGATGAGTTCGCGCAACCGGGCCCGTTCCGGGCCTTCGATCTTGCGCGAGATGCCCGCGTCCTCGGAACCCGGCAGCAGCACCAGGTAGCGGCCGGGCAGCGAGTAGAATGTGCTCAGCGTCGGCGGCTTGCTGCCGAACTCCTCCTTGACGATTTGCACGAGCACTTCTTCGCCGGGCTTGAGCACGTCTTTGATCCGCGGGCGCCGCCGCTCGGCGCCGTCGCCGTTTTCGCGCGGCGTCGGTGGCGGTGCCGGCAGGTTGCGGAAGCAGATCTCGTCGAGCGGCAGAAACGCGTCGCGTTCGGCGCCGATGTCGACGAAGGCGGCCTCGAGGGCGGGATGAATGCGATGCACGACCCCCTTGTAGATGTTGCCCTTGAGATGCTCGCGGCTGAACGTTTCGATTTCGAACGATTCGAGGATTTTGTCTGCAACGATGCCCACCCGACTCTCTTCGGCGTGGGTCACGTTGATGAGCATGACCTTTGGCATGAAAACCCTTCCGCCCCTCCTCCAAAACGCCGGCGCCTCAGCGACGCGCCGGCGACGTCTCGTCTGGACGATGCTGCGTACGCGCGCGCGACGGCTCACGACCCCGGGGCTCGGGACGGGCCACGCATGCGCGGATCAGCAGCAGCGATTCGGTGACCGATAGCGTTCGTCACGATGCGGCCCGACCGCCCCCCCGGGCGCGAGCGCTACGCCACCCTGCGGGCCTGTCAGCACGCGGTACCACGACCGCGCCGCGTCGACGACGATGATCACCACCAGGCCCATGAACAGCGCCGTGATGGCCGCGTCGAGTCGATCGTTAAAGATGAGCACCTCGGTTTCTGCAATCCTGGCGGCCGGAACCTGGCCGGCCGCCAGCCGCGCCTGCAACTCGGCGGCGTGCGCCAGAAACCCGATCCGCACGTTCGGATTGAAGATCTTCTCGTACCCTCCTGTCAAGGTGACCGCCAGCAACCAGCCCAGCGGCAGCAGCGTCGTCCACGCGTAGCGGACCCGCCCGGCCTTGATCGTCAACGTCGTCGCCACCGACAGTGCGATGGCGGCGAGCAGCTGGTTGGAAATCCCGAACAGCGGCCACAAACTATTGATCCCCCCCAACGGATCGATGACCCCTTGATACAGGAAATACCCCCAGGCCCCAACCATCAGGCCGGAGGACAACAGGACGCTCGGGTACCAGCTCACCCGCCCGAGCGGCGCCCAGACGTGGCCGAGGAAGTCCTGCAACATGAAACGGCCGACCCGCGTGCCCGCATCCAGCGTCGTCAGGATGAACAGCGCCTCGAACATGATCGCGAAGTGGTACCACATACCCATGACCGCCGACCCGCCGAGCGTGTTGGCAAAGATGTGCGCCATGCCGACCGCCAGGGACGGGGCGCCACCGGTGCGCGCCAGCAGGCTCTCTTCCCCCACCTGCTGCGCCAGCCGCTGCATGTCCGCCGGCGTCACCGGGAATCCCCAACCGGTGATCGTGGCCGTGGCCTGCTCCGCCGTGGCGCCGACCACACCCGCCGGGCTGTTGATGGCGAAGTAGACGCCCGGCTGCAGCACGGCGGCGGCAATCATCGCCATGATGGCGACAAACGACTCCATGAGCATCGCGCCGTAGCCGATCATGCGCGCGTCCGACTCGCGGCGCAGCAACTTCGGCGTGGTGCCCGACGCCACCAGGGCGTGAAAGCCGGAGATGGCCCCGCACGCGATCGTAATGAAGGCGAACGGGAAGAGCCGGCCGGCGAAGATCGGTCCCGTGCCGTCGACGAAGCGTGTCAGCGGCGGCAGCTCCAGCGGCGGGAGGTACAGCAGGATGCCGATCGCCAGCGCCATGATCGTGCCGATCTTGATGAAGGCGCTCAGGTAATCGCGCGGCGCGAGCAGTAACCACACCGGCAGGACCGAGGCCGCGAAGCCGTACGCAATGACCATGAGAGCGAGCGCGGTTGGCGAGAAGCTGAAGAGCGGCGCGAGCACGGCGTGCTCGCCGACCCAGCGGCCGGCAACGAGGGCGAGCAGCACCAGCACCAAGCCCCATAACGTCGCCTCGACCACGCGGCCGGGCCGCAGGAAGCGCATCGCCCACCCCATCAACAGGGCGATTGGGATGGTGGCGCCGACGGTAAACGTCCCCCACGGACTGCCCTTGAGCGCGTTGACGATCACCAGCCCCAGCACGGCGATCAAAATGACCATGATCATCAGCACACCGGCCAGTGCCGCGAAGCCGCCGAGGACGCCGATCTCGTCGCGCGCCATCTGACCGAGCGATTTGCCGTCGCGCCGCAGCGAGCCAGTCAGGATGAGGAAGTCCTGCACCGCACCGCCCAGTACCACGCCGACGATGATCCACAGGGTGCCCGGCAGATAGCCGAACTGCGCGCACAGCGTCGGCCCGATGAGCGGGCCGGGTCCGGCGATGGCGGCGAAGTGGTGCCCGAAGACGACCCAGCGATTGGTCGGCACGAAATCGCGCCCGTCGTTGATGCGCTCGGCCGGCGTCTGCCGCAGGTCGTCCAGCATGAGGACGCGGGCCGCCAGGAACTTGCTGTAGAAGCGGTAGGCGACCGCATAGGTCGCGACGGCGGCCACCAGCAGCCAGGCCACGTTGATCGGCTCGCCGCGCACCAGGGCCACCACGCCGAGCGCCACCGCTCCGATGCTCGCCACGACCGCCCACAGCAACCCTCGTGCGACTCGCATGTGCCGTCTCCGCGCGGCATATGTGCAAAGCCCGGCCGCCGACGCAAGTCGCGCCGGCGCGGCGGTGGAGCGCAGCGGGACGGCGTTGCCCCACCCCCCTGCTTTCCGGTACGGTACGGCCTTCATGCGTATCCGCGAGCTGCTCGACGCCGGCGCACCGGTGTTCTCGTTCGAGTTTTTTCCGCCGAAGACGGCGCAGGCGGAGGAGACCCTGTTCCGCACGATCGACCGCCTGCGGCCGCTGCGTCCCGCCTTCGTCTCGGTGACCTACGGCGCCGGTGGCAGCACGCGTGAGACGACGATCGATCTGGTCTGCCGCATCAAACACGACATCGGCATCGAGGCGATGGCGCATCTCACCTGCGTCGGTGCGACGCAGCACGAGCTGGCCGACATTCTGGCCCGCCTGCGCGACGGTGGTATCGACAACGTGCTGGCCTTGCGTGGCGACCCGCCGCGCGACCAGCCAAACTTCGTGCGGCCCGCAAACGGTTTCGGCTACGCGTCGGAACTGGTGCAATTCATCCGGGCCCGCGGCTTTCCGTTCTGTGTCGGCAGCGCCTGCTATCCCGAGGGGCATCCGGAGAGCGCGAGCCTCGACGCCGACATTCGGCACTTGAAGATCAAGGTGGATGCGGGACTCGACTTTCTCATCACGCAGCTGTTTTTCGACAACGCTGACTATTTCGCGTTCCTCGAGCGGGCCCGCGCGCGCGGCGTGCACGTCCCCATCGTGCCCGGCATCATTCCGATCACCAACGTCGCGCAGATCGAGCGCCTGTCCACACTCTGCGCGGCGCGCATCCCCGCCGCACTGAAGGCTCGGCTCGACGCCGTGCGCCACGACGATGCCGCCGTCCAGCGGATTGGCGTCGCGCACGCCACGCAGCAATGTCGTGACTTGCTGGCGCGCGGCGCCCCCGGCATTCATTTCTTTACCTTGAACCAGTCGCCAGCGACACGCGCGATCCTCGAGCAACTCAGAGGCTAAGTGTGCCAACCATCATCACTTTCACCCCCCTCCAAGCACCAGCGCGGACCGTCGTTCGGGGCCGGGGGCGGCTCCTGGAACACCGCTGCGAGGACTTCGTCGGCCACCGCCACCACCAGCGACTCCCCCTCGGCAGCGTCCGCGGCATCATGCACCTCGACGCACTCTGCCTGCATTGCGGGGCACATTTCGTCTGGGTCGACGAGGAGGCCGGCGCCGCTGCGGACGGCTCGGAAAGCTCGGGCTGATGGTCAAATGAAAAAAACTTTGGACCACGGGCAAAATGTACTTGACAAGAAACAGCGCACTGGGATAACTCACGCCCCAGTTTGGGGAACCACTCACATGCCAATAATTAAGCGGGAGGCATCTTATGCTCGGTAGGAAGAAGAAAGGTCTGCGTCGGATGTTGGGGACCGCCGTTGCGGGCATGGCCATGTGTGCTTTGGTCGCCGCACCCGCGGTTGCGAATCCAACCAGCACGCACAAGCCGCACAAGCCGCATCCGGAATTGAACCCGGGGCCCAGCAACCCGGCCAAGCCGCGGAAGCCGCACAAGCCGCATCCGGAATTGAATCCGGGGCCCAGCAACCCGACCAAGCCGCACAAGCCCCATAAGCCACACCCGGAATTGAATCCGGGGCCCAGCAACCCGACCAAGCCGCACAAGCCCCATAAGCCACACCCAGAACTGAACCCGGGGCCGAGCAACCCGGCCAAGCCGAAGAAGCCGCATAAGCCGCATCCGGAGCTGAACCCGGGGCCGAGCAACCCGGCCAAGCCGCAGAAGCCGCACAAGCCGCATCCGGAGCTGAACCCAGGGCCGAGCAACCCGCACAAGCCGCAGAAGCCGCATAAGCCGCATCCGGAGCTGAACCCGGGGCCGCGCAACCCGCACAAGCCGCAGAAGCCGCACAAGCCGGCGAAGGCCGTGTCGGTGAAGTAAGCCTTGTGGTGCCCGGGCAGGTACGACCCGCCCGAATGCCGAGCAGTCTTCCGAGCGGCGCCCGCTCCCAGTGAGCGGGCGCCTCTTTGTTTTTTCTCGCCCGTCGCTCCCCTTTCCGCACTGGTCTTGCGTCCCGGTACCACGCGTCGGGTGATGAACGGTCGTGGGACTCCCTCGAACACAGCAACCCGCAGCCGGAACGGCTGCGCTGATGCAAGGAGAATGCGCGATGCGCTGGCACCGGTTGGCCTCCGTCACCCTCTGTGCGGTGGGCAGCATGCTCGGCACCGCGGCAGCGTCTGCTGGGCCGCTGCGGCTGACCATCGACGATGCCGTGGCGCGGGCCATGAGCGGCAGCGCCGATGTCAGCAGCAGCCGTCGAGACACGGCGCTGGCCGCTGCGAACGTGGCCCGCAGCAGGGCCTGGCTGCCGAGCAACCCGTACGCGTCGAGCGGCGCGCAGTACAGCAGCCAGTACGGGAACAACTACTGGTTCAGCCTCGCGCAGGAGTTCGAGGTTGCCGGCCAACGTGGCCACCGCATGGACGCCGCCGCCGCCGCCGCCCGGAAGTCGGAGTGGGACCTGAAGGCGACCGAGCACACCACCATCGCAGCCGTGAAGACCACATTCGTCCAGAGTCTCGTCAGTCGTGAGCGCGTCACCGTTGCCCGCAAGGAACTCGACCTTGCCGCCGATCTCGTTCAGCAACTCAGCCGCCGGGAGGGGCGCGACCTCACGCAGCAGGTGGACCTGAATACCGCGAAGATCCAAGAGGCGCGCTCGCGTCACGACCTGGTCACGGCTGAGCGGACCTACGACGAGATGCTCGACACACTCCGGCAATGGGTCGATGCACCGCCTCAGCAGGACATCGAGTTGGTCGGCGCACCCGACTACGGCACCCGACCCGTACCCGCTGGATCCGACCTGATCGAACGCGCCCTGCGCCAGCGCCCAGACTTGGTTGCCCGGCGGCACGAGGCCGATCAATCCCGCAGCGAGCTCACGCTGGCGAAGCGCAGTGCCATTCCCAATGTCTCGCTGTCGGGCACGTACTTACAGTTCGAGGGTGCTTCGCTGGCTGGCGGTGAAGTCACCGTGCCGTTACCCGTCTTTAAGAGCGGCGCCGCCGACACCGCCGAGGCTGCGGCGGTTAACGACTTTGCTGCCCGGGCGCTGCAACAGCTGGAACGGGCCATCCCGTACGAAGTCATTGAGGCCCGTCGGGTCTGCGCCAACGCCGCCTCCGATGTCGAGCTCATCAAAGACGAGATCGTGTCGCGCAGCGAGGACAACGTGCGCCTCCAACGCCAGCTCTACGACCGGTCGGTCATCAGCCTGTCGGACTACGTCGAGGTGCAGTTGGCAGCGCTCACGGCACAGCGGGAGCTCCTCGACGCCGTGGAGACCTACAACGAGGCGCTCATCGAGTTGGAACGTGTCGTGGGTGGTCCGTGGTAAGCCGCGCCGCCCGCCCGACGCGGCGTGGCGCGCTAGAGGCCGCCGCGTCGGCGCGCCAGCGCCCACAATGCCAGGGCGGCCCCAACGGCGACGAGCGCCCGGTTCTGCGGACCGTTCATCGCCAGCGCGCAGCCTGCCCCTTCGCCGATGGAGCGGTACACCTGACCGCCCGACTGCCGCGTCGCGGTCGGCCGCGGCACGGGCCCTGTCGTGGGCGTGCGGGTGCGCGTCGGTCCCGCCGTCAGGGTCCGCGTCGGCGTGGCTGTGGCGGCCCCTGGCGTGCCGGGGGTCGGCGTGGCCCCGGCGACCGTGCGGGTAGGTGTCGGCGTGCGCGTGCGCGTCGCCGTGGGGGCGACCGCGCCACAGTTGCCCGCCTGCCCCACACACTGGCCACCGCTGCATTCGGTATCGTCGACGCACGAAAAGCTGTCGAAGTCGCCCCCGTCGCAGTATTTACCCGTCGAGCAGCAGATCGATCCGGGGCACTGGTCGTTGCGCAGGCACGCGAAGCCCTTCGCCTCGCCGGCAAAACAGAGCTTCTGCGATGCCACACAGGGCTGGCTGCCGGCGCAGTTGAACTGCGTGTCGCAGGTCTCGCCGGCGAAGTCCCCACCGCTGCAGGTCCCCGCGGCGGCGCAAGTGCCGCCCGGGCAATCGCACGACAGGCCATCGTCGGCGCCGCCGTTGCAGACCCCCTGCTCGATCACGCACGACCCGCTCGGACAGTTGTCGTCAGACTCACACGCCTGGCCGTCGTTCGAACCCGCCGAGCACAGGAACTGCGCCGACACGGCGGCGGGACCCAGCACCCATCCCAGCGCCAGCAGCCATAGCCCCACCACGGCCCATCCTGTGGATCGACGTCGCATCATCAGTCGGTAGTCCGCTTCGCAAATGCCAGCTTTCTTTCGCCTCTTCCGGTTGCTGAGTCAATACGAAAAGCCGCGCCACGATCGTCGTACCGCCGACGTTGACTTCCGCCGTTCGGTACGTCACAGCAGCGGGACGTGGAAACGGTCTGCCGTCAGCGTCGGCCGGCCCAACGCCCACCCGGAGACCAGAGGAATGAGCGAGTACGGTGCGTGGTTCGAGTGCATCAACGGCTGCCCAACGCGGTTCAGCCTGTTCGAGGTGATCTACCGCTGCCCGACGTGTGGCGACCTGCTCGACGTGGCGCACGACGTCGACGCCCTGCGGCGGCGCTCGCCCGCGGCGTGGATGCAGCTGTTCGACGACCGCTACCGCCGCAATGTCTTTCCCTACGGCTCGGGCGTGTGGGGCAAGAAAGAGTGGGTGGTCCCGTTCATCGACAACGAGAACATCGTCTCCACCTACGAAGGCGCCACCAACCTGATGTGGGCCGACCGCTACGGCAAGCTCCTCGGTCTCGAAGACCTGTGGGTCAAGCAGTGCGGCAACTCCCACACCGGCTCGTTCAAGGACCTCGGCATGACGGTGCTCGTGTCGGTGGTGAAGCAGATGATGGCCGAGGGCCAGACCATCGAGGCCATCGCCTGCGCCTCGACCGGCGATACGTCGGCGGCGCTCGCCAACTATTGCGCCGCGGCGGGCATCCCCGCCGTTGTGCTGCTGCCGAAGGACAAGGTGTCGCCGGCGCAACTAGTGCAGCCGCTGGCCAACGGGGCGCTCGTGCTCAGCCTCGACACGGACTTCGACGGCTGCATGGCCCTCGTGCAGGAGATCACCAAGCAGCAGACCGTCTACCTCGCCAACTCGATGAACAGCTTGCGCATCGAGGGACAGAAGACGGTGGCCATCGAACTCGTGCAGCAGTTCGATTGGGAGGTCCCCGACTGGGTCGTCATCCCGGGCGGCAACCTGGGCAACGTCAGCGCCCTGGGCAAGGGCTTTTTGATGATGCGCGATCTCGGGCTCATCCAGAAGCTGCCGCGCATCGCCGTGGCCCAGGCGGAGAACGCCAACCCGCTCTACCGCTCGTTCCTCACCCACTTCGAGTCCTTCGCGCCGGTGCAGGCCCAGCGCACCCTGGCCAGCGCGATCCAGATCGGCAACCCGGTGAGTTACAAGCGCGCCACCCGTGTCCTCAAGGCATTCGACGGCGTGGTCGAACAGGCGAGCGAGAACGAGCTCGCCGACGAAGCAGCGCGTGCCGATCGGACGGGGATGTTCAACTGCCCGCACACCGGCGTCGCCCTGGCCGCGCTGCGCAAGCTCGTCGAGCGCAAGGTCATCCGGTCCAACCAGCGCGTCGTCGTCATCTCGACGGCGCATGGCCTGAAGTTCGCCGACCAGAAGACGGCCTACCATCTCGCGCAAATTCCCGGCGTGCGCTCAACGCACGCCAACCGGCCGGTGGAAGTGCCAGCGGACCTGCGCCTCGTCAACGACGCCATCCACCGCTACGCGGAGAAGCTCCGCATCCTCGAGGCCTAACGTGCCGCTCGACGGTCCCCTCTTGCCCCGCCACGAGCTCGGACCAAGCTCGCGCGCCGTCCACGCCGGCGAGCCGCGCACCAAGGATTCCAACGCGATCGCCACCCCCATCATCCAGAGCGCGACCTACACATTCGCCAACACGCAGGAGATCGCCGACCATTTCGAAGGCCGCATCGAGCGGCAGGAGTATGGGCGCTACGGCAACCCGACGCAGCGCGTCGCCGAACTGAAGCTCGCGGCACTCGAAGGCGCGGAGGACGGCTTGCTCTTCGCCAGCGGCATGGCCGCCATCACCACGACCCTGTTCGCCATGCTCTCCAAAGGCGCTCACGTCGTGGTGACGGACGACGCCTACCGCCGCACGCGGCAGTTCCTGCACCAGGTGTTGCGGCGCTACGGCGTCGAAGTGTCCACCGTGCCGGCGGGCGACTACGACCGCATGGAGGAGGCGGTGCGACAGACGACGCGCCTGATCTTCAGCGAGTCGCCCACGAACCCGTACAATCGCGTGCTCGATCTGGAGCGGGTCGCCGACATCGGCCGGCGGCACCGGGTGAAGACCGTCATCGACTCGACCTTCGCCACCCCGGTCAATCAGCGCCCGATCGAGTTTGGCATCGATCTGGTCATCCACTCGGGCACGAAGTACCTCGGCGGGCACAACGACCTGCTGGCGGGTGTCGTGCTCGGCTCGGCCGACCTCGTCGCGGCGATTCGCGAGTTTCACGGGATCACCGGCGCCATCGTCGATCCGTTCGCGGCGTACCTGTTGATTCGCGGCATCAAGACGCTGGCCTTGCGCGTCGCGCGTCAGAACGACAACGCGCAGAAGCTCGCCGAGTTTCTGGCCGGTCACCCGCGGGTGGCGCGCGTGCATTACCCCGGCCTGCGCACGCACCCCGAGCACGCACTGGCGACACGCCAGATGCGCGGCTTCGGCGGCGTCGTGTCGTTCGAAGTGCGCGGCGACCTCACCACGGCGTCGCGCGTCGTCGACGCGTGCCGCATTCCCCGCATCGCCCCGTCACTGGGCGGCGTCGAGAGCCTGATCGAACAGCCGGCCCTGATGAGCTTCTACGAACTGACCACCGAGGAGCGGCGGCAGGTCGGCATCAAAGACACCCTGTTACGCTACGCGGTCGGCATCGAGGACGCCGACGACCTGGTCGCGGACCTGGCGCAGGCGTTAGACCAGGGGCTAGGGGGTTAAGGGGTTACGGGGTTAGGGCATGCCACGGGTGTCGTGGCGCGTCTCGGTGTCGCGACCGCGTCACCACCGGTGGCGACGCGCTCAACCCCTAAGCGCCTAGCCCCGTAACCCCCTTCTTCCATCACGGCGTGAACCGCACCTTGCGCTCGGCGTGCGCCGCAACGTCCTCGCGCCGCAGCCGGTACTCGAACTTCTCGCCGTTGATCCACCCCGCAATGTGATCACCGTAGTGCACGGCCGGGTTGATTTCGTTGAACTTCTCGTTCGCCGTGCCGCCCGGGTTGCCGTTGTTACCGCCGGGCAAGGCATTCACGCCGCGAATCCCGGCGGGATCCAGTTCGGCGACAAAGCGCTTCGACGGGCCATTGGAGAACGTGAAGTTGGTGCCGCCCAGGTTGAAGTTTGCCGGGTTGACCGTAAAGCGCCCGCCCGGCGCCGCGAACGGGCCGAGGTCGAAGATGCCGATACCCGCCTGGCCGAGGAAGTGCTGGTAATTGACCTGATGAATCACGCCCCACAGCCAGTCCGTCGGCTGCGCGGAGTCGAACTTGTTCACCAATAGCTCGAGGCCGTCGTTCAACGCGCCGAGCAGGATCTCGTCGCGCGTCTCGACCTTCGGGGTGTCCTTGTCGTCCCACAGGGTGCTCTCGCCGTTCGCCCCCTTGGTGTGGACCCGGAAGCCGCTGTCGGTTCGCTCGACGTCCTCGAGGAGGTGCAGCAACGCCTTGGTCGCGTCCTGCCCGCCCGGGCTGCCGATGCCCGATCCCTCGTAGTCGTCCGCGAACACCGCGGGCGCGAGCCGCGTCGACCACGCCGCGAAGATGGAACTTGCGACGGCGTCCGCCCGTTCCTCGTCCGTCACCGGGTTCGGGCGTGGCGCCAGGTCGTCGCGCAGTTCGTGCCCGTCGATGCCGGCGGCCATCTGGAATGCCGGCGATCCGGGTTTCTCCACGCCCCAAGCGCGCAGGCGATCGAGCGCCGCCGTCATCTCCGTGGTCACGAGATCGGGCCGGGCTGTCGCGGCTGCAAACAGGAACGGCAGCAGGCGTGACGCTTCCTTGCTCATCGTGTCGTACTGATACGTTGACATGTCCGCGAAGGTCATCTTCGCACCGGCGGGCCGTACGTTGGCACGGTTGGAGAGCAGGTCCTGAATGCGTTCCTCGCGGAAGCCGAGATCGGCGGTGAACGTCAGATAGATCTCGTCGTTGAGCGGGTCGTTGTCCAGGGTGTTGCCGATCTGGTCGTTGTTGGCGGTGGCCAGCCAGCCCTCGGGCGGATTGGTCGCTTGCGGGATCTTCTCCTCTGGCAGCCAGAGGGTCTTGCCCTCGGCGTCGGTCAGCCACTCCGCGTCACCCGTGCCCGACATCGGCAGGTACGGGATGGTGCCGGCCGGCCGCTGCGGGATCAGGACCCGCGGGAAGTAGGCGATGTTCCCGTCGACGTCGGCCCATACCCAATTCTGCGCCCCGACCGAGAAGTTGCGGACGGCCGCGCGGAACTCCGCAACGTTGCTGGCGCGGTTCAGGTCGAGCAAGAAGCGCAAATCGTTAGTGATCTCATGCCCGGTCCAGCGGAAGCTCATGTTCGTCGCCGCGATCCCGACGACGCTGTCGCGCGGGTTCGGGTCCGGCACCATCGGTCCGTGATGCGGC
>Ga0316622_100002492_pt1 | contig 12779 bp, 8 predicted proteins | sample OWC_Aug_OW2_C1_D_FD_207646 | JGI IMG/M metagenome (GOLD analysis project Ga0316622, IMG submission 207646) | Wetland soil microbial communities from Old Woman Creek delta, Ohio, United States - OWC_Aug_OW2_C1_D5_C | ecosystem: Environmental > Terrestrial > Soil > Wetlands | place: USA: Ohio... | reverse complement strand
ACACCAATGCCTGGGTCAAGGCCGGTGTCATGATTCGTGAAAGCCTCGCTCCTGGTTCGCGATTTGCCGCCGTGTATGCGACGCCGGGCAACGGCGTCCACTTCCAGGCGAGGATGCTCACCGAGGGCGCGGCGACAAGCGACACGGCCGTTTCAACAGCCGAGCAGACGGCTCTGAAGGCCCCAGTCTGGATCAAGCTGGAACGATCGGGAAACAGCTTCAGCGGTTCCTACTCGACCGATGGTGCGAAGTGGGTAGCGATGTCCTGGAACCCGCAAACGGTCAACATGACCGGCAACAGTTACGTCGGCCTGGCGCTGAGCAGTCACGTGGTGGGGGTTCCGGCCACCGCTGAATTCTCAGCCATCTCGACGACCGGCAGCGTCACTGGAGCGTGGGAAGTGACGGATATTGGGGTGACGCACCCCGGCAACGATCCCTGCCCGTTGTACGTGGTGATTCAGGATAGTGCCGGCAAGGTCAAAGTGGTCAACCATCCCGATCCGGCGGCGACGGCCGTTGGGAGCTGGCAGGAGTGGCGCATCGCGTTGAGTGACTTCAGCGGCGTCAACGTGGCCGGCGTCAAGAAGCTGTCCATCGGCGCTGGGAATCGGGCCAGCCCGAAGGCGGGCGGCACCGGCATGCTCTATATCGATGACATTCTGGTGGGGCATCCCGCTCCTTGATATCCGCAGCGCATTATTCGATGGAAGGCCTTACAGGAGTTGGCGCCTATGGTGCAGAATGTGACGGGTGCAGTGCATTTCCATGTGAGGACTCGGCGGGCATAGAAGGAGCGATGTCATGAGGAGAAAGGGATTCACGCTGATCGAGCTGCTGGTCGTGATCGCGATCATCGCCCTGCTGATGTCGATCCTGATGCCGAGTTTGCAGAGGGTGCGCAAGCAGGCGAGGCACGTGGTATGCCGGTCCAACCTGAAACAGTGGGGTCTGGTCTGGACGATGTACCTGGAAGACAACAACGGCAAGTTCCCGGACTATCTCGCCGACAACTGGATGCGGCAGCTCGTGCAGTACTACTCCAGCGCCAACGCGCTGTTGTACTGTCCCATGACGACCAAGACCGTTGAGGAGGGCGCCCCCGTTCGATACGCGGTCATCGGCACGGCCGCAGACCCCAAGGGCAGCTATGCGATCAACGAATGGGTCTACAACAGCGACGATACCGGCGGCGGGCGGAAACTCGAGGACTACTGGAGGAGCACAGGCCACAAGGGTCTGAGCAACGTGCCCGTTATGGGCGATGCCGCTACGCGGTCGGACGGGCAGCCATTCCCGATCGATACCCCGCCCGCATTCGAGGGCGAGCCCCGTGCCGGCGTCGGCACCGCCGGCAACGAGATGCGCGTCTTCTGCATCGACCGTCACGCAGGTGCGATCAACGTCCTCTTCATGGATTGGAGCGTCCGGCCAGTCGGTCTCAAGGAGCTGTGGACCCTCAAATGGCATCGCAGCTTCGACACCAGCGGCCCCTGGACAAAGGCCGGCGGCGTCCTTCCCGCCGACTGGCCTCAGTGGATGTGGTCCTTCAGAGATTATTGACTGGACTTCGGCACGTTGGCCTTGTGCTCTGCGGTGCTGTTCGAAGCCGCCAGGGTGGCCATCGTCTCTTCATACTTGCGCCCGGTGACCGCCTCAAAGGATTTGACCATTTCGTCTCGCTGCTTCTTCGCGGTCTTTATGAACCGGTTGAGGTTGTCCAGCGTGTATTGGAACCGGCGGTCATCGACTTTGCCTTTGAGCCTGTTCCACAAGTCAGGCATCTGCCCGGCCATTTTCATGGCCTCGTCCAGATTCGCGTAGAAATCCTGGCACACGGTCCGGCCGCAAGAGAGTTTATAGTCCAGGCTGACGAAGTTGAATGAGGGAAGGAACTCCTCGCCACGAACAGGATCGCCATAGACTTCCCGCAATCCCGGCGCATACTGGTCCAATATCCGCTGGCGCAGCTCAGGGCTCGCCACGCCCAGGCCCTTGGGGGTAATCGTGTGAGTGCTCTTGTTCGCAACCATGTCCTCCTCATCTTTTGAGCTGATCCAGATGCCCCGATACCCGCGGTACAAGTACAGCTTGCGGGTCACGTCGTCGGACATGAACAGAATCGTTCTTATCGTGTTGATCGCGTCCGGATCGTCCCCAAACGTCTGTCGAATCCACTCGGTGTAGATCTCGTCTACGGATAGATCGGGATTCCACGAGAGGCGGCCCAGCCCGTAGTAGTTCACCATGTTCAGCGGACACTCCGTCCAGGCAGGCGAGGGACTGATCATCGAGACACCCATGATACAATCCACGTCGAATTTGTTCAGACTGCCGGGCCCTTTCCGGTAATTGTCCTGTTCCAGCCACCATTTCCACTTCTCGATCCATGAAACCGGCCAGTCTTTGTCTATGACCAGTTCGCTCCCGGAGAGGTTCTTCTGGATCGCGCCGTCAAGTGCCGGGATGGGCGCGGAGAAATCCCAGTCCAGCGGACTTCCCTTGGGTATGATGACCACGTTGTCGCGGAACTTGCCGTCCTCGCAGGCGAAGATGTCATACGGGATGAGATTGCGGTACTCCTGGGCCGCATATCGGTCGTTGCCGTAGACGAATCCCCGCACCAGGGCGTAGCCCCCGTGAGGCTTCAAGGTGTCTGCAATCCGATTCACCATCGGCGGGCGGGGATCGCCGTTCTGTTTCTCGGAGCCCAGCTTCAGCACGTATCCGCCGAAGTCGGGGACTCGGGTATAGAGCTTCTCGGCAGTCGCTTTCTCCAGGGCGAGCAGGTAACTCGGGCTCCAATAGAGTTTGATGCCGTAGTTCCGCAGGATACCGGCCAGGGTCTTCACCTCGTCGAGGTGTTCAAGAAAATTGTCGCGGTAATCCCAGTTGACCTCGCTGGGGCAAATGGCGTTCCACCCGGCTGACGACATCATGCGTGCCCAGTCGCGGATCAGCTTGGTGTCGCCCGTGCGTAAGTCTTCCCAACTGAAAATCGAGTTGTCTCTGCTCCCATTGCGCCAACTGTCATACTCGAAACCGCGGAAAAAGGACCAATGATCGACCATGCGGATCAGGACCTTCGGATTCTCCAGCACATCGAGTTTCCGCGGATCCTGCCCCAACCGTATGCGGCGAATCAGGTCGAACGTACCGAAAATGACACTTGCCGGGACGCGGCCGGCAATGACCAAGACCGTGCCATCGCCGTCTTGCAGCGATTTGATGGCGAATCCGTCGTTCTTGACGCGATCCAGCTCCAACTTGGCAACTCGCTCGCGAATCCAGCTCGATGTCTCGGGTGTGCCGAGGACGACCTTCGACCCAGAAACAGGCACCGCTTCGATGGCAGGCTTCAAGTCGAACATGGACTTCGCTGCATCGGCCAGTTCCGCCGCCGCCGTCTGAACGGTCAAATCCGCACCCTCGGCGATGATGTGATTCAATAGATCTTCCCCAAGCCGCTTGGAGGGCGGGTTATACTGCAGCCAAGCGTGATAGAGAGAGCGGTCCTCATCTCGGTATTTGTACACCACGGTCCGCTTTCTGTCTGCGGGAAGTGGAATCGTATCGGAGCGGCCCTCATAGACAGCCTTGGTCGCGTTGAATATCTCGCGCATATCGGCATCGGTGAGAACCCGGCTGTAGATGCGAATGTCGTCGACGAACCCGGCGAGACTGTCTCCCGCGACGATTTCCCTTAGGCCCTTACGCACCAGCGGCTTCATAGCAACGGCTGACAGATCGACGGTGGAGATCAACTCGCCGTCACGCCAGCCGACGATCCTTTTCGCCTGGTCGTCGTAAGCCACGGCGAAATGATGCCATTGCGAATCGCCGACGGCCGCCCGTACGTGCGGATAGAAAGCCCATTCGCGCATGTCATATTTGGGCCAGTTGGAATCCAGGACGCCACTGGAATACTCGAAATCGTCTTGGCCCTTGAAACGCGGCTGGAGGTGGCGGCGATAGATTCGAAATTGGACAGCACCATTGCTGTAGTCCAAAACGGTGGGACTATCCAGCCACGCCATGTTGAGCCAAAGGCAGACTGTGCCGCGCGAAATGGCCAGAGGAGAGTCGGGCGACGCAGGAATCCGCAGCGGTTCGTCGCCGGGCAGGATTTTGATGCAGGCGTGGCCTTGGCCGAGAGGGTAAATGCTTGCCCCTCCCAAAACCGCGTTGGCGCCATGGCCGGAAAGGTCCTTGCCGGTGCTGTCGTCAAAGTCCCATCGACCAGCCAGACCCGAGGGTTCCCCGGCGGGGGCGAAGGTCGCCGACACTGCGGCAATAGAGCCGCCCACCGCACATAGAGCCGCTAACAACACCACACATGTGACTGCTGTTTTCTGCATACTGTTACCCCTTTCGACACCAGTTGATGGCATCATAATCGATTGTCGTAACCATTCCTACCTCCACTCCTCGGTGTTGACCATCAGCGCATACCCCCAACGATCAGAGACTGCGCAGCCAGAACTCCGTCCAAAGCGGCGGACTCGCGCCATTCCCTGCTGTTGGTTCTCTTGTGGCGAGTGGAGGATGCGTCAATAGAGACGGCGAAGGGGATGCGATCGAGCGTTACTTGGCGGTAGGAAAAGGGGTTGCCGACTTCGAGGCTCTGCGCTCGTTGGTCACCTTGGGGTTCGCGCTCCGCTTTGCGATGTGCCTGCCTTGGTAAGGGCAGCTCAGGAGCTTACATCCTGCCTTCCGACATCCGATGCATCTGGGGCCCCACAGTTGGCGAGCGGCAAGAGCCGGTTAATAGTCCTTGTACTTTCTGAGCCACACGGGCCAGTCGCTCGGCACTGCGCCGCCGCGTCTTGTCCACGGACCATTGACATCGTATCCGGCGTGCCACCGCAGGGTCCACAGCTCCTTGAGACCCACGTGGCGGACCGACCAGTCTGTAAAGGTCAGATTCGTCCAGCCATTGTGCCGGTCGATGCAGAACTGATTCATCTCACCGGCGGTTCCCTTGTCGCCCCAGCCGAAGTCCCAGGGCGTCTGCACCGGGGTGTCCATCTGTTGAGGCCAGGCGTCGTGCCAGGTGTTGTCTCCCAGGACAGGAACCTCGTAGGCGTTCTTCTTGATGTTCTGTGTGCACTTCCAGAACCACTCCTTGAGCCGGCCGCCGCCGCGATCCTGGAGCACATAGTCGGTCCAGTTGCTGGTGCCATAGCTTCCGGTGAACTCCTTCTGAGGCCCCTCATCCGACTTGGGGTAACGATTGGCAGCGGCCAGACGCCACGCTTTGAATGTGCCCCAATCGCCGCTGCCTTCGACGACACGGGTGGCCGTGGGACAAAACCGCATTTTCTCATCCGTGTAGTAAGGCCGCAAGGCGTTCATCCACAGGCCGTATGTGTCCGGCCGGCCCGCATTCGAGGCGTGCTGGCTGTAGCCCCAGCCTTCGTGGAAGTACCCGGCGTTGTCATCGGTGTACAACTTGTAGATCATCCCCCAGCTCTTCAATCTCGACATGCACGCAACGGACTGCGCTTGCTTCTTCACCCGGCCCAGCGCCGGCATCAGGATGGACATCAGCAGAGCGATGATGGCGATGACGACCAGCAGTTCGATCAAGGTAAATGCCTTCCTCATCTTAGCAGTCCTTCAGGGTGACGTTGTTCAAAATAGAGGGGCCCTGACTTTACGGACCCCTCTGTCCAACAAGGATCGTTAGCAACCACCATCACAATATGCAGAGCACTCGTATCTTCAGCAGCGAGAGCGAAGATATCCACAGTCCCAATGCCCTGCTATTGCCTCCAATCGTCCGGATGCACGTAGATCGTCATGGTATCGGAACTGGTATACTCACCGTCGTTGGCCTCCAACTTCAAGACATAGTTGCCCTCAGCGGACACGGTCACCGTGGTTTGCAGGGCCGTAGGATCGGCAATCACAACGCCGGGGAGGCTGGGATCGGCGTCACTAGGCTGCTGGACTACCGTCCACGTCGCGGTGTAGGGTTGCATTGCGCCATCGTCCGTGACGGTTCCACTGATGGGACCGGTGCGTGTACCATCCCGCAGAAAAGTGTTTATGTCCGGGCCGGCGTTGACAGAAGGAGGTGCATTGTCCGCCGTGAAGCTGAAGATGGGCCCCCAAAGGGGATTGTTGTTGGGATCGTCACCACCGAGATAGGTATCGACCGCCCAGAAGTACCGCGTCTTTGTTTGAGTTTGCACGACGACGGAAGCCACGTTCTTCTTGCTGACAATCTTAATGGCTTCCGGATCGGTGAAGTTCGACAGTGCGTCAAAGTCATCCGTAAAGTAGACGTCAACAAGTACGGGCTGACCGGGCACGCACGGATCAGGCAATGTCCAACTCAGCTCCGTCGCGCCGGGTTTTGCAATAGCACGGTTGGCCGGATTGGGATTGAGCTTGTGGACGGCCGTCAACGTGGTTTGGCCTGCATTCGCAACGTTGTACTCCAGATTCAGCGTGCCATTGCCGTCGTAGGCGGTAATCCAGCCATTGTTAATGTATCCCTGAAGCAACGAGACTCGATCGCCGTTTATCCTCAGCACACCGCCACCCACATCCATCGTGCCGACAGCACCTTGTTTCTCCCTCATGAGAAAGCCATTGGCGGAAATAGTCCCACCATTCAGATTGATGTGACCTATGGCCGTAGGGTCCCTTGCAATCTTGAGGGTGCCCGTGATCCTAAGGGTCCCCTCGATCATATTGATGGTGCCCGTACCTTTGTACCCGCAGTTTATGGTCTCGACCTCAAGGGTTCCACCCTGCACTGTCAGCGCACCCGCCTGAGCACCATTGTCGTTTCCCAGGTGTATTCCACTGACAACGAAAGCATCCTTCGCCGTAACAATTGGACCCGGGACCGTGAAGAGCCTGGCGTATCCATCGCTCAGTGTTGGGACGGCGCCGGTGGCCCAGTTTGCCGGCGTGCTCCAGAGGTGGTCGCCAGTGGTGTCGTTAAACACCACGTCAGCGGAGACATTACCCGCCAGTCCCAGCACCGCAACAAGAGTAACTAGATAGATCGCGTTTCTGAACATGATATTCCTCCTTTTCAAGTAGTGCCTGCTGCGGGCAACGCACCCGCTAGAAATGGACACACGCATACCGTCAGAGAAAGTCGCGTTTTTGCGTAATATATCCTCCTTCGAAAATGATATCTGAGCAGTTGCAGAACTTCATCAAGGGCTTCGTAATCCTTATCCTCAAAAGAACCGAGGCACAATCATATGTCAACGTTCTCCTTCAAGTTCCAGGGCCGGGACTCCGAAGAAGGTCCAGTCGCCATAATTGGCTGTGCCTGCCATGCACACCAGTGTCAAAAATCGCTCATCCTCGCGGAGATCGACACGGATATTCACAGCGAGATCGGTCGGCAATGCGATTTTCCGGTAAAACCTGACTTGGCCATCCACCAACACGTAAACGATGGCGTCAGGTGTTTTGGTTTTTTGCACGTGATTGCTGATGCCGCACACTGACGTGAAACGCTTGATGCGGCTTCCGGTCAGGCTCTCCCGGATGGCGCCCAGATTAAAGGTAATTCCGACGTTCGCGTGCATAAGCAGAGCGGGGTGATCCGTTGTACCATAGGTCTGTCCGTCCAGGGTCAAGAACGCTTGTGGATCGGGTTTGCCACCATGGGCGATTTCAACATACCAGTCGCCGCCACCCGGCGGAAAGTCAAAATGGTGTCCCGCAGTGCTGATGGGCATGAGCCCTCCCTGGGCCAGTGGTACAAATACACCATCGACAAAGGGCAATGACGGGACTTCCACATACTTCTTCTCACCTGTTCTTTTCTCGGAACGGTATGTTGAGACCGTCAGGCCGGTCACAGGATCGATACCGGTGTGGCGACTGCCCGTACCGAAGCCACTGCCTCCACCCACGATGTCCGCCAAATCCAGGCGTTTATTGGGGATGCCAAAGGCATTGGGTTCGGGGATATTACGCACAAAGAGGTTGGGTCTGGCTCCCAGGCTATTGACATTCAGCTCTCCGCTCTTGGTGATTACCGCGGCCTTCCCCTGAGTTATATCACGGTTCTGGGACGGCTGCCGGGCGCGAGACGCGGTTTCTAACCGTACCCGGCCGTCAAACACGTGCACCTCGGCGGCCGCCGAGGCCTGGACCTGCACACCGAACTCGGTGCCAAAATCGGTGACTGTGGATTGAGGGGTCTTGATGGCAAAGCCATGGGCCTGCACAGGGACCTGGGTGGTGACTGTGCCATAATGTAGCACCATTTTGTTCTTGGAAGAGAGATCGAATGCGCAGGGGGCCTGAAGAATGACCGCTGCCCCCTGTTTGAAGGTTAGCCTGGCGAACCCCTCTTTTAGAAACATGGGGCCAGGATACAGATTGGGCTCCGTTGGAGGCTGGTCCCACTGGGCATGAACGACCTCATCCAGGGTGGCGACAACTCGATGGCGCAGGGCGTGGTGTATCACTATCAGTCCCACCAGGACCACGGTGGCCAAGGCGGCCAATCTGACCGCGTTCCTCAGAGTCCAGGTCGCAGTGATGTAGATTCGCTCGGCAAGGTTATAGAGGCCCTCCCTGAGCGGCGAGGTGGCCTCATGACGCTGGTAGATGGCCTGCTGCCTGCGGATTTGGTCTTGCTCTGCCAGAAAAGCTTGCAAGCGCTGCTCCGCGATCCGACGGATTTCGTCTTTACGCTCTGGGGACGGTTCGGAGGTCTGAGTCTCGTCCTGGCCCGTTTCTTCAAGCCATCGGGCAAAGGCCGGAACGTCGCTCGAATTACCCTTACTGAGGTCGATGTCCAAAGTCTCAGGGGCAACGGACGCCACGCGCTGTTTACGAAGTTGGGCGTTCAAGGCCATGAATTCCACATAGTACTGGCGCGCCTCGGTATCCTTAGCGAGCCAGTCTTTCAAGCGGGCATGGTCCTCATCGTTGAGCTCGTCACTGAGTTGCCGGATGAGTAGGTCACTCAGCGTGGTCAGGGATCGGTCGGAACTCATGAAGGGTCCTCCATGACGGCCAGTGAGCGACGGACGCACTCCAGCAGGCTGTGATGAATGCGGGCCATGGCTTTGTAGAGCCCCTGTATTGGACGCTTGACCTCCTCGGCGAGTTCCCTGAGCGTGATGTCATGTCCGTATAGAACCTGGATCAGATGACGGTCGTTTGAACGCAGTCTCTGCAGGCATTTCTGGAGGGCCCGAACGCGCAGCTCCGCCTGCAACGACGCCTTTTCTTCCCGCTCGACCACATCGTTGAGCAGACTATCGTCAAAAAGGATACGTTCCCGTTTCTTCTTCGCGTAGAAGTTCATGACCTTGTTACGTGCAATCGTCTTTCCCCAGGCACAGAAATCATTGATTTGGCCTATGTCCTGAAACTTGCGCCACATGACCTCGGCGGTCTCCTGCATGAGATCGTCTGCGTCGGACCAATTCGGGACCAGGGTCAGGATAAATGCATAGATGCGATGCTGGCAGGCCGTGAGCTGATTCACGAAGTGACTGCCCCGGTCGAATTGTTGTTCGCTGAGATCGTCACTCTTGGCCATGGACTGTTAATTCCACATAGATGAAAAGGCGTTCAGCATCAAATGTATACATCATTCTACATAAACTACTCTTCTAATATCTGGTTTCGCACTTGCAGACGATTGGAGGGTGTTTTTTCAAAAAAGAGACACGCACGACAAAAGTCTGCGAGTGCGGTTTCGATCCGCGTTTCTGGACCAAGATCCAAGTTCAGTCGGGCTGATCCTGACTTTTGTCGTATGCGTCAAGAAAGTGCCATATTCTTGCCCCAATGCTGTTGTAGGCGCTTCATTACAGAGGCCAGACAAACGGGCTTAAGGCAGATTGGCCGTGACATTTTGCCGTAGGATACAAATATGATTTGACCGTAAGTGCATATGGAGAAAGACTTTGCCACGCCCAGTGACGAAAACGCTTCCGTACGCCTGGTCCTTGTCGATGGAGAAATGCTTCAGCTCGGGATCTACTTCGCCGGGGGCGAGGTCGTCATAGCTGTACCAAGGTGAGGCCGTGAAGTCCGGCGTCCCGATGCAGATCCGCATCAGGCTCATGCCAATACCCTTTTCGGCGCCGACCAGACTCTCCATCACCTTCTCCTGCTGGTCGCCCGGGAGCCGGCTGATGTTGAAGCACGTGCTGTGCTCCAGAGAGGAGCCCAGGCCGAGAATGGATTGGAACGTCTGGGTCGAATCGACATGGATGATCGTCTGGGCGTTGCTCGGCCCAGCCGTCCAACTTGCCGGTGGCTGTGAAGACAACTCCTGGCTCATGTCTATGGAGGACACCCACCAGTCAACCTGCATCTCGGCCTGTCCGGGGCGAATTACGACTCCCTGTATCGCGAGAATGATCGCGATCAACCGGGGGAACTCACGCGGATGACGGAATGCACACTGTAACATCAGATGCATGTAACCATGCCTCCCATTTAATTTGACAGGCGAGAACCCAGTTCATCCTACCCAACACTCGAATCGAGGACAAGCGTTTGGCCGACCTCAAGGCACACATGGCATCGCGTCGTTCTCCTTAATGTCCCGCTTCTTCTCAGTCCATTCTGTCCTTGAAGCGCGATCGCTTCAGTGCTATAGTCAGGTGTGCACGTTGAAAAAGGATTCGCTATTGTCTTCTTTTCAGGGGTATTGCCATGTGCGAGCACTGCACGAGACGCGAGTTCTTGGGAACAGGAGTGGCCAGCGGGTTGATTCTCGCGGGGGCAACGTGGACACATGTGCGGGCCTCACAATCCCCGCCCCGTTCAATTCAAGGCAAGTCGCGAATCTGTGTCATTTTCACCGGCGTGCCCGCGCCAGGGGACCGCGATTGGGGAGCCGACGCCGGGCAGGTCGAAGCGGTGAAGGCCCGTCTGGTCAAGGCGGAACAGGAGCTCGGAAACGTCGAACTGCTGATAGGGCAATCGACCAATGCCCAGGAGACGGGGGCTCTATTGGAGAAAGCGGGGCCGGCGACACCGGTCCTTGCGATCAACGTGCGGAACTTCGCTTTGACAGGCGTCGTGAAGCCAATTCTGGATGGGGCGCATCCCATGGTCGTGTTCTCGTTGCCGGCGAGCGGCCATGACTGGATGTATGCACCCCGGTGGCACCGTCAGGGGCACCGCGTCACCTTGCTGGCCAGCGGCAACTACGACGAACTCGAACGAGCCGTTCGTTTGCTGAGGGTCGTTCCGATGATGAAGCAGACTCGGATTCTGCTTTTTCCGCCCGCGCGAGGCACGGCGCCTGCCCAGTCTCCGGAGGAAATCAAGAAGCGTCTCGGGGCGGATGTCATGGCCGTCGAAGAGAAGCTTTTCGACGAAGTGACTTCTGCCGTGGAAGACGAGGCCGTTCGAGCGGAGGCCGACTGGTGGACGAAGAACGCCAAAGAGATCATCGAGCCCAATGCAGAGGACATCAGCAAAGCGGCCCGCATCAGTGTGGCATTGCAGCACCTTCTCGAGCAACAGCAGGCTCAGGGGCTTGCGGTGGGCACTTGCATGGGCTGGTTGTCGAAAGGGTTCCCGTGCCTGGGCTTTGCCCGCCTCCGCGACCGCGGGATTCCCGCGGCCTGCGAAGGGGATATGGATTCGTTGCTGACAATGCTCCTGTTCCAGTACGCGATCGATCGCCCCGGTTTCCAGGGCAATGCAACTTTCGACACCGCGCGAAACGCGTTGTGGACCGCGCACTGTACGGCGCCGCTGAAGATGGACGGCCCCCAAGGCAAGGAGGCGCCGTACCTACTGCGCGGGCATTCCGAGGTGGGTGGCAGTGGCTGCGTTCCCGAGGTCCAGTACCGCATGGGCGAGACCATTACCCGCTCCAAGCTGGTCAACCTGGATACGATTCTCGTTTCCACCGGTAAGATCATTGAGGTCCCGAAGAAATCGGTCCACGGTTGCCGTACCCAGATCGTCACCGAGGTCCGTGATGCGGCGAAGATGGCCGCCAACTGGAGCTGCGTCCTTGAGACTGAGGATGCCATGACGCTGCTGCACCGCGTCGTTGTCTATGGCGACCACATGCAGAGCGTACACCACCTCGCCCGATTGATGGGCATGAAGGTCGTTGAGGAAGGCTGAGGCGACCCTGGGCTCGCGGTTCCTTGAGGGCATGCGTAGGCTTTTCGCCCAGATGCGAATGGCCGAGTATGCGCTTGACAACGAGGCCGTTCTCTGATATTCTATTGACGTTGTGAGTGTAGACGTGAGGTCTTGCCAAAAGACTATGGAGGAATGTTGATGACACTGCACAACACGGGGACGGGGTGATCGAGTCGTAAGCGTCGCCCGCGTCTCCCTTTTTGTTTCCGCGCGAACCTCTGGCTTCCGTCCTCCCCAAAAAGCGAGGATTCTCTGTGGCAGTGCCAATCGAGTCCTTCAGCGCCCAACGACGTTTCAAGAATCCGGCAAAATAGGCAAACTCCTAGCCGTTTTGGCCGTACCTCCATGTAAAAAGACCGGGCCGCCAACTCGTGATGAGGTAGGTCGCAACTGGGGTGCTTGGAGCTACGATGTCATTGGAATCCAGGATCATTGTGAGACGTGTGATCCCATCGGTGTTCATGATGTTGTGTGCATGCATGTCCTTAGGGGGGTGCAGTACCGTGGGGATAGAGAAATCCAAGTATTCGGTCCTCGAAAAGGACGGCCGGTTTGAACTACGGCTCTATGAGCCTTGTATCGCCGCCGAGACGGTAGTCGAGTCCGACTTCGGCGAGGCCGGCAATAGCGCCTTCAGACGATTGTACAAGTATATCTCGGGT
>Ga0316622_100002491_pt1 | contig 12782 bp, 10 predicted proteins | sample OWC_Aug_OW2_C1_D_FD_207646 | JGI IMG/M metagenome (GOLD analysis project Ga0316622, IMG submission 207646) | Wetland soil microbial communities from Old Woman Creek delta, Ohio, United States - OWC_Aug_OW2_C1_D5_C | ecosystem: Environmental > Terrestrial > Soil > Wetlands | place: USA: Ohio... | reverse complement strand
GTCTCGCGCGAGGAACCCACGCCCTTGCGGTAGCCGGAGACGATCACCTCGAAGCCGCCCGCGGCGAGCGCGTTGGCGGGGATCAGGCGCTCGCCGTCCACGATCAGGCCGGCGTAGGCGTTCTTGGCGATCTCGCGCGGGTCCCAGTCGAAGCAGACCCAGGCCGGGGTCATGGCGTCGGTGTTGATGTCGTCGAGCAGGTCCTCGACCCGGAGATCGTCCATGGCGAGGTCGAGCTCCCCCGCCAGCTGGCGCCGGACGAGGCCGGGATCCTTGGTCAGGAACAGCACCCGCTTGCCGGGCGTCAGGCGGACGAGCGGCTCCGGTCTCATGGCGGACATTCTAGCCGGACGCCGGGGCCGGACCGGAGCTACACTCGCGCCGTGCTCCAGACGCCGTCCGTCGCGGCCGCGCCGCGCATCAGCCTGATCGTCCCCGCCTTCAACGAGGCGAGCTACCTCGAGCGCCTGCTCGACAGCGTGGACCGGGCGCGCTCGCTCTTCGCATCCGGTCCCGGCGCGGTCGAGGTGGTGGTCGCCGACAACGCCTCGACCGACGCCACCGCCGCGATCGCCGGGCGGCGCGGCTGCCGGGTCGTGGGCGTCGCGAAGCGCGCCATCGCCGCGGCCCGCAACGGCGGCGCCGCGGTGGCGCGCGGCGAGATCCTCGCCTTCACCGACGCCGACGGCCGCATCCACCCGCGCACGTTCGACGCCATCGAGACCGCCCTCGCTCGCCCGCGGATCGTGGGCGGGGCGAGCGGCGTCACGCTCGAGCGCTGGTCGCTCGGGCTCGCCCTCACCTACGCGCTCTTCCTGCCCATGGTCTGGGCGACCGGATTCGACACCGGCGTCGTCTTCTGCCGGCGCCGCGACTTCCTGGCGATCGGGGGCTACGACGAGAGCCGGCTCTACGGCGAGGACGTGGCCTTCCTCGCGCAGCTTGCCCGCCTCGGGCGCCGGGACGGGCGCCGCCTGCTCCGGCTCCGCGGCGTGCGCGCGGTGGCTTCGACCCGCAAGTTCGATCGCCACGGCGACTGGCACTACTTCCGCACCATGCCCGGGCTGGCCTGGCGCATGCTCTTCCGCCGCAGCGCCGCCACCGAGTTCGCGGAGCGCTACTGGTACCGGCCGGAGCGCTGAGCCGGGCGCGTGGTGCGTGCGCTCAGACCTCGGCCTGCGACCACCTCGCGGTGGCGCCCTCCTCGAAGCCGTCGGCGAACAGCAGCGAGCGCTCGACCGCTCCCAGGTCGGGCGGATCGCCGATCGGCGAGTCGTTGAGCCCCGGCAACGGCATCCCGGCGTCGACCAGCGGGCTCGCCGCCGTGGGCGTGAAGTCGCCCGCCTCCGGCGCGACCAGCGCCGGCGGCGCCTGGATGCCGGCGGCCTCCTGGCCGGTGCCGGCGCGCAGCGCCGCGAGGTCGGCGAAGGAGGCGCCCTCCCACCAGGCGAGCCGGCCGGCAGTCGAGCGCCAGAGATCGTCGTGGTCGAAGTCGAGGAGCACCGGGTTGACCTTGTAGATCGCCTCCCCGGTGCCGGCGAACAGGTTGTTGCGGGCGCGCACCCAGGTGCTCTCGCCGGGATCGAGCAGCGCCAGCGCCGCGGTGCCGGCGGCGGTGCTCCAGAACGTGTTGTGGTAGAGCAGCAGGGGACCGACCGGCGTCGGATAGCCGCTGTTGATCTTGAGCGCGCTCGCCAGGTAGCCGTCCTGCTGGCTGGTGCGCGTGTTGCCGAAGTCCCACGCCACGTTGCGCACGATCCAGGTCGGGCCGGGCGCCGCGGGCGCGACCGCGAAAGCCATGTGGACGTCCTCGATCCGGTTGCCCCACATGCGCACGTTGGCGCACCAGCCCTCGGGCTCGAAGGCGTCGTCGTTGTGCTGGTAGAGGACATTGTCGTAGAGGTCGGTCTCCGACGTGAAGCCGTCGGGCGGCGCCGCGCTGCCGCAGCCGCCGATGCCGTTGAACGTGCCGTGCAGCACGTTCCTGCGCACGACGTTGCCGCGCCCGAGATCGTCGGTCATCGCCACGCCGTTGTTCTCGGCGCTCGAGCCCTTGGTCCAGTTCCAGTCCCAGCCGGGGATCGAGGTGTCCCAGAGCTCGTTGTCCTCGACCAGGTTGCGGGCGCCGCCCTTGATCCACACGCCGGCGGCCCCGACCTCGTGGATGCGGCAGGAGCGCACCGCGCAGTCGTCGGACCAGCGAAGGTAGACCCCCTTGCCGTAGTCGCCGCTGCCGAAGTGGCGGATCTCGAGGTTCTCGACGCGCACGTGGGCCACCCCGTCGAGCACGAAGCCGTTGTCGAGGCGCGCGACCTGCATCGAGTGCGCCGCCGGCGCCGAGCCGTCCGAGAACTTCACGCGCAGCGTCGCGCCGTCGAACCAGAACCCGCCGGGGGGCCCGGCCGCGAGGGCGGCGAGGTCGGCGAGCGAGTCGTAGCGGAAGAGCCTGCCCTGCTCGGTCACCACGTGGCCGGTCGGGAAGCCCGTGACGCGCGACCAGACGCCGCCTCCGGCGTCGGTCCACGGCACGCCCGCGGCGATCGCGGCGTCGGCGCCGTCGAGCACGGCCGCCGGTCCGGCGCCCCGGAAGACGATCGGCTGGGCCGCGGTGCCGGAGGCGGTCACCGCGACCCCCTCGCGATAGACGCCGGGGGCGATCGAGACCAGGTCGCCGGCCTGGGCGCGGTCCGCGGCGGCCTGGACCGTCGCGAGCGGAAAGTCGGGGTCGGTCCCCGCGTTGCCGTCGTCGCCCCAGGGCGCGACGTAGAGGGTGCGCAGCGTCGGCTCGGCGAGGCGCGCCGCGCGCGTGGCGAGCGAGGCCGTCTGCTCCGGCTCGCCGGTCACGCCGTCCGGGTCGGACAGCGTCACGCGCGCCTCCCACGAGCCGCCCGGGGTGAGCCCGAACAGGCTGCCGACGAAGCGTGTCGAGTCCACGCGCACCAGGGGCTGCGCGGCGCGGAAGGCGGGCTGGCCGGCGCGGCGCCAGGCGAGCGCGGCGCTGGCGTCGCCATCGGCGTCGCCGGCGATGGTCGCCACCACCCCGCCGGCGTGGAAGTTGCCCCAGGTCGCGACCGAGACCAGCTGGGCGGAGCCCTGGGCCGAGCCCGCCCCCACGGCCAGGAGGCGGGCGAGGACCGCGAGGACGACCGCGCGCCGCACCGGCATCGAGAGCTCCCGCGCCATGCCGGGAAGGTAGCACCGGAGCCGGCCGGCCCCTGTGCCCCTCGCCACAGCCGGTCCGTTATCCTCCCGCCATGTGCGGCCGCTACTTCCTGACCACCCCCGGCGCGGTGCTGGCGGAGACCTTCGGGCTCGACGCGATGCCCGAGCTGGCGCCGCGCTGGAACGTCGCGCCCAGCCAGCGCGTGCCGATCGTGCGCGCGGCCGGCGGCGGCGGCCGCGAGCTGGCGCTGGTGCGCTGGGGGCTGGTGCCGTTCTGGGCCAAGGAGGCCGCGATCGGCAACCGGCTGATCAACGCACGCGCCGAGTCGCTGGGCGAGAAGCCGGCCTTCCGCGACTCGTACCGCAAGCGCCGCTGCCTGGTCCCGGCCGACGGCTTCTTCGAGTGGCAGAAGGTCGGGGCCGGCAAGCAGCCCTGGCTGCTGCGCCTGCGCGGCGGCGGCGTGTTCGGCATGGCCGGCCTCTGGTCGAGCTGGCGGGATCCGGCGAGCGGCGAGCCGCTCGAGAGCTGCGCCATCGTGACCACGGCGCCCAACGAGCTCGCCGCGACCGTCCACGACCGCATGCCGGTCCTGCTGCCGCGCGCGCTCCACGCCGCCTGGCTCGCCCCCGCGGCCTCGCCCTCCGAGCTCGCGCCCCTGCTCGCTCCCTTCCCCGCCGACGGGATGGAGGCGTTCCCGGTCTCGAAGCTCGTCAACAATCCGGCGCGCGACGAGCCGGCCTGCATCGAGCCGGCCTGACCGGCGCCCGCATCCCCGCGGGACCGGCTCGTCCCGGCGAACTCGGCGGGCCGCGCCCGCGGGATTAGATTCATCCACCATGAAGCCCACCGTCCTCGTCCTGCTCCTGCTCTCCCCCTTCGCAGCCGCGGCGGCCGAGTCGGCGCCCGCGACGACCGGCCTCTCGCCCGACGCGATCCGGGACTCCGTCCTCTCCGCGATGGACCCGCGCGCCGACCCGTGCCAGGACTTCTACCGCTACGCCTGCGGCGGCTGGCTCGACACCACCAGGCTCCCAGCCGACGAGGCGCGCTGGGCGCGCAGCTTCTCGACCATTTCCGAGCGCAATCGCGAGATCGTCCGGGCGCTGCTCGAGGACGCCGCCGCGAACCCCGGCGAGCCCGGGACGGAGCGCCAGAAGATCGGGGACTTCTACGGCGCCTGCATGGACGAGGCGGCGATCGAGAGGGCCGGCACCACGCCGCTCGAGCCGCTGCTCGCGATCGCCGGCTCGGCGCGCGACGCCGCCACGCTCCTGCGCGCGGCCGGCGAGCTCGGCCGCGCGGACATCGACGTCCTGCTCGGCTCCGGCGCGGTCGCCGACTTCAAGGACCCGACCATGACCCTGTTCTTCATGTCCCAGGGCGGGCTCGGCCTGCCGGACCGCGACTACTACGTATCGGAGGACGCCAGGAAGAAGGAGGTCCTCGCCGCGTACGAGAAGCACGTCGGGAGAATGCTGGGGCTGCTCGGCCAGGACGCGGAGGGCGCCGCGGCGGACGCCCGCCGCGTGGTCGCGTTCGAGGCCGAGCTGGCGCGTGCCTCGCGCCCGCGCGCCCGGATGCGCGATCGCGACAAGCTCTACAACAAGGTCGATCGGGAGGGGCTCGAGAAGCTCGCGCCGTCGCTGCCGTGGGCCGCCTACTTCGAGGCGCTCGGCGCCCCGGAGATCCGCTCGATCAACGTCGCCGTGCCCGAGTTCTACCAGGCGCTCGACCGAGCGGTGACCGCCGCGACCCCCGAGACGCTGCGCGCCTATCTGCGCTGGCACGTGGTGAACCAGAGCGCCGACTTCCTGCCCGAGCGCTTCGCGGTCGCCGACTTCGAGTTCTTCGGGCGCACGCTCTCGGGCCAGGCCGAGATCCAGCCGCGCTGGAAGCGCTGCGTCGCGGCGGTCAACGGGCTGCTCGGCGAAGCGGTCGGCAAGCTCTACGTCGAGAGGGAGTTCGCGGGCGACAGCAAGCGCGTCGCGGTCGAGATGATCGAGGACATCGAGAAGGCGTTCGAGGCCAACCTCGCCCACCTGTCGTGGATGGACGACGTGACCCGCGCCCGCGCGGTCGAGAAGGCGCGCAAGGTCACCAACAAGATCGGCTACCCCGACGCCTGGCGCGACTACTCGCCGGTCGCCGTGCGCCGCGCCGACTACTTCGGCAGCGCCGGGTCCGCCGCGCGCTTCGAGGTCGCGCGCCAGCTCGCCAAGGTCGGCAAGCCCGTGGACCGGGGCGAATGGCTGATGGTGCCGCAGCTGGTCAATGCCTACTACCAGCCGACCAACAACGAGATCGCCTTCCCGGCCGGGATCCTGCAGCCGCCCTTCTTCCATCGCGACTTCCCCGCCGCGATGAACTACGGCGGCGTGGGCGCCGTCATGGGTCACGAGCTCACCCACGGCTTCGACGACCAGGGACGCAAGTCCGACGGCGACGGCGTGCTGCGCGAGTGGTGGGAGCCGGAGGTGGCGGCCAAGTTCGAGCAGGCCGCCAGGTGCGTCGAGGAGCAGTACGCGAAGCTCGAGGTCGAACCGGGCGTCAGGGTCGACGGCAAGCTCACCCTGGGCGAGAACATCGCCGACCTGGGCGGCGTCGAGCAGGCCTACGACGCCTACAAGGCCTGGGAGGCGCGCCACGGCTCGCCCGCGCCCCTGGCCCCCGGGCTGAGCAACGACCAGCTGCTGTTCGTCGCCTTCGGCCAGGTCTGGTGCACGCTCACGACGCCCGAGTTCCTGCGCCGCCAGGTGACCACCGATTCGCACTCCCCGGGCATGTTCCGCGCGGTCGGCGCGCCGCGCAACTCGCGCGCGTTCCGGGAGGCGTTCTCGTGCGAGCCCGGCGACGCGATGGTCGCCGAGCCGACCTGCACCGTCTGGTGAGCGGCTAGGAGCGGATCCGGATCGCGCCGGTACGGCCGAGACTCTCGGCGATCTCGAGCAGCTCGCCGAAGTTCTCGAGCGTGATCATGCCCTCGAGCCCGCGCTCGCCGACCACGAGCACGGGCTGCATCGGCCGCGCCTGGAGCAGGCGCAGCACCTCCTCGAGTGGCGCGTCGGGGCGCACCACCGGCGGCTCCCGGTCCATCGCCTCGAGCACGGTTCCTTCGCGCCCCTCTCCGGCGAGCGCCGCGAGCAGCGCCGACCGGTGCAGCACGCCCGCCACCCGGCCCCAGGCGTCGAGCACCGGGAAGTCCTGCTGCTGGGTGGCGAGCAGCAGCTGCGCCGCGCGCGAGAGCGGGTCCTGGGGCGCGAGCGTCTCGAAGCGGGTCACCATGGCGTTGGAGGCGGTCAGCCCGCGCACGGCGGCCCGGCTGCGCTGGTAGGACGCCTCCTGTCCGGCGCCCACGAAGACGAAGAACGCGATCAGCAGCAGCACCGGCTTGACCGGCGGCGGCACGAAGGCGAGCACCGCGAACACCAGCGCCAGGCTCTGCCCGACCGCGGCCGCGATGTTGGTGGCGCGCGTCTCGCCCAGGAAGAGCGAGAGCGTGGCGCGCAGCACGCGGCCGCCGTCCATCGGGAACGCGGGCAGGAGGTTGAAGCCGAACAGCACCAGGTTCGCCCAGAGCAGCTGCCAGAGCACCGGCGCGTCGGCGATCACCTCCTCGGCGGAGTCCGGGGCGTGCGCCCTGAGGGCGAACAGGGCGCCACCCAGCAGCGCCGCCAGCACCAGGTTGACCGCCGGTCCGGCGAGCGCGATGACCAGCTCCGCCTTGCCAGCGGGCATGCGGTCGATGCGCGCCACGCCGCCGAACGGATAGAGCACGATCTCGCGCGTCGCGACGCCGAAGCGGCGCGCCGCCAGGGCGTGGCCGAGCTCGTGCAGGACGACGCAACCGAACAGCAGGAGCATGAAGACGACGCCACCCAGGAACCCCTCGCCCTGGTCGGAGGAGACGTTGCCGAACCAGAGCAGCAGCAGGAAGAAGGTCAGGTGGATCCGGATCGGGATGCCCGCGAGGGCGCCGATGCGGACCGACCACGGAGACCCTCCCTCGCCGCCGCGGCGGACGCGGGATTCGGTGGCGTCGTCGTCCATCGCCGCTCAGGCCCTCACTGCCAACCGCACACCTGGCCGCGGTTCTGCTCGTCGAGCCAGGTCTTGAGCGGCGCGAAGTACTCGAGCACCGCCGAGGCGTCCATGTCGCGCGATCCGGTGAGCGTCTCGAGCGCGTCCGGCCACGGCTTCGACGCGCCCATGAGCATCATCTTCTCGATCCTCTCCCCGGCCACCCTGCTGCCGTAGATCGAGCGCCGGTGCAGCGGGCCGGTCTCGCCGGCGGCGGCGGTCAGGTCGCGGTGGAACTGGAACTGGAGGATGTGGGCGAGGAAGTAGCGCATGTAGGGCGTGTTGCCGGGCACGTGGTACTTGGCGCCCGGATCGAACTGCGCCTCGCTGCGCGGCGACGGCGGCGCCACGCCCTGGTACTTGAGCTTGAGGTCCCACCAGGCCTGGTTGTAGCGGTCGGCCGGAATGCGGCCCGAGAAGACGCCCCAGCGCCACTTGTCGATGACCAGGCCGAAGGGCAGGAAGGCGACCTTGTCGAGCGCCTGGCGCAGCAGCAGCGCGACGTCGGCGTCGGCGGGCGGCTCCTTGTCGATCAGGCCGAGGCGAATCAGGTACTTCGGCGTCACCGAGAGCGCCAGCGTGTCGCCCAGCGCCTCGTGGAAGCCGTCGTTGGCGCCGTCGCGGAAGAGCGGATCCTGGGTGTTGTGGGCGCGCTGGTAGAAGTTGTGCCCGAGCTCGTGGTGGATGGTGTTGAAGTCCTCCTCGTTGACCTGGATGCACATCTTGATGCGCAGGTCGTCCTTCTGGTCCACCGACCAGGCGCTGGCGTGACAGACGACGTCCCGGTCGCGCGGCTTGACGAACATGGAGCGCTCCCAGAAGGTCTCGGGCAGCGGTGCAAGCCCGAGCGAGGTGAAGAAGGCCTCGCCGGTCTTGACCATCCTGATCGGGTCGTAGCCGGCCTTCTCGAGGCGCTCGGTGAGCGCGTAGCCGGGGTCGGCGACGCCCTTCGGCTCGACCAGCTCGTAGACGTTGCCCCACTGCTGGGCCCAGAGGTTGCCGAGCAGGTGGGCGGGGATCGGCTTGCCGGGGGGCACCACCTCGGGGCCGTAGGTCTCGGTCAGCCGCGCGCGCACGTAGCAGTGGAGCGAATCGTAGAGCGGCTTGACCTGGAGCCAGAGCCGCTCGAGCTCGACTTCGAAGGCGACCGGGTCGAGGTCGTACTTGGAGCGCCAGAGCGCGCCCAGGTCCTGGAAGCCCAGCTCGCGCGCGCCGGCGTTGCCGAGCTCGACGAAGCGGCGGTAGTCCTCGCGCATGCCGTGGGTGGAGATGTCGTGCCAGCCCTGCCAGGCCGCTTCGAGCTCCTTCGGGTCGCGGCTCGCCGCGAGCAGGTCCGAGATCGCCGCGATGTCGAGGCACTCCTTGCCCTCGCCCGGGCACCACTTGCCGCGCCCGTAGGTGCCCTCCATGCGCGCCGCAATCTGGGTCAGCTCGGCGCGCTGCGCCGCGTCCGAGGGCGCGGGCAGGGTGAGCGCGATCTTGAGCAGCCTCAGCTTGCGCGCCCACGGCTCCGGCAGCTCGAGCGCGTCGTAGCGGGTAGCCGCGCGCGCCAGCTCCATCGTGGCCTTGATCGTCTCCTCGTTGGCGCGCGCCGCGAGCAGCTCGGTGTCGTAGGTGATGTAGGTCGACTGGACCCAGGACGCGCGCTCGCGCTGGATCCAGAGGTCGAGCAGCCGGGCCTCGGCGTCGACGAGGAAGCTCTGGGCCTCCTCCACGGTGGGCGGGCCCTGCGGCTGGGCGGCGACGGGGGAGTCGAGCATCGTGGCGAGGGCTCCTGCGAGCGCGACGGCGAGCCTGCGGCTCGACCGCGAACGTGGCATGGACATGTCTCCGGTCTCCTTCGGGTCGTTCCGGGAGCCGGCCCCGCTCTGGCGCCGGCTACCGGGCTCCGCGGCGCTAGCTTATCGGAGCCCGACCGGGCTCGAGATACCGTCGCGCCGGTCGCCCAGGCTCGCCGTGCTATCATCGCGGCGCTTCCTGGAGCCTTCGAGGAAGCCCCCCAAACCGTGCTGAATCAACGTCTTGCAGTGACGCTTCTGGCTGCGGCCGCGACGCTCTCGACGGCCCTCGAGGGCCAGCCGCCGCCGCGCTGGGAGCGGCGGGTCGAGAGCGCGATGACGCAGGCGCGCGCCTCGGGAAGGCTGGTTCTGGTGGACGCCTACGCCGAGTGGTGCGGCTGGTGCGAGCGGCTCGAGCGCGAGGTCTTCCCGGACCCGGCCTTCGTCGCAATGGCGCAAGAGCTGGTGCTGCTGCGCGTCGACGTCGAGGACGGCGGCGAGGGCACCGAGCTCGCCGAAACCTACGGCGCGGTCTCGCTGCCGACCCTGATCCTGCTCGAGCCTTCGGGAGCCTACGTCGGAGCCGTGTCCGGCTTCGCGCCCGCGCGCGAGCTCGTGCGCAGCGTGCGCGCCGAGATCGCCGCCCACCAGCGCGCGCTCGCCGCCTACGAGCGCACACTCGCCGGCGGCGACGCGCAAGCGCTCGAGGCCGTCGCCCTGGAGCGCTGGCAGCGCCGGGACGGCGCGCGCGCGGCGGCCGCTCTCGAAAAGCTGCTCGCCGTCGCCTCCCTGCCGCCCGAGCGCGAGGCCTGGAGCCGGTACCTGCTGGCGGACGCCTGGCGCATGGCCGGCGACCTGGACCAGGCGCGCGCCGCAGCCGCCGGCGCCGATCGCGCCCGGCGACGGGCCGGGGCGTCCGACCCCGAGCTGGGTGAGCGCCTCGCGCTGCTTCCCTTCTGGATCGCCGAGAGCGCGCGCGACTGCGGCGACGCCGCCGGTCTGCTGGCCCGCTTCGAGAAGGACCACCCGTCGAGCCCGCTGCTCGGCGAAGCGCGCCGCGCGCTGGCGCGCCTGCGCGCCGACGCGGGACCGCGCTGCACATGACCGGCATCCGGGACCGACTCGCGTGGCGTGCGCCCACGCTCGCCGTGGCCGCCGGTCTGGCCCTGGTGTGCGGCGCCGCGGCCCAGCCGGAGCGCGTCCAGAAGGCCGAACTCACGCTCGCCGCCGACCGCTCGTCGTACGCGCCGGGCGAGGTCGCGCGGCTGGTCGCGGTGGTCGAGATCGAGCCGGGCTGGCACGCGCAGGCGCACGTGCCGACCTTCGACTACCTGATTCCGACCGAGCTCCGCGTCGAGGTCCCGCCGGGCTGGAGCGCCGGCGCGGTGCGCTATCCGGAGCCCGACCTCGCCCGCTTCGCCTTCGCCGAGGAGCCCCTGGCCGTCTACGAGGGGCGCGTCCGCCTCTTCTTCGAGGTCGAGGTCCCGGCCGCCGCGCCCGCGGGCGCGGCGGCAGTGCGTGCGACGCTCCGCTACCAGGCCTGCGACGACAGGTCGTGCCTGCCGCCGGTCGAGCGCACCGCCGGCGTCGACCTCGCAATCGGCGGCGCCGGAGCGCCGACCCACGCCGAGCTGTTCGCCGCCGAGCCCGCCCGGGCGACCCGGCCGGAGGACGGAGCCCCGTCGGGCCCTGAAGGCGGACGCGGGCTCGCCGTCGTCCTGCTGCTCGGACTGGTCGGCGGGCTGATCCTCAACGCCATGCCCTGCGTGCTGCCGATCCTCTCGCTCAAGGTCTTCGGCCTGGTTCGCTCGGCCGCCGCCGGACGTCGCCACGTCCGGGTCGGCGCGCTCGCCACCGCGGCCGGCATCCTGGTCTCGTTCTGGGTCCTGGCCGGCGCCGCGATCGCCGCCAAGGCGGCCGGCTCCGCGGTCGGCTGGGGCGTGCAGTTCCAGCGCCCCGGCTTCGTCGCCTTCCTCGCCGCGGTGATCCTGCTCTTCACGCTCAACCTGTGGGGCCTGTTCGAGATCCAGCTGCCGGGCCGGCTCGCCGCCGCGGCCGGCGAGGGCGGGCGCGAGGGCGTCGCCGGACACTTCGTCTCGGGGCTGTTCGCGACCCTGATGGCGACGCCGTGCTCGGCGCCCTTCCTCGGCACCGCGGTCGGCTTCGCGCTCGCGCAGAGCGCACCGATCGTCGCCGCCGTGTTCACCGCGATCGGCCTCGGCATGGCGCTCCCCTACCTGGCGCTGGCCGCCGCGCCTGCCGCGGCACGCCTGTTGCCACGACCCGGGGCCTGGATGGAGACGCTCCGCGGGGTGATGGGCTTCCTGCTCGCGGGCGCGCTGGTCTGGCTGCTCTACGTGCTCGGCAACCAGGTCGCTCCCGAGCGGCTGGCGCTGGTCGAATCTGCCCTGCTCGCCACCGCGCTCGGCGTCTGGCTCGCCCACCGCGCGCGGCTCGGCTCGGTGGCGCGGCGGCTCTGGGGCGGGGCCGCGATCGCCCTGGCCGCGGCTTCGATCGCGCTCGCCGCCGGCGGCGGACCGGCCGCGCGCACGATCGAGGTGAGCGGCGACACCGGCCGCATCGCCTGGCGCGCCTGGGACCCGGCCGAGGCCGAACGGCTCGCCGCCGCGGGCACGCCGGTCTTCCTCGACGTCACCGCGGACTGGTGCGTGACCTGCAAGGTCAACGAGCGGCTGATCCTGGAGACGCCCGAGGTGCGCGCGGCGCTGGCGCGCCACGGGGTGGTGCCGATGAAGGCGGACTGGACCAACCGGGACGACGCGATCGGCGACTTCCTGGCCGCCCACGGCCGCTACGGCATCCCCTTCTACATGCTGTACCGGCCGGGACGCGAGCCGCGGCTGCTGCCCGAGCTGCTGGGCAAGGAGCTCGTCCTCGCGGCGATCGAGGAGGCCGGCCGGCGCTCGCCGTGAATCGGCCCGGCCCGCCCGCCGCGCTCAGGACTCCGCGCGCGGGATGAGCAGCCAGAGCACCAGGTAGACCAGGATCCCCGGAAACGCCGCCGAGAGGATCGAGACCAGCACGTAGAGGACGCGCAGCAGCGTCGGATCGCGGTCGAAGTACTCCGCGAAGCCTCCGATCACTCCGCCCAGCATCGCGTGCCGGCGGCTGCGCCGGAGGCGGCGCTCGACGATGGCGGTCGACATGACGGCACCCCCCTTCGAGCTCCTCTACGTGGCGCGCCGGGCGAAGTTCCGCCGCGCCGCCACGGCCCTCAGTCGAACTCGCGCCGCGGCGCCGCCTGCGCCGGGCCGAGCCGGCCGGCCTCGATCTCGGCCTTGAAGTAGTTCTCGCCGCGCACGGGGGCGTCGGCCAGCCGGCGCAGGAGCGCGATCTGGCCGACGTGGGTGAGCGCGTCCGCCACCGGCCCCTGGAAGAGCCGCTCGGGCGGGAATCCGAGCGGCGCGCCCGAGGCCAGCCGCGCATCGAGCGCGGCGAGGCCGTCGTGAAAACGACGCACGTCGTCCTCCCAGCCTCTCCTCGGCGTCTCGCGCCAGCGGTGCTCGCCGTCGGCGAGCGCCAGCGCCCAGTCGAGCAGGTCGCCGACGTGGGCGAGGATCTCGCCCGCGCAGCGGCTCTCCGGCGCGGCGCGGACCTCGCCGAACTCGGCGGGCGCCCCGCGCATCGCCTTGCCGCCCCGGTAGGCGAGCGTCGCCAGAGTGTGACGCAGCATCTCGACCTTGCCGTCCATGCGCTCTCCGGGAGCCGGCGGCGACCCGCCAGCAGGCCGCGCCGCCCATCCA
>Ga0316622_100002490_pt1 | contig 12782 bp, 7 predicted proteins | sample OWC_Aug_OW2_C1_D_FD_207646 | JGI IMG/M metagenome (GOLD analysis project Ga0316622, IMG submission 207646) | Wetland soil microbial communities from Old Woman Creek delta, Ohio, United States - OWC_Aug_OW2_C1_D5_C | ecosystem: Environmental > Terrestrial > Soil > Wetlands | place: USA: Ohio... | reverse complement strand
GCCGCCGTCAGCGTAGACAGTGTCGCCAGGGACCACGGCCTTCGCCTCGCCGTCCCACAGCGCGATTGCGTCAGGCGAGTGGCCAGGGGTGTGCAGCACCTCCCACTTGGCCGCGCCGGTGTCGACGGTATCGCCCTCCCTGAGGGGGTGGGCGTCGACGCGCTCGAGCTCGCCGCCGAACAGCCACGCGCCCGACTCCTCGGCGTCGCCCCCCGCCATGGCCGCGACGCCCGCCTCGTGGATGAGCACCTCGGCGCCCAGCTCGCGCGCGAGGCCGGCCGCGCCGCCCGAGTGGTCGTAGTGCCTGTGCGTGAGCACCAGGCGGTCGGCGCGCCTGCCCCCGAGCATGGCCCTGATGCGCTTGGCGTAGAACGCGGTCGCGCCGCCCGTGCCCGCGTCCACGACCACGGGGCGGTCGCCCTCCAGCAGGTAGAGGTTGCTGTCGAAGGCCTGCCCCGCGAGGCGCCGGACCCGCGGCTGCGTGGGTGCCATGCGCCCCCCAGTACGCGCCGCCAGGACATGAGCGTTGCGGCCGACGTGCCAGCAAATGTCTTTAAGCCGGACGCCAATCGGCTGGCGCAGCCCACGGGGGACGTCCGGTGGCCGACGAGCACAAGGGCGAGGAGCAGTGGTCGGGCAGGCTGGGCTTCCTGCTCGCCGCGGTCGGCTCCGCCATCGGCCTTGGGGCGGTCTGGCGGTTCCCCTACCTGGTCTACGAGCATGGCGGCGGCGCGTTCCTCATCCCCTACCTCATCGCCCTGTTCGTCTCGGGCATCCCGCTCATGATCCTCGAGCTCGGCGTCGGCAAGACGCTCCGCACCTCCGCGCCCATCGCGTTCATGCGCATCCACAAGCGCATGGGCTGGGTCGGATGGATGACGCTGATGCTGGGGTTCGTCATCATCGCCTACTACACCGTCGTCCTCGCCTGGTCGCTCGTTTACATGTTCGCCTCGCCCGGCCTCGACTGGGGCACCGACACCCAGGCCTTCTTCGACAACGAGGTCGTGCACCTCTCGCCTGGCCCCGGACAGCTCGGGGGCATCGGACTCAGCGTGCTTGCGATGGTCCTCGTCACGTGGCTCATCATCTACCTCATCATCGTCAAGGGCATCAAGATGGTGTCGAAGGTCGTGATGCTCACGGTGCCCGCGCCCTACATCCTCATGCTCATCTTGGCCTTCTTCAGCCTGCGGCTGGAGGGGGCGGACGTGGGGCTCGAGTACTACCTCCGGCCCAACTTCGAGAAGCTGGTCGACCCGGAGGTGTGGCTCGCGGCGTTCGCGCAGATATTCTTCGCGCTGTCGCTCTCCACGGGCGTGATGATCGCCTACAGCTCGCGGCTCGAGCGCAAGGCCGACGTCGTCAACAACTCCTACATCGTGAGCTTCCTCGACGTGGGGTTCGCCTTCTTCGCTGGCATCGTGGTGTTCGCCACCCTCGGCTACATGGCGGCCGCCCAGGGCGTGCCCATGGAGGACGCGGTCATCGGGGGCCCGGGCCTCACCTACGTGGCCTACCCGACGGCCATATCGCTGCTGCCCAGCGCCAACGCGCTGTTCGGCGTGCTGTTCTTCCTGATGCTGTTCACGCTCGGGATAGACTCGGCCTTCGCCACCATCGAGGCGGTCGCGCTCGGCCTCAAGGACGCGGGGTTCAACTACAAGCGGATGTCGATCATCTCGTCCGCGGGCGGTGCGTTCCTCGCCATCCTCTTCGCCACGGGCGGCGGCTACCACTGGCTGTGGATAGTCGACAACTTCTTCAACGAGATAGGCATTGTCACGATGGGCCTGCTGGAGTGCTACATCGTGGGCCACCTCTACAGCACCAAGAAGTTCGTGAGGGAGGTCAACGAGACCTCCGAGCTCAAGATAGGCCGGTTCTGGGTCGTGTGCATCAAGTACGTGACGCCCCTCATCCTCGTCGTCATGCTCATCGCGACTCTCATCAAGACCGCCATCTCCGGCTTCCAGGGCTACCCCGCGTGGGCCATCTTCATCGGCGGCCTGTTCCCCATCGTGCTCATCGCCTTCATCGCGGTGCGCATGTCCAGGAGGTGGGGCCCGCGGGACTGAGCTTCGGCGCGGTCGCGGTGGCCACCACGGCCTCCTTCATCCTGTACGGCGGCACCATATACTTCGTGTCGATCGCCATGAAGTGGAGGCTCGACCTGCTGCTACAGGGCATCGGGCTCGGGGCCATGGTCCGGACGTGGCGGCGGGGCTTCCACGGCCAGGTGGCGGTGTTCGGCGTGGTGCTGCTCGTGGTCCTCTCCGTGGAGGCGGTGGCCATAGGGCCCGGCGCGGGCCCAGACGGCGGCGTGCCCTTCGGGGGCGGGGGCCGGTGGGTCGAGATGTCGGACACGCTGACCCTTGACGGCTACGCGACCGAGGGCGCCGCGCCCATGAACGCCACGCCCGAGCTGGGCGGCGTCGTCCCGACCTCGGTCAACCTCAGCCTCCAGTGGGTCGACAACGACGCGCGCGAGCCCCCCGCGGGCCCGCTCGACGCAGCGCCCCGCAACCGGCCCGACACGCTGCGCCTCTCGGTCAAGGGCCCCGGCGCCGTGTCAGGGACGGTGGAGGCGGCCAACGACCCCTCGACCCGGCTCGGAGAGGTGGAGCTCGGCCCGTTCAAGGCCCAGCAGGGGAGGGGCCTGGAGGGGATCGTCGTGACGGTCGAGTGCCTCGAGGCCGGGGACGTCACGGGCCGGTTCCTCACGTACGTCGCCGACGGCGGGAACGACTACGTGCTGTTCTTCGAGTACACCTACCAGGAATGGATCCCCGGCCAGAACGCGACGGATTGACGCGATGGGCCGCGCCGGGCCCCGGCACCGCCCCGTCGTCCCCCTGGCCCGCCTCAGTCGGTGATGCCCTCCTCGGTGACGGAGAAGACCGCCTCGCCCTCGGGCAGGTTCGGGGAGTCGATGAGCCGCGCTATGCGCTTGGGCCCCTTGCTCTTGCGCAAATAGATCCTGAACGTGGCCGCGTGGCCCACGATGTGGCCGCCGATGGGGCGCGTGGGGTCGCCGAAGAAGGCGTCGGGCTTGGCCATGACCTGGTTGGTCACGCCGACGACCGCGTTGTGCAGGTCGCCGAACCTCTGCAGGTCGTGCATGTGCTTGTTGAGCTTCTGCTGCCGGTCCGCGAGCGCGCCGCGGCCCACGAACTCGGCGCGGAAGTGCGCCGTGAGGGAGTCGACGATGAGGCACCTGACCGAGTGCTCCTTGGCTATCTCGGTGGCCTTCTCCACGAGCAGCATCTGGTGGTGGGAGTTGAAGGCGCGCGCGACGCGGACCTTCGCGAGCGTCTCGTCGGGGTCCAGGCCCTGGCCCTCCGACATCTGGATGATGCGCTCCGGGCGGAAGGTGTTCTCGGTGTCGATGTAGATGGCGGTGCCCTCGAGCCCGCCGTCCTTGACCGGCTTGGTGACGTTCACGGCGAGCTGGTGCATGATCTGCGTCTTGCCCGAGCCGAACTCGCCGAAGAACTCGGTGATGGCCTGGGTCTCGACGCCGCCGCCCAGGAGCTCGTCCAGCGTGGCCGAGCTGGTCTTGAGCTTGCCCACCAGCTTGCGCTTCTCCAGGAGCGCCTCGCCCGTCTCGAAGCCCCCTATGTCGGCCTGCTTGCGGGCGGCCGCGATGATCTTGACCGCGGCGTTCACGCCGAGGTCGGCCGTCTCCGCCAGCACCGCCGGGGAGCTCACTGCTATGCTCATGAGGTCGGTGAACCCGGCCTCCACCAGCTTCTCCGCGGTCGCGGGACCGACGCCAGGTAGCTTCTCGATGGCGTTCTCCTCTTCTGCCATTGCCCTTCACCTTGGGGAAGGCAGCTAAGGGAAAGACGCCTCATATGGTTTTGCACGGGGGGTGGGCGAATGTGGGCGGTTGACCGATCCAGGGGGGCGGGCATGCGACCGTTCCAACCTCGATTCAAAGATTTTAAATATCGCCGACCGGCCTATCCAGCGCGTCAGCTAGCCTCATCCCGAGGATGATGTCATGGCACATGTACCCCGCCGCCTGCTCGCGCTCGCCCTCGCCACTCTGGTCGCCGTCCCCACGGCCTCGTTCGCGGCCGCAGGGGGGCTCCCGGAGGACGATGCTGGCGGTGCGACCGCCGCCGCGCCCGCGCCCGCCGGCCGCGGGCTGGGCCTAGAGGGCATGGCGCCCAACGCCATCGTGCTGGACCCGACGCAGGACCGGTTCCAGCCCGTGCTGCCGTGGCCCACGAACCGGACGCTCTACAACATGCGATGGAGGCCCGGCGGGGACTACGGGCTCATGGTCGGGGGCGGCGGCACGCTCGTGCGCTGGACCGGGACGCGGGTCGATTACATCCCGACCGGCACCGAGGAGGGCCTGTTCGACCTGGACTGGAAGCCGGACGGCTCCCAGGCCATCATCGCGGGCAACCGCTCCACGGTCTTCGTCTGGGACGCGGCGACGGAGGACCTCACGCAGCTGCCCCTCACGGGGGTGCAGCGCATGTCGGGCGTCTGCTGGACGCCCTCCGGGGGGGCGCTGCTGGTCGGCGACGGCGGCTTCGTCGGCTTCTGGAACGGCACGGCGCTCGCGCGCATCGACACCACCTACACGGGCTTCCTCTACCGCGTCGCATGGAGGCCGGGCGCCGACTACGCGGCCGCGGTGGGCGACGACGGGGCGCTGCTGGAGGTCAACACGACGTCGCAGGTGCGCCGCGTGGACCTCACGAGCAACTGGATGTTGTGGCGCATCGCGTGGGCGCCGGGCGGGGCGTACGCGCTCGTCGTGGGCGCGAAGTTCCCGACGCCCGTCAAGACGCTCCTCGCCGCGAGGTACAACGCCTCCGGCTCCTTCGACGAGCTCGGCGCCTCGATGCCGTACTGGGTGGGGCTCCGCGGCCTGGACTTCGTCCCCGGCTACGACGCCGCCATCATCGTGGGCGAGAACTCGACAGCGATGCTCTGGAACGGCACGGCCCTGACCGCCATCCCGGCGCCCGACGACCGGACGCTGCACGGGGTCGGCTGGGAGGGCGACGGGACGCACGCGCTCGCCGTCGGCAACCGCGGCGTTGTCGTCCGCTGGGACGGCGCCGCCTGGGCCTACAGGTCCTACGACCCGCGCGACTATCTGATGTCCATCGCCTGGAGGCCGCAGGGGGACTACGGCCTGGTCGTGGGCCGCGCCGGCTACATGGCCAAGGTCTCCACGCAGGGGTCCTGGCACGTGGACTCGGGCGTGCTCACGGACCTCAACGACGTGGACTGGTCGTCCGACGGCACGTACGCGCTCGCGTGCGGCGCGGGCGGCCGCGTCCTGCGCTACGACCACCCGACGGGCGCCGTGACCAGCATCAGGACGGGCGTGCTCGAGCTGCGCGGGGTCGCCATCCAGCCCGGGGAGGAGACCGCGCTCGCCGTCGGGGACGCGGGGCAGGTGTGGGAGTACTCTGGAGGCATATGGTTCAACAAGAAGAACGATTCCGTCTCGCAGAACCTGTGGGACGTGGCCTGGCGGCCCGACGGCGCCCTCGCGATGATCGTGGGGGCCTCGGGCATGGTGCTGAGCTTCACCGGCGGCAGGGTCGAGGGCTTCAGGCCCCAGCCCCCCACGTGGGCGAGCCTCTTCTCGTGCGCCTACCGCAAGGACGGCGGCCAGGCCATGGTCGTGGGCGCCAAGGACCCCTCGTCCGACTACGACAACATCTGGGTGTTCGACGGCACGGACTGGCTCCCGGTGGCCTCGTCGACGGGCCTCGCCTTCTACGGGTGCGCCTTCACCGCGGACAACGAGGTGGGGCTCGCGTTCGGGAACCCCGATGTCATCATCAAGTTCTCCACGCGCGTGGGCGACGCCATCCGCAGCCCCTTTGCCAACTTCTTCACGGTGCTCCAGCGCGCCTGCATGCACCCCTCGGGCCGTGCGGTCTACTTCTGCGGCGCGAGCGGATACGCCTACCGCATGGACGTGGGCGAGTTCGCCAACCGCGCCCCCGTGCTCGCCATCGTGTCGCCCGCCTCGGGCACCCACTTCGACGTGGGGGAGCGGTTCGACCTCGACGCGACCGGCACGTACGACCCCGACGACGACCCGCTCGCCATCACGTGGGTGTCCAACGTCTCCGGCGTGCTGGGCACGGGCATCAGGCCCAGCGTCTCCATCGACACGCCCGGGTGGCACCGCGTGACGTGCTACGCCGATGACGGACAGGCGCACAACGTGTCCGCCTACATCCTGCTCAGCATCGACGTGCCCAACTACGCGCCCGTGCCCGTCATCGCCTCGCCCCTGGAGGGCGCGGCCTACACCACGGAGGACGACATCGTGTTCGACGCCACGGGCTCGTCGGACGCCAACGGCGACGCCCTCACCTACCAGTGGGTGTCCGCGCTCTCCGGCGACATCGGCTATGAGCCGCGCGTCGTGGCCCGGCTGGGCGCCGGGGAGCACCTCGTGCTGCTGTGGGCCGACGACGGCCATGGCGGCCGCGCGGCCGCGATGGTCAACATCACAGTCGCGCTCGCCAACCGGCCGCCCGTCGTCTACGTCACGTCGCCCATCGAGGGCGCGCGGGTCGAGCCCGGCACCGAGGTCGAGCTCAACGCGAGCTACTCCCACGACCCCGACGGGGACTCGCTCACGTACTCGTGGGCCTCGAGCCGCGACGGCGCGCTCGGCGCGGGCGTCGTCCTGCGCACGGTGCTCTCGGAGGGCGCGCACCTCGTCTCCGTCACCGTCGACGACGGCCACGGCCACCCCGTGACCGTGGGCGTGAACGTGACCGTCGCCCGCCCGCCCAACCTCCCGCCGGTGCTGGCCGTGACATCGCCCGCGAACAGCTCGCAGCTCGAGGGCGTCGTGACCATCAGGGGCACGGCCCTGGACGCCGAGGGGCCGGTCGCGACCGTGCGCCTCTCCATCGGGGGGCCGGACGACTGGCTCGCCGCGGTCGGGACCGAGGAGTGGTCGTTCCAGTGGGACACGCGGCGCATGACGGACGGGCTTTTCCAGGTGTGGGTGGAGGCCTCCGACGGCGAGCTCGTCGCGCGCATGTGGGTCCAGTACGTCGTTAACAACCCCGAGCCGGAGAACCTGCCGCCCTCGGTCGGGCTCGCCACGTCGGTCCCTCCCAAGGTCCGCGGCTCGCTGCTGCTCGAGGGCAACGCCTCGGACCCCGAGGGGACGCTGGCGCGCGTGCAGGTGCGCATCGACGCCGACGCCTGGGTCGATGCGTCGGGCACTACCTCGTGGTCGTACTACCTCGACGCGCGGCAGTACGAGGACGGACCGCACACCCTCTCGGTGCGCGCCTACGACGGCCAGGCCTACTCGGAGCCCGTGACACGGCAGTTCATCGTCGACAACGGCGGCGTGGACGGGGACGGCGGGGGCGATGCCATGGTCTGGCTCGTCGTCATCGTGGTGGTCATCGTCGTCGTGGCCGCGGTCGCCATGCTCGCGCTCAGAGCACGGCGTCGGTAGAGCCCTCGACGATGGGCATCTTGCACTTGGGGCAGATGGTTTCCTTGCGCGTGAGCGACCGCGTCGCGTTGGCCTGGCGGATGCAGTCGTCGCAGACGAACTCGCCGCAGTCGAAGTGCCGGATGGTGGGCGGATTGGTCCTGCAAACCGAGCACACCAGGGGCCTGGAGGGCTGCTTCGGCGCGGCCGGGGCCGCGGGGGCCTCGGGTGCCCCCTCCCCCCCCTCGCCCGCCTCGGCCTCCTTGGGCTTGGGGCGCTTGGGCCTGCGCATGCTCTCGAGCGCCACCCTCTGGTCGCCCGCGGGCGCCTCCTCGGCCAGGCTGTCGAGGACGGCCTTGACCTTCTTGGCCGTCAGCAGCCCCGCGCGCAGCCGCCGCGAGATGTCAGCGACCGTCCGCTCGTCGGGCGGCAGCTCCAGCGCGGCGCGCACGGCCTTCTCCATCTCTGGCCGCAGCGGCCGCTCGGCCTCGAGCTTGAGCTTGTCCACCTGCCTCATGTACTCGAGGATGCGCTTGGCGCGCGGGACCGACGTGTCGGGGAAGTGGAACAGCAGCTCCGCGAGCGTGACAGTCACGTCGTCGGTGTGCGGCCTGTAGGCGAGGCAGAACTGGATGACGTTTGCGGACGCGCGCTCGTAGTCCGCGACCTCCTGCGGCTTGAGGTCCTCGAGCTTGAACGACTCCTTCTTGGAGATGTACTGGAACACCCCGTCGACGACCTCGAAGGGCACGTGCTCGTCGCGGAAGGCCTCCTCCTTGGTGGGCGCGCGGCGGTGCTTGTACTCGAACGCGAGTATGTCGCGCGCGTAGCGCTCTGTGTCGCGGTTGCGGATGAAGTCGAGGGCCTCCTCGCGCTTCTCCTTCGCGGCGTGGTACTCGGCGTCGACCTCGATGGCGGTGTTGAACGCGTCCACGGACTCCTCGTAGCGCTGCAGCTGGAACAGCGCCACGCCCTTGTTGTACCACGCGACTTTGTCGCGCGGCTGGAGCTCGAGGGCCTTGGCGTAGTTGGAGATGGCCTCCTCCCACCGCTCGAGGTGGTCGAGGGCGATGCCCCTGTTGTTCCACAGCTCGTTGTCCTTCGGGTCCAGCTCCACGGCGTGGTCGAGCGCCGCGACGGCCTGCTCGAACCTGCTCGCCCCCAGCATCACGCGCCCCATGTTCTTCCACGCGGCCATGTCGGCCGGGTCCATCTCCGTCACGTGCCTGAGGGCCTCGAGGGCCGCGTCCGTGGCCTTGAGCTTGTCGTGGCAGATGCCCATGTTGAACCAGGCCGACTTGTCCCCGGGGTTGATCTCGACCGCCTTCTTGTAGGACTCGATCGCCTCGGGGAGCTTGCCCATGCGCGCGAGCACGGTGCCCTTGTTGTTGCGGATGGCGCCGTCCTGGGGGTCGAGGCCGATGCCGCGGTCGAAGCAGTCCAGGGCCTCCTTGAGCTTGCCCTGCTTGGACAGGGACAGGCCCTTGTCGTTCCAGGTGGGGGCGTGCTTGGGGTCGATGCTGATAGCCATGTCGAGCGCGCCGATTGACTCGGGCAGCCTTTCCATGTGCATGAACGCGACCCCGAGGTTGCGCATCGCCCCCACGTGGTTGGGGTCGAGCTCGATGGCCTTGGCGTAGGCCACGGCCGCGTCATCGAACCTGCCCAGGTCCGCGAGCGCGACGCCGCGGTTGTTGTGGGCCGCGGGGTCGTCGGGGTTGAGGGTCGTGACCTCCTCGAAGCACCGCAACGCCTCCTCCGGCCGGCGCATCGACTTGAGGAGCGTGCCGCGCTCGGTCCACGACGGGGCGTCGGTCGCGTCGAGCTCGAGGAGCCTGTCGAGCGCCTTGAGCTGCTCCTCGGTCCTGCCGAGGGACCGGAGCGTGCGCGCGACGAGCCGCGCGATGTCGACGCTGGTCGGCTCCAGGTCCTGCGCCTTCCTGTAGGCGTCGAGCGCCTCGTCCAGGCGCGCCAGGGCCGTGAGCGAGTCCCCCATGTCCACGAGCACCTGCACGTTCTTGGGGTGGGCGTCGAGGATGGACTTGCACGCGTCAACGACGTCCTCGTGTCGGCTGCGCAGCGCCACGAGCGACTGCTCGCGCAGGATCATGGCCTCCATGTCGCGCGGCCGCACCTTCAGGGCGAGGCCGAACGCCTTCTCGGCCAGCTCGTGCTTGCCCTGCGCCACGAACGTCTTGCCCGCGAGTATCTGGACGTCCGCGTCGTCCGGCGCGAGCCGCGTGGCCTTCTCGAGCGCGGCGGACGCGCCCTGGAGGTCACCCAGGCCGGCGAGCGCGCGGCTCAGGAGGGCGAGCAGCCCCGCGTCCTCCCCCCTCAGCTCGAGCGCGCGCGAGAACGACCTCCGGGCGAGCTCCAGCGTGCCGGTGTCGAGGTGCGCCCTGCCCTTGGCCTCCCACAGCCCCGCGTCGTTGGGGACCTCGACGAGCAATCCGTCGATGACGCCCACGGCCTCGTCGTTGCGGCCCGCGGTCGCGTAGACCTCGACGAGCAGCCGCTTGGCGTCCTCGCGCGACTTGTCCATCTTGACGGCCTGGAGCAGGGACTCCGCCGCCTTGGCGAGGTCGCCCGTGGCCTTGTGGCACCGGCCCTTGCGCACGTGGGACTCGACGTCCCTCGGCGAGGACTTGAGCACCGCGTCCGCGGCGCGGATGGCCTCCTCGTGGCGCCCGAGGCGCTCGAGGGCCTCCGCCCTCACCGTCAGGGCGCGGCCGTGCTCGCGCTCGACCTCCAGCAGGTCCGCCGCGGCCGCCTCAGCGGCCTCCCAGTCCTCCTGCGCGACGATGGCCTCCAGCCTCTTGGCCATGGTCAGGGCGTCGTCGGCGCGCAGCCCGAGCGCCTCGTCGTAGGCCTTGACCGCGTCCGCGTGCTTCGCGAGCCGCGCGAGCGCGTCGCCGAGCACGACCCAGGTGTCGCGCCGGCCCTTGTCCAGGGCCACGACGCGGCGCGCGCACTTGACCAGGCGGTCGTCGTCGCCCAGGTGCTTGAGGACCTCGACGGTGCGCGCCCATAGCTCCACGTCGTCGCTGTCGCGGCGCAGCGCGCGCTCGAGCTGCTCGAGCGCGCCCGCGTGGTCGCCCGCGGCCGCGAGCGCGTCCGCGTGGGCCCTCATGACCTCGACGTCGTCGGGGTCGAGCCCCCTCGCGCGCTCCAGCAGCTCCTTGGCCGCCTCGGACTCGCCGCGCTCGGTCTTGACGCGCGCGGCCGAGAGGAGCAGCTCCTTCTCCACGTCCTCGCCGGACGCGCGCACGGCCGCGCTGTAGGCCCAGTCGGCCTCGCTCACGCGGCCGAGCGCCACGAGCGCGTCGCCGCGGCCCCGCAGCAGCGTCGCGTCCTCGGCCGCGACGTCCAGGCCGCGGTCGAAGGCGTGCAGCGCGCGCGAGTGCTCCCCGAGCCTCATGTGCAATCGCCCGAGCCGGCGCAGCAGCCCCGCGTCGGAGCCGCCCGCCTCGAGCGCGTGCTCGAGCGCTCCGACCTGGCCCTTGTCGTCGCCCCGGTCGCCGGCGAGGTCCGCCGCGAGCGCCCACAGCTCCTTGTCCTTGGGCGCGGTCGAGAGCGCGTCCTCGACCGCGAGGCGCGCGAGCTCGGATTCGTTGCGCTCGCGGTGCAGGAGGGCCTTGCGCCTCATGAGGGCGACCTCGGTCCCGGCCATGGCGATGAGCGCCTCCAGGTACTCGAGGTTCTTGGGCTCGTCGTCGACGAGCGCGCGCATGGACGCCAGCGCCTCGTCCTTGCGGTCCAGGGCCTTGAGCGCGCGCACGCGGTTGTACCTGGTGATGGCGTGCCGTGGCTCGAGCACGAGCGCGCGGTCGTACATCCCGAGCGCGCCCTCGGCCGCGTCGCGCTCGAGCAGGAACGTGCCCTTGCCGTTGAGGGCGTCGAAGTTCGACTCGTCGAGGCCCAGCGCGCGGTCGTACGCCCGCACGGCCTCGGCGTCCTTGCCGTGCTCGGTCAAGCGCCCGGCGAGCCTGGTGTAGACGCTCGAGAAGTCGGCCTTGTGGCGGTCGATGATGTCCCGGTTCTCCTCGAGGTAGTTGAAGAGCTTCTCGTACGAGGCCGCGGCGCGCTCCTCGCCCTTGCCCTCCTTGTCCTTGTCGGCCTGGGCGAGCCTCTTCTCGGCCTTGGAGAGCACGCCCTTCTCCTTGTCGAACAGGTCCATGAGCGGGCTCATGCAGCCTTCCCTCTCGGCACCTCAGAATATAGGGGAGGGCATACAAATATCCTGCCCCCCGTTTGTCATGCGAAGGTTCGCACCGGTGATAAATAGGGGCAATCGCCCAGAGGCATGAGCCCGCCGCTCGGAAATCCTCCTGGCAGGTCACGCGACGGGCACGGGTCCAGCGTGGAGCGCGCGGGGGACGCAGGAAAACCCTTATATCGCCGCCGCGCATGGCCGTGGGCGGTGCGCGCATGGGCCCCCGTAGCGGTCACATCAAGTTCAAGAAGGGCATCAAGTGGAAGGACCTGTCGCGGTCGTTCCCGGGCCTTTTCAAGCTCTTTCTGGAGGAGACCGGCCAGAAGAACGACGACGAGCTGTTCGACCAGATGCTCCTCAAGCAGAACATGGGCTGCCTCGAGAAGAACCAGAAGCCCGAGGGCTACAACCGCAACAACCGCGTGCGCATGGTGTTCCCCATCACGGACAGGGGGCCGGAGATGTACATCTACCGCGTGGCCGGCGGCGACGACGTGGTGCGCATCACCAACCGCGTGTCCGAGTACCTGAGCCGCCACCGCCTGGCCCACAAGGTCGAGTGGGACAAGATGTTCCTCTTCGAGCTCAAGGGCAGGAGCAAGCGCCCGTCGTAGATGGATGCGGGCAGGGAATGGCCAATGCCCCGGGCCTCGCCCAGGCGTCTACGCCAGGAAGGGCGCCTATCGCGGCGGGAGCGGTCTGTCCCGCTCAGCCGCCCTCGGGGTCGGGGATGAGCTCCATCTCGTCGTTGACGGCGATGAGGGCCTGGCCGAAGGTGAGGGAGCCGCGCAGGATGCGGTCGCCCACGCGCAGCACGTAGGCCCCGGGGTCCTTCTCCCAGTATGCGGCAGCGGATTCGATGATCTCCTCGATGAGCGTGTCGTCCTCGACGTCCACGGCGATAGCGTGGCCGGTGTCGGCGTCCTTGACCTTGGTGCGGTTGGTCACTGGAGCACCCCTGGTACGCCCGGTGGTATGGGGCGCCGCGTTAAAAAACCCTGCGTCCGGGGGTCCGGGCATGGGGAGCGCATGGCAGGCATGGTGCCTGTTCCTCACCAGTCCGACCTGGCCGAGACTATGAGCCCCGGCAGGCACCCCCTCAACCCCTCCAGCACA
>Ga0316622_100002489_pt1 | contig 12783 bp, 8 predicted proteins | sample OWC_Aug_OW2_C1_D_FD_207646 | JGI IMG/M metagenome (GOLD analysis project Ga0316622, IMG submission 207646) | Wetland soil microbial communities from Old Woman Creek delta, Ohio, United States - OWC_Aug_OW2_C1_D5_C | ecosystem: Environmental > Terrestrial > Soil > Wetlands | place: USA: Ohio... | reverse complement strand
CACATAGAACAGCTCGTCGCCGTTGTCGTGGGCGTGCATGACGAATTCGCCCTGAATCTTCGAAAGATAGGCCTGCAGGCTGTCCCCTTCGGCGATGAGGTGGGGGTGCCACTGCTTCGAGAACAGAGCCAGCTTCTGCATCAGATTGATCGACTCCATTTTGACCTCGTCACTTCCGTTTCAGGTCGGCCTTCTCGGCCTCGAGCTCGGCCTTGACCTGGGCCGCGACTTTTTCCGCGGCGAACGAAAAATGCATCTGGATCACAACGCTTCCCACGAAATCCTTCCTATCGCTTTTCTTAGCGTCTGGGCCGGGCCTTCTCGATGATATCGGCGCGAACCCAATAGGCATGGCTCTCCCCGTCGCGCTGGCTCAGGAAGAAAAGGTATTTGCCGTCGGCCGTGACGATCGGGCACAACTCGATCGAAGGGCTGTTCACCTCCGCACCCAGTTTGACAGGCTCGGACCAGTCGCCGACCGGCCCCCGGAAGCTCACCCAGAGGTCGAACTGGCGCTCGAAGACGAGATAGCTCCCGTCCGGTGCAATGAAGGGGGTGTCGTCCACCGCCGCCGAGTTGATGGGCTCGCCCAGGTTGACCGGCTTTTCATATTTTCCGCCGGAGAAGCGGGCCAGGTAAATATCCTGCAGGCCGAGGCTGTCCGGCGCTTGGCCTGCGAAATAGACGTTTCCTTCGCGGTCTAGGGAGAACTCCCAATGCTTATTTATGGAATTGACATTGGGGTCCAAGGGCCTCGGCTCGGACCAGCCGTCGGGCGTCCTGTCGGCGTACCAGATCCTCTCGTTTCCTTTCTCCTTTTCGCCGGGAAGCGGACGGCGGGAAATGAAATAAATCCGCTTTCCATCGGGAGAAAAGAACGGGACATCGTCTTCGCCGTTTGGTCCCGAGAAGGAGGCCCAGGCCGGCGGCGTCCAACGGCCGTTCACCCTCTTCATCATCAGCAGGCCACCCCGGGAATAGATCTCCCCCGGGAACGTCATCATCGGTGCCCAATAGACCTCGTTCCCGTCGGGGGTAAAAACCGCCGTGCTGTGAAGGCCCCAGATCGAGGATATGATTCCCAGGCCGAACAACTCGGCCTTGTCCTCCGGCGGCTTCTGACCGAGGTAATCTCCTTCGAGGACCGGGAACCGGATCCCCGACTTGTCGGTGCCCTTCTCTGCCAGAAGCGTCGCCACCGCCTGCATTCCCCGCTCTTGGGCAACGTTATAAGCCGTCTGGCCCATGATCGTACGGGCGTTAAGGAGAGCGCCCTTCTCGATGAGGATCCGGGCGGCGTCCGTCCGGCCGTCGCGGGCGGCGTAATGAAGAGGCGTCCAGCCGAACCGGTTGGGCGTGCCCGGGTCGAACCCTTTGCCGAGGAGGAGGCCGACGATCTCGGCAGACCCTCCTGCCGCCGCAGAATGAAGGAACCACGCGCCGGAAGGATCGACGGTTTTCAGATCTTGCCCCCCCTCCGTCAGACGCCGGAAGAGCCTCGTCAAGCCATTGTCCGCGGCCTGGGACAGCAATCCTTCCCAGTTCTGCCCGCCCTCCGGCAGCTTGGCCCTTTTTTCAAGGAGAAGATCGATGAACTCCGCCTTGCCCCGCCAGGCGGCGAGTTCAAGCGCGGTGGATCCGAACTTGTCAACGGCGTTGACATCCGCGCCGGCCTCGATGAGGACCAAGCCCGCGGCCGCCTGTCCGCGCTCGCGGGCGCAAAGAATGAGGGCCGTGCGCCCATAATCGTCCTTGGTCTCGAGGGCGGCCCCCCTCTTGATGAGCGCGGCCACGATTTCCCGGCGGTCATTGCTGGCGGCGATGTGAAGGGGCGTTTTTGCCTGCGCCCCGGCGAGATCGACCTTGGCGCCTTTATCGATCAGGTAGTTGACCAGGCCGGCGTCCTGGCCGTAGGCGGCGTAGTGCAGCGGAGTGTTGCCGTCGCTGTCCCGGGCCTCGATGAGCTGCGGCGATTTCTCGATCAAGGCTTTAACGGCCTCGCTATCGCCCTTCCGCAGCAGATCGAAGACGTCCTGGGACTGCGCCGCCGCCGATAGAACCAGGAATAGGGAGAGAATCAGGGGCAATTGTTTCATACGGAGTGCTCCTTTCCTTGACTTTTTTGGCCCGGGCTGAACCCTGACCCCAAGCCGCCGGCCCGGCTTTGAGGTGAGCGCCCTTTCAATGGGCTGTGGTTCCGAGGACATATTGGAGTTATCGACTGAGCAGCATGAACCGGTCGCCCTTGTTCTCAGGGCAGATGACCTGCGATGGCAGCTTCTTCTCGGCCGCCTGTCGGGCGAAGGCTTCGTACATGTATTCCCGGTTATAGGCATGGATCGGGAAGACGACACGAGGCTTGAGCGATTCGGCCTGCTGGAACTTCCCGATGAAGGCGAGGTCGATCTGACCCGCTTTCTTCAGCAGGTAAGCCATATCGTCTTGGTAGGTATCGGGCGGACCCGTATAATCGCCCGAATGGTAAATCGACAGGCCGTCCACTTTGACCAAATAGGCGACCTCAGGAACGTCGTTGTGCTCGCAATTTATGGTAAAGATTTCCATGCCGTTGAGGCTGATCGAGGCCCGGGGAGCCGGCAGGTCGATGGCCCGCTCGCCCTTGCCCGCTTTCCAGCCGAATATATATCTGGTGTTCTTCACCGTCGACGTCCAGGAGAGGATCATGGGATCAAAATGATCGCCGTGGGAGTGGGAGACAAAGACAACAACCTCCTGGTTCTTGATCTCTTCCGGGTCGACAAAGCCGTTGGCCAGTGAAGGGCTTTCCGGCCGCGGCCAGCCCCGGCTGAAGTAATCAAAGATGAGAAGACGGCTTCGGGTTTTAACGGCAAACCCGCAATGGCCAAGGGACCAGACGATCGCTTCCCCGTCGCGGAGAGGTTTGGCCAGGAGCGAGGGGACATCTGTTTCCTCCACGCCCGGCTTCGGCACCGCGCCGGCGTCCTTGAGGATGGCCGCGACATTGGGATAAGCATATTGCGCAGCCAAAGCCAGCGGAGTCCGGCTTTTCCCATCCTTCGCTTTCAGATTCGCCCCTATCTGGATAAGGAAGCGGACCATCTCGGAGTGGCCCTTCTTCACCGCCAGGTGAAGCGGCGTCGAACCCTCTGGATCCGGCGTACCCACCTTGGCGCCCTTTTCGAGAAGCATGCGAGCGAGGTCGGCATTTCCGCCCTGGGCGGCCCGTTGAAACGGCGTCCGTCCGGACTCGTCCTCGAAGTCAATCGGGACGCCCTTGCTCAAGAGGAATGCGGCGGCAGCCGCTTGTCCGTTATAGGCGGCCCGGTGGAGCGGATACTTCTCCAGCAGGTCCTTATTTTTGAGCGCCTCGACGCGGGGCCAGAGCTTCTCGACGAGTTCCTGGAACCCGTTGACGAGCGGCCAGCTCAGAGGCGTCTCATTCCACTTGTTCCGGACGCCGAGCTTCGCTCCGTGGCCGATAAGCCAGTCCATGGCTTCGGCCCGGCCGGCCTGGGAGATATAAAGGAGGGGGGTCGATCCCTCCTCGTTGAGGGCTTCGATATCGGCCCCGTGCTTGACCAGGAGATCGATAAGACGGATGTTTCCCGAGAATGCCGCCTCGTGGAGTGGAGTCTGTTGATAATAATCGCGGCTCATGACATTCGCTCCATGGGAAAGGAGGAACTCCGCGGCCGCGGCCGATCCGGCCTCGGCGGCCTTGAGAAGCGGCGTCCGGCCATAGCGGTCTGAAGCATCGACTGGAAATCCGGCTTTGACCAAGCCGCCCATCAAATCGACCAGCCCGCCGGCTGCGGCCGAATGGAACAGAGTGCGTCCATCTCGGCAGACGGCCTTTCTATCGGCCCCCTTGTTGATTAAGAAGTCGACGGTTTCCCTGTGTCCCCGCACCGCAGACAGATGGAGAGGCGTCTGGCCGAGGTCATCTCCGGCGTTGATGTCCGCCCCGCCCTCGACTAATCTTCCGACCAGGTCGGTTAATCCTCCCTCGGCCGCCGAGTGAAGCAGGGTCCCTCCGCTTGAGTTTTTCGACGTGGCGTCCGTCCCGTGGGCGATGAGATACTTAACCAGAGGTTGAAATCCGGCCGAGGCCGCCCGGTGGATGAGGGCGCGGCCCTCCTCTCCTTTCGTCTCCACCATCAACCCTCCCTGAAGAAGCGCCTCGACCGCCTCGGGGCGGCGTCCGTAGAAAGCCGATTCAAGCGTGGATATTCCGCGCGCGCTCAGGGCATTGGGGTCGGCGCCGGCTTTAATGAGCGCCCGGGCTGCGCCAGCCTTTCCTTCTGACGCCGCCCAGTGGAGCGGCGTGAATCCGTCCGGGTCGGTCGACTTGACATCGGCCCCGTTGGCAATAAGGAAGTTGACGATTTCCGTATTCGCTCCCACGCACGCGAAATGCAAAGGAGTCCGACCCCGGTCGTCTTTTTCGTTGACGACTTTAGGGTCCACGGCAACAAGCGCCTTGATCTTGGCCAGGTCCCCTGCCCGGACGGCTTCGTGAATTTCGCCGGCAAATGCCGCCGCTGAAATCCCGAAAACGACTGCCAAGAGGGCACTAATGAGAACGCGTTTTATCATGGGACTATCTCCCTCAGCAATATCGGTCAGGTTTATCGTCTAGAGGATTAATGAGCCGCTATGAACAGCCAACGGACCCCCTTGGTGAAGGCATACGGGAAAACGCTGCGGTGATGCTCCCCCTCGGCGTTCAGGTGGGCAAACCGGAGCCCCATGTATTTTCTCGCCTCAAGTGTTTCGATCATCCTTTCCGTTGTCCGGATCATCTGGGCGCTCTCGTCTTTCCCCGTTGAGAGAAAGACCGCCGCCTTCAGGATTTTGTTTGTCTGCGCGAATTCTTGCTCATACTGAAAGATCACGTCGTTCGAATACCATAGCGAGGGGCTGACGATCAGGTACTTGCCGAAAAGGTCCGGGTGCGTGAACAGGACATAGGTTCCGAAAAACCCGCCGATCGAATGACCGACGATCGTCCGGTCCCCCGGAGTCGTCCGGTAGTCGCGATCGATAAATGGGATCAACTCCTCTTTAAAGAAGCGGATGAAATTCTCCGCCCCGCCGGAACGGGAGCCGTGAACTTCTGAGGGCGGCGTGCAGTCGCGTTCGCGCTTGAGATAGAATTCATCTTCGGTCGTGTTGTAAGCGATTCCGACGACGAGGATTTTTGGGATATCCCCGTTTCTGATCAGACGCCGAACGATGTAGGCGACGCAGCCAAAATTGTATTCGGCGTCCAGGACATAAAGAACGGGGTAACGGGTGGTCTCCTGCTCGTATCCTTTAGGCAAAGAGATATCGATCTCGTAGGTCTGGTCAACGTGTTTTGATTTCAAAAACCTCATTTCCGTGTCGCGGATCTCCACTCTTCGGGGTGATTCCTCTGTCTCGGTTTTGGCCTGTGTTTCTACCTCGCCCTCCGATTTAGCGATGAGGGCAAAAGCGTATTCCTTAATCGTATCTTGGCCGTTGATGACATCCTCGATCCGCGGTTGGGCCGGATAGTCGGGCTCTATGCCGGTCGCCTTGCTCATACCTTGAACGGCTGCCGTAAAAGTCATCCGCGCCACATAGAGTTTGAGCCGAGTGTTCCACAGGTTAACCAAATGACTGGCGTCGTTGCACTCGAACGTCCCCCCGGTTTCGGTCCCGACGAGCACTCCAATTTTATGGTGTTTTAATAGACCGCAGAAATGCCCTGTCGAGGAGAAACAGCCGCAGTCGATGAGAGTGAACAAGCGTCCGTCGAAGGCAGGGTCGGCCCTGGGGATGGGCTTGGCCAAGGCCTCATATTCCCCGTATTCCTTGGCAAAATAGGGAACCGGCTCGGCCTCAAGGTGGGACAGCAAATGCGCCGCCGCCCAAGGTGATCCGCCGTTATTGCCGCGCAGGTCGAGGACAAGGTGCTTGACATCGGCCGACCGCATCTGGGTGAACGCGCCGTCGATGAACGCCTTGAAACGTTTCAGTTCCTCATCCCTGTAGTAGTTAAAATGCCCGATCATCAGGACGGCCGTGCCTCTTTCCTTGAGGATTTCGAACGAAAGATACGGATCGGCCAAAGATGTCTGGACAGAGCCCTGGTTGTAGAAATTCAGGATCGTCTTTCGTTCAATCGACTTGAGCTCTGCCCGCAGCGGCCCGCTTTTTCCCGGAGCAAGATATGTCACAACATAAGTTTCGGGAAACCCGAAGCGGAGGGCCGCATAGATGTGGAACCATTTGCCCAGCGTCGCCGATCTCCAGGGTTCACGCATGCCATCCGACGAAATCGCCGGATTGGCCCAACAGAGAAAATCCGGCATCGCCTCATCATTGATGGACAGGATCTCGCTTCCCAAAGGAACAGGAAGATTCGGCTCAAAGTGCCGGGTGACGCAGGCCTTCGCCCCGAAAAAGGCCAGCCCGAGAGGGAAACAACAGGCCGGCGCTTCCTCCCAAAATTTATCGGGCGGCAGCAGGCGGGAATGCCCGCATCCAATCGCGGTCACGAGAGGCGCAAGGACGGCATAGAATTCTGGGACGGTCAAGGGTTTGTCGATCAGGGCGACTTGCCGCTCATATAACCTCTCAAACGACTCCTTATCCGTGAATTCGTATAAAGCCGGATGGAGCCTTCCCATGGCCTCCCACGCTTTCTGGAAATCCTCCCTGAGCTCCTGAACGCTGCATCGGGCCTCGATCGGCCTTTCCTTCCTGGTGATTTTTCTCCCGCTGATCTCCTCCGAGGTCTCTTCACCCTTGATTGTCAAAAGACACACAGAGACGTGACCGTCCGGATCTCTCAGGAAACGAATATATTGCTCCTTCTTGGGATTTTCGATCTTAAAGAACAGGCTCGAGAGATCGACCGGAATGACTCTTTCGGCCGCCGGCTTGCCTTCATCCTGTGTCCACAGCATTCCCTTGTCCACGAATACTCGCGCCAGGACATAGGCTTTTGGCACATAGAACTCGTATTCCCCGGTCAGCTCCTGATAAATCTTGATCGCTTCGTCGGCGTTTTCCTGGGCGTATTCGCGGGCAATCGGAAGAAGGACAAGGAGAAGCGCCAGGCCCCATGTCTTCTTCATCGGCCGACCTCCGCCAACCTTCCCCAGATCGCCTCGATGTTGTACTCGTGGATGTTTGTCCCCCTTATTTCGAGCCTTTTGTCCTTAAAATACGGAAAATCTTTTTCGATCGAATAAATCTTCTTGGCCTCTTCAATCGTCGCACCCCGGCGGCGCATCTCCCGCAGCCCGTTCCACAATGTCTTGAGGTACCGATACTGTTCCCTGAAGGTCTCCACCGAAAGGGACATATCCGAATGGGCCATGTTGACGTGCTTGATCTCCCGTCCGCTCTCGACAATCCGGCCCCAGCTTTCCAGGATCGTGTCCAAGTCCCAGGGCGCTTCTTTCCTCAAATAGGGCAGCATTCCGTCGGGCCACATGTCACCGACGGCCACCAGTCCTTCCTCAGGGACGAAAACCATGATATCGCTCGGTGTATGCGTCCCTCCGACCGAATAGAGCTCCAGAGTCATGTCTCCCATATCCAAGGTCAGGCTTTTTTCAAAAAGGACCGTCGGGAAGGTCGGGTGAAAACCCTCCTGAAGTTCTTTGATGGCCGTTTTAAGGAGGACGAGTCCCTCCCGGAAGAAATGATATTCCCTCGAATCCGGCGCCGCCTTCTTAAACTCCTCTCCCCAATCGACTTCCATTTTCCTGAACTTCTCGATCTGCTTGGCCAATCCCTCGCCGGTGAGCTCGCTTTTCATCCCCTCGGGAACCGTCTTATGGCCGACGACCGTCGCGTCGGCATAAATCTGGTTGCCGGCGGTGTGGTCGTGATGGAAGTGGGTATTGATGAGATATTTGAAGTCCTTCCGGTCGAACGCCGCTTCGATGGCGCGCCGGGTCCTGAGGTCCGCCGACCGGATGAGACTCGTCTCGATGACGACAATCCCGCGGGCGGTCGAGAGGGCGACTACGCGGATCATCTGCATGTGGTCGCCGACCCAGGCGAGGAGGACCCGATCGCTCAATTTCTGGGCGTGGAGCGGCAGCTCAGCGCCCGATTGGGCACCCGGTCCCAGGACCGGCCAAGACAGCACAAAAAGAAGCCAGATGGGGGCAGCCAAAAACGAATTCCGTTTAGTGAATTTCATACCGTTCTCCCCCTCCTCCGGGAAACACCCCTCACCCTTTGTCCAGCGGGATCGCCCGACGGACGTTTTCGGGCAAGCCGTTCAGTAATTCCAGGATGAAGTATCTTCTCCCGCCGGCGCGTTTTTCAGGATGTGCTCTTTGAAAAGCGGGTAAAGTTCGGAGCCGCGCGGACCCCAGCAGTGAGGCTTCCTGTCTCCGTATTTCACGACGCCCGCGTAGTGGGGGGCTTTGGTGCTTTCCAGGAAGTTCTCGAGCAGAACAACCGCATTATTCAGATAAAAGGTGTCCATATCGCCGACATAAATGTGGAGCTTGCCGACGAGCTTCGGCCCCAGCCAGGACCAGCTGGTTTCGAGGGTGTGGCGCAAGTCATATTTTTTCCATTGCTCCGCGACTTCGTGGTCGATCTTGCCCGTCTTCCAGTCCCAGAGGGGCTTGGGGTAGCCGTCCTCTCCGATTGGGGTGTAGGCGGCTTCCCAGATGGCCCACTGATTCCCGCTTCTGTGTTTATCCCCGAGTGTCCATTCGTAGTAGTAGGAATCGCGGACGGTATGGTGGACTTGGCCGTCGGGGTCGCGGGCCTCGGGACGCTCGGCCGCGATGAGGTTGTGGATCCTGTAGTAAGCGTTATCATCCTGGTAGATGTTGATCAGTTCGTAGTACCGGAAGTCCACCGGGTCGGGGCAGAGCGACCAAGTCCCGCCGAAGAAATCCGGATGGAAAATCTGCATGGCCAGGCAGATCCAGCCTCCGGTCGAGCCGCCGGTAAGCACCCGCGCGTAAGGCTTGCGGATGATGCGGAAGTGCTCTTCAACATAGGGAATGAGCTCCTGCATGATGGCGTCATCATAGGGGCCCACGTTGGGCGAGTTGACGACATAGGAATCATCGTAATAGGGACAAGGGTGCTGGAAGGTGACGGCGATCATCCTGGGGAAATTGTCCGAAGTCCAGAGCTTATAAAAGGAATTCCCATCGGCGAAGCCGTGCGGGGCCCGCAAGGAGAAATGACCCTGATCATAGCACACCGGGTAATACACGTCCGGGTGGGTGTCATATCCCTCCGGAAGGAGCACCGTGGCTCCCAGGTAAATGGGCTGGCCCCAGAATTTTGACAGGATCTCACTCCTGAACTTGATTCGCTTGACATAAGCGGTGTCCGGCGGGACTTCAACGGGCGGGATGACGTTGTCGCAGACCAGGCGGATCGTTCCTCCTTTAGCCGGATCGATGAGGATTTTTGCGGGAACGCTGTACAAATTGCCCGGCGAAATGTTCCATCTCTGACCTTCCCATTGATCATTATGCATCCACAAAGTATGTCCGTCCGACCGCTTGAACTCCGTATAGATGTTGACGAAACCCTGGATGGAGTATTCTCCGGGCTCGATTTTATTTATGCTCTCCAGGGGAAAACCGAATACGGTTTCATCGATGACGGCTCCTTCCGCCGGTTTGAGCGCCTGGACGTTTTTTCCCCAGATCGGGATCCCCGCCGGCGTATCATAGCCGGTTTGCAGCCGCGGCTCCCTTCCGCCGTCCTTGGCAAGGATCACATAGACCCGGCCCGTAATGGGCTCGGAATGGACGGACGGAGAGAAAGAGACTTCAAAATGGAACGACCCGGACTTTTCGGGGGTGGAAGCGTTTTGGGAGAAGACACCCGCTGCCATGAACAGGGAGGCCATAACCAAGAGGAGGAGCGATTTTCTGAGTTTCATATCGTCATCCTTTCTTTCAATCGGGGTGATGGGAGTTCGCTGCGCAGCCTCAAGTCAAGATGATCCGCTAAAATGCCTCCGGGCCGGGAAAGAACCTCTGCCCGGCCGTCCAGGCTACCGCCCGGGGAATCCAGCCTCAAACTGAGCGGCATTTATCTTACTCCCGGGGAGAAGCCCTCTTCCCCGGGAAGGGCCATCCCGATTCGGATCTATCTTACGCCAAGGCGATCGTATTATTAAGAAAAAAAAACAGGTTGTTGAATTCCATCCTGGAAAGGACTTAGCAATCCCCGTGCCAAGTTGGAGATTCCCGGCGCCCTCGATATAATGGAGGCCGGGAGGTCGAGTTGGAGGCAAGAAAAATGCGCCTTCGTAAAGAAACTTGACGACCGCGGTCATCAAGCGGACCTTTCGTAGAGAGAGGTTCCAGGATCGGAGCCCGGCTGCGGCCGGCGAAAGGACGGACTCATGAAAAACAGAGCTGAACTCATCAAAGGCTACAACATCATCTCCCACGCCTACGGAGAACGCTACGCCCATGAGCTCGATTATAAGCCGTTCGACCGCGATCTCTTGCTCCGATTCGCCCGGAGCGTCCCCGCCCCTGACGTCTGCGACCTGGGCTGCGGCTCCGGCCATATCGCCGCCCACCTGCAATCACTCGGCCTCCGGGTCGCCGGGATCGACCTCTCGGCGGGCATGGTCGAGGAGGCGAGGCGAAGATACCCTCAAGTCCGTTATGAAGTCGGCGACATGCTGGACCTCAAGCTGGATAAAAATTCCCTGGGGGGGATTGTCGTGCTCTATTCCATCATTCACCTTCGCCGTCAAGATCTCGGGAAGGCGTTTCGCGGGATGAGACGCGTCCTCAAGCCGGGCGGGCTCGTTCTGGTCTCGTTTCACCGCGGCCAGGGAGAAATCCACGAGGACGAAGACCTGGGATTTCAGGTCTCCTTCGATTGCACCCTTTTCGAGCCGGAGGAAGTCTCCCTGGCCATGGAAAAGGCGGGGCTTGAAATCGTGGAAACCACGGTCCGGAGACCTTATAAGCAGGAATATCCGACCTGCCGCGTCTACATCCTGGCCGAGAAGCCATAAGGGGACGTTCCCCAAAGGGCCACCTCGGAGGTTTGGATCTCAGGGGACGATTAAAGGGTGTCACTTTGGGGAACGTCCCCTATTTACGTCCCCTATTTGCTGAATTGCCTCAGGGCATCCGCCGCAGCCTTGCCGAATCCTTCCGATAGAGTGGGATGGTTGTAAACCATGTCCTTGAGGTCCTCCGCCCGGGCCCCCATTTTGACCGCCACGGCGGCGAAGTGGATGATCTCGGCGGCATCCTGTCCGGCGACATGAGCGCCGATCAGACAATGCGTGCCCAGGTCGAAGATGAGCTTGAAAAAGCCGGTGATCTCCGCATCCAGGCAGGAGCGGACGAGGTCATTGTAGCCGCAACGGCCGATGACGATCTCGCCTCCGCCGGCGCGAGCCCACTCCTCGGTGAGCCCGACCGAGCCCACTTCGGGATCCGTGTAGATCCCCCAGGGAGCATAGGTATAATCCATCTTGACGTCCAAACCCATGGCATTCTCGGCCGCGATCCGGGCTTCCACGACGGCCATGGAAGAGAGCATGGTCCTGGCCAGGACGTCGCCCGCGGCGTAAATGCCGGGGACCGAGGTCCTCATGTTTTCGTTGACCTGAATCTCTCCCCGGGGTCCCGGCGCTATCCCGGCCGCGGCCAGGTTGAGGTATTCCGTATTCGGCCGGCGCCCGACACCGACCATGATCCGGTCGGCCTCGATCGTCTCCCCGTCGGAGAGAAAGGCCCGGACCCGACCGTCGGGAGCGGCCTCGACGCGATCGAGGCCGGTCTCGGCCTGGAACCGGATGCCCCGCTTTTTGAACTCCCTGGTGATCAAGGCGGAGACCTCGTGATCCTGCCCGACAAGGGCCCGGCCCGCCTTCTCGACGACGATGACCTCGGAGCCGAGGGACCGGAAGATGAAGGCCATCTCGCAGCCGGTGACTCCGGCTCCAACGAAAAGGAACCGGCCGGGGACAACGTCCATGACCGTCAGGTCGTCGGGAGAAAGGACGGACGTTCGGTCAAACGGAATGCCCGGCAGGGCGATCGGATGGGACCCGGCGGCGATGATCGTCTTGGGGGCCTCGACCTCGCGGACCGTGCCGTCAGGAAAACGGACGTCGAGCGTCCGGGGCCCCCGGAACGAGGCCGCGCCCGTCAGCGTATCGATGGCGTTCTTGCGGACGAGCGTCGCCAGGACTCCGAACTCGCAAAGCGTCGTCTTGTGCCGGCTCTCGAGGATCGTCCGGTAGTCGGCCCGGGCCCCCTCGACGACGGGCACTCCGTACCGCTTGCCCTTCTTCAGGCCCTCAAGGAAGTGGGCCGCGTTGCTCAGGGTCTTGCTGGGCAAGGTCCCCGTCCGGACGCAGCCGCCGCCGAGCTCGGCCTCGCGGTTGATCATCAGAACCTTGGCCCCGAGCTGGGAAGCGCGCAGGGCCGCGGAAATCCCCGCCTCGCCGCCGCCGATGACGATCAGGTCGTGCTCGTTCATGTTTCCCTCTTTCTCAGACCGCCGCCCCCAAGGCTCAAGAGGCCGTGTCGCAAGGTCCTCGCGGGAGAGCGAAGCAATTTCCTATTGTCTTGAAAAGAAAGGAGATTGCCGCGCTCCCTGCAGTCGCTCGCAATGACGAATCGCAATTGGTGCACAGGCTCTAGCGGGCGGAGCTTAAAAATTCTGGGTGAAACTCCCCCAGAGGTCCTCTTCCAGCTTCCAGTAGGCGGCGACGGCGTCCTCCGCCATCTTGACGCAGTAGGAGGTCAGGAATTCCCGCGCTTTGGCCGGATTCTGCTTATAGAGGCTCAGGGC
>Ga0316622_100002487_pt1 | contig 12784 bp, 17 predicted proteins | sample OWC_Aug_OW2_C1_D_FD_207646 | JGI IMG/M metagenome (GOLD analysis project Ga0316622, IMG submission 207646) | Wetland soil microbial communities from Old Woman Creek delta, Ohio, United States - OWC_Aug_OW2_C1_D5_C | ecosystem: Environmental > Terrestrial > Soil > Wetlands | place: USA: Ohio... | reverse complement strand
CGGAGGCGGCGAAGACGATCACGGCCGGCACCAAGGGCGTCGGCGGTCGTACCTCGAACTGACCCGACCCACCGCGAGACCGCCCGCCCAGGCTAGGACGCGGCGGACTCGCGGGACGCCCGCGGGAACAGCCGGAAGAAGTTCTCGCTCGTCGCCCGGCCCAGATCCTCGACCGGCATGCCCCGCAGCCGCGCGATGTGATCGGCCACGTGGCGGACGTAGGCCGGCTGGTTCGGCTTGCCCCGATGGGGCACCGGCGCAAGCCAGGGGGCGTCGGTCTCGATCAGCAGGCGCTCGAGGGGCACGCGCCGGGCGACATCCTGGAGCGCCTCGGCCCGGGGAAAGGTGACGATCCCCGACAGCGAGATGTAGAAGCCCAGGTCGAGCGCCCCGACCGCGGTCGCCCAGTCCTCCGTGAAGCAGTGCATCACGCCCCCCACTGCGTCGGCGCGCTCCTCGCGCAGGATGCGCAGGGTCTCGGCCGGCGCACTTCGGGAGTGGATGATGAGGGGCTGCCCCACCGCTCGGGCGGCCGCAATGTGACGGCGGAATCGCTCGCGCTGCCAGTCGGGATCGCCCTCACTGCGGTAGTAGTCGAGGCCGGTCTCGCCGATCGCAACGACCCGCGGGTGCCGGCTCAGGGCGGCGATCTCCTCCGCGCTCGGCTCGAGCGCCACCCGCTCGTTCGGGTGCAGTCCGACCGAGGCGAAGACCCCCGGGAGGCGCTCCGCCAGTTCGATGACCGGCGGCAGACGGCTGATCGTGACCCCGACGCAGAGTATGTGCCCCACGCCACTTGCCCTTGCGCTCGCCAGTACCGCATCGAGTCCGCCGAGCGCCGGCTCGGCCGCCACCAGGTCTAGGTGGCAGTGAGAGTCGACGAGCCCCAGGTCCATCGCCCGCCCGGGGCCCGCTACATGGTGTGGGTCTGACGCTCGGACTTGAGCGCCGCGGCGAGGTAGGTCTCGATCTTGTTCCGGGTCTGGCCCTTGTCCAGCTCGCTGAACTGGACGCCAATCCCCGCGCTGCGTTGCCCCTGGGCACCCTTCGGCGTGATCCACACGATGCGCCCGGCGACGGGCAGCTTTTCCTTCTCATCCATGAGGGTCAGCAACATAAAGACCTCGTCGCCGAGCCGATAGGGCTTCGGCGTCGGGATGAAGAGCCCACCGTTCTTGATGAACGGCATGTACGCCGCGTAGAGCGCGCTCTTGTCCTTGATGGTAAGGGCCAAGATCCCCTGCTTCGTGCCGTTCACGATCCTCGCTCCGGGGTGCCCGAGTGCGCCCCGCTTACGCCCTGTGGGCCCGGGCGACCGCGACCCAGGCGCCCGCCACCCGGTCGAGGGCGAGCTGCTCGTTCAGGCTGATCCCCTGATCGGTCGCCCGCAGTGCCTCGACGGCCAGGTCGACCACTTGAAAGAGGGCCCGAGCCCTAGGGTCTGCCAACGCCCAGCCGCCACCCGCAACGTCCGCTGCCGAACTCGGCGGGTCATAGGCCGCCCGCAGCAGCTCGCCCGCCAACCGATAACTCCATCGGCAGACACGCGCGAGTCCTGAGTCACGCCAGCGCGAGGCGACCTCGACCGGGTCTGCCTCGCCTGACAGGATCCCTCGTATGTCGGCCTCGACGCGGGCGTACCGGCCGAGCTCGCCGGCCTCGGCAAGGCCCAGGGCCGCGAGCGGTGCCCCGCCGGCGAGCGCGAGCAGCCTGCTCGCGTCGGCCGCCGGGCGTGGGTCGCCCGCCAGGTGGGCCTCGAGCCAATCCCGCGCGGCGCTGGGCGAGGGGGGCTCGATGCCGAGGCGCTGGCAGCGGCTCAGCACCGTCAGCGGCAGCCGGCCCGGGGCGTGGCTCACGAGCAGCAAGACCGCGTCACCGGGGGGTTCCTCCAGGGTCTTCAGCAGGGCGTTTGCCGCGTTGCGGTTCATCGCGTCAGCCGGGATCAGGAGGGCCACCTTGCGCCCCCCGAGCGCCGGTCGCAGGGCAAGCGCGGCCGAAAGCTGGCGGACCTGCTCGACGCGGATCGGCTTGCCCTCCTCCTCAGGCTCGATCCGGGTCAGGTCGGGGTGTGATCCCGCGGCCACGAGCGTGCAGGCGCGGCACTGCCCGCAGCCACGCACCCCGGCAGCCGGTGCCTGGCACAACAGGCCCTTGGCCAGAGACTCGGCAAAGACACCTTTGCCAAGCCCGGGCCGGCCCGCGATCAGGACCGCGTGCGGGAGGCGGCTCGAGGTGACCCAGCTGCGGACCCGCTCCCACGCGGTCCCGTGCCAGGGCAGATCGGCGGCGCTCAGGCCCATGCGGCCAGCGCCTCCAGGAGCCGCCCACGCACCGCCCTGGGCTCCCCGGCGGCGGACACGACGCGAAAGCGCTCGGGCTCGCGCCGCGCACGTTCCAGGTAGGCCAGTCGCACGCGCTCGAAGAAGGCGCCCTGCTCCTGCTCGAAGCGGTCGCCCTCCCCCCGCATCCTCGCCCGCGCCAGCCCGACCGAAACCGGGACGTCCAGGAGCAGGGTCAGGTCTGGGCGCAGGTCGGCCTGGACCCACTGCTCGAGGGCCTGGATGCGGGCCTCCGGGACGCCCCGCCCGCCACCCTGGTAGGCGTAGGTCGCGTCGGTGAACCGGTCGCAGAGGACCCACGCCCCCCCCTCGAGGGCGGGGACGATCACCCGTGCCAGGTGCTGTGCCCGGGCCGCGAACATCAGGAGGACCTCGGCATCGGCCGCCATCGGCTCCTCGCGCAGACCGAGGAGCACGCCTCGCACGGCCTCCCCCACCTCGGTGCCTCCAGGCTCGCGGGTGAGCACGACCTCCTGACCGCGCGCCTCGATCGCACCGCGCAGGTACGGCAGGTGGGTGCTCTTGCCCGCACCCTCGATGCCCTCGACCGTGATGAGTCGGCCTCGGCTCACGGCGGACTCGCCCCCTCGCCACTACCCTCGGCCGCCCGTGGGCGATCGAGGCGCCGCTGGTAGCGTGCCACGGCCCGGCGGTGCTCCTCGAGCGAGTCCGAGAACTGGTGGGTGCCGTCGCCCCGGGCGACGAAGTAGAGCGCGTTGCCTGCCTCGGGCCGGACCACGGCGAAGAGCGCGGCACGCCCGGGCAGGGCGATGGGGGTCGGTGGCAGGCCCCGGCGCGTGTAGGTGTTGTAGGGGGTGTCCGTGAGCAGGTCCTGGCGGCGAAGGTCCCCGTCGAAGCGCTCCCCGAGGCCATAGATCACCGTGGGGTCGGCCTGCAGGCGCATGCCGCGGGCGAGCCGGCGCACCAGGACGCCCGCGACGCGCGGGCGCTCGAGCGGCTCCGCGGCCTCCTTCTCGACGATCGAGGCCAGCACCAGGGCCTCGTCCGGGCTGGCAAGCGGCAGGTCCGGGGCGCGCCCGGCCCAGGTCTGGGCGAGGAGCTCGCTCATCTGTCGGTACGCCCGCTGCAGCACCTCGAGGTCCGTGGTACCCCGGGTAAACCGGTACGTCTCGGGCAGGAACCGACCCTCGGGGTGCACGCCCGGCGCCCCGATCCGCTCCATGACCGCCTCGGCCGGCTGGCCCTGCAGGGTCTGGGTCAGGGCCTCGTGGCGGCGCAGGGCATCCAGGAGCTGGCCGAAGGTCCAGCCCTCGATGACCGTCAGGCTGTACTGCACGACCCGGCCGCGCAGCAGGTCCTGCAGCAGATCGCCCAGCGTCGCACTCGGGACGATCTGGTACTCGCCAGCCTGGATCCGCTTGGCCTCCCCGGTGAGGTGGGTCGCCACGATGAGCAGCTGCGGGTTGGCGAGCACGCCTCGGGTCTCGAGCTCCAGCGCGACCGCCCGCAGGGGACGTCCCGGGGCCACGACGAGACGCGGACCGTCGGCGGGGACCGCAAGTGGGCGCGCGAGCGAGGCCTGCCACTCCAGGCGCAGCGCCAACCCGGTGACCACCGCCGTGAGCATCGCCAGGCTGAGCAAGACGACGGCGCCGGAGAGCAGCCCTCGCACGGCCGGCGGGCGGCTGCTGACTGTCCCGCCCTCAGGCAAATCGCCTGAAGACGAGGGTCCCGTTCGTGCCACCAAAACCGAAGGAATTGGACAGCGCCACCTCGATGCGCATCGGCCGGGCCTCGTGCGGCACGTAGTCCAGGTCGCAGTCTGGGTCCGGGTTATCGAGGTTGATGGTCGGCGGTGCCACCTGGTCACGGACCGCGAGGACGGTGAAGATGGCCTCCACCCCCCCCGCCGCGCCGAGCAGGTGGCCGGTCATCGACTTGGTCGAGCTCACCGCCACTCGCGTGGCGTGGTCACCGAAGACCGCCTTCACCGCCTTGGTCTCCGCTACGTCGCCGGCCGGGGTCGAGGTCCCGTGGGCGTTGATGTAATCGACCGCCGCCGGCCCCAGCCCGGCGTCGGCCAGGGCGAGCTCCATGCAGCGGCGCGCCCCGGCCCCATCGGGCGGCGGGGCGGTCATGTGGTAGGCGTCGCCATTGAGCCCGTAGCCTACTAGCTCTGCGTAGATCCGAGCCCCGCGGGCCTGGGCGTGGTCCAGCGCCTCCACTACGACTACGCCCGCACCGTCGGCCAGCACGAACCCGTCCCGGTCGCGGTCCCACGGTCGGCTGGCCCTCTCGGGCTGGTCGTTGCGCACCGAGAGCGCACGCGCCGCCGCGAAGCCCCCCAGCCCGAGAGGCGAGGAGGCCATCTCCGCTCCGCCTGCCACCATCACGTCGACGTAACCGTGCCGAATCGCCCGGGCCGCGTCGCCGATGTTGTGGGTACCAGTCGAGCAGGCACTCACGATGCCGTAGTTGGGTCCTGTGATGCCATAGCGGATCGAGACGTGGCCGGCGATCATGTTGATGATGTTACTCGGGACAAAGAACGGCGAGACCTTGCGTGGTCCCCCGTCGAGGTAGGCCGCATAGCCGCGCTCGATGCCCGGCAGACCCCCGATCCCGGACCCGATCGCAACCCCGATCCGCTCGGCGTTGGCCTCGGTGACCTCCAGCCCAGCGTCCTCAATCGCCTGAATGGCCGCCGCCATCCCGTAGTGGACGAAGGGGTCCATCTTCTTCACGTCCTTTGCCGGGATGTAGCGCGCGGGATCGAATCCCTTGACGTTCCCGGCAATGCGTACCGGGAAGCTGGACACGTCGAAGTGCGTGACCAGCCCGATGCCGCTCCTGCCCGCGAGGATGCTCCGCCATGATTCGTCGACGGTGAGGCCGACGGGCGAGACCATGCCCAACCCGGTAATGACGACGCGTCTTCTCAAGCCTGGGGTCCTGCCGAAGGGGGTGGCCCTAGTCCGCCAAGTGCGGACCGGGGCTCAGGCGAATGGGGGACCGAGCCCCCCCTATCCGAGGTGCGCGGCAATGTAGTCGGCGGCCTGCCGGACAGTGGTGATCTTCTCCGCCTCCTCATCCGGGATCTCGCAGTTGAACTCCTCCTCGAGCGCCATCACCAGCTCGACGGTGTCGAGGGAATCCGCGCCGAGGTCATCCACGAACGACGAGTCTCCGGTCACCTCCTCTTCCTTGACGCCCAGCTGCTCGACCACGATCTTCTTGACCCGCTCCTCAATGGTGCTGATATCCACAGCGTCCTCCGCTTAACGCGCACTCGACGTCGGCGCGCGGCTAGTTTAGTTGAAAAGGTCCGGGTTTCAACCCGAGCCACCTCCACCACGACCCGACCGAGGGCCGGCGCCACCGGCACTTACCGGGTGGCGGCCGGCTGACACGACTGCCTCATGGGGCATCCCGGCGCTACTGCCCACTCAGCCCGCGGCGGCGTGGCGGAGCGCCTCTTGGAGTCCGGCGGGGCCGGCGACCGCGATGCCCGTGAGGTCCGGGGCGATCCGTCTGGTAAGCCCCGAAAGCACCTTGCCCGGCCCCGCCTCGAGCAGCGTCGTGACCTCCTCGGCTGCCATCCGGCGCACGCAATCGACCCAGCGCACCGGGCTGTAGAGCTGGGCCACGAGGGCCGCGCGAATGCCCTCCGCGTCGGCGCGCGGGCCGGCGTCGACGTTGTGCAGGACCGGCACCCGCGGCCTGCAGAAGCCGACCCCCGCGAGCCGCGCCGCGAGCCGCTCGGCCGCTCCGCGCATGAGGTCACAATGGGAGGGCACGCTCACCGGCAGGACCACCGCCCGCTTGGCCCCCAGATCCCGAGCCCGCTCCACCGCCCGCGCCACGGCCGGCGCCTCGCCCGCAATCACCACCTGACCGGGACAGTTGAAGTTGGCGGGCGCCACCACCTGCCCCTCGGCCGCGGCCTCACAGGCGGCGGCAACCTGCTCGTCGGCGAGACCCAGGATGGCCGCCATTGACCCCTGACCGGCGGGCACGGCCTCCTGCATGAACCGGGCCCGGTCCGCCACTAGCGTGACCGCCTCCTCGAAGGCCAGCGAATCCGCGCAGACGAGCGCCGTGTACTCGCCCAAGCTGTGCCCAGCCATGCACGTGGGGGCGGGCCCGCCGGCAAGCCGCCACGCCCGCCAGACCGCCACGCCCGCGGCGAGCATGGCCGGCTGGGTCCGCTCGGTTTGATTCAGGACCGCCTCGGGGCCTTGCTGGACCAGCCCCCAGAGGTCGTAGTCGAGGACCCGGGAGGCGGCGGCAAAGGTGTCGGTGACGACCGGGTGCTCGGCGGCGAGGTCCTTGAGCATCCCCACGGCCTGGGAGCCCTGGCCTGGAAACACGACGGCGAGCTTCATGTCTGCCTCCTGCAGCCGGCCCGCCCGGCGCGCGAGCGGAGATTCAGTACACCAGGTACGCCGAGCCCCAGGTGAAGCCCGCGCCAAAGGCCTCGAGGAGCAGGCGGTGACCGCGCCGGACCCGGCCGTCGCGCACCGCCACGTCGAGGGCCAGGGGGACCGACGCCGCCGAGGTGTTGCCGTGCACGTCCACGGTGACGATCACGCGATCCATGGGCATCCTGAGCTTCTTGGCGGTCGCTGCGATGATGCGGATATTGGCCTGGTGGGGGATGAGCCAGTCAATCGACTCCTGGTCCACCCCATTCGCCTCGAGCGTCTCCTCGACGATCCGACCGAGGGTATTCACGGCCACCCGGAACACCTCGTTGCCCTGCATCCGGATGTAGGCGTTGGCCTCAGCGACCCGCTCGTAGCCCTGGGAGATGCCCCCGTCGACCGTAAGCAGGTGCTCGTACGCCCCGTCGGCGTGCAGGTGGGTCGAGAGCACCCCCGGCTCCTCGCCGGCCTGGATCACCACGGCCCCTGCCCCGTCGCCGAACAGCACCGAGGTACCGCGGTCGGTCCAGTCCAGGAGGCGCGAGAGGGTATCCGCCCCGACCAGAAGCGCCCTGCGCGCGGCACCGGTGCGCACGAACTTGTCGACGATGGCGAGGCCGTAGACAAAACCCGTGCACACCGCCTGCACGTCGAAGGCCGGGCACCCGCTCACGCCGAGCCGGGCCTGCAGCAGGCAGGCCGTGCTCGGGAACACCTTGTCCGGGGTCGTGGTGGCCACGACGATCAGGTCCAGGTCTGCGGCGCGCATCCCCGCCGCGTCGAGCGCCCGGCGGGCCGCTCTCTCGGCCAGGTCGCAGGTGGTCTCCCCCGGCGCCGCGATGCGCCGCTCGCGGATCCCGGTCCGCTCCCGGATCCACTCGTCCGAGGTGTCGACCAGCCGCTCGAGCTCGCTGTTGGAGAGCACACGCTCCGGCAGGTAGCCGCCGGTACCCGCGATGCGCGCGTACATCAGGAGGCCTGCTGCTGGATATTGAGGCGCGCGTCAAGGTGCTCGGCGATGCGACGCGGGACGTCCTTGTCGACCTCCTTGAGCGCCTCGAGCAGGGCCTGGCTGAAGGCCATGCGGTCCGCCCGGCCGTGGCTCTTGACCACGATGCCGCGCAGACCGAGGAAGCTCGCGCCGTTATACCGGCGGGGGTCGATCCGCTGACCGAGACGGCGCAGCACCGGTCGGGCGAGCATCCCCGCGAGCTGCGTGAACAGACTGCGCTTGAACTCCTCGCGCAGGAACTGGCTGATCATCCGTGCCACGCCCTCACTGGTCTTCAGGGCGACGTTGCCGACAAAGCCGTCGCAGACGACGACGTCGACGCTGCCCGCGTAGATGTCGTCCCCCTCGACGAACCCGACGTAGTTCACGTCGCTCTCGGCGAGCAGCCGCGCGGTCTCCTTCACGCGCTCGTTGCCCTTGATCGGCTCCTCACCAATATTGAGCAACCCGACGCGGGGGTTGGTCGTGCTGTCCACCGCGCTGACCAGCACCGAGCCCATCACGGCGAACTGCACCAGCTGCTCGGGGCTGGAATCGACGTTCGCCCCGAGGTCCAGCACGTGCGTGTGGCCGACCATGGTCGGCAGCGCGGTGATGATCGCGGGCCGGTCGATGCCCGGCAGGGTCTTGAGGACAAATCGTGCCGTCGCTAACAACGCGCCGGTGTTCCCCGCACTGACGCACGCGGCGGCCTCACCGTGTTTGACCAGGTCGATCGCCACGCGCATCGAGGAGTCCTTCTTCGTGCGCAGGGCGACGCCGGGCGGCTCCCCCATCTCGACCCGTTGGGAAGCGTGGTGGACCCGAAGCCGGTCACGGGTGCTGTCGCTGTGCCCGATCCGGTCGAGCTCGTGCCCGATCCCGTCGCGATCGCCGACCAGGATGAGGGTGAGGTCCTCCCGGCTAGCCAGGGCATCGAGAGACGCCGGGACCACCACGGCGGGACCGTGGTCGCCCCCCATCGCGTCCACCGATATGGTAACGCTCAAGCCCTACTCTTCCGTTTCGCTCGCCTTCTCGGGCAGCACCCTCTTCCCGCGGTAGAAACCGTCCGGGCTGACGTGATGGCGGCGGTGAACCTCACCCGTCGTGGGGTCGGCCGACAGCGTCGGGCCGCTCAAGCGGTCGTGAGCACGACGCATGCCGCGCTTCGAGGGGGTCTTGCGATTCTGTTGAACTGCCATCTCGGTCTCCGTCAGTTTCGTCAGCGGCCCCGCGGGCCCCACGCACCTCATTCGGCTGGCATCAGGTATCGCCCTTGCCGCCCGGCCCACCCCGCAGGCTGGCGAGGGTGGCGAAGGGGCCGCCGCCCGCGCGCGGGCCGTCCCCGTCAGCCCCAGGGGCGAGCGCCGGCCCGCCACAGACGGCCGGGGGGTGAGTCGGGACCTGCGGCAACGCGAGCAGGATCTCATCCTCGACCATCTCAACGAGCGATATCGGGTCCTGCCCGACCAGGAGGGGGTCCTCCCCTTCCTCGAGCCGGTCTGCCTCGGCCTCCGAGCGCACGACCACCAGGCGCACCGGGGCCTCGACGCGCAGCGTCATCGGCTCGAGGCAGCGCTGGCAGACGAGTCGCAACTCCGCTCGAACCGACCCGCGCACGACCACCCGCCGGGGGCCCTCGCGGTCGAACTCCAGATCCACCTCAACCTCGCCTTCCGTGTCGGCCAGGGACTCGGCGAGGCGGCGGCACCGAGCCAACGCCACGTAGCCGGCGAGCGACTGGCGGCGTTCGGCGAGCCGGAGTGGCTCAATGAAGGCTGGAAGCCCCCCCGACATAAGCGCGTAATCCTAGGGCGGGCCCACCTTGGTGTCAAAGTTCTCCAGGGAATTCGAGGCAAGCCGCAACACTCTTGGGGGATACCCGACGCTGGGGGCCGCCTTGGCATCCCTCTGAAAAGACTCCATACTCCGCCGCCATGCTCGAGACCGCCCCGCAACCAACGGTTCCCCCCAGAGACTTGACGGCTCCAGAGAACGAGGCTCGCCTCACCGCCCACCGCCTCACCTGCGTCCGCGACGACCGGCCGCTGTTTCGCGAGCTGAGCTTCACCGTCGGCCTGGGTGAGGTGCTGCAGGTGGAGGGACGCAACGGCAGTGGCAAGACCAGCCTGCTGCGGATCCTCTGCGGGCTTGCGACCCCGGCCGAGGGAGAGGTCCGCTGGCGGGGTCAGCCGCTCTCCCGCGTCCGCTACGACTACTGGCTGGACCTCGCCTACCTCGGCCACGCACACGGCGTCAAGCTGGAGTTAACCCCCATCGAGAATCTGCGCCTGGCCCGGGCCCTGAAGCGGCCCCACCCGGTTATCGGCATCGAGGACGCCCTCGAGCGGGTCGGACTGCTCGGCTTCGAGGACGTGCCGGCGCGCAGCCTCTCCGCCGGTCAGTGCCGCCGCGTGGCGCTCGCGCGCCTGCTCGCGACCCGGGCCCGCGTGTGGATCCTCGACGAGCCGCTCACGGCCATCGACCGCCGCGGGGTCACCGAGATCGAGGCCCTCATCGTTGATCATGCGCGCGCCGGCGGGAGCGTGGTCCTCACCACGCACCACGCCGTGCGCCTGTCCGGCTGCCGCGTGAGCAGCCTGCTCCTGGCCGCATGAGCGCCCCGTCGGCGACCGCGTCACCGGCCGGGGTCGCCGAGGCCGAGGCGCCCCGCCTCGCGACGGCCTTCTGGCTGTTGTTCCGGCGCGACCTGCTGCTGGCCTTTCGCCACCGCGGCGAGCTCGCCAATCCGCTGCTCTTCTTCGTCATCGTCGTCTCGCTTTTCCCCCTCGGCATCACCCCCGAGGTCGAGACATTGCGGCTGATGGCCCCCGGGCTCATCTGGGTCGCCGCCCTGCTGGCGACCATGCTCTCGCTGGACAGCATCTTCCGCTCGGACTTCGACGACGGTGCCCTCGAGCAGATCTGCCTCAGCCCGCACCCGTTGGCCGTCCTGGTGCTGGCCAAGGTCCTGGCCCACTGGGTGGTCACAGGGCTCCCGCTGCTGGTCCTAGGCCCGCTGCTGGCGGTGCTGTTATCGCTCCCGGCCCAGGCCATGGACACGCTGCTGGTGACCCTCGTGCTGGGGACACCGGTGCTGAGCCTGGTAGGGTCGATCGGCGTCGCCCTCACCGTCGGGCTGCGGCGCGGAGGGGCCCTGCTGTCACTGCTGGTCTTGCCGCTCTACGTGCCCTTACTGATCTTCGCCTCGAACGCGGTCGGGGCGGCGATGGTCGGCCTGCCCGTGACCGGGCAGATCCTGTTCATCGCGGCCCTGCTTGTCCTATCCCTGAGCCTGGCGCCGGTTGCGACCGCATCGGCCCTGCGCATCAGCCTGAACTAGGCCATCCGCCATGTGGAAATGGTTTCATCAGCTTGCCTCCCCACGCTATTTCTACGAGCTCTCCGGCCGCCTCATCCCGTGGGTCGCCTGGACGTGCGCGCTGTTGCTCCTGGTCGGGCTGATCGGCGGACTGGTGCTCGCCCCGCCCGATTACCAACAAGGCGACAGCTTCCGGATCATCTACATCCACGTACCCAGCGCATGGATGTCCATGTTCGTGTACGTCGTGATGGCGGGCGCGGGGGCGGTCGGGCTCATCTGGCGCATCAAGCTCGCCGACGTGGTCGCGGCGGCGAGCGCCCCGATCGGCGCGTCCTTCACCTTCCTCGCCCTGGTCACCGGCTCGCTCTGGGGTAAGCCGATGTGGGGGGCCTGGTGGGTGTGGGACGCACGGCTCACCTCCGAGCTCATGCTCCTCTTCCTCTACCTCGGGGTCATTGCCCTGCGGTCGGCTATCGAAGAGCGCCAGAACGCCGCCCGCGCCAGCGCGGTGCTGGCCCTCGTCGGGGTGGTCAACATCCCCATCATCCATTACTCGGTGATGTGGTGGAACACGCTGCACCAGGGGCCGACCGTGACCAAGCTCGGCGCCCCCTCCATCCACCTCGACATGCTGATCCCCCTCCTCGTGATGGCGCTCGCCTTCAAACTTTTCTACGTTGTGGTGGTCCTACTCCGGGCACGCTGCGAGGTGCTCGACCGGGAGCGGGATAGCGCGTGGGCTCAGGAGGTGGCATCCCGGTGAGCGGGTTGATCGAGTTCTTCAACATGGGTGGCTACGCGTTCTACGTGTGGACCGCCTACGGCATGGCGTTCGTCGTGCTTGCCGCGAACGTGCTCGCCGCCAGGGCCTGCGAGCGGCGCCTGCGCAGCGAGTTGGGGCGGCGGGCCAGGCGGGTGAGGAGGGGTCTCGCGTGACACAGCGGCAACGTCGGATGGTACTGGTTGCGACCATCCTGGTAGGTGTAGCGAGCGCCACGGCGCTCGCCGTGACGGCCTTCCGCCAGAACATGCTCTATTTCTTCAGCCCCACCCAGGTGGGAGCGGGCGAGGCCCCGCTCGGACACCCGTTCCGTCTGGGGGGCCTGGTGCAGGGTGGCAGCTTCAAGCGGGAGGGCGACGGGCTGACCGTCCATTTCGTGCTCACGGATACGGCGCACAGCATCCCGGTGACCTACACGGGAATCTTGCCGGACCTCTTCCGCGAGGGCCAGGGGGTCGTCGCCCTGGGCAAGCTCGGGACTAACGGGACCTTCACCGCCGACGAGGTGCTCGCGAAGCACGACGAGAACTACATGCCACCGGAGGTGGCCGGTGCCCTGAAGACCGCCGGGGCGGCGGGTCATCCCGGAGGTAAGGTCCAGTGATACCGGAGATCGGTCACTTCGCCCTGGTGCTCGCGCTCGGGATCGCCATCGTCCAGAGCATCCTGCCCATCATCGGCGCCGGGCGCGGCGTGCCCGAGTGGACGGCGGTGGCGGCGCCGGCGGCACGCCTGCAACTCCTCTTCGTGGCGGTCGCCTTCGGCTGTCTTACCTATGCCTTCATCGTCCACGACTTCTCGGTGGCCTACGTCGCCCAGAACTCCAATACCGCTCAGCCCCTGATGTACCGGATCTCGGGGGTCTGGGGCGCGCACGAGGGGTCGCTGCTGCTCTGGGCCTTGATGCTGGCCCTGTGGACCTCCGCGGTCACCGTGTTCAGCCGGGGGCTCCCGGCCGAG
>Ga0316622_100002486_pt1 | contig 12785 bp, 6 predicted proteins | sample OWC_Aug_OW2_C1_D_FD_207646 | JGI IMG/M metagenome (GOLD analysis project Ga0316622, IMG submission 207646) | Wetland soil microbial communities from Old Woman Creek delta, Ohio, United States - OWC_Aug_OW2_C1_D5_C | ecosystem: Environmental > Terrestrial > Soil > Wetlands | place: USA: Ohio... | reverse complement strand
GCGCGCCGTCTCGCTCTACGAGCGCGTGCTCGCTGCGGTCGGCGACGAGCCCCGCATCCTCTCCAACCTCGGCGCCGCCTACTCGCGCCTGGGCCGCTACCCCGAGGCTGTCGAGCGCTACGAGCGGGCCCTCGCGCTCGCGCCCGCGGAGGCGGCGATTCGCCAGAACCTGGCCCTCGCCCTCTACAAGACCGGCGAGCTCCGGAAGGCCGCGAGCGAGGCCGCCCGCGTCGTCGCGGCCCAGCCGGACAACGAGTCCGCGACCCTCCTGCTCGCCGAGTGTCACCTCGCCCTCGGCGAGCACGACGAGGTGGTGAGGCTGCTGCGGCGGGAGGACGGCCTTCCACTCGGGGGCCGCGCCGCCCAGTACCTCCTCGGCACGGCCCTCCTGGCCGCGGGCCGGGCGGCCGAGGCCCAGGCGGTCCTCGACGGTGTTCTCAAGGAGGACTCCGCCGAGGCCCACGTCGTCCTCGCCACGATGTACGTCCGCGACGGCGAGTGCGGGAAGGCCCGGCCCGAGATCGAGAAGGCCCTCGGGATGAACCCGCAGCTCCCCTTCGTGAACTACCTCCGTGGCAAGTGCCTCATGGAGGACGAGGTGAGCGACTGGGCGGGAGCGGCCGAGGCCTTCCGCCGCGAACTCGCGATCAACCCCAGCCACCTCGAGTCGAACCTTCTCCTGGGGGAACTGCTCCGTCAGGAGGGACGCCACGAGGAGGCGCTGCCCTACGTCGAGCACGCGGCGCGGCTGCGCGGCGATGATCTCGCGGTCCGGTTCTCGCGGGGCGCCCTGTACCTGGCGCTGGGCCGGACGGAGGAGGCCCTGCCCCTCCTCGAGCAGGTGGCCGCCGCCGTTCCCGACCACATCCAGGCCCACCTGCAGCTCGCCGTCGCGTACCACCGACTCGGCCGCACGGCGGAGGCCACGCGGGAGCGCGAGAAGGTCGGCCGCCTCCAGGCCCAGAGCGAGAGCCGGTTCTTCAGCACCGTGAGCGAGGGGATGGCGAAGCTCATCGGGAAGACGGCCCCGGCGACCGCGCCGGCACCCGCCGAGCCCTGAACGCCCCGGCGCCTACCGCTCCTCCTCGCGGCCCCACGCCGTGTGGGGGCAGATCTCCCGGAAGGGACACTGCCCGCACGCCATCCAGGTGGGCTTCGGCGGGAACTCGCGACGCCGGATGGCGGCGGCGGCGGCCCGAATCCGCTCCTCGGTGACCGCCGCTTCCTGGCCCGTCGGCCGGCGCCCCGCGACCAGGCCCGACTCAAGGAAGCGGAGCTCAACCCGGTCGGGCAACCGGCCCCGCGTCTTCAGGTGGGCGAGGGCGTAGATGTCGAGCTGCAGGCTCTCCTTCGCCCGCTTCTCCGCGGCCTTCGCGTCGCGGACGTCCCCCGTCTTGAAGTCCACGATCGCGACCTGGCTGCCCTTCTCGATCACGAGGTCGTAGCGGCCCTGCACGCGGTTCCTCTCGAGGACGAAGGCGAAGTCCTGCTCGACGGCCGTCGGCGCCCACGGTGCCTTCGCCTCCTCCTCGTGGAACCGGCGGAGCATCGCCTCCCCCGCGCGGAGCCGCTCGTCCTCGTGCTCGCGCGAGAGGAAGCCCTCGGAGACCCAGGCCGACCGGAATGCGGCCACGAGCTCGTCCGCGGAGAAGGGGCGGCCGGCGAGCCGCGCCTCGAAGTGCCGCCGCACCGCCTCGTGGACGGCGTGGCCGTAGACGACCGCGTGGTGGGTCAACAGGGGCACGCGCAGCACGTGGACGTAGCGGTACTTCAGCGGGCAGGTCTCGTAGTCGTCGACCTGCCCGTACGAGAGCCGCAGGAGCTCGTCCTCGGGGATCGGGACGTCCGCCGGAGGAGGGGTGGCGGGGGCCGGGGCGTTCCGGGCGAGGGCCTCGAGGGGAGCCGTCGTCCTCGACACGGGCCTCGGCGACGGCAGGTCGAGTGCCTCCACCACGAAGCGCGAGACCTTCCGCGCGCGCGAGGTGCCGTAGTCGCTGGCCGAGGTGAGCACCAGCTCGTCGCGCGCCCGGGTCATCGCGACGTAGAAGAGCCGCCTTTCCTCCAGGAGATGTCCGGACGCGCCCCCGGCCAGCTCCTCCTTCACGAGCTCCTCGGGCAGCGACAGCGGGTCGACCCGGCGCTGGAGCGGGAACTTCGACTCGGCGCAGCCCACGAGGAAGACGTGGGGGAACTCAAGGCCCTTCGCCTTGTGGACGGTCAGGACGTGCACCGCGTCCTCGTCGATGTCGGCCTCGGCCACCGCCGGGTCGTCCCCTGCCTCGCGCAGCAGGTCGAGGTGGGCGACGAAGGCCGGCACCCGGTCGTGCTCGGCTACGTCCCCGTAGGCCTTCACCACCTCGAAGAAGCGGGCGATGTTCTTGACCTTCGCCTCGGCCTCGGCCGAGGACTCCTTCGCGAGCCGCCCCAGCAGGCCCGACCACTGCAGGAATCCGTAGAGGACCTCACCGGTGCGTCGGCGCGGCAACTCGGTCACCGCGCGGTCGAGGTCCGTGAGGAGTCGAGCCGTGGCCTCGCGCGCCCGTCCGGAGACGCCGGCCAGGTCCTCGTTCTCCGGCAGGCCCCGCAGCACCTCGAGGAGCGGGCGCGTCTTCCGCGTCGCGTAGTGGTTCAGGCGAAGGAGGTCGCCCTCCGGCACCCGGTACACCTCGGAGGCGGCGAGGTAGAAGACCGACACGGAGTCGTCCGGGTTTGCGATCGCCCGGAGGAACGAGACGAGGAGGCGCACCTCCTCGCGCGCGTAGAGGCCGCGGCTGCCGCTGAAGCGGTGCGGGAGGCCCTTCACGTTGAGGGCGCGCAGGAAGGGGTCGGCGTCGGCGTTGCTGCGGACGAGGAGGGCGAAGTCGCGCGGCCTCGAGCCCGCCCGGACCCGCTCGTCGATCATGCCGGCGACGCCGTCGGCCTCGGCCGAGACCGTGTCGAAGTGGGCGTGGCGGACGGGGGGGCCGCCGCGGCGCGGCGAGCGGAGACGCTTGTCGATCCCCGCGATCGCCTCGAGGCGGTACGGGTTGTTGTAGCCGATGAGCCGGGCCGCGGCGTCGAGGATCGCCTGCGTCGAGCGGTAGTTCTCCACCAGCACGACCTCGCGCGCCCCCGGGTAGAGCCGCCGGAAGGCGAGCAGGTTGGCGGCGGCGGCCCCGCGCCAGCGGTAGATGGCCTGGTCGTCGTCGCCGACCACGGTGAGGTTGGCCGTCTCCCCCGCCAGCAGCTTCAGCATCTCGAGCTGGGCGTGGTTCGTGTCCTGGAACTCGTCCACCAGCACGAAGCGGAAGCGGCCGCGCAGGCGCTCGAGGACGGCCGGCCGCTCGCGCAGGAGGGCGAGAGTGCGACGAATCTGGTCGCCGAAGTCCACGAGCCCCGCCTCCGCGAGCAGCCTCTGGTGGGCCTCGTAGAAGGCCGCGAGCTCGAGCTGGCAGGCGGCCTCGTCCCGCTCGGCCTCGTCGGCCGCGGAAGCGAAGAGCGCCTCGGCCCACCCGCGGTACTGGGCCGGCGAGACGTCCTCGTCCTTCGCGCGGCTCACGAGGGTCGCGAGGGCGGCGAGGTGGCGCGTGGGGTCACCGAGGGGACGGAAGCGGTCGAGGGGCAGCCGGAACAGCCGCTCCCGGAGGAAGATCACCTGCTCCGGCTGCGAGAGCACCCGGAACTGGGGGTCGAGCCCGGCCTCGAGCGCCGACTCGCGCAGGACCCGGTCGCCGAAGGCGTGGAACGTGGAGATCGTCGTCTCCGCGTAGCCCCAGGGGATGAGCTGGTCCACCCGCTCCGCCATCTCGGCCGCCGCCCTCTCGGTAAACGTGAGGGCCAGGATCTCCTCGGGCCGCGCCCGCTTCGCGGCGATGAGGTGGGCGATCCTCCGGGTGAGGACGGTGGTCTTGCCCGTGCCGGCGCCGGCGATGATGAGGAGCGGCCCCTCGCCGTGGACGACCGCCTCGCGCTGGGCCTCGTTCAGCCCCCGGAGGATCCGGTCCTCGGCGGTGGACGGGACGGCCTCGAGACCGGTGCTCACGACCGGATGATAACCGTCGCCCCGGCGCCCTGAGGTCCGGAGGCGAACGGGGCCGGGTCCCGCTCAGCGCGTGGCGGCGACGAGCGCCGCCTCGAGGGCCTCCGGCCGGAAGCTCTCCACGTCGAGGGGGCTCGAGAACGTGACAGTCCCGCGCCCGTCGATCACGAACACGCGACTCGGGAAGGCGGAGAACGCGGCCTCGGCCCTTCCGTCGAGCCCGTCGAGCGCGGCCTCGTAGGGGACCTTCAGCTCCCGCCGGCAGAGGGCCGCGTGTTCGGCCCGCTCCGCCACGCCGCGCGCCTCGGGAAGGCGGATCCCCTCCCGACGGTTGATCGTGCTCTCCCAGGCTTCGCCGTCGGGGTGCGCCTCGCGCAGGTAGGCCAGCAGGAAGCCCGCGCGATCGCGGTACCGCTCGTACAGCCGGTTGACCGCGGGCGCGCCGTGGCGGAGCTGCGGGCAGGTGTAGCTGCCGAGGACCAGCACGAGGGGCCGCCCCCGGAGCGAGGAGAGGCGGAAGCCGCTGCCGTCGGGCCGGAGGAGCTCGACGTCGGGAGCGGGGTGGCCGGTGAGCGGCGAGACGTCGGGCGGGGCCGCGGCCTTCGCAGGCGAGTCGAGAGAGGCCAGGAGCTCCTTCGCCGGCACCGATTGCGGGCGCAGCTCCACTGCTCGCTCCACGAACGGGCGCGCGTCCTTCGACCGGCCGCGCGTGGCGAGGACCGAGCCGAGGAAGTAGTTAGCCTCGTAGTCGTTGGGGCTCGCGGCCAGGGCCTCCCGCAAGGCCCGCTCGGCGCCGTCCGCGTCGCCGGTGAAGAGGAGCGCCCGCCCGTAGTACGAGCGCAGCGAGGGCAGGCTCGCGTTCTTCTCGAGCGCCCGGGAGAAGCGCTCGACGGCCTGCGGGTAGTCGCCGGCCATGAAAGCGGCCGAGCCGACGAGGTACTGCGCCTCGGCCGAGTCGCCGTCCCGCATCAGCGTCTCGACGAGCCGCTGGCCCTCCTGCGCCTTGCCCCCCCGCACGAGCGCCATCCCGAGAAGGTAGGCGACGGCGCGGTCGTCGGGACGGGAGGCGGCGAGCGGCCGCAGCAGCTCCTCGACTGCGGCCGGCTCGCCCATCTGCAGACGGCAGTCGGCGAGGAGCAGGGTCGCGCGGAGGTCGTCGGGCTGCCGGACACGGAGCGCCTCGAGCTCCTCGGCGGCGCGCGGCAGGTCCGCCGACTTGTAGTGCGCGAGCGCGAGGTTGTAGCGGATGCGCCCGTCCGAGGGCGCCATCGCGAGGGCGCCTCGATACGCCTCGATCGCCTCCTGGTACCGGCCCAGCGCGGCGAGCGCCGCCCCGAGGTTCGACCCGCCCTCGACGCTCGGCGCGAGGGCGAGGCTCTCGCGGTACGCGGTCACGGCCCCCTCGAGGTCGCCCTTCTGGTGCAGGGCGACGGCGCGGGCGAGGGCGGCACGAGCGTCCTCCGGACCAGGAGCGGCGGCCGCGAGGGCCAGGACGAGGAGCGCGAGCGGCACAGGGCAGTCTAGCTCAGAGAATCCGGCTGTCGGCGCGCGTGCCGCCACAGAACCGGACGAGCGTCTCGGCCGTCGCGTCGAGCACGCCGTTCAGCCGGCCGAGGTTGTAGCCCGCCGGCGCGTAGGCCACGACCAGCGCGTTCCGGGCCGAGAGCGTGATCATGGTCCGGGCCGAATCGGACGTCGGGTTGCCGAAAGGCCCCTCCAGGTCCATCAGCACCGGGCGCGCCTCCACGTTGACGAAGCCCTTGCGGATGCCATCGTAGCCTTCCCCCGCCTTTCCCTTGCGGAGCACCACGGGCGGCCTCACCCGGTCGAGGTCGTAGAGGCCGAACGGCAGCTGCGTGCGCAGCGAAACGAGGTTGAGCGCGTCCACGAGGGTGTTGATGCGGTAGAGCGTCTCCCCCTTGAGCGCCCGACGGAGGAGCGCCTCGTTCGACGGCCGCGTCTTGGTGGGGTCGATCCCGAGCGCCTTGTAGAGCGTCCGCGCGTCCGCCGCCCCCGGGACCTCCGAGCTCTTCCCCCCGCCGTGGCGCTCGCGGAAGGAGGCGCAGGTACGGTCCACCTCCGCGTCGAGCGCGGGGTCGCTCTCGCGGACCGAGACCCCCTCCAGGACGAGCAGCCCCACGCACACGCGGCCGGCGATCTCAGGAGCGATCTGGAAGTCGAGCATCGGCAGGTTCCTTTCGTCGTCTGAGGGGCAGCCGCAGGGCGGCGGCCACTCCGACGGACCGATTCTAGGTGCTTCAGGCCCGGCGCGCCTCGGGAGGGCAGGGCAGTATCATTGAGGCTGATCTGCCGCACGGAGGCACGCGATGAAGCGCAGCATCGTGATCGCGGTCGTACTGGCCGTCGGACTCGTCCCTCTTCTCGCGCCCGGCGCGCGCGCCCAGAGCCCCGTCACGGCCCTCGGCCGCGTCGTGGACGGGCAGGGCAACCCCCTCGCGGACGTGCAGGTCCTGCTCGACTACAAGGGCCACGTCGTCCAGAAGTACCGGACGAAGACCGACAAGAACGGGGTCTTCACCCACGTGAACGTGTACTCCGGTCCGTACCGGATCACGCTGAAGAAGGAGGGAGTCGGGGAGACCTCGTTCGACTACAACATCCAGGAGATCGACAGGCTGCAGAAGCCTCCCGACTTCAAGCTTCTCCCCCCGAGGGCGCAGGCCGCGCCCCCGCCGCCCGGCTCCGGGCTCGCCCCCGCCACGGGGGCCGCACCTGTGGACGCCACGAAGCTGGCCGCCGACATCAACGCCGCGATGGCCCTCTCGCGCGAGGGCAGGCTCGACGAGGCGGTCGCTGCTTACGAGGCCGTCCTCGCGAGCGCGCCCGGGGTGCCGCTCGTCCACTACAACCTCGGCGCCACCTACAAGAGGAAGGGCGACCTGCCGAAGGCCGAAGCGGCGATGCGCCGTGCGTGCGAGCTGGACCCCGCCTTCGTGGACGGCTACGTCGGCCTCGCGACGCTGCTCGCGGAGTCGGGAAAACAGGACCAGGCCATCGAGATCGTCCGGCAGGGCACCGCCGCAAACGAGCGGAGCGGCCGGCTGCAGTACGCGCTCGGGGTCCTCGCGGAGGGCAAGGGCGACGCCGCGACCGCCATGCAGGCCTTCCTGAAGGCCGAGGAGCTCGAGCCGCAGAACGTCGAGACGCAGTACCACCTGGCCACCGTCGCCCTCAACATGAACGACAAGGCCGAGGCCGTCGCGCGGCTCGAGAGGTTCGTCGCCGCCGCCCCGGCGGGGACCCCCAACCTGGAGGTGGCGAAGTCGCTGCTCGCGGCGCTGGAGAAGAAGTAGGTCCTTCGCGCGGCCGTCCGGATCAGCCGCGCTCGGGTGACACGATCTCGAACGGCTCCCGGACCTCGACTGACTGGCCCGCGAGTTCGTCCCTGACCGTCAGGACGAGCTCGTACTCGCCCGGCGAGGCGCCGCGGAGCCCGATGCCGTGGAGGCGCAGGAGGGCTCCCACGGAGGTCGGGTTGATCGGCGTGGGATCGGTCCGCTTGAACACCACGCCGTCGGCGCGCCGGATCTCGTAGCCGGCCCTCACCCGCGGCATGAGGGAGCCGCTCTCCTCCTTCCGGGCCCCGTACACCGAGAACTGGCAGTAGAGGACGGCGTCCGTGGCGAAGGACCGCCGGACCTGGAGGACGGGCCGCCGGTTCCCGTCCGCGTCCTGCTCCAGGCTGTCGCTGAGGACGGGGGTCGAGACGCGGAGGGACTCCACCTTCGGCACCTCGAACTCGTGCACGACGGAGCCGACGCGGCCCGAGTTGAGGTCGCGCACGACGATCTTCGCCTGGTACGCCCCGGGCGGCAGCGTGAACTCGCGGGCCAGCTGGTACCCGGTCTGCTCGAGCCTTCGCCGGGTCTCCGGCAGGAGGTTGAGCTCGATCTTCTGGTCGTACCGGTAGTACTCCCCGGACTCACGGTGCTGGGCCTCGATCAGGAACGCGAGGGCGTCGCTCGAGCGGTCGGCGTCCTGCTGGTAGGCCAGGCCCCGCACGTCGATCTCCACCGCGAGCTGGACGCTGAGCTGGTCGAGCGCCACCTCGTCGAAGACGAAGCTCGACACGCGCAGCGGCACGTCGGGGATCTCGAAAGGCGAGTCGAGGGCGTGGCCGATGACGGGGTCGGCGTTGCGCTTCGGGCCCTGCGCCACCTGGCCCTCGAGCGGTGCGTAGTAGCCCCGCCGGGCCCGCACGCTCAGGCCTTTCGCCTTCGGCGGCTGGATTCTGACCTCGATCTTGCGGAACTTGCCGTCCCGGCGCAGGTCGGTCGGGTTGTAGCCGAGCAGATAGTAGGCCCTCGACTCGTTCGAGACGCGGCGCATTCCACCGGTGAGGTCGTTCGAGTTCTTGACCACGAAGCCGCCGGTGTCGAGGGCGAGCGCCTCCGCGCCCTCGGCCTCCCGTGTCAGGTCGGCAAGCACCGCCACCACGTCCTGGGCCTCGACGGGCCGGCCGAAGGCGGCGGTGAAAGCGTCGGGCAGCCCCTGCAGCCCCCGGGTGTCGACGAAGTAGATCGGCACGTTGTGGCGGCGCGAGGCCAGGGTGACGTCCTTCATCTGCTCGAGCTGGACGTCGTAGACGAAACCCTGGGAGACGAGGATCATCGACTTCCGGCCTTTGATGCCCTCCAGCGACTCGATGACCCGCCTCATCAGCTGCAGGGTGATCCTATTTCGCGAGGTCGCGAGCAGGTGGACCTCGCGGGCCCGCATGCGCACCACCTCTGGCATCATCCCGGGGTTGGAGGTGATGGCGTCCGCCGGCCGCACCCCGCGGGCTTCCTTCTCCTGGCCCACGGCGCCGTAGGTGTCGAAGCGGCGTTTCACGTACCAGGCCATCTGCTCGTCCTGGTACTCCTCGATCCGCATCGCCTCGAACTCGGTGATGCGGTCGGGCGAGGGGTCCGGCACGTAGCGGCCGTCAAGGCGCTTCAGGATCGCGATGAGCGCGTCGCGGCCTTCCGGCATCCGGGACGTCCACCACGCGCCGCCGCCGGTCGCGACCAGGGTTACCACGTCGCCTTCGGCGACTCCCTCCTGCAGGAAGGCGGCCACGGCGCCCCGCGCGCGCTGGGCCTGCACGGCCGAGAGGTGGATGTCGTCGAACACGACGGCGAAGGTGCGGCCGCGCCGGTTGTCGGGGACGAGGTTCGTGGAGACGACCGCCCGGCGGGGCCGGAACTCGGCGCGCGGGGCCTCGGGCACCACGACCGCTTCGAAGCTGGTGAGCGTCTGCGGCACGCCGTTCTCGTTGACGACGAAGTCGTCCCGGGTGAGGCCGCGGACGGACTGCCCCTTCTGGTCCACGACCGCGACGTCCACGGTGACGAGCTCGACCTCGGTCTCGAAGGTGGGCTGGCCGGCCGCCGACGGGGGGGCCTGGGGTGCCTGCGGAATCGCGGGGGCGGCGCCGAGGAGGACCAGGGCGAGGAGGGGGAAGGCGGGTCTCTTCATGCGCTCTTCAGGTTATCGTCCGGCGCGGGGCGGGATCAAGACGAGGGCGAAGCCCCGGCCGCGGCGTCGGGCCCCGCGACCACGCGGAAGGACGTGCGCTCCCAGACGCGGTGGGGACCGCTGCGGAGCTCCGCGTGGACCTCGTAGCGGCCGGGACCGAAGCGCCCGGCCGGCAAGCTGACCACGTAGGGGATGCGGCCGTGGGCGTCGGGCGGCGGCAGGCTCGGCTCGGCACGACCCACGACCCGGCTGTCGCGCCGGAACTCTAGCGTGACCAGCGGGACCTCCGCCGAGCCCGCCGGCACGTAGGCCACGAAGAAGAGGCCCACGGGCTGGGCCGGGCCCACCTCCGCCTCTGTCACCCATGGCACGATGCGGGCCTCCCCCGCCCGGAACGGGTCGTCGGAGGCGAGGGCTCCCTTCGGCACGCGCTCGGCACGCTTCACGACCGCGAGGTTGCTGAGGCCGACCGGCGAGCGGCCGGGAGGAACGCTCAGCCGGCTCTGCTCCACGGTCATGTGCCCCGACTGCTGGTCCAGGGCCGCCGTCTCGAGGCGGTAGCGGCCCTCGGGCAGGGTGAAGGAGCGCATGAAGACCGCGTTCCCCTGCATCAGCTCCGCGTGCTTGCGGCGCGGGAGCCAGACCGGCGAGTCCTGGCTGAACTTCTCGGCCACCGCGCCCCAGGAGGTCCGCAGGACCCCCATGAACGAGAAGTGGGCGCGCTCGAGGGCCGGGTCCCGGTCGCTCTCCAGCCGGATGCTGCTGAGCGGCAGCTCGAGGACGAGGGTGTACCGCCGGCCGTCCGGCTCCGGCCCGAAGCGGAACGCGCGGGCGTGCATCGGCAGGTCGCGGGGGGGCTCCGGAGAGCGCATGGCCTCGAGCAGCCGGACTTCGTAGGGGAAGGTGGCGGTGCCCTCGCCCGGCGGCATGGCGAAGTAGCCGCTCCGTGTCTGGACGGTGACGCCGGGCCGGGTCACCTTCAGGCTGATCTTGCGGAACTTCCCGTCGAAGGTCCGGTTCGAGGGAGAGTAGGCGATCTCGTAGTAGCCGCGGAGGTCCCCCACCGCGCGGGCGATCCCGGCCCGGACGTCGTTGGTGTGCGAGATGAGCATCCCGCCGGTGCTCTCGGCCAGCTGGCCCAGGGTGGCGATCGTGTCCATGCGCAGGCTCGACTCGGCCGTGTCCGAGATCAGCATCTCCTCGCGGGTGAAGAGCCGGAAGCCGCGCGTCGTCTGCTGCCGCATGCTGGTCTCGGCCGCCTGCTCCAGGGTCTCGCGGGCGGCGGCGGAGTCGCTGACCGTGCTCAGACCGCGGGCGTCCACGGCGTAGACGCTGACGTTCGCGCGGTTGGCCTCGCTGATCGCGGCGAGGAGGACGTGCTCGAGGGTCGGCGGGGCCTGGATGCCCTCCGAGAAGAACAGGATGGTCTTGCGGCCGGCGAGGGCCTGCTGCTGCTTGGCGAGGGCCAGGATCGAGAAGAGGGCCGAGCGGCCCTGCTGCTCGCGCTGGAGCGTGTCCGTGAGGCGCAGCGCGTTGACCGCCATGTTGGCCATGTCCACCTCTTGGCCGAGCATGGCCGCGGCGGGCGCGCTTTCGGTGCTCGCCCCCGCGCTGGTCAGCGTCTCGAGAGCGTCGCGCGCGGCGTGGGCGCGGACGACCGCGTCGGCCAGCCGGTCGGTGGCGGCGGTGTACTGCGTGTCGAGCTGGCCCGTCGCGTACTGGATCGCGGTGCGGGCCGAGTCGCGGTCGGTCGTGAACTGCTGGACGAGCCGCAGGCTCTCCCCGATCTGGAACACCGCCACGTAGACGTCCGGCCGGTTCTCGAGCTCCAGGAAGGAGAGCGCGGCCTTCCGGGCGAGGTTCCGTCCGTCGGGGCCGAGCTGGTCGAAGAGGAACGTCACGAGGTTGAGGTGGCGGCTCTCCCCCGGCTTCGGGGTCTCGGGCGGGGGGGCCTGCCCGGCGGCGGGTGCGACGCCCGGTGCGGCGTCCTCCAGGGCCTCCCCGATGGCACGCGAGTCGAGGAACCGGAAGTTGCCGGCCTCCTGTCTCACCTCGTCCTCGTAGACCTCGACCTCGTCCGGCCGGAGGTCGCGGACCGTGCGTCCCTTCTTGTCCCGTGCCACGACGTCCAGCAGCACGACCTCGGTGTCCACGCGGAAGACGCTCCGCTGCAGCTCCTGCGGCGGCTCCGGCCGGGGGGCTTGGGCCGCGACGGGCGGGGGGGCCAGGGCGCAGGCGACCGCCGCCAGCCCGGCGACGCCGAGCAGGCGGGCGACGGCCGACGGCTGTGCCGCTCGGCGGGAGATCACGACCTTCTCATTATAGGGTCCACCACGATGCGGTGGTGCCGGAGATGAAAGAGGCGGGCGCCGCCGGTGGCGACGCCCGCCCGGTCCGACCGGCTGGCTATGGTTCTAGAAGGTGAAGCGCAGCGCGAGTTGCACGATCCGCCGGCCGTACTTGTTGTTCTCGTTGATCTTGCCGAAGTCGGGGCTCGTCTGGACCCCGTTCGTGTACCGGAGTGTCATGTTCAGGCTGCCGTCGGGGTACCACTGCGGGTGGTTCAGCGCGTTGTACGCGGAGATGCGGAGCTGGATCTTCTGGCCCTTGCTGCCGACGGAGAAGTTCTTGAACAGCGACAGGTCCAGGTTCTTGAACGAGTTGCCCTTGAAGTACGGCATGACGGTGTTGCCCAGCTGCCCCACCGACGGCGCCGCGAAGCACGCGGGGTTGAACATGTAGCCGTCCGGGACGTCCTCCGCCGGGTTGCAGGTGAGGACGGGGTAGACGTTGAGCGACGTCGATCCCAGGATGTTCCTGTTGTTGATCGTCACGCCCTCCGCGTTCGTGCCCTGGATGGAGAAGTTGTTGGTCGAGGAGGCCTGCAGCGGCGGGCCGCTCACGTAGGTCGCGACGCCGCCGAGCTGCCACCCGCCGAGGAACAGGTCGAGGGCCTTGTTGTCCTTGAACTCCTTGAGGAGCCAGCTGAACGAGGCGGTCGCCGTGTGCGTGCGGTCGGATCCGTAGATCCCGTAGCTGTACTCCCTCGGGGGGAGCAGGTATTCCGAGATGCCCGCCTGCGTGTTGTCGCTGCCGCGGATGCCGAGGAGCTTCGAGAAGGTGTAGGCCGCCGTGAAGTTGAAGTTCCCTCGCTGCCGGCTCAGCAGCCCCTGCAGGGCGTGGTAGTTGGAGTACAGGCCGTGGCGGTAGACCTGCAGGTCCCCGTAGGCCCGCAGCGGACGATAGAGGTTCTCGTTGGCGTTCGGGTTGTCGAGCATCGCGTAGA
>Ga0316622_100002485_pt1 | contig 12786 bp, 7 predicted proteins | sample OWC_Aug_OW2_C1_D_FD_207646 | JGI IMG/M metagenome (GOLD analysis project Ga0316622, IMG submission 207646) | Wetland soil microbial communities from Old Woman Creek delta, Ohio, United States - OWC_Aug_OW2_C1_D5_C | ecosystem: Environmental > Terrestrial > Soil > Wetlands | place: USA: Ohio... | reverse complement strand
CTGTTTCTGAGGGACATGATCCGGCGGATTCATACGACATTGATCGAGAAAGGCGTTCGGGACGAAGTCACGCTAATTGCAGGCGGCGGGATCGCTTTGCCCGAGCATATGGCCAAAGCCGTCATCTGCGGCGCCGACCTGGTCAGCATCGACCTGCCTTTGATGATCGCCCTGGAATGTCACCTGTGCGATCGCTGCGAGCGAGGCATGCCGTGTCCGGCCAGGCTGGACGATGTACCCATGGATTACGCCATCGGTCGCATGGTGAACCTGATTGCCGCCTGGCACGACCAACTGATCGAGGTCATGGGCGCGATGGGCATGCGCGAGGTCCGGCGGCTGCGAGGCGACGTCGGCCGTGCGATGTTTTTCGAGGACCTTGAGGAGGATACGTTTGGCAAGCTTTTCGGTAAGAGAAAGTGATCTTCGGGACATCCTGCCGGCCAACACGCTGAAGACGCGCGTGCCGCAGGTCGAGGTGGAGCGCAAAATCGCGCCGGCCCCTCCGCGCTACCGGAATGAGGTTTCGAAATACATCATCCGGCGCAACCACGAGTGCATCCACTGCGGCCAATGCGCTCAGCTTTGTCCCTACGGCGTACACGTTCGCAAGCCGGGATACAGGTACTTCTGCGAGCCGAAGTCGTATCGCTGCATCGGCTCGGCCTGCGAAAAGACGGATCACTATTGTGTAGCCACCTGCCCCAAATCGGCGATCCAAATCGTCGAGAACCCCATGATGCAGATCCTGGGCGATTACCGCTGGACAGCCGACCTGATCCTGGCCACCTGGATGATGGCCGAGACCGGCCACGCTCCTCCAAGGGAGTACGGACTCGAATATGAGCGCGGCAATTCGGGCGGCGGGTTCGACAAGCTGCGGTTCAAGTTTCCCGCGAAGCCGCCAGTGGATCTGTTGAGGGATCAAATCGACACGAGCATCGAGCTCAACCGCCGAGGTGATGGCCGGCCGCAGGTCCGGATCGACGTCCCTTGGTATGGCGGCGGCATGTCGTTCGGCTCCGTCAGCAACGTCACCCAGCTTTCAAAGGCCCGCAGCGCCGTGGCTTGGAACACCTTCACCTGCACCGGCGAAGGCGGCTACATGGAGCGGATGCGACCGTATGACGACCACGTAATCACTCAGGTCGCCACGGGCCTGTTCGGCGTTCGCGAAGAGACGATCCAGCGCGTGCCCATTGTCGAGTTCAAATACGCCCAGGGGGCCAAGCCCGGACTCGGTGGCCACCTGCTTGGCGATAAGAACACGCCTGCCGTGGCCCGAATGCGCGAGGCGGTGCTCGGGATTTCGCTGTTCTCGCCGTTCCCATTTCACAGCGTCTACTCGATCGAGGACCACATGAAGCACCTCGATTGGATCAAGCACATCAACAGGCGGGCACTGCTCTCGACGAAGGTTTCGACCCCGACGGATGTGGACATGGTCGCGGTGGGCAGCTATGCCGCCGGCACGCACATCATTCACATCGACGGCGGCTACGGCGGCACCGGCGCCTCGCCCGACATCGCGAAGAAGAATATCGCCATGCCCATCGAGTACGCCATCGGCAAGGTACACGGGTTTCTCAGGGCCGAGGGGGCCCGTGACAAGGTTACGCTGATGGCCAGCGGCGGTGTCCGGACCGCTCACGATGTGGCCAAGGCGATCGCGCTCGGGGCTGACGGCGTGGTGATCGGGACAGCGGAACTGGTCGCACTGGGCTGTGTTCGGTGCAGCCGGTGCGAGAGCGGCCGGGGCTGTCCGCGTGGAATTGCGACTACGGACCTGGAACTGTCCGGGAAGATGGATATCGACTGGGGCACGCAGCGGATGATCAATCTGTACAACGCGTGGCACGAGGAACTGGTGGGTCTTTTGTGGCGATTCGGAATGCGAAGCGTCAGCGAGCTTCGCGGGCGGACGGATCTCCTGATGCACCTTGACTATACGAATGACGTGGAGCGATAGGCCGTGGACAGGCAGTTGATAGAGCAGTTGGGACATTCCCGCAAATCGCTGGCCGATGCATGCGGGTGGCCGCAGATGTCACGCAAGGCCGAAGAAGAGGGAGGCTGCGGCGTCGTCGGCTTCTGCTGCACGAAGCCCGTCCCCGGTCGGCATATCTACGAGCCATCCAAGCAGATGCACAACCGTGGCAACGGCAAAGGCGGCGGCATCGCGGCAGTCGGCCTGGTTCCGGAGCAGTTGGGTGTCAGCCATCAGGTGCTCGACGAATACTACATGCTTCACCTCGCAATGCTGGACCCGAACACTCGGCCCGAAGTCGAACAGGAATTCATCACGCCGCACTTTGATCTGGCTGACTCCGCGCGACTGGACAGAGCTGACGACTGGCAGGCGGTGGGTGATCTGGAAGTCAAGCCGCCCGACGTGTGGCGATACTTCGCTCGCGTCAAGCCGAAAGTGCTGGATAAGTTCATCCAGCAGAACGGCCTTGCGGCGATGGACCGGCGTGCCGCCGAAGACGAATACGTCAGCCAGAACAGCTTCCGGCTCAACCAGAAGTTCTATGCGTCGCTCGGCCAGCAACGGGCGTTCGTGCTGTCCCACGGCCGCAATATCATGATCCTCAAGGTCGTTGGCTACGCCGAGGCCATCGTCAAATACTACAAGATCGAGAACCTCTGTGCCCATGCGTGGATCGCCCACCAGCGCTATCCGACGAAGGGCCGCGTCTGGCACCCCGGCGGCGCGCATCCGTTCGCCGCGATGAACATGGCCCTCGTCCACAACGGCGACTTCGCCAATTACCATTCCGTCAGCGAATACCTCAAACAGCGGAACATCTATCCGCAGTTCCTCACCGACACCGAGGTCTCGGCCCTGCTGTTCGATCTGCTGGACCGGACCTATCACTATCCGCTCGAGTACATCATCGAGGCGCTGGCCCCGACGACCGAGCTGGACTTCGACCGGTTGTCCGAGGAGAAGCAGCGAATCTACAAGGCCATCCAGACAACGCACATTCACGGCTCACCCGACGGCCCGTGGTTCTTCATCATTGCCCGCAACGTCGCCCGGGAGAATAAGTTCCAGCTCATCGGCATCACGGACACCGCAATGCTCCGGCCGCAGGTGTTCGCCCTGTGCGAGGGCGAGGTCCAGGTAGGTCTGATCGCGTCGGAAAAGCAGGCGATCGACGCCACGCTGCAGAGCCTGCACAAGGAAGACAAGCGGATCTGCCCGGTTGCCGACCGCTACTGGAATGCCCGCGGCGGCAGCCACACGGACGGTGGCGCATTCCTCTTCAATCTCGAAAAAGATGCGCGGGGCGCGCTTCGCATGACCTGCAGGGACAAGTTCGGCCAGCCTGTGCCGATGCCGAAATGGAGCCAGTCCTGCGACTTCTCGGTAGACCCTGCCTCCCTTCGTGGCGACAAAGCCGTCGAAGAGAAGCTGGATGCATGTCTGTGGGCCGGCGGCGCGGTCGGTCTGTACGAGTTCGTCCGCGACGGCGTAAAGACGTGGTCTTTCGATGTCTTCCGCACGGTGTGCCGGACCCTCGCAGAGCGTGGGGCCATGCAGGAGAACACGGCGACGGTGATCGAGGCCTTCACGCTGCTCAATGATCGCAAGTACCCGACGGGCGGCAAGAGACGCAGCCAGATTCTGCATCTCGTTCGCAGCGAGCTGTTCCGGCTCCTGCGGTCGCTGCCGAAGATCAAGGCGGACGATCCGAGCCTCGGGCCGTATCGCTTGATCGATCTTAAGACCAGGGGCAATCTGCGCGGGCCCGCTCGCGGCGAGACAACGCTGGTCATCGACGCGGTGGGCTTCCCGCCGGAGGGCGAAGGCTGCGACTCGACGCTCCTGTGCGATGCGTTCATCAAGGGCTGGTGGCGGTTCATCACCTTTGACCTGCACGGGCAGCGGTTCCACGGCTGCGGGCTTGGACCCGATACCGACGACATAATCATCGACATCTACGGCAGCTCCGGCGACTATCTCGGCTCGGGTATCGATGGTCTTACTATTACCGTACACGGCAACGCCCAGGACCAGTTGGGCCAGATCATCAAGCGCGGCAAGCTCGTCGTCCACGGGGACTTCGGTCAGACGTTCATGTACGGCGCCAAGGGCGGCAGCGTCTTCATCCTCGGCAACGGGGCGGGCCGGCCCCTGATCAACTCTGTCGGCCGGCCGAAGGTCGTCATCAACGGCACGTGCCTCGACTTCCTGGCGGAGTCCTTTATGGCGGGCGATCCGCTCACCGGTGGCGGCTTCGTGATCCTCAACGGTATCCGGATCGATGAGGACGGCAAGGTTGCTCCTCTGTCCGAGCCGTATCCCGGAAGCAACCTGTTCTCGCTCGCTTCCGGCGGGGCGATCTACGTCCGTGATCCGCACCACAAAGTGGTCGATCAGCAGCTCAACGGCGGCAAGTTCACCACGCTCACGCAGGCGGACTGGGACCTGATCCTGCCCTATTTGGAGGAGAACGAGCGGCTGTTTGGGATCAAAGTCGAAGACCTTCTTATGGTCGATGGCCGGCAGCGCAAGCCGGAGGAAGTCTACCGAAGAATCTCGCCGGTTGCGCTCAAGGCCCTCGCCAAAGTGGCGGCCCTGCCCGGCAAAGAGAAGAAACAGGCGGCTGTGAAGAGTTGAGATATTCATTCGTGTGAGTGAGCCACAGAAATGGCAATAACGATTTCAAAGAACAAGTCCGCTCGGGGCATTCTCAAGCAAGTGCAGGAGATCTCGGGCGTGGACCTGAGCGTGTGCTACCAATGCAAGAAGTGCACGAGCGGGTGCCCGGTGTCAAGCATGGCCAAGTGCCCGCCCTCGGAGATGATGCGGCGGCTGCATCTGGGCCTGGGCGATGAGCTTCTCAACAGCGACATCCTCTGGATGTGCGTTTCATGCGAGACCTGCTCGGCGCGGTGCCCGATGGGCATTGATGTTGCGGCTGTCATGGACGCGTTGCGGAAGCTGGCGTGCGAACGTGGTGCGGTCAAGCCCGATGGCAATGTCCCGCTGTTCAATCAGGCATTCCTCAAGACGGTCGAGGTATTCGGCCGGTCCTATGACATCGCCATGATCGCGGCCTACAAACTCGGGAGCGGCAAGCTCATGGCCGATATCGAGAAGTTCCCGACCATGCTCAAAAAGCGCAAGATCGCACTGCTGCCTCCGCGAGGGGCAGATCGCAAGACCGTGCGCCGAATCTTCAAAAACACGAAAGAGGAGGGAGCGGGCCAATGAAATACGCGTATTTTCCAGGCTGTTCGGCAGAGTCCACCGCGCGGGACATGCATCAGTCGACGCTGGCTGTGGCCAACGCACTGGGGATTCAATTGGTCGAGCCGAGAGGCTGGACCTGCTGCGGAGCCACGGCGGGGCACCAGACAGATCGCATCCTGGCGGTGGCTCTGCCGGCAGCCACACTGGTCAAAGTCAAGGACATGGGCCTCGACCTGGTCGTCAACTGTGCGGCCTGCTACAACCGGATGAAAGTGGCGAATCACGAGATCGCCACAAACAGGGAGGTTCGGGGCAAAGTGGCCGAGGCGGTGGGCCGGGACTATGACGGCTCCGTGAAAGTGCGGCATCTGCTCGAAGTGCTCTTGGACGACGTGGGGGCGGATGCGATTCGCAAGGCCCTGCACAACTCCCTGACTGGCATGAAGGTGGCCAGCTACTACGGCTGCCTCCTGGTCCGGCCCAACGAGGTCACAGGTTTCGATGACCCGGAGAACCCGAGCTCGCTGGATCGGCTGGTGACCGCGATGGGCGGCACGGCCCTCGAATGGCCGCACAAAGTGGAATGCTGCGGCGGCGGCTTGTCTATGTCGCGGACTGACGTGGTCGTGAACCTCACGGACTCCATCGTCGGGATGGCCAAGTTGGCCGGCGCGGACTGCATCGCTGTCAGTTGCCCCATGTGCCAGATCAATCTGGATATGCGGCAGCTCGACATCGCCAAAAGCAAGGGCAACCGCTATGACACGCCGGTCCTCTACATCACGCAACTGCTGGGGTTGTGTCTCGGCATCGCCCCTCAGAGGCTCGGTTTGAACAAACTCATGATCTCGCCAGCCAAGGTGGTCAAGGCCATCGCCGCCGCGTGAGGATCGCGAATGATTCAGCAATCTGCAAAAACGAATATGGGTGAGAACGGCCGGAAGAAGGTAGGGGCGGTGCTGGTGCAGGGTGGCGGAATCGCTGGCGTGCAAGCGTCGCTGGATTTGGCCAACTCGGGCTTCAAGGTCTATCTCGTCGAGCGCGAGGCGGCCATCGGCGGTATGATGTCCCACCTCGACAAGACGTTCCCGACTGGCGACTGCGCCACATGCATCGTGTCGCCCAAGCTCGTCGAGTGCGCCCGCAACCTCAACATTGAAATCCTGACGATGTCCGAGCTGACCGACCTCAAGGGCGAGCCCGGCAACTTCAGAGCCACCGTTAAGCGGTATCCACGGTACGTGGATGAGACCAAATGCAACGGCTGCAGCGAGTGCACCAACGCCTGTCCCGTGCAGATCCCAGATCACTTCGACCGTGAGCTTGGCAAGCGCAAGGCCATCGCCAAACACTACGCCCAGGCTACGCCGAATATCTTCGGCATCCTCAAGAACGGTCACGCGCCCTGCAAAGTGGCCTGCCCCGCGAATGTCAACGTGCAGGGCTACGTGCAGCTCATCAAGAAGAAAGAATACATCAAGGCCGTGAACCTGATCCGCGAGCGCAACCCACTGGTGGCGATCTGCGGCCGGATCTGCACCCATCCCTGCGAGACCAAGTGCACGCGCGGCAAAGCCGACGAGCCGCTCGCCATTCGACTCCTCAAACGTTTCGCCTCCGATAAAGAAATCCTGATGTTGGAGTCAGGCAAGCTGAGCCTGCCTCCGGAGAAAAAGCCCGCGGCCGGTGCTAAGAAAGTCGCTGTCATCGGAGCCGGCCCGGCGGGACTGACCGTCGCCAATGATCTAGCCGACCGGGGCTTTTTGGTGACCGTGTACGAGGCCCAGCCAGCGGCAGGCGGCATGCTTCGCTATGGCATCCCGGAATACCGGCTGCCCAAGAAGGTGCTAGATCACGAGGTCGAGCTCATCCGGCGCAAGGGTGTGCGTTTCGTCTTCAACTGTCATGTCGGAAAAGACGTTACCCTGGCCCAGTTGCGTGAAGACAATGACGCCGTCTTCATCGGCGCCGGCGTCACCAAGGGCCGCCTGCTCGGTGTGGAGGGTGAGAACAAGCAGGGCGTCCTCCAAGGCGTCGATTTCCTGCGGCAAGCCGCCGACAAGGGCAGCGGACTCGAGGTCAAGGCGAGAGTCGTCGTCATCGGCGGCGGCAACGTCGCCGTGGACGTAGCTCGCACCGCTCTGCGGCTCGGGGCCAAGACCGTCGAGATGATGTCGCTCGAACAGCGGCACGAAATGCCCGCCTACCCGGAGGAGGTCGAGGCGACCCTTCAGGAGGGCATCAAGGTGACGAACGGCTGGGGGCCTCGCAGAATCCTTGGCGACGGCAGCATCAGTGGCATCGAACTGAAGAAATGCACCCAGGTCTTCGGTGCCGACGGGCGGTTCAATCCTGTCTACGATGACCAACAGCGGATTTCCGTCGAGGCCGATCAAATCATCACGGCCATCGGGCAGACAAGTGACGATGAATTCGTCAGGCACATCGGCGCTGCGACCCAGGGCCGGTACTTCAAAGCGGACTCCGTGACTCTTGAGACCTCGCTGGCCGGCGTTTTCGCGGGGGGCGATGCGGTGAGTGGCCCCAAGTCGGTGATTGAAGCGGTGGCCGCCGGTAAGCGAGCGGCGGAGTCCATTGAGCGATATCTCACCAGCAAGGACATGGTCTCCCGACGGTTCGACAGCACGATCCAGCCGGTTCCCGAAGAGCTTCTGCCGACGATCGATGATGTTGAAGAGAAGCCTCGCGCCAAGGCAGACGAACTGCCTGTAGCCCAGAGAGCCGGCAGTTTCAAGGAGGTGGTGACGGGCCTGACGGAAGAGCAGGCACTGGCCGAAGCGGAACGATGTCTGAACTGCGCCTTGTGCTCAGAATGCAGAGAGTGCGTCGAAGCCTGCAAGCAAAACGCGATCGATCACACCATGGGGGAGCGGACGGTCGAGCTGGAAGTCGGGTCGGTCGTCTTGACCACCGGCTTCGAGGAATTCGACGCAAGCCGCAAGGGCGAGTTCGGCTGGGGACGGTATCCCAACGTGGTCACGAGTGTCCAGTTCGAGCGGATGCTGTCGGCCGCCGGGCCGTTCGAAGGCCATGTCGTGCGGCTCTCGGATCGTCGCGCGGCCAAGCGGGTCGCCTGGATTCAGTGCGTCGGCTCGCGCGACTCCAAGTGCGGAAACGAATATTGCTCGTCGATCTGCTGCTTGGCCTCGACGAAACAGGCGATGGTGGCCCAGGACCACACGCCGGGCCTGGAAGCGACGATCTTCTACATGGATATCCGCGCCCACGGCAAGGATTTCGACCAATACTACGAGCGCGCCAGGAATCAGAATGGCGTCCGCTACATCAAGAGCATCCCGTCTCGGATCGTCCAGATGCCGGGGACAATGAGCCCCCGTGCCCGTTTCATGGACGAGACCGGCAAGCTGCGTGAGGAGGAATTCGACCTTGTCGTGCTGGCCGTCGGCCTGGAGCCTTCCCGTTCCGCTCAGGAGTGTGCCTCCCGGCTTGGCATTGAACTCAATGAATATGGGTTCTGCGCGACACAGCGCTCGCTGCCTTTGTCCACGTCTCGGCCAGGTGTCTTCGTCGGCGGAGTGTTCCAGGAGCCGAAGGATATTCCCGAGACTGTGATGCAGGCCAGCGGCGCCGCTTCCATGGCGATGGAACTGTTGACGTCGGCCCGCAACACGCGGACGGTGAAGAAGAAGTACCCGGACGAGCACGATGTCACCGATGAAGAACCTCGCGTCGGCGTCTTCGTGTGCCACTGCGGCCGGAATATTGGCTCGGTCATCGACGTGGAGCGTGTGGCCAAAAACATCGAGGCGGAGCCCGGCGTGGTCCTGGCAACCCACACCATGTTCACCTGCTCGGACACGAGCCTGTCGAACATCCGCGCGCAGATCACAGAGCATCGGCTCAATCGCATCGTCGTCGCTTCCTGCACGCCGCGGACGCACGAGCCGCTGTTTCGCGAGACGATGCGCGAGGCGGGGCTCAACCCATACCTGTTCGAGATGGCCAACATCCGCGACCAGTGCTCCTGGGTCCATTCCGCCTCGCCCGAGATCGCCACGCAGAAGGCTACAGAGCTGCTCAAGATGGCGGTGGCACGGTCGCGGTTGCTGTCTCCGTTAGAGCCGGGCACGCTGGCCGTCGATCAGAAGGGCTTGGTTATCGGCGGCGGCCTGGCTGGCATGACCGCGGCGCTGGCCCTTGCCAACGAGGGCTTCAAAGTCCATCTGGTGGAGCGGGCGCAGCGGTTGGGCGGCCATCTCCACGACATTCATCGTACGCTGGAAGACACGGATGTTGCCGGCCTGATGGCGAACCTGATCCGACAGGTGCAGGAGAATAAGAATGTCGACGCGTACCTCGGGACGGATGTGGCGGAGGTCAAAGGCCATATCGGCGAGTTCCATGCGACATTGTCCTGCAACGGCCAGAAGTCCGAAGTCAGCGCGGGTGCTGTCGTCGTGGCGACCGGCGCGGAGAAAGCCCACACGACGAGGTTCCTGGGAGGCTCATCACCAAACGTCACCACCCAGGTTGACCTGGACCAGCAAATTCATGAGGGGCGGTTGCCGGCGGGGCTCAAGAACGTTGTTATGATTCAGTGTGCCGGATCGCGTGATGAGGAGCGGCCCTATTGCAGCCGCATCTGCTGCTCGATGGCCGTCATGAACGCCCTGGCCATCAAGGCGAAGTCGCCCGAGACGGATGTCTTCGTCCTTTATCGTGACATCCGGACCTACGGCTTCAGAGAGATCTACTACAAGAAGGCCCGTGAAGCGGGCGTGGTCTTCCTTCGATATACTCCTGAGCAGGCGCCGGTTGTGTCCGAGACAGGCGGCCTCAAGGTCAGTGTGAATAGCCCTGACTTCCCCGATCCGATTGAAATCGAAACGGACTTAGTCATCCTGAGCACAGGCGTCGAGGCGGATCGCCAAAACAATAAGCGAGTCTCGGACATGCTCAAGGTGCCGCTCAATGCCGATGGCTTCTACGTTGAGGCCCACATGAAACTGCGGCCTGTTGATTTCGCCACCGAAGGCATCTTCCTGTGCGGCCTGGCGCACTCGCCGAAATTCATCGACGAGACCATCGCTCAAGCGAGGGCGGCTGCGGCCCGAGCGACGACCGTGCTGTCCAAGACGCACCTCGACGTGAGCCCGCAAGTCTCTCATGTCGATCAGAGCAAGTGCATCTCCTGCATGACGTGCGTGCACGTCTGTCCGTACGGCGCTCCGTTCTGCAACCTGGATGGCAAGGGACAAATCGAGGCGGCCAAGTGCATGGGTTGCGGCATCTGCGCCTCAGAGTGCCCAGCGCGGGCGATCCAATTGAACCATTTTGAGACCGATCAGTTCCGAGCGATGATCCGCACGCTCTTTGCTGAGGGCAATGGAGCATCGAAGGAGAGAGTATCGGTGAAGGTGTCATAGATCATATGGAAAACTCCGAGTTCCAACCGAGTGTCCTTGCCTTTTGCTGCCACTACTGTGCGTATGCGGCGGCGGACCTGGCGGGCACAATGCGGATTCAGTATCCACCGAATGTCCGCATCATCCGCACGCCCTGCACCGGGCGGCTGGAGACCGAATTCCTGATCAAGGCGTTTGAGACCGGCGCGGACGGTGTCCTCGTGGCCGGCTGCCTCGAAGGCGGCTGCCACTACACCAGCGGCAACCTCTACGCCAAACGGCGAGTCCAGTACATGTGCGACATGCTGGATGAGATAGGTTTGGAGAAAGAACGCCTGCGCATGGTCAATATCTCGGCGGCTATGGCGCGACCTCTGTCAGACGCCATCACCGACATGGTCGAGACCGTTCGCAAGCTCGGGCCGAGCCCCGTCCCCCACAATGGCCACAAGAGCAGCGCTTCGCTCAAGTCATAAATCGAAAATGGAGATCGCCTCATGATTGTCGCCGAAAGAAAGAAGATCCCGGAACTGTTCGACATCGTCAAGGAGCACAAGAAGCTGCTCGTCTTGGGCTGCGGAACGTGCGTGACGGTCTGTCTGGCTGGCGGCGAGCGTGAGGTCGGCATCCTTAGCTCAGCCCTGCGGATTTCATCGCGGCTTCGGGGCGTCGACCTGGCAGTCGAGGAGTTGACCATCGAGCGCCAGTGCGACAACGTCTTCATCGAGCAGGCGGCCGACGCCGTCGAGAGGAACGACGCGGTTCTGTCCCTTGGCTGCGGCGCCGGCGTTCAAGCCATCGCGGAACGTTATCACAGCAAGCCCGTCTACGCAGGTTTGAACACCACGTTCATCGGCGTTTTGGAAGAGCAGGGCATCTGGGCCGAGAAGTGTGCGGCATGTGGGGCATGTGTTCTGCACGACTATGGCGGCATCTGCCCGGTTACCCGATGCGCCAAGAGAATGCTCAACGGTCCCTGCGGCGGTTCTCGCGAGGATCGCTGCGAGGTCCGTGCCGACTCGCCGTGCGCGTGGCAGCTCATCTATGCACGCCTCAAGGAGATTGGGCAGCTCGACAAGCTCCGCCGGGTAGCGCCTCCGAAGAACTGGAGCCACAGCATCGACGGTGGACAACGCCTCATCGTTCGACAGGACCATCGGATCTGAAAATCATGTCTCCGTTTTGTCTCCACCTGCATCGATTTCTGTGAAAGCCCTCATACCCGCCCCCGTAGGGTGCGCAAAATCACCTGGCCGTAAGGTCAGCGATTTCAGACTGTTAGCATTGAAATCAGCACGAGAGATGACGCCGCTGGGGAGCGGCATCGCGAGTCGTCCACCCTCAAACGCTGCTCGGATGGGCGTTTATGATGCCCAAGTCGCCCCCGGGCGCGCACTGTCCCCGCGAGAAGGGTAGGGCAGGGGAGGGATGTCAGGCGGCCTTGCGATGGTACGACTTCAGCAATCCACCGAGACGCTCGATGCAGATGATCTCACCTTGATGACCTTCATGCTGGGGCTCCATGATCTTGTGGAGACCCTGGTGGATCCGCTCGTGATGGTAGTACTGGAGGTACTCGCCCAGGACATAGCGCAACTGTGCTTCCGACGACAGGATTAGAAGATCGAGGCACTCCTCATTTTGCTGACCTCACGAATCGCTCCGCGTGGGGATTCAAATTCGGACTGCGTGCGGGCAATTTGACGGCTTCCACGCCGGCGGCTTTGAGAATGGAATCGAACTTCTCCGTGTACAGCGAATCCCGATCATGGATCAGGTACTTCTTTCCTGTCAGGAAACCGCCTTCGCCGCTGACATTGCGGGCAATCTGTTCCATCCAGGGACCGTTCGGTTGTGCATCGACCCCGAGGATCTCCACTTTGCGGGTAGCCACATGGAGGGCGAAGAAAACCATGTACCGGATGAGCTTGCCTTTGACCAATAGCTCAACGGAGAAAAGATCGCAGGCGGCCAGGACGTGCCAGTGGCTCTGGAGGAATTCCTTCCAGGTGGTCTTGCAAGTCAGGTCGGGCTCAGGATCGTAGCCGTGCTCCAGGAGGATGTTCTTGACGGTGGTTTCACCGATCTTGTGCCCGAGGTAGACAAGGTAATCGCGGATGCGAGTATAGCCCCAGCGTGGGTTCTCCTTCTTGAATTGGATCACCAGATCGGTGATCTCCTGAGAGATCTTGGGCC
>Ga0316622_100002484_pt1 | contig 12787 bp, 13 predicted proteins | sample OWC_Aug_OW2_C1_D_FD_207646 | JGI IMG/M metagenome (GOLD analysis project Ga0316622, IMG submission 207646) | Wetland soil microbial communities from Old Woman Creek delta, Ohio, United States - OWC_Aug_OW2_C1_D5_C | ecosystem: Environmental > Terrestrial > Soil > Wetlands | place: USA: Ohio... | reverse complement strand
CGATGGCACCGTACGTGCTCACCCAGCCCCGCGGGATCCCGTGCTCCGCCTTGAGGACCGCCCTCTGAAACCGCGTGCACTCTCCCCAGTCCACGAGCCTGAGCGAGAACCGCACGTCCTCGCCGTCCAGGAAGGAGGCCAGCCGGTCCGCAAGCTCGGAGATCGCGCCTGTAGTGCCGCGCCTCGCCGCCGGGAACAGAACCGCCGCGCGCGAGCTGACGTCGCGGCCTGGCAGCAGGACGCGCCTGACGCGCGGCCCCCGAGAGCCCTCGAACCACACCACCGCGATCTCGCCGAAGCGCGAGGATCGCCTCACGTACCTCACCAGGATCGGCCGCTCCACGGCGCTCCCTCACCAGCGGCAGAAGAAGAAGGCCGTCACCGGACGAAGAGCGCCTTCACCGCTCCCCACGTGATGCCGCCCACGCCCGTCGGCCCGCACGCGACCGGCCAAGCGCCGATGAGGTCGCATCCAGGGTTAGGAGGCGAGAAAGCGGCGCAAGGCGAGTCCTCGGCCAGCGTGAAGTCCCCTACCGCCGGATCGCAGAACAGAGGGTCGAGTGCGATGTTCCCGTCGACCCCGAGCTGGCCGGCGACGCACCCGGTCCAGTCGCCCGAGTCGTTGCCGTGGAGGTCGCAACACGAGAGCGTCGGCGCGCTCAAGGCATCGGCGCAGAACACGGGCGGCCCGCGGTGCCCGTCCGCGGCGATGCAGTTGGACAGCGCCGGCGACGACGCGTCCTCGCAGCGAATCGCGCTTCCCTCGGCGTTCCAGTTGCTGACGAGCGTGCAGTTCCGGACGGTCGGCGACGACGACGCGCACTGGAGCGGTGCGCCCTCGTTGCTCCAGAACGTGCAGAAGGCGATGTCCGGTGAGGACGCCTCGCAGCTCACGCCGCTTCCTCCGTACCCGGACGAGGAGTTGTAGGTGAAGGTACAGCGCTCGACCGTTGCGGACGCTCCGTTCCGGCACAGGATGCCGGCGCCGCTTCCCTCACCGGGCATCTTGGTCGAGTTGTGGTCGAAGAGACAGCCCGTGACGACCGCGGTGCATGGGCCGTCCAGGAGCAGCGCGCCGCCCGCGTAGACCCCGAAGTTCGCCCAGAACCGCGAGTCATGCACCGCCGGAGAGGATCCGCCGGCGCACCCGATGCCCGCGCCCCAGTAGGCCCAGCAGTGGTCGACCCGGCAGCCCTCGATGGTCGGGCTTGAACCCGAGAAGCACGCCACGGCGCCGCCCATCGAGTCGACACCGCACGTCTCGAACACGCAGCCCTTGACCGTGGGCGACGAGGAGACGCACAGCATGCCGCCTCCGCAGTTCCCACGCTCGCCCGCGGAGACGATGCCCCGGTAGATCTTGACGCCCTGGAGGATCGAAGCTCCGCTCTCGCCGGAGACGAACAGGAACCCCCGGTGAGGCATATCGGGGCTCCCCTCGCAGTCGACGACGCAGAGCTCCGGGTCGCCGCTCTGCGACCGCACCGTCACCGGCTTGCCCTGGAAGTCCAGGTCCCGATTGCCCTCGCCGGCGAACGTGCCGTCGGTGAGTTCGATCACATCGCCCGGTGCCGCGGCATCCAGTGCCGCCTGGATGGTCGGGTAGTCGCCGCTCCCGTCGGGTGCGATGACAAACACGCTTCCCGTGCAGAGAGCGGGCACGAGGACGATGACGCACGAGAGAATCGTCTGCGCGCGCATCTCTCCTCCCCCGGTCCACGCGAGGTTACGGAGTGGACCGTGTGAACTGCGTGATGCCGTTCATGAGCATCTGGATTGCCACGGCCACGAGCAGCATGCCCATCAACCGCTCCATGGCGACCAGGAACTTCTCACCGAGACGCCGTACGAGAGCGCCCGACGTCCAGAGGATGACGCCGGACACGAGCCACGCGAGCGCGAGCGCGGCAAGCCACACGGGCCACCGGTCCGGCTCCCGGTTCATGATCAGGAGCACTGTCGCCATCGCGGACGGACCGGCCACGTACGGGATCGCGAGCGGAACGATGAAGGGCTCGGCGCCCGACGTCTCCTCACCGAGCCCGCCGGTCTGGGGGAAGACCATCCTCACCGCGATGAGGAGGAGGACCGTGCCGCCCGCGGCGGTCAGAGCCGGCCCCGAGATCTGAAGCGCCCGGAGGAGGTACTGCCCGGTGAAGAGGAAGGCCGCGAGCACCCCGAGCGCGATGAGGAGCTCGCGCAGGATGACCCGCCTCTGTCTGGCCGCGTCGACCTTCCGAAGCGCAGTCATGAACAGCGGGATGTTGCCGAACGGGTCCAGCACGAGGAAGAGCAGCATCGCCGCTGAGAACACCGACATGGTTCCGACGGCCTCCTCTCGCCCTGCCGGCCCCCCGGCCCGAGCGCCCCACGACGCCCGCTTGCTTACCTAGAGACTACCACGGATGCGTCCCCGGGCGCACCACTCTCCGCGACCCCGGGGACAATCACGGGTGAGGCGGAGGCGGCGAGGTGGTACAATGCGGTGGTTCCCCGGGCATGCCCGCGTGACAGCGCGTGCGCCCGCTCCCGCGGCCGGTCTGCCGCCCGATCCCCGAGATGACCGCCATGACGAGTTGCCTCTTCGTTTCCGATCTTCACGGCTCGGTCGGGCGCTACGAGAAGCTCTTCGCCGCGGTTCTCGACCGCGGCCCCAGGGCGGTGTTCCTCGGCGGGGACGTTCTCCCCCACCATGCCCACCCACTGGCACCTGACGACTTCGTGCGGGAGCACGTCCTGGACCGGCTCCGGCAACTGCGGGAGCGCATGGGCGAGGGGTTTCCGCGCTTCTTCGTCATCCTGGGCAACGACGATGCGCGCTGGGTCGAGGAGCTTCTCGAAGGTGGCGCGGACGAGGGTCTTCTGTGCTATGTCCACATGCGGAGGGAGCGCCTCGATTGCTGGACCGTGTACGGCTACTCGTACGTGCCGCCGACGCCCTTCCGCATCAAGGACTGGGAGCGCTACGACGTGTCGCGGCACGTCGATCCGGGGTGCATCTCTCCGGAGGAGGGATTGCGCTCGGTGCCGGTGACGGACGACGAGGCCCGCTACTCGACGATCGGCCACGATCTCGAGACACTGGCGGGAGCCCACGATCTCGCCGACGCGGTCTTCCTGTTCCACGCGCCGCCCTACAGGACGGTCCTGGACCGTGCGGCGCTCGACGGCGTGAAGGTGGATCACGTGGAGCTGGACCTGCACATCGGGAGCATCGCCGTCCGCAGGTTCATCGAAGTCCGGCAGCCGCTCCTCACCCTCCACGGGCACGTCCACGAGTCCGCGCGGCTCACGGGTTCGTGGTCGACACGCATCGGCAGAACGGTCGCGCTCTCCGCGGCCCACGACGGGCCCGAACTCGCGCTCGTGTCGTTTGACCTCGAGGATCCCGAGTCGGCCGCGCGCGAACTCATTTGACCGTCGGCGCCGCGCCCTTGCCGAGAGGCAGTGGCCGCGCCGGGTCGGTGATCGCGCCGATCTTCACCGCGTAGCTCGACTTCTGCTCGATGTCCTCGTCGGTCACGATGTGCACGTCGAGGAGGCCGCCCGTGGCGTATCCGGTCCTCAGGTAGTTCATCTCCGCAAGGCAGAGACTCCACCCCTCGAGCCACAGCAGAAGCTCTTCCCGCTGCTTCTCGGTGCCGCGGAAGTGCACGAGCAGGTCGATGTCGCTCTTGAGACCCGCCGTCGCGTTCTTCGTGCTCCCGAACACGTAGAGCCCCACGACCCCGAACCGCCCCGGGTCGAGCTGCGACGCCAGGTGCTCCGCCATGCGCAGCCTCCACACCCAGAACGGCTCGGCCTGCCGCCCGACCTCGCCGACCCTGGGGGCGGTCGTCCCTGTCCCCTGCACCGGCTCGGCCAGCACCGCGAGCGCCTCGTTCAGCTCGGCGTTCATGAGCACCTTGAGGACCTTGCCCCCGGTCGCGGCGGGCACGTCGATGAGCCGGAGCACGTCGGAAAGCTCCGCGAACTCGGGCAGTACCTCCCCCAGCATGTTGGGCGCGCCGCGGAGAAAAGCCTGGTTGAACACGATGCCTTTGTCGTCCGGGTAGAGCGGCAGGTATCGGATCTCACCCTCGACCAGATCCTGGAAGAAGTGCGTTCCGAACGAGAGGTCCGGCGTGTAGTTGCCCTTGCGCTTCGCGATCTCGATGAGCACGGCTGTCTTGTTGATCTCGGAGTACGTGACGCTCACGCCGAGCTTGATGTCTCCCCTGCTGCCCCAGCGGCCGGGGCCCATGAGGACGAACTGCTTCTTGGGAAGGAGTTTGTTCAGGCGGCCCACTGCCCGGCCGACCGACAGAAGCTCGTCCCTGCCCGGGAGGTCGCTGTACTTCTCCGGATCCACGTACACGATGTGGGTGACGTCCGGCACGCGCCCGTTGGACACGTAGCGGTTCGCCGAGAACACGATCGAGTCGCGTGGGACGTCCTTGGGAATCGGCGAGGGGGCGCTGTCCTCGCCGAAGCTCTGGGGACGGCACTGCAGAAGGTAGAGGTCGTCTCCGTCGTGGGCGAACTCGATGTCGACTGGCGTCCCCATGTTGGCTTCGAGGAGCTTCAGGAGCCCGTTGATCTGCCGGACGAACACGTTGTCACTGACGAGCCCCTCGAGCGTGAACGCCATGTCCTCCTCGCCCGACTCGATGCCCAGAGCCAGCGGCGACCGCAGGTGCCCGCCGTCGAACACGGAGATCAACTTCGGCGCCATGGGGAGGTCCGGCGCGTGCGCCGCGAGCAGCTGCTTCGCGTCCATCGTCTCGAACGCGGAGGTCGTGAGGTTGATCACGTCGAGCTTCTTGGGCGAGTAGTAGACGATCTCTTCGGGCGACACGTTGACGCGGAGTCCCGGCTGGCCCGGGGCGACCAGGATGGGGTAGTCGTCGCTCACGCGGTCAACGGCCCTCGTGCCGAGCCCGGGCACCATCCGGATGAGCCCGTCCTCCCTCTTGATGCGCGGGGACCAGCGGAACTCGTTCCGGCTGAACGCGACGCCGCCGACCGCCGGCATGAAGTAGTCGCCGACGCGCTTCCCGACGACCTCCTGAATCATGATGCCCATCTCCTCGCTGGAATCGAGGAGTCCCCGCTCGGCGCGGTACTCGATGGGGTCCGGGCCGAGCACCGAGGCGTAGACCTCCGCGATGGCGTCCATCAGGGCTTCGAGACGCTCCTGCTTCGTCCCCTGGTTGGCGAGGAACAGGCTCTTGTACTTGCCCGAGAAGGCGGCGCCAGCGCTGTCCTCGAGGAGGCTCGAGCTCCTCACAATGAGCGGCACGCTCTCGAACTCGTCGAGCACGACCGAGAGGGCCTGCACGATCTCCGGCGGGAACCGCCCGTTCTTGAAGGCGTGGACCACGTGCGGGTACTCGAGCCGCACCTGGTTGATGTCCTTGTACTTCTGCTCGATCACCTCGTCCATGTTGTTGAAACTCAGGAACTTGAGAAGCACGTCGGAGGTGATGTACCAGGTCCTCGGCGTCTTCACCTTCCTGAGGATGTCCGTCGAGTCCGGGGACTTCCTGATGATCTGCTTGGCGAGGAAGAGCCCCGCGCACTTCCCGCCGAGCTTCCCGTGGCTGTCGGGGGCGTAGATGACGCGGTCCAGGAACTCGAAGAAGTCCACGATGTCCACGTGGTCCTTCGCCGTGCGGACATAGCCGAGCTGGCTCGACAGGAAGCGCGTGATAAGTGAAACGACGATGCCCTTCTTCGACGCCAGCGAAAGATCGAGGCCTTCGGTGCTCATCTCGCGATAGCGCCTGAGCGCGTCGATGACCTCGATCAGCGTGAGGTTCTGGCTTGCGACGCGGATGAGGAACTTCAGGTTGTCGTCCTGGATCCACTTCCGGAGATACGCGAGGATCTGCGCGTCCGTGTAGTGGTCCGACGCGATCGCGAAGACCTCCCTGCTCAGCGAGCCCGACATCTCGAGCTCGTTCCTCCCGCGCGGCCGGTTCACGAGCCCGGACGGCTCATCCGCCGCATCGACGCCCGGCGCGCTGGACCGGTCCCGCAGCTGCTCCGCCGCCTCCACGCCGCTCCAGCAGAGGAGATTGAGCATGCGCTCGGAAACGGTCACGAAGAGGCCTCGGTCCGTCTGCTCGAGAAGGTCCAGAATGACCTGCCACTCGCGCCCCTCGCCTGCTCCCGCTTCGGGGGCTCGCTCCATGGCCATCTCGATCTGCTTGTGGAAGACGAAGCTCCCGAGCCTGTCGGCGATGGCCTTGAGAAGCCGCGCCTCGTGCGTCAGGAACGGGCCATCGTCCGCGAGCGGCATCTCCTTCGTGTAGTAGACGGCGATCTCGCCGGCCTTCCTGTCCTGGACCGTGATGTCGGCCTTCTGCACCCACGGGGTCTCTTCGAAACCGGGCGTCGCGTACACCTCGGTGCCGAGCGAGATCCTCGCGGTGCAGACTTCGGTGTGCTGCCAACCCCCGGGAAGCGCCTCCACGATCGCGCTCAGGGCGGGGCCGATCTCCGAGCTCGTCTTGAGGATCTCCTCAATGCGGTAGATGCACTCGAGCTCCTTCTCCCGCTCCCGGAAGAACTTCACGAGATCGTCGGTGCGCTTCCCCATTTCAGCCATGCAGGACCACCCCCCGTCCACTTCTCCCGTCGACCTTGATGAGGAGGGGCGACGCGAGCTCCACGTGCCTCACCATCGCCTCCCCGGTGCGCGACTGCTGCTGCTTGAGCCAGTCCCAGTCGATCCCCAGCTCCTCGTGATGCCGGATGGAGAAGTAGAAGATCTTGAAGCTCGTCACGTTGTGGAAGAAGTGCGAGCCCTGGCTCAGTGTGTATGGCACGTTAGGGAGCGAGCTCTCCACGATGACTTTGGCGCCTGAGATCTGGCCGAAGTCCACTGGGATCCCGCCCAGCGGATCCGTCGTGCCCCATCGCCCGAAGCCGATGAGGAGGTACGGCCTTCGACCGGCGACGAGCTCGCCGTTCACGCGCTCCAGCTCCGGAACGAGCTCCTGCGTCCTCATGATGTCGAACCGCTCCGGATCGACGTAGACGATGTCCCTGATCTCCTCGAGCACCCCGTTTCCGAGGACGGATCCCCGGGACGACAGGAGCACGCGGCCGCTCGCGAGCTCATCGTCCGTGATGTCGACCGTCGCCTCCGAGACGACCATCGGCCGCACCTGCAGGAACCCGAACTCCGCCGGCGCGCCGCCCCGGCGGTCGAGCTTGACCGCGAACTCGACTTCGACCATCGTTCCGAGCATGTCCTCGCACGTCTGCTTGAGCGACCGCAGAAGGTCGTTCAGGGGCAGCACGTCCGCCTGCAGGATCGGCGCGAAGTCGATGACCCGCTGGCCCTTCTCGCCGATCCCCATCTGGAGGCTGTCGTTCGCGGGCCGGTACGTCGAGGCGAGGTTCCAGATGGCGCCGTCGTACTCCGCATCACCGAGGTCGCACTGCACCATGTGCTCCGTCTCGGAGAGCGGATTGTACTCGGGGGGCGGCCCCATGTTGATGGCCCAGAACCTCGTCTGCGTGTGCTTGAGCATGTCGCGCACCGACTTGAACGGCGGACCCGTGCGCGGGAACGCAGGCGAGAACGCCCACGAGACGCCTTCGTCCACGATGGTCCGCCCGAGACCGAGAGCGAGCTCGACGACGCCCTCGTCCGGCGTCGCATGCCCGTGCGGGTAGAAGTTGAACGAACGGAGCACGCCCGAGATGTGGGGATAGAAGCGCTGGTCGAACCTCGTCCCCACGACCTCCTGGATGACGACCGCCATCTTCTCGTCGATCGTGGCGTGATGCGTCGCCTTCATGTAGTTGCGCGCCGACCTGAAGAAGGTCGACGCGTAGACGTACTTCACGGCCTCCGCGAGCCGGCGGAACCGGGAGTCCGCGTCCGGCTGGTTGTTGGGGACCATCTTGGTCGCATACACGCTCGCGAACGGCTCGAACATCGCGTCCTCGAGCAGGCTCGACGACCGCGCGGCGAGCGGCACGTGCACCTGCTCCACGAGCGCCCTGAGGTCGCCCACGAGGCCCACGGGGAGGGACGCGCGCTGGAAGGCATGGGCGATGATGTCGTCCCGCGCCTCGGAGTACGCGACCTCGTAGAGGTCGTTCTCCTTCATGAAGGCATCGAAGATGTCAGTCGTGATGACCGTGAGCGCGGGGATGGCGACGCGGATCGACGGAGCGAAGGCGTCCTTGAGCTTCGACTCGAGGACATCAGAAACGCGGGCGAGCCCGTGCGCCTTGCCGCCGAGCTCGCCCGCGCCGATGTACGTGAACCGTTCCGCACCGTTGAGGAAGCTGCGATCGAATCGTTTCAGGGCGCGGTGATGAGGGCTGTAGGTCTTCCTGCGCACTGAGCGACACCTCGCTCCCTCAGCCGAGCGCGGACGTCCCGGCGGCTAAACCCACCCGCGGGACTTGCACGCCTGCGCCACGCGCCCCACCGCGATCAGGTACGCCGCGTCGCGCATGTAGACCTTCCGCTGCTTGGCCAGCTGGCTCACGGCCGTGAAGGCCGACGTCATCTTCGTGTCCAGCTTGCCGAGCACTTCGTCCTTCTCCCAGAAGTAGTTCATGTTGCACTGGACCTGCTCGAAGTAGCTGCAGGTCACGCCGCCGGCGTTCGCGAGGAGGTCGGGAATCATGAAGATCCCACGCTCGTGAATCACCGCGTCCGCCTCGGGGGCCGTCGGGCCGTTCGCGCCTTCGGCGATGATCTTGACGTTCTTGCTGATCTTGCCGACGTTCTGTGCCGTGATCTGGTTCTCGAGGGCGGCCGGGATGAGCACCTCGACGTCCTGCTCCAGCCACGCCTCTCCGGGAAGGACCTCGTACCCGAGCTCCTTCGCCTTCTTCTTGTCAATCCCGCCGAAGCGGTCGGTGATGCTGCGCAGCTCCTGGAGATCGATCCCGTTCTTCCTGCGGTACGAGTACGACGTCTGATCCGCCTGGTCCCAGCAGGACACGCAGATGACCTTGCCCCAGATCTGCTGGTAGAGCTCGATGGCGTACTGCGACACGTTCCCGAAGCCCTGCACGCTCGCGGTCGTGTCGCTCGCCGGGATGTTGAGCTCCTTCAGGGCCTCCCGGATGGTGAACACGACACCGTATCCGGTAGCCTCGGTCCTTCCGAGCGATCCGCCCATGCCGACCGGCTTCCCCGTAATGAAACCGGGCAGCTTCTCCCCCCGAATGCTCTCGAACTCGTCGAGCATCCACAGCATGTGCTGCGGGCTCGTCATCACGTCTGGAGCGGGAACGTCCCGCAGCGGACCGACGTCTCGCGAGATCTGGCGCACCCAGCCGCGGCAGACCTGCTCCTGCTCCCTCATGCTCATGTGGTGCGGGTCGCAGACCACGCCGCCCTTGCCACCTCCCAGAGGGATATCGACGACGGCGCACTTCCAGGACATCCACATCGCCAGGGCTCGCACCGTGTCGATGGTCTCCATCGGATGGAACCGGATGCCGCCCTTGGCCGGCCCGCGCGCGTCGTTGTGCTGCACGCGGAAGCCGCGGAAGACCTTGTAGCTCCCGTCGTCCATCCGCACAGGGATGCTCATGTGGTACTCGCGCTGGTTCGTGCGGAGGAGGTCCCTGGTCGCCTCGTCGAGTTTGAGGAGCTCCGCCACTCTGTCGAACTGCGCCTGCGCCATCTCGAAGGCATTGAACGACTTGTCTGCCATCTGTCTCCTTCCTTTCCCCTGGGTCTGAGACCGAAACGCTCACATTATAGGAGGCGCCCGCCGGAGGTGTCAAGGCAGAGGGGAAGGTCCCGCAGTGGCATGTGATGAGACCCCACCCGGCTGGCGGTCAGTCGCCGCAGATCACGCCCCTCTCTGGACCATTTCGACGCACCCCTCCGGGCAGGCGACGGCGCAGAGGCCGCACCCGTAGCACAGGGCGCGTTCCACCACGAGCGCGCCCGCGCCCATGCTGCGCGCGTGGAAGTGACAGGGGGCGACGCACAGGCCGCAGTGCGTGCAGCCCTCCATGCGGGTCCTCTCGATCAGCGCTCCTTTGTCGCACCGCTCCTCCGGCCGGCGGAAGTACCAGCAGCAGTCGTCGCAGCAGAAGCAGATTCCTTCGATGGCCTGCCGCGGCTCGTCTCGGAAGGGCCGGGCGACGAGCCCGCTCGTCCTCGCCGTCTCCAGAATGGACTCAGCCGCCCCGCGGTCGATCCGCCGCTTGCCGCTGCCGCTCGCCTCCGCGTCCGCGAACATGAGACAGACCTCGTGGGGTGAACGGGCGCACGGCCCGTTCTGTTCGCGTCAGCCGCAGCTGCAGACCCAGAAGTCCGACGCGGCGGCGATCAGGTCTTCCGCCTCGTCCCACGTGCAGACGAAGTGCAGCGCGAGGTTATCGGCGTTCATGAGCTCTCCTCGCGGAAGAGCACCAGATACTCTCCGTAGCCTTCGGCCTCCATGTCCTCCACGGGGACGAACCGGAGGGCCGCCGAGTTGATGCAGTACCGCTTGCCTGTGGGGGCCGGACCGTCGTCGAAGACGTGGCCCAGATGTGAGTTCCCCTCCCTGGAGCGTACCTCGGTCCTCTCCATCCCGAGCCTGCGGTCGATGCGGGTCACGATGCTCCCGGCGGCGAGCGGCCTCACGAAGCTCGGCCACCCGCACCCCGAGTCGTACTTGTCGAGGGAGCTGAAGAGAGGCTCCCCCGACACGACGTCAACGTAGATGCCGGCGCGCTTGTTGTCCCAGTAGGCGTTCCGGAAGGGCGGCTCCGTCGCGTCCTTCTGCGTCACAGCGTACTGCTCCGGAGAGAGGCACTTCTCGAGATCGTCGGATGGCTTGCCGGGGACGCTCACAGATCCTCCCGAAGAAGGCATGAGCCTACTTGAGCCTGTCCTGGAATCGGCGTCTGAACTTCGCGAGCTTGGGGTCGATCGCGACGCGGCAGTACGGTTGGCCGGGGTTCTTCCGATAGTAGTCGTGGTGATACTCCTCGGCCTCGTGAAAACCCGTGAGAGGTGCGATTTCCGTGACGATGGGGCCGGGCCACTCGCCGGACGCCTCGGCCTCGCGCTTCGAGCGCTCCGCCGCCTCGCGCTGCCGCTCGTCGTGGTAGAAGACCGCCGAGCGGTACTGCGTGCCGGCGTCAGCGCCCTGACGGTTCAGGCTCGTCGGGTCGTGCGTCCTCCAGAAGACGGCAAGCAGCTGCTCGTAGGAGATGACCGCGGGATCGAACGTGATCTGAGCGACCTCGGCGTGCCCCGTGCGCCCCCCGCACACCTGTTCATACGTCGGGTCTGCCACGTGCCCGCCGGCGTAGCCGGGGACCACGCGGACGACACCGCGAAGCTCCCGGAACACGGCTTCGACACACCAGAAACAGCCGCCGGCCAGCGTGGCGACCTCGAGCTTCGCGGACACAGCGCGCTCCTCAAGCTCCCCCGGCCTACTCAGGCTCTCCGTCGGGCTCCGGCGCCGTGGAGTCTGCCCCGGCCCCGTTCCCCGCCTCCTCGTCCCCTGCCTCAGGCGGCCTCGCCTCCCGGAAGTCCTCCCGCGAAACGCCGGGCCACACCCGCCAGATGCAGGCCGGCCCTCCCGGGATGAGGCGGACGTGCCACTGCGACGCGGCCGACCCGGCGAGGCTCATCATGAGATGGCGCGCCGTATCCTGGTCCACGACCATGTCCGCGCAGCGGTCCTCGGGCGGCGTGATGCCCTTGGCCATAAGATCCTGGCCGCAGCAGGGATTCGTCGAGGTCGCCCACTCCGGGTTCTGCATCGTGCACGCGCCCGCGGCGAGCCCCGCCGCGGCGATCGCGACCAGGCATGCGAGTGCCCGCCGCGCCCGGTGGCAGTTCATAGACGCTTGCTCCTTCCGCGCTCGATCGCCCGCCGTCGAGCCCGCCCCACCTCGCGACGCATCACGCCCTTGGCAGCGGAAGGCCTGGCGCACATCCTGAAGCCCTCGCTCTCATAGAGCGCCGGGACGCCCATGAAGCTCATGATGTCCGGTGACCGCCGACCCCGCGGCATGGAGGGATACGCCTCCACGACCTCAGCCCCCTGTCGCGCGGCGTACGCGAAGGCCGCGCTCACGAGCGCCCTGGCCACCCCGAGCCCCCGGCGCTCCTTCGCGACGAACAGGCAGACGATCGACCACACCGGGCGGTCGTCGAGCCTCCTGAGCACACGCGAGCGGCCGAGCGAGGCGAACCGTTCCCGCGGGGCAACGGAGCACCAGCCGACCGGTCTCCCGCGGTCGTACGCGAGGATCCCCGGCACCTCTCCGGAACCGACAAGGCGCCTCATCGCCCTGCGGTTGCGCTCGCCGTGGCACGCCTGGAACTCGGCCCGCGTCTGGCGCCACCACATGCACCAGCAGCCTCCGCACGCGCCGTTCCGTCCGAAGAGGCTCTCGAAGTCGGACCAGCGCTCGGAGGTGAGCGGGTGAAACGCCATGGCGAGCTTCCCCACAGCGGTACCGACCTCCAGTCCGGCGTGCGCCCCGGGCCGCGACCGCTAGCGCACGACGAGGTACACGAGAGCGATGACGACCGCTGCCACCGCGCCCACGGCGGCCGCAAGCATGCTTCCGCCCTGGAGCCTCCCCCGAGTGACCGCGAGCACCACAGCGAGCGCCAACGCGCTCACGACGAGCATGGCCACCGGATTCCCGATCGCCGTCAGCACGAGCAGGAGAGCTACGGCAACAGCCGCGAAGAGGTCCGTCTTGGTTCGCTCAGGCACTCTGCCCTCCTCGGTCAGCGGCAAAGCGCGCAGGCAGCTCGCGCGCCCATGCCCTGATCGCGTTCCAGTCCCTGAAGTCGCCC